>ERZ779888.81-NODE-81-length-121525-cov-13.198864_pt1 | contig 121525 bp, 116 predicted proteins | sample MGYA00511245_ERZ779888 | MGnify/ENA primary metagenome ERZ779888 (study PRJEB29588, sample SAMEA2155255) | human gut metagenome | biome: human gut; feature: human-associated habitat; material: faeces | place: Denmark | collected 2008/2010 ...
ATAGGGCGAACTTTAAACATCGAATTTATTGATTGGCAACTTGCGGACATTCATTTAGTAAAAAAACAGATTCATCCCCAAATCCCCGACTTCGTTTTTGTATAAAATGTTTCGTCCGAAATATGAAAAACATCATCAGTATGTGCGTAAGCCACGCAAATAGACGTCAGACAAAGACAACAAAAATAACGGATAAAGGAACGAAGAAAACACTATGACAAGTCCGAAACAACGGCGAACATAAGAAAAATCAGACACACACGATAAATAATTTGATATATGAAAAAGATTATCCATACACAATGAAATATTCAATACTGTGTCTTCAATAAGCATAATGCTGCTCAGCAGAAAATCAATGGTGTGTGCTTTCAATACAAAGAATATGGTTTTAATCCAAAATTAGAGTTTTTTATTCTGCCGAAAGAAGATTTTCTTCTCTTGGAATGAAAACAATATGAGCGACTTTCAGATTGTAACCGTTTTTTGATTTTTCACTCTTAGTTTCCTTATATACCCCAAAAATAAGCGCGTATTTGCGGACCGACTCTCCTCCGGTCGCAAATACGCGAAAAATAAGAGGTTTTCGTAAGATATTGAATATCAATAACTTAACTTTAAGGGGCATCTTTTCGCTTTGCAATATGCACCATTTTGTCATGCGAAATGGCCCATTTTAGGGGTCGAAAAGCACCATATTGCACCATGAAATGGGCTTAATCGGAACGCGAAACGGGCAATATCAGAAAGCAATATTAATATTTTCAGACTAGGGTATAGGGTATATCAAAAGGCTATACAGACGGAAACATGTATCATAATGTCATATTTAACATTCCTTTACACCTCTTTTGCGAAAATATTTTGTCAAAATACAGTCAAGAAAAATTGTAAGTATGTCCTGTGGGTTTTCATCAAAAAAGCAGATATCTGTCTTTAAACATAATGACATCATACAGGAAGAAGAACACGGATATTATGGAAAAGCACAGAAGTTTTTATTTAAAAATACTGATACAAAACGCGGGGAAAAGCACGTAAACCATGTATTGTGCTTGCGGTTACGATTTACCCGTTGTGACAACGTGGGGGTATTATTTTGAAAATATAAGTTTTAAGAACTAACTCGCTCTAAATTGGACTTTGATTGAAAATCAAGAAGTTGGGCGTTTGCCTATATTATATAGGTAACAATATGGAAACGAGCGGACTTCTGCTCGTTTCTGTATTTTGCAATATGCAAAGAACGCCTCAATTCGGGGACAAAGATACGATATTTTTCTTAATATCCCATAATTTGCAAGAAGAGAAACATAGAAATTATGACTTTTTTACATGACACAATGCGAATAGACTCTGCCACAAGGGAGAGAATGACGAGAGGAAAAGATCTGTCAAGAAAAGAAAGACAATAGTCGTTTTTTCATGAAGTCCCATAACTAATGTGGAAAGTCAATAGACAATACCACCCAAAAAACGACACAAAGATATAAAATTGACACGAAATATATGTAAAATATTTATAAAATCTCATAAATATACTAAATATTATATCTTTTTTCTACACAAAAAGCTATTTTACAGAGAACTTTTCTTATTTCATATAATATTTTATGTATTTTTGTAAAATTGAATTAGTATCTTATTGTAAAATTGTGGTATGAAAAAAATATTGATTATTATAGCGGTATTATTGTTTTTACAAGCCAGTGCTCAAGGGTATCGCAGTTGTGAAGATAAGCAGTTGCTTGTATCAAAATTAAGCCATATCTGTAAATATCCTATAAAGCTTCAAGCCAGTAACCAAGAGGCAATTGTTGCTATTGAATATAAAACAGATAACAAGGGAAATGTTGTCAAAAGAAAAGTTGTGGATTGCAACAATAAAAAATTCAAGAGTGCAACATTGGAGGCTTTTGATAAAGTAAAGAATATCCGAATTAATAAACTTCAACAAACAGACACCATTTATTTTCAGTATAAAATACAAGGTTCACTGACCCCGATCCATCCTCTTACAGATGTTGAAATTATTGGTTATGGAAGTTATGACATACCTATATTGATGAAATAGTTTAAGTATTTTTATAAATAATCAAAGAGTCCTGGATATTTTTATAACAACACGAATTTACTGTTATAACAACCCGAACTGCTCAACAACCTATTGCCGGCAGACTGTTATAACAACATGAGTTACTGTTATAACAACACGAGTTTATCGTTTTAATGATATGAATCCATCGTTTCAAAGACTTGAGCTTATTGTTATGACAACATGAGTCTATCATTTTAACAAAATGAATTCATAGTTTTAGCAACATTAATTCAATCATCACGCAAGACCCGTCCTGTCACGGTTAATATTTCCCCCTGCTGTCATTAATTTCTCCGGCCTTCGATGATTCTTCATACCACAAACCATTCCCCACCGAATTTATGCTCCCCTCACCAATCCCCATAAGGCGATATGAATATAAACAAAAAAAGGCGCCCGCACATATTGTGCAGGCGCCATATTATTCTTAGGCGATGACCTGAGTATTACTGGATTTCAATCTTGCGACACTCATCCTTCTTCTCAGCCTCGGCTGTCTTAGGCAGCGAAACAGTCAATACACCGTTGTTGACATTTGCCGTTATGTGATCTTTGTCGACATTGTCCGGCAGTGTGAATGTCTGTTTGAACTGAGAATAAGAGAACTCGCGATGCAGGTATTTTCTGTTCTTAGATTCAGAACCGTTTTTCTCGGTCTTCTTCTCCATACCTACTACAAGTTCGTTGTCATCGTTAAGATGCACATCAAAGTCATTTTTGCTCATTCCAGGTGCGGCAACCTCGATCTTGTAGTCCTTTTCTTCTTCAACTATGTTGACCGACGGAGCTGTCGTGTAGGCTTTTAACATCCTGTCATTGTCAAAGAAATCATTGAACAAATCTGGAAACCAACTCTGATCTGAAAATCTTTTGATAGGCATCATAAATCAATCCTCCTGTTTTTATTTTATGTTACACTATGCTTTCTTGGCGTCCTCCGTTGTCTGGACTTCAGACGTTCGCTTATCATTATGCAACAAGCGTGCCTGTATGACGGTTTGTCAGCCGTGGAGAACCGCTTTTTAACAGTTGTGAAAACATTGTTAAACATTGCACAGGAAGGTTTTAAACATACGTAAACTTTTTTCAACATAGCGTCATGGAAAGTATGACAAAAAGTGACATATTGACACAAGAAGATGATGTATGAAGTACAGGAACGTATGAAGATGCTATACGAAATGTAAGAAATCAAGATAAACAGAAGTCACGAAGTGAAAAAACAGATGCCGGGGAAAAGACTAACCGGAAGCAAGAAATACGGGCACGGACATGCGACGAACAGTCACCGCATCTGCTATAAAATCCGCTCAGACCTGTGAGACGAAATTTATAGTAGGCACGAGGCGAAACATTCTGGCACTCATACAGAATTGATTAATACGTGGAAGGGGCTCAATCATAGGACAGTATGGACCCAATCGGATAATAATGTTGGCTTCATCGCCTTGCGACGGTCTTAACGCAGCCCGCGGGACATGGCGCACTTAGGCTTCAGAATGAAGCACAGCCTCCAGCTCAAGGCGTATCTTCTCCATCCCTTCTATCGCAGCCGAACAACAATCCTTGAATTCCTGTCCGGTGAGCGAATCTACCTTTGTCGCCGATAATCTGTCGAGCTCTGAAACGACGTCGGCCTTTATCATGGTGAGCACGGGCATAGCCTTATGCGACACACGTGCGGCAGCCTTGCGGTCGCCACCGTCGGCAGCGGCACGCAGTGCATCCTCATGGGTCGTAAGCTCGCCATAGAAGCTCGTGAGAATCTCACGTTCAGCCTCCTCATCGCCGGCGGCAAAAGCAGTGAGCGGCGCGAAACGTCCGGACGATTCGGGCTTAGAAGCGTCCGAAGTCTCCACCTTGCGCCCGGTAACCGACATTATGACATCGGCAAGAGCGTCCATGTCGAACGGCTTGAACAGACACTCGTCGAACCCGGCTTCCTCAAACTGCGGACGCGCTCCCTTGTCGTGGGCAGTCATGGCCACCACCGCCATGTGGCTGTGGTCGATGGAACGGATGAAGTCGGCGCCGTTCATCTCGGGCATCTCTATGTCGGTTATCAGTATGTCGAACTTTGCAGAGGCGAGCTGTTTGCGGGCCTCAGCTATATGCCGGCACACCGTCAGCCGCCATTTGCCTTCCGAGAGCCGCGAGAGCATCTCCATGAGCAGTTGCAGCTGCAGCTTGTCGTCGTCAATGATTATGATGTCAAGACTGTCGCACGTGGGCAGCTTCAGCGTTTTCTTCTCTTCTTCCTGCTCCGGCTTTTCCTCTGTGGCCTCCGAAACTTTCACCGGAATTGTGACGAAGAACGTAGTGCCCTGACCCTTGACCGACTTCAGCGAGACGTTGCCGCCAAGCAGGGTGACGAGCTCACGGGTGATGGACAGTCCCAGACCCACGCCCTCTATGCCCTGCGCTCCTTCAAGACGCGTGAAGGCATCGAACACCCGCCGGCTCTCCTCCGGCGTCATTCCCTGACCTGTGTCCGACACGCGGAGCAGCAGTCTGCCGTTTCTCACTCCCGCCGTGACACGCACCTCGCCCACGAATGTGTATTTCAGGGCGTTGCTGAGCAGATTGTCTATTATCTGACGTATGCGGAAAGCGTCGCCCAGACACACGCTGCCGCCACAGTCGGACGTTGCACACACGAGCTTCAGACTCTTGGCGTCGGCCTGCGGACGCATCTCCTCCACACAGTCGGACACGAGCTGCGACGGACGGAAACTGACGTTCTTCACCTCAACGCGCCCGTTCTCCAGCTGATGATAGTCGAGCAATGCCTCGACAAGGCGCAGCAGATGGGTGGCAGAGTTGCGTATGTTCTTCAGATACAGGGCCGGTTTGCCGCTGTTGACAAACTCGCCCAGAAGTCCGATGAAGCCAGATATCGAGGCCGCCGGAGCCTTTATGTCGTGCGTAATGGTGAGCAACAGCCGTTCGCGTTGCTGCAAGAGCTGTTCGCTGCGGTTCTTCGCCGCCTCCAGGTTTTCGCGATATTCCTTCTCACGCTGCACGTCGCGACGAATGTTTATGAGCAGCACCACGGCCGAGAGCAGCACCACGGCCGAGAGCAGTATGATTTTGTTCATCACCGCACGACGCTCCGCCATGTCGTGATCGAAAGAAGCCTGCACCGACAGATAGGCGTCGGTGCGTATGTCTTTCAGCAACTGGTCTATGCGCTGTGCCAGTTGCACGCCCACAAGCTGAATGTCTTGCTCGCTCCGGTCTATGTCGGCCTTGTGCTCGCGCCTGCTCTCCGTCTCCGCCTTCTTTATCTCGGCAAGCACGTCAGCCACCGTGTCGCCAATGTTGACACTGCGCTTCACACTGTCGGCTGTGAGTGTACCGCTGTTTGAGCGCACGCTCACCGTGTCGTTGCGCGACTTACGGAATGCGTCGGCAAGACGTCCGAAGAAATTCTTTTTGGTCTTCACCACCTCATACACAGTCTCACGTCTCTCGCGCATCTCCGTTCCCTTGGGATGAATGACGAGCGAGTCGCGTCCTGTATACAGATTGTGTAGTTTGCTGTTGAGATAGCTTCCACCTCCGTTGCGCGACATCACCTCCATCATGACACGCGTGTTCTCACGCTTTCGCTCGAGCAAAAGAATGAGCTGGTCTATCTTCAGTCTCAGCGTGGAATCGCCTACAAGCACTCGAAGACTGTCGGCTATGTTCTGCGTAATGGTTACCGAACGGTCGAACGCCGGCCAACTGTCTTCTATCCCGAAATATACGGAATGCTCATTGTTGTTCATTTCCAGGAAACTGTATACGAGGCTGTCGGCCACGTTACGCCTTTGCATGAATGTGCGCTCGGCCTCGTTCATTTCGATGAATGAACGCGTGTTGCCATAAACGAGCCACGCCGAAAGGCCAAGGATGAATACTACGAAAACATAGCCCAGGGCCACCTTGAGCGGAACGCTGATTTTTCTCATCTCGTGTCTGCTTCTTGATTTACGGTTACAAAAATAGCAATATAATGATGAACGACGGCAAAATGTCTGATTAAAAAAAGAAAACACGCACGAAGAACGGCCGACGGCATACCGTAAAAAAGAAGTTCCGGCTGCCGAAATATATCGACAACCGGAACCAACTGTTGTTTAATGCTTCCTTAAAACCGTCATGTCAGAAAATAATTTTCTAATAGTGTCTTTCTCTTTATGGCTTACTGCAGTACGATGGTAGCAGGAGCTGTTTGTGCTGTGCTGTCGCATACGGCGTTGCTGTCGGCCGGTACAACCGGTGTTGCTACGCTGTCCGGCTCGTCCTGAAGAGAAACAGGAGCTACTACTGAAGATTCACGACTTGCAAATACGTTGCTTACTGAAACTACCATTGTTGCTGCAAGAGCTGCAAAAAATAACTTTTTCATAATCTTATTGTTTTTAAATTTGTGAATATTTTCGTTGTTTGTTCGCTTAATATAGTGCAACGGGCGTGCCAAAACGTGCCAAACAAGCGTATGTCACTGATAATAAGCGAGTTAATAAAAACAATAAGTAAAATCGCTATTGGGGAAAGTGTGGAAACAGTGTGGAATTTTTCCACACATTTTTGTGGAATCCTCTACAAATCGATTCCGTATTTCTGCATTTTGTTATACAGAGTCTTGCGGTCGATGGCCAGCAGACGCGCAGTCTTGCTCTTATTGCCTCCGGTGGCACGCAAGGCGGCCTTGATGCGCTGAAGCTCGTCGTTCTCGTCGCGCAATGCCATGTTCTCGTGATTGACAGGGCCGAGCGACTGCGACAGTTCTTCCACACCTATATATTGTCCGCGCGTGAGCAGCGTGGCGCGCTTCACCACATTGTTGAGCTCGCGCAAGTTGCCGGGCCAGTCATAGCGTGCAAGCATCTCTGAAGCCTTGTCGTCAAATCCAAGCACATTGCGGCCCAGCTCCTCGTCGGCCTGCTTCACGAAGAGGTCGGCAAAGAGGAAAAGATCGTTGCCCCGCTCCTTGAGCTCAGGCATACGGATGGTGAACTCGCTTATGCGATGATACAGATCTTCGCGGAATCCTCCGTCAGCAACACGCTCGGCAAGATTCTCGTTGGTGGCGCAGATGAGCCGAATATCGACTTCTATCTCCTTGGTAGAGCCGACAGGACGCACGCGCCGCTCCTGCAAGGCACGCAAAAGCTGCACCTGAACGTCGTAGGCAAGATTGCCGACCTCGTCTAGAAAAAGCGTACCTCCGTCCGCTTCCTCGAACGCTCCCTTCTTATCTGTCAACGCACCGGTGAACGCTCCCTTGACATGACCGAAGAATTCGGATGCCGCCACATCCTTTGGTATGGCTCCGCAGTCTATGGCAAGAAACCTCTTGTCTGCCCTACGGCTCAGCTCGTGTATGCGTCTGGCGGCATATTCCTTTCCCGTACCGCTCGCACCGAGTATGAGGACAGACATCGGTGTAGGCGCAACGAGCGAGATGTATTCGTAAAGTTGCTTTGAGGCGCGGTCGTTTCCTTCTATGTGGCGCGGCACAGTCTGAGTGGAAGCCGACGGTTGTGCGGTCTCCACTACGGGCGCGGCCTGAGCCGGACGCTTTGAAAGGGCATCGTTGATTTTCTGTAGAAGTACGTCGGGCTGAAGCGGCTTGGCAATATAGTCAGCCGCTCCGGACTTCATGGCAAGCACCGCATTCTGCACTTCGGCATAACTGGTCATCACGATGAAAGGGATGTCCATATTGCACTGACGCATCCACTCGAGTAGCACAAGACCGTCATGGTCGGGCAGACGCAGGTCGGACAATATAAGATCGTAGGTTTTTCCTGAGTCCTGCAACTTTGACTTAGCTGCCGAGACCGAGCTAACCTTTTCTGAAACAAAACCCTTTCTGCGCAGCCACGAGTTGATCATCGTGCCAAATGTTATGTCGTCTTCTACAATAAGTATGCTTGCCATTAACTGTATTTATTATTTTATATTGTCAAGATCAGGCTTGACATTGTTGCGGATCTTCGTGAGATATGCTTTCATACGTTCCGAATCCTTATTGTCTATGATGTCGAGAAGCTCCTTGAGCTCGTCGCGTATCTTCGCAACCTGATCGTGGGTGTAAGGATTGAACAGCACCTCCTGCAACAGATAGTCGTCCTCGCCGAGCACACCACGCGCTATGGACATATGGCGTTTGAATGTCGTTCCGGGCGCGTCCTGATGCTTCATGACTGCCGCGAAGACAAATGTGCTGACAAAAGGAATACTGAGCGAATAGGCCACCGTGCGGTCGTGCTCGTCGAATGTGTAATCATAGATGTTCAGTCCGAGCGATGCGTAAAGCTTCCTGAAGAACGATTGTCCCTCACGGCTGCCTTCGCTGATGATTATTGCGTTCTCATGACTGAGCTGACTCAGGTTTGCAAACGTAGGACCGAACATGGGATGGGTTGACACATAGGGATGGCCGCACTTTTCGTAGAAAGCGTGCAGTCCGGTCTTTACTGACGAGATGTCGCTCAACATGCACTGCGCAGGGAGATAAGGCATGACCTCCTCGAATGCGGAAATAGTATATTTCACCGTCACGGCGTTGATAACCAGCTCGGGAGAGAAATCGCGTATTTCCTCCATATTGGTGAAACGCCGACAATTGTATGTGAAACGCATACGTAGAGGATCCTTCTCATATACTGCCGTCTCATGACTGAAACTGAGCAGGTCGAGAAAAAAACTTCCCATCTTACCTGCTCCCATTACCAATATTCTCATTGTTGTTCAAAATTACTACATAAAAATCATATGCAAGAATGATTTCTACTATTTTATGACAAAAATGTTTAAAGGGGTGTTTTTTGAGACCTTCGGACCGTTATTGGTTGATTATCTCTATCTGCTGTCTTACAGACTCTTCGTGCACTTCCTCGAAGACGGAGCGTATGAACTCGGAACTCATGCCGCAAAGAACGCCCTGCGCGCCACGCTTATCGAGAATCTCGTTGTAACGTGATGTCTGAAGCACTGTCATGTTGTGCTCTTTCTTATACTGTCCTATCTCACGGCAGACTCTCATTCGCTTTGCAAGAAGCTCTATGAGTTGATTGTCCAACTCATCAATCTGCTTACGCAAAGCGTGTATTCCCTCGGTTGTCACCTTCTCATCGCGTATGACCAGAAGGCTGAGAATATAGTCGAGCACATCCGGAGTGACCTGCTGCTTGGCATCGCTCCACGCGTTGTCGGGTGAGCAATGGCTCTCTACTATAAGACCATCGAAGCCGAGGTCCATCGCCTGCTGGCAAAGAGGAGCAATCAACTCGCGCGTTCCGCCGATGTGACTCGGGTCGCACAATATTGGCAAAGAGGGATAGCGGCGGCGCAGCTCGATAGGTATCTGCCACATAGGAAGGTTGCGGTAGATTTTCTTATCATAGCTTGAGAATCCGCGATGAATGGCTGCGAGACGCGTGATGCCTGCCTGATTGATACGCTCGAGCGCTCCGATCCACAGCTCGAGGTCGGGATTGACAGGATTCTTCACCAATACCGGAACGTCAACACCCTTGAGACTGTCGGCCAATGCCTGCATGGCGAACGGGTTGGCAGAGGTGCGTGCACCCACCCAAAGGATGTCTATACCATACTTCAAAGCCAGTTCCACGTGCTCAGGAGTGGCAACCTCGGTAGCGACAAGCATACCGGTGGTCTTCTTCACATTCTGAAGCCACGGCAGAGCAGCCTCGCCCTGTCCTTCGAATCCGCCCGGTTTGGTGCGAGGTTTCCACACTCCCGCACGGAACATACGGCAGCCTTTGTCTGCAAGCTGCTTCGCGGTTGTCATCACTTGCTCCTCAGACTCGGCAGAGCATGGGCCTGCTATGACTATGGGGCGTTCGTTATTGTCACTCGGTAAACGTAAGGGTTCTAAATTCAATGCCATAGTAATTGTATTTTAAGTTTCTGGTTAATAATTCATGCCGGACATCGTCACCGGATATAATTTCCAATATTGATTGTTACGTAACGCATACGGCAATTGTATATTTATAAATATTAAAGATTCATTTTCTTTATACGCTCCAACGCTTCTTTCATTTTCTCGTCTTTAGCACACAGACTTATGCGTACATAACGCGTTCCGTTAGAACCGAAAATGAATCCCGGCGTGATGAATACACGCGCCTCGTGCAGGACACGCTCGGTGAGTTGTTCGGCATCCGAATAGGAGTCGGGGATGCGTCCCCACAGGAACATTCCCACCTGCGACTTGTCGAAGGTACAGCCCAACACGTTCATTATCTCCTCGGCTATTACGCGGCGACGTCTATAAGTCTCTATATTGGCTTCACGGTGCCACTCCGGCGTATTGCTGGAATAGGCTTCTGCGGCTGCGAGCTGTATGCCGCGGAATGTTCCGGAATCGATGTTGCTCTTTATCTTCAGTATCCACGATATGAATGTAGGATTAGAAGCGCACATTCCCACACGCCATCCTGGCATGTTGTGACTCTTCGACATTGAGTTGAGTTCGATGCAACAGTCCTTCGCACCAGGTATCTGGAGCAGCGACATCGGATTGTCGTTGAGTATGAGCGAGTAAGGATTGTCGTTCACCACCACGATGTTGTTGGCACAGGCAAACTCCACCAGCTTCTCGTATGTCTCACGTCTGGCATTTCCACCGGTCGGCATATTGGGATAGTTAGTCCACATCAGCTTGACGCCGGAAAGGTCCATGTGGTTCAGTTCGTCGAAATCAGGCTGCCACGCATTGTCCTCCCGCAGATTGTAGTTCACTATCTGAGCGCCGAGAATCTTGCTCAACGATGTATAGGTGGGATAACCCGGATTGGGGACAAGCACCTTATCACCGGGATTTACGAATGCGAGTGTGATGTGAAGTATGCCTTCCTTGGAGCCGATGAGCGGCAATATCTCGTCAGAAGGGTTGAGCTCCACACCATACCAACGCTTATAAAACAGAGCCATGGCCTGACGAAGCTCCGGAGTTCCCATCGTGGGCTGATAGCCATGAGCATTGGCATCGCGTGCGACAGCGCAAAGTTTATCGATTGTCTGCTCTGAAGGCGGCATGTCGGGCGAGCCTATCGCGAGCGAGATTATGTCCTTACCCTCGGCATTGAGCTTTGCCACCTCTTTCAGTTTACGACTGAAATAATATTCCTGTACTGCCGACAGTCTGTCGGCTGGATTCACTGTTATTGCCATAATAATTCTATTTTACTTCTATATATTCCCCCAATATCTTCAGCGAACGGGTCAAAGGTATTATCGCGTCAATGCTCTGACGATATCTGGTGAGATTGCTGAACGACACATCTACATAGAAAAGATATTCCCATTCGTGCCCTATTACAGGCAGAGACTGTATCTTGGTGAGGTTGATATTATAAAAAGAAAGGATTGTAAGTACTTTGGAAAGACTGCCTTCTTCGTGAGGAACGAGGAAAACAAGGCTTGCTTTGTCTGCCTTCTCCAAAGGTCTGAGGAAGTCGGCTTTGTTAGGATTTGAAACGACGAGGAATCGGGTGAAGTTGTGTTTGTTGTCTTCTATCTGGTCCTCAAGCACCTTCATGCCATACATTTCGGCTGCTGAGGCGTTGCATATCGCCGCCCATCCATGACACTGATGCTTCATTATATATTCAGCCGAGCCTGCGGTGTCTTCTGCTTCTACCATCTTCAGCTTTGGATGTTTGGCCAACCACTTGTTGCATTGCATCAGTGCCACCGGATGTGAGTGCACTTCCGTTATCGTGTCCCAGTCGTCCTGAGGCAGGCAACAGATGGAATGTTGTATATGGAGTTTGTGTTCTCCCACCACCGTCGTGCCCGAAGCGCGCAACAACTCATAGTTGTGAAGCAGGCTGCCGGCTATGGTGTTTTCTATAGCAAGCATCCCTATCACGGTCGGGTCGTGCTCCATTTCGGCGAACACCTGCTCGAAAGTGGAACAACATATAAGCTGTATCTGCTCGTCCTTGAAATACTGATGTGCCGCAATATCGTGGAAAGATCCGTGTGCTCCTTGTATCGCTATTCTCTTCATTTTTGTTCGTTATATTAATAAAAAAAGCTCCGCTTTCACTATGTGAAGCGGAGCCGTTTACTTGTTAATGCCTTATTTAAAAATCTACACACAACTTCCCGCTTCACAATTGCTTGTAAAGTAAAAGTAAAAGCGGAAAAAAGAAGTGTAAGACTTGTTCATATATTCTATTGTTTTGTTGGGTGCAAATATATAACAAAAAACTTTTAATTCCAAATAATTTGCAATAAAATGTTGCACTTTTTATATGAAAGCATAACAAAAGATATTAATTTGCGTAATCTCTATATATGATTATAAACACAGATTGGCATTATCGGGTCTCGATGCACGGCTCTATCAGAACGTAGTCCGGACATTATCACATCCGAATGTCTGCCGGTTTATACAGAACACTCATCAATTATTGCTGAAGATGCCGTAAGGATCGTTATTCTTATATATCTGTTTTACACGACCCTCCACATCCTGTGCATCCGCATTTTCCGCCTGGTTGTTTGCCGGTTCAAGCTCGTCAGCAGTCTTCAGGTCCTCTTCGGCACCCTGCTCATCACCGACTGCCTTCTTTGCCTTGCCTCTTCCACGGAACGCAGCCACACAGAATGGATTTAATTCCACCACCTTATTATATATATTTACGACAGTCTCGTTATTGCCTTTTTTCTCCTCGATTCTGGCTTTAAGAAGCAATATGTCTTCCGTGTCGCCGACGTGTTCCTGAAGATAAGCCACATCCTCGTCGGCAGCATCAACATCCTCAGTCTCAAGCAAGACCTCACCCCGGAGCAGATAAGCGTCGTAATAGTCGTTTTTAAGAGATATTGCCTTGGTGAGCATGGCTACAGCATTGTTGTAGTCGCCGAGTCCGTGACAGGCACGAGCATAAAAGAAATAAACCAGCGGATTCTCGTTGTTTATCACAACAGCCTTCTCACACGCGTCGGCCATAACATTATAGTCCTCCATCATGTAAGCGACCTCGGCCATACGTATCAGAATCTTCTGGTTGTCCGGCTGCGCCTCCGACATCTTCTGCAACTGCTCATAAGCCTGCGGCAGCTTGTTGCACTGAATGTATGCCTGAGACAGATAATCCCTGCACTCCAAATCCTCGTTCAGATCGAGCGCATGAGTGAAACATTGCACGGCATAATCTGGTTGCCTCATACGCAGAGCTTTCACCCCGTCATATTTAAGCACATCGAAGTTGCGTGCCTGCTCTTCTTTTTTCTTTTCTTCCTGGGTTTCTTCTTTTCCCCCGAACAATGCTTTGAATATATTCATTATGATATTTTTGTCTGCAAAGATAACTTAAAATAAAGACCGAAAAAAATTATCAATAGTTAAAGTTGAAAGAAAAATACATATCTTTCACGATTAATGACTATGTTTGCATAAGATATGTTTAAACTTATGACAAGATTCTTATCAGTTGTTTTATTGTTTTTTGTTTCCTCGATTCTGAATGCACAGGAAATAAACAAAGAAACTGGCAATAATCAGAGGAACAATACACCGGCCGTTGCCGACTCTGCAATAATGACGCAATCGGCACACGAGGAGCCATATAATTTCGAATATTCAACGCCTTCAATGATGTCTGCCATGCCCATACAGGCTCAGGACAGCCTGCATCTGCCGGTGCTTGACTCGCAGGGACGCGTGTCACCGTTCAATCTTTATCCTCTCTATTACGGAGGATGGAGCTCATGGGAACTGCATCCCGGACTGAACATAAGTGCCGGAGCGTCCGTATTCGCACAGTTCGGCAAGAACGCACGTCACGGTGCTGGATTCAGTCAGAACATATCCGCGATGTATGCGATACCGGTGAACAACAAGCTGTCAATAGCCTTAGGAGGATATCTCAACAACATATATTGGGCGCACGATGCTTACCGCGACGCCGGACTTTCCGCAATCTTAGGCTATAAGTTCAACGACCATTGGGAAGCATACCTTTACGGTCATAAATCGCTTGTGGACAACCACCGCATGCCTTATTGCCTCTACGACATGAATTCCGTTGGCGACCGCATAGGTGCTGCCGTGAAATACAATTTCAACGAGAACACAAGCATACAGATATCTGTCGAAAGTGTTTCGATGCCTAACCGGAGACCGCTGTCCATAGAGCCTCCGGTAGCACCGGGTCCGCGCTTTTAACTTACATATTTAAGGCGCAGACTGTTCAACACTACGCTCACACTCGAGAACGCCATAAGCGCGCTTGCCCATGTAGGAGTTATCGCGAAATCCACACCGAAAGCATGAGGCAGTCCGGCTGCGAGCGGAATACAAACGACATTATATATGAATGCCCAGAACAGATTCTGGCGTATCATGCCTACGGTCTTTCTCGACAACCTGAACGCACTTGCTATTTTTCTCAGGTCAGTACCCATGAGTGTCACCTGTGCCACGTCCATGGCTATGTCCGTACCGTGTCCCATGGCTATACTTACGTCTGCTGCAGCAAGTGCCTGACTGTCGTTTATGCCGTCGCCAACCATTGCGACATGCCTTCCCTCGCTCTGCAATCTTCTCACGATATCCTCTTTGTCCTGCGGTGTCACCTTGCTCTGATAATGTTTTATTCCTGCCTTTTCAGCCCAGTAAGCCACAGCCTCATCGTTGTCTCCGCTCATGAGATAAACCTCTATGCCGCTGTCTGCCAGCATAGCCATGGCTTCTTCGGCATGCGGTTTCAGCTTTTCACGCTCTTCGGGTTTCAGTGATGACGCCTTAGTGAAGTCCACATCCTTAAACGGTTCAGTCAATGTTCCGGTCTTGTCTATAACCACCGCGTCGGTCATACGCATGTTCTCGAGAGCCGACGCATCCTTTATCAGAATATTCTCCTGCGCAGCCTTTCCTATGCCTACCATCAGTGCAGTCGGCGTAGCGAGTCCGAGCGCACAGGGACAAGCTATGACAAGCACTGCCACGGCAGACAATACAGCATCTGGCAACACCTGCATGCCACCAGCAATCATCCATATTGCGAACGTGAGCACAGCCACACCGAGCACACAAGGCACGAACACCATGGCTATCTTATCGACAAGACGCTGCACGGGAGCCTTCGAACCCTGAGCTTCCTGCACCATTCTTATTATGCCCGCAAGCACGGTTTTCTGTCCCACTTCCTCAGCCTTGAACCTGAATGTGCCCTGTTTTGTCACCGTTCCGGCAAGCACCTTTGCTCCGGAAGTTTTGTGTACAGGCATCGGCTCGCCCGATATCATCGACTCGTCAACGTAAGCCTCACCTTCTGTTATACATCCGTCAACCGGTATCTTCTCACCGGCCTTCACCTCAATAACGTCACCTTTCTCGAGCGTCGCTATCGGAACCTCGTTTATCTCACTTCCGTTCACCACACGTGCCATCTTCGGAACGAGTCCCATGAGCGAGCGTATGGCAGACGACGTGCTGTTCTTTGCCTTCTCCTCAAGCATGCGTCCGGTGAGCACGAAAGTGATAATCATGACCGTCGCGTCGTAATACGTATGCCATTCCATGCCCCGTGAGCCCCACACACTGTCGCCCCAGAACGTATTGAATACGCTGAACGCGAACGAAACCAATGTACTCATGGCCACAAGCGAGTCCATGTTAGACATTCCGTGCTTCAACTGTGTATAGGCACTTTTATAAAACTGCGAGCCGCACAATACCATCACGACAAGCGCAATGACAAGCGACACGATGTTTGATACGTCGCGGCTGCCTGTGGGTATCCAACCCATGGAAAAACACATTGTCAATATGGAGAATATCCATGCCATGACCGTCTGCCTGCGCAACACCGTATAAGCCTTGCGCTCGATGTCTTCAACATTGCGGTACTCCTCAGTCACCAGATCATAACCTATGCCTCTGACCGCCTCCTGCATCTTTTCGGGCGAGGTGACATCAGAATCATACTCCACAAGAACCGTACGGCCAGGCAACGATACCGATGCCTCCACCACTCCATCAAGCGAATTTATCTTTTTCTCCACGTTTGCCGCACATCCGGCACACATCATACCTATTACGGGGATTGTCTTCTTTTCTTTCATCTCAATATTATTGTTATGGAACATTCAAGACAATGTTCCGGTATAAGAACTAAAATACGTGTGGCAAAATTACAAAAAAACAGAAACAACACAAACTAAATTTATCATTCCGGTAATATAAATCCGATTTGTATAAACACAAAACTGGGTATATACTTCATTTAAGAAATACATACCCAGCTATGCTATTCAGATATTATTTCAATTGTACCAAATGGATGAATCCACTGCAACGTAATAATAACGATCGTCAGTCTCGTTATAGACATTGTCTAATTCGTAAGACTCTTCGTCATAAGATTTCTTGACCGGCTTCATAGTTCCTCCTCTCTAATAGACTGCCTCAGTCCATTTTTTAATGTTTATAATATAAAAGGATGCGAGACATCATCCCTTTTGTAGAATCATTCTTGTTGCAGAACTCTTACGCCACACAACGGAAACATTTCTTATTTCCGCTCTAAATTTATAAATTATATTTGACAATACAAAACAAATTGTAAACTTTTTATCATTCTTTAGCAATAAATTGTTTTTTATCTGTATTATCGCGTATTTATGCCTGTATATTCATCTCTTTAAAAGCACCGAGCACTATTGGTATTGCTACACAGAAACTAAGTACATCGCTGCACGACTGACATATCACAACACCTGTCAGACCGAACAGATATGGAAGTAAAATTATGAGCGGAATGAAGAACAGTCCCTGTCTTGCCGCTGCCAAAATATTTGCACGCAGAGGCTTGCGTGTGGTCTGGAGCATCATGTTTCCTACCATTGTGAAGGCGTTGAAAGGATATGTCGCCAACTGCCAGCATAACGCCACCGTACCTATTTTTATGACATCAGGGTCGTTACGGAAAATACCTATGGCGTCATTACAGAAAAAGAACCCTACGAAAGAGAACACAAGGAGGAACACCGTGCCCACTTTCACCGTGAAGCCGAAACCTTCACGCAGACGTGCATACAGCCCTGCGCCATAGCAGAATCCGCAGAACGGCTGGAAGCCCTGGCCGAGTCCGATAACCGCAGACATGATAAACATAGTGATGCGGTTGACTATTGACATCGCCGCAATGGCCGCATCGCCGTAAGCACTCGCCGCTACATTGAGCATCATGACGGCTATGCACGCAAGTCCCTGTCTCGACAATGAAGGCGAACCGCCGAAAACTATCTCCTTCAGGAACGCCAAACGCGGTGAGAACTTTCTGACGTTTATGCGTATGTTCTCCCCACTGCGGCTCATGAAAAACAGCACACAGAAACCTACTATCTGACCTATCACCGTGGCCAAGGCTGCTCCTGCCACACCCATGTCGAACGCAAAAATGAATATCGGGTCGAGTATGACATTAAGAACGGCTCCGCTTATGATGCCATACATGGCAAAAGCGGCGTTGCCCTGCAGTCGCATCTGATTGTTTATTGTGAGCGACGAAGTCATGAAAGGGGCACCTATCAGGATTATCGACATGTATTTTTCGGTGTAAGGCAATATTGTCGGCGTGCTGCCAAGCCACACGGCAAGCGGTCTTATCATCAGCAGTCCGACAATCATCACCACACATCCCATGACCAATGAGTACACAAACCCCGTCGAAGCCATTATTTCGGCGTTGCCGTGACGTTTTGCCCCGAGCTCACGCGATATGTAATTACCGCTTCCGTGTCCGAAGAAGAACCCGAAAGCCTGGATGAAGAACATCACCGGAAACACCACTCCCACGGCAGCCGTTGACTGTGTGTTAAGCTGTCCGACGAAGAAAGTGTCGGCGATGTTGTACAAGCTCGTCACGAGCATTGTGATTATCGTAGGCACGGCCATGGTCAGAATCACCCTGTGGGCCGGTGCCTGCGTTAGAAATGTATAGTTATCAATATGTCTGTGCGTCATCAGTCTTTAAGTGAATAAGTCACCGTCGTCACCACACGCACCTTCTTCACATACGGCGTATTTGAGTCGCGGTCTTCTATCGAGAACTGCCCCTGGTCCGCCGTGAGTATCTTGTCGAGCTTACTGTGACTATTGTCGGCAAACTGCTTTGCCGTCTTCTCGGCGTTGGCTATGGCCTCCTGCATCATCGACGGCTTCATTGCCGTGAACGATACGTATTCATATTTAACAGGATTCTCATATCCTCCGTCAACGATTGCCACACCTTCTCTCAGCAGTTCGCCCTGACGTGCGATAATGCTTCTGACAAGTTTTACATTGCGCGAAGTCACTGTGATAATCGACGTTATGTTATATCTGTACTGGCTCTGGTTGCTCACGTATCTCTCAGCATTGAGATCAATCACCACCGGAGCGTTCACGTTTATCTCGCTTTCCTTTATGCCGTTTTCCAGCAGGAAGCTCTTTATCTTGCCCTGCGTCTGTTCTATCTTGTCATACAGATTGGGCAGATTGTTGCCAAGCTCTTTAGAAAGTATCGGCCATGTGACCTTGTCGGCATCGACCTCCTTTTCTGCAAGTCCTTTCACTGTGACTTTTCTGTCCTTATCGACAAAATCGTCAATTCCCCACTTTATGCACAGGCCCAGCACCACGATGCTGATTGCCAGGAGTGCAGCTTCGGCTATGCGCCCGTTCGTGTTCCATTTCATAACAGCAATCCTTTCTTTAATTTTATTTTTAGATGTCGTTATATTTCAATAATACAGAATACGGTCCGGCAATATGTGGACAGCAGGAAGCGATGTCTTTTCCCTTACCGTCACTATTGCAGTCAGCTGTCCTTACGGCTTATGGTATATCCGTTGGCCTGATGCGTAGCGAGCACCAGCACCTCGGCTATCTGCACGTGCTGCGGAGCGTTGGCAGCATACACGGCTACGTCGGCAATGTCGTCACCCGTAAGCGGTTTTATACCTTTATACACATTGTCGGCCCTGTCCTTGTCGCCATGGAAGCGCGTCACACTGAAGTTTGTCTCCACCAGTCCCGGCTTTATGTTAGTCACACGCACGCAAGTATCCACAAGGTCTATGCGCAGACCGTCGGTCAGAGTCTTCACGGCCGACTTGGTGGCGCAATACACATTGCCGCCGGCATAAGCCTGATCGCCTGCCACGCTGCCTATGTTTATCACATGACCGCTGTTGCGCTTCACCATTCCGGGCACCACAAGGCGGGTCATTGTGAGCAATCCCTTAATGTTGGTGTCTATCATTGTCCACCAGTCTTCGGGGTTGCCCTCATATTCCTTTTCCAGTCCGAGAGCCAGTCCTGCGTTGTTCACGAGCACGTCCACCTCGCTCCATTTGTCCTGAAGCGAGCCTACAGCCGCGGCGGCAGCCTCAGAATCGCGCACGTCGAAAGCCAATGTTATTACTTCAGTCTCTCCGGCGAGACTTTCCTTCAGACTCTCCAGCTTCGCCGTGTTGCGTCCTGTGAGTATCAGGTCGTAGCCCGAAACTGCAAAACGACGCGCACAAGCCTCACCTATTCCGCTTGTGGCGCCGGTTATCATTGCTATTTTTCTTTTCATATCACTTTTCCTATTTCCATCAGTATCTGCACTATGCGTTCGGCAGAACGGCCGTCCCAACGCTCGGGCACACTGCTCTTTTTCCATTTTCCGGCAACCATGCGCTCAAGTTCCACACCGAGCTCAGCCGCATCCTCGCCCACAAGAACGTTCGTTCCTACGGTAACGGTCTCTATGTGCTCGGTATAATTGTTGAGCGTTATGCACGGCACGCCGTTGAATGTGGCCTCCTCTGCCACATTACCCGAGTCGGTAACCACACCGAGGGCGTTGGCCGTGAGATATCCGAAGTCGAGATACGACAGCGAATCCACCACATGCATGCGTCCTGCCTCATCGGGATGATTCTTCAGTATGTCGCCCACCACGGCAGCGGCAGGCTTTCTCAACGGTGCTACCACAGGCACATCGCCCACCTTGTCGAGCATCTCTACGACCATCGTTTCCAGGTTAGCGCGGTCGGCAAGCAACGCCTTGCGGTTCAAGGTGAACACTATGTAGCCATGCTCTTTCAGTCCGAGACTGTCGAACAACGCCGGACGCGACATGCGGGAATGATTGAACCGCAGCGTATCCATCAGTATATTGCCCACCATATATATCTTCGACTGCTCTGCTCCCTCGCGTGTCGCAGCGCTGGTACCCTTGTATCCGGCTGTGAAGAGCAGGTCAGACAATCCGTCGATCACCAGACGGTTGATTTCCTTAGGCATGTTTATGTCGAACGAACGTGTGCCGGCTACAAGATGCGCGAGCGTCAGTCCCTGCTTCTTTGTCACGATGGCAGCCGCCATGGTAGAAGCAAGGTCGTCCACCACAATCACGGCATCGGTCTTGTGCTGGCGCAGATACTGCTCGAAACTCGACATCACCTGCCCCGTCAGCTCGTTCAGATTCTCGCAGTCAACGCCGAGATACACCTCAGGCTGCGGCATCTGCAAGTCCTCGAAAAGCGACGCTTCAAGTGTCGGGTCGTCCTTGCGTCCTGTATATACAAGATGATGACGTATGTCCTTGCCACTGTTACGGGCACTGTCTATGGCCCTTACGATAGGAGCCAGTTTTATGAAATTGGGCCTTGCGCCCGCTACAATACATATTTCCATTATCCTTTTACCTTGTTATAATTTAACACACAATATGGCGTGACGGCCCTCTCTGCGGTACGTCGCGCCATATAGCTTAATATCCATCAGTCTGCGTTCTTGAACAGTTCCTTTATTCCTCCTATGCTGCCCATGAGGTTTGTGGCCTCGTAAGGCAGGTATACGGTCTTGGTCTTGTCGCCCTGTGCCAGCTCCTCGAGCATCTGTATGTACTTCTGTGCGAGCAGATAGTTGGCAGGATTGGTGCTCTTGCCCACGGCCTCGGTTATCTTCTCTATGGCAATGGCCTCGGCCTCGGCCTTGCGTATGCGTGCCTGCGCCTCACCCTCAGCACGCAGAATCTCCTGCTGCTTGGCTGCCTCGGCACGGTTGATGATGCTGGTCTTCTCACCTTCAGACTGGAGTATGGCCGACTGTTTCTGTCCTTCAGACTGAAGTATGGTAGCACGCTTGTTGCGCTCTGCCTGCATCTGCTTCTCCATGGCCTGCAATACGCTTGCCGGCGGAGTGATGTCCTGAAGCTCTACGCGGTTCACCTTGATACCCCATTTGTTGGTAGCGTCGTCGAGCACGGCGCGCAACTTAGTGTTGATGGTGTCGCGCGATGTGAGAGTCTGGTCAAGCTCCATCTCTCCTATGATATTACGCAGCGTTGTCTGCGTAAGCTTCTCAATGGCGTTGGGCAGGTTGTTTATCTCGTATGCCGCCTTGAACGGATCCATTATCTGGAAATACAGCAGCGCGTTGATCTGCATCTGGATGTTATCCTTCGTGATCACGTTTTGCTTGTCGAAGTCGTACACCTGTTCGCGCAGGTCTATCACGTTGGTATATACATAGCGTCCGCGCACCACGGCAATCACGGTCTTTGCCCTGTCGATGAACGGAATTATGATGTTCACACCCGGTTGCAGTGTGGCATAATAGCGTCCGAGACGTTCGATTATTCTCGTCTCACTCTGCGGTATTATTACAACCGCCATCTTTACGAATAATATCGCGAGCACTACTATCGCGATAAGAAACCATGTTGTAAATGTAAACATATCCTGTTTTTGTTTTGGTTAATATTCAGAGACAGTCTCGATGCCACGCCTGCAAGACGTGCAGCCGTGCACGAAGTGCCGGAGCCTTAGATTCTTCTCACCTTTATGATGATGCTCTCACGGCCGGTCACCTTCACCTTCTCGCCCACAGCTATGTCGTCCTCGTCGTCGGTCTCGGCCTTCCAGTCGTCACCGTCTATCTTCACACGGCCGTAGCCCTCGGCCTTTATAGTCTCGCTCACCTCTCCGATGCGCCCAATGAGCGCGTCGGCATTGCTCACACGCTTGTCGGCATTGCGTCTCAACAACTTGACAAGCCGCGGACGAAGAAGCCTCAACGAGAGCACCGAGAACACTGCGAATGCCAGTACCTGTACCCATAACGGCGCACCGACAAGAGCTGTCGCCACTCCGAAAAGCGCGCCGACAGCGAAACACGTCACGAAGAAGTCGCCGGAGCTCATCTCCACGACAAGGCATATAACGGCTATTATGGTCCAGACCAGCCAAAGGTTTTCAGCTATATACGACATATCTGTATGACTACACTTTTAGGGTTAAAATATTTCTCAAAGATAGCACTTTATTTTTATGCGCAGAAATTATTTAACATACATAAACACTACTCCACATTCAGACCTACAGACGCACGCACTCATATCGGCGATACACCACATATAAGAACTGAAAGACAGCATTACCAAGCGCCGCGTAAATATGGCTCAGCGAGAATTATGCGGGGATTTGTTTTTAATCACAATCGATTATCAGAAGTACAATGATTCTCACCATATTGTCGAGTTGGCTGTTTTCACTCTTTGTCGAAGGCATATCAGGCTACGTCAGGACAACATATCGAACGTAAGAACGGCAGAAGAGCGGAGGATGTAGTGATAAATAATAATTATGATATGAAATGATCGTCTATGGTATGATGACCGATTTTGGTTTAATCAAGAAACAGATTCTTAATCAGTCTCTGTGGCTACATGTTAAGACGGCGGAGTTCTCGACCCGAAACGGCATTGCTTTCTTTTGCCGAAAGAAAATCTTATTCTGTCGAAATAGAAACAAAATGAGCGACTTTCAAATTGTAACCGGATTTTGATTTTTCGGTCCGGGTTTCCTGTTCTACCCCGAAAAATAAGCGCGTATTTGCGAGCGGACTCTCCTTCGGGCGCAAATACGCGGAAAACAAGAGGTTTTTGTAAGACATTGAATGTCAATGACTTAACTTTAAGGAGCATTTTCCCGTTTTGCAATATGCACCATTTCGGCTTGCGAAATGGCCCATTTCAGGGGCCAATATAGGCCATATCGCACCCTAATATAGGCTTTATTGCAACACGAAATGGGCAATATCGGAAAACAAAACGCAGCAGTTCGGACTACGGTTCGGGGTATATCACGATGCAACATGATGCAAAACAGGCATCATATTGTCATATTTAACATTCCTTTACATCTCTTTTGCGAATTTATTTTGTCAAAAAAATATCAAGAAAAATTGTAAGTTCGTCTCTCGGGTTTTCATCTAAAAAGCCGACATCCGTATTGAAAAATAATGACATTATATAGAAAGGGAAATATGGAGTTTCCGAAAAAGAACCGGTTTTTTATTAAAAAAAACATCGAAATCATCCGTGAGGAGAAACACACAAAGCATGCGTATCTTTTGCCGTAATGCTTTTCTTATCCTTTACAGACATTTATATGATGAGCTGTGAATATCCTTACTGCGGCGTCGCGACAACCATCCGCACAATCCATAGAACAACAAAAAGGTCCGAATGCCACCCCGGCATCCGGACCTCAAAAAACTACTTTAACACTATGTTTTACTTTACGACTATCTGTTTTTACTTAACCACAATCTTACGACCGTTACTGATGTATATGCCCGAAGCAAGATTATTCTTGTCAACACGCACGCCTCCTAGCGTATATACGCTGTCGTCGTCAGTCCGGATGTCTGCCACCGGTCCGGCAATCGACGTTGTCGGGCTGTCGTCCTGCATCAGTTTATATAGTCCGTTTGAGTGCATCCACAGCTTATGGTTGCCTTCCACGTCAACAATGTCGCCTTTGCTGAACCACGTCGGACCGCCCGGCTCGAAGTCGTCCTCAAGCACCACTTCCGGCGTTCCGTCCTCTGCATAACTCGTCATAACGATATTGTCGAAATAAGCCTCATCCTTCTGCGGACCGCTGGCGTCTATCCTGAAGCCCACATCGCCAAGCACGAGCTTGTCGGAAAAATCCATGAACGTATCGACGAGCACGCCGTCGATGTATGTCTTTATCAGCGAGCCCTTCACTTCTATCTTCACGCGGTGCTCCTTTCCCTCTATATCGCTCTTCGAGAACGAATCGAACTCGGTGTCGCTCCATGTCAGGTTGCCGCCGTTATACACGTGACGGCGTATGCGCGGCAGGTTACCGTCGAATATGTTTACCGCCCACATATAATAATTGTTGTCGTCGATTGAGGAGAATACCAGGCACGCGTCGTCGCGCAGAAGCGTGAGGTCGGCCTCAACGGTGTACCAAAGTTTTCTGAATCCGAGCGGCCACGCATACACGTCTCTCGTCATCGCGCCAGCCACACACAGCCATCCGTCTTCCACACTGCCCTCAGAGAACGTGTTGTCGCCGGAGAAGTCTTCGGCAAAAAGCGTCTCGCCGGCAGACGAGCTAACCTTTATATCGTCGAAACGTGCGTTCTCCTCGCATCCGGAGGCATCGCTGTGGGTCTCGCGGAATCCTATAAGTCCGTAGGCGAACTGTCCGTAACGCTCATCCACGAGCACACCGTTGATATATGTACGTGCCACTACACCGTTCTCGACAGCTATCTTCAGATTGAAAGCGTCGGTCGTGTTGATGGTCACCTTATCCTTCAGGCTCACCTCGTCGAGCAGTTCCACGCGTCCGTCAAACCAACGGTGAGGACGCAGCTTGGGCTCTGACGGATTCTCGAGATTCACCTGCCACATATAATAATTGCTCGTGTTGCGGCCGGCAAAACATATTCCGGCAGAGAGCTGGTCTATCTTCACCTTCATCTCCACGGTGTAGCTATTGTCCTCAACGGCAGGAGCCTCGGTGGTGTCGAGTATCTTGTTTTCTACAAGGAACGCCGACTGCTCCGGCGCGAGCTTCAGAGTGAGCACCGTGTTACCGCCCTCGTAGCTTATCTCGGCAGGCTTGCTCTTGCCTGTGCGCGGGTCGAGCAGAGTGCAGGCAGACAGCTTGCCCTTGAGCGTTATCGTGTTTTCGGCTGTCGCTCCGTCTATGTTACCGAAGTAATATACGTTGCCGCCCGAAATGACTTTGTGTATATAGTTGAACGGTTGCTGCGTGTTGCTGAATCTTACGTCGAGTTCCGTGTCGGCAAGCGCGCCGCGCAGGGTCTCGGCTGTCGGGTTCTCCACAAACACGGCGTTGCCCATGTCTTTCTCGGTGACGAGCATGCGGTTCACAATCGAGGCTATATCGTCGTCCTCGCCGTTCATGTCGGCGGTCTGTTGCGGCAGTTGTGTGGTGAAGATTATCTTCACTCCGTTCTCCCATGCCTTCTCTATCTTCTTCATGTTGCTCAGAGTCATGACCTTACAGCCCGGCACTATGATTACGGAGAACGACTCGCTGTTGGTCTTGTTGCTCATGACAAAGCGTCCGCCGGTGACGTCGCAGCGGTCGTCTATCACCTCGGGATGGACGTATGTGAAGTCAACGCCGAGCTGATCGGTGAGTATTGCCGACACAACATTATAGTCTATGCCCGGTATGTCCACGCCACCCTGATAGTAACCTTTCGGTCCGTCGAGATAATGACCGGCCTGCATGGTGGTTATGGGATACACCACGGCAACGTCGGCAACGTGACGTCCCGGACGTGCCAGCATGTAGTTGAGACGCGAAAGGAACGTATTGAAGTCGGCAAGGCCGTAGTTGTAGAGCGGATTACGGTATGACAGCTCAGGCAGGAACGTCACGTTGCTGTTGTCATACCACACGGCGTGGGGTATGAGCTGATTGATACCCTTGGTATATTGTTCCGTAGCTATGCGGTACATTGTCTCCATCGATATGTTACCCATGTCGCCATAGGTCTCCGACATTACGTATGTCTTGTCCCAGTTGTTGGCCGACGACGACACCACCTTATAGAAATTCTCTGCCGGACGATTGCCGCCTATCTTGTCGATGCCGGGCATTCCCATGTATTTTCCGTCGAGCATCAGGTCGCCGGAAACGCTCACGGGATTCACCACTTCCTCCTGATCCTGATGGCCTGTCGATAATATGCCGTGTGCTTCAGCCCACTCGCTGATGGTCTTCATGAATCCTTCGGCATAAAGAGCCGCACGCATACCAAAGAGACAGTTGCGCGCAGCCGCTGTCTTCGGACCTATGTCGTACCACAGAGCCGGATAGATGGTCTCAGGTGAGAAACCGAAACGCTCGGTGAACTTCTCGTTGAAGTCGTCGGTCCACATGCGTCCGTTGGCACGATACATCGTCGGTTCGTCAAAGAATGTGGTGGTGATGGTTGTTCCGAAAGCCTCCGGAAATTGCTTATAGTAGGCTTCGTGCGTGTCCTGCACAAACAGACTGACAGCCTCCGGCGACAGATAGTTCACGTTGGGATCGCCGTCTTCCACACACACGAATGACATTATCTTCCACGTACCGTCCTCCGGCACGTCCCATGTCAGTATGTTTCCCTCCACATGATCGCGCAGGGAGATTATCTCTTTAGTGTTGGTCTCCATGGCTACCACTGCCATCAGTGTGCCGCTCGCGTTTATTCTGCGGCGCAGCGACTGGCCGGGCGTGGTGGCATATTCCGACTTGTCGAGACGCCGTATGGTCATTCCGGGATGGTTGTTCTTGAAGGTTGTCACTCCGGAACCGTTTATCGCGCCCATGCTTCCGCTCGGAAATCCGTATTCATCGTAAAGTGACATCTTGGCACCATGGGCCTTTGCCGTCTCTATAGCCTTGCTGTAGAGTCTGAAATACTCGTCAGACAAATATTCGGGACGGAACGCCTGGCCGAACGGCAGCAAGGCACAACCGCCGTATTTGTCTTTTGTTATCATGTTGTCGAGCTGAGTCTTGATGGCATCTTCCTTCACCTCGGTGTTGTTCCAGAACCACAACGGAATGGGACGCCACGACATCGCCGGCGCGGAAAATCCTCTAAGGCTCATCGGCTCCGACTGTGCCAATGCACTGATAGCGCATACTACAAACAGCATTGCAACTGTAAAACGCGTTATTCTCATATTAAGTTAGTATAAATATTTAAGTTCTGATATAAATTCAAAGTATTACAGGTAAACCGGAAGCTGCGTCTGACGACCGCGAATCATCATTATTCACACTGCTGATTTTCAAACAAGCGGATGCAGTCAACGCGACATCAGCCGCAGACAAAGATAGGAAAATAATTCATATAGAGCCTTGACGACACATGGCCATAGGCATAATGGTATCAAAAAATATATCTAAAAGCGCAAATATTGCTGTTGTCCGCGGGATGACCACACACGTATAACTGCAAAAAATGCTCTTCATAATAATTCCAAACCGGACATACCGATGTGTCGCGACGGCACAAAAGCATCATCATCGCACCGGACTGACATGCCGACGGAATAAAATCATAGAATGTTTGTCCTATAAATTCGTTTTTTATATTATATTTGCATGTCATTTGACAGGATTAAAATAATACCGTAAGAAAATGAGAGGAAAGATAGACTGTTTCCTGCCTTGCCTTGATTTGGCGGAAATGAGCGACACGCTCGAGGCTCTCCGCCACAACAAGACCATAAGCAACATAAATCTGATAGTAAACAGAGACTTCATACATGATGAGGAACTGCCGGCAGACTGCAATATGATTATTGCTGACAATACGGCATCCACACAGACAATTATCGAAATTGAGCGCAACACGGAGGCCGAATATGTGCTGCTGAGTATAAAAGACACACCGTTCATACTCGGACAGAACGCACCTGAACGATTCCTTCGCGTGGCGGCGGACACTGATGCCGCACTGGTATATAGCGACCGTTACAGCGTAGTTGAGGGCAAGACGGTGCCCCATCCGGCAATAGACTACCAGGAAGGAAGCATAAGAGACGACTTCGATTTCGGACAGCTGATGCTCATAAAGTCCGAATTACTCCACAAGTACGCAGCAACATCACACCCTGACTACAAGTGGGCAGGACTGTACGACCTGCGACTTTTCATAAGCCGCAACGCGAAAATATTCCACATAAACGAATATCTTTACACCGAACAGGAGACTGACAACAGAAAAAGCGGTGTGAAACAGTTCGACTATGTGAACCCGAGCAACCGCGAAGTACAGAAAGAGATGGAGCACGCCGTGACCCATCACCTTGAGAGTATCGGCGCGCTCGTGGATACATCTGAATATAAAAGTCCCGACTTCAACGAACAGGAGTTCAGCGTGGAGGCTTCGGTCATCATACCGGTATTCAACCGCGAGAAGACAATAGCCGACGCCGTGAACTCTGCACTGAGGCAGGACACGACCTTCGAATATAATGTCATCGTGGTGGACAACCACTCAACTGACGACACAACACACATACTTGACGAGTTGGAAAAAGCGGACAGCCGGCTGATACACATCATTCCGGAACGTCATGACCTCGGAATAGGCGGATGCTGGAACACTGCTGTGGCAGACGATCGCTGCGGACGGTTCGCAATACAGCTCGACAGCGACGACCTTTATTCATCGCCTCACACGCTGCAACGCATCATAGACGCATTCTACAGACAGCAGGCGGCAATGATAATAGGTAGCTACCGCATGTGTGATTTTGAGCTCAACACCCTGCCACCGGGAATAATCGACCATAAGGAATGGACCGACAACAACGGTCCTAACAACGCTTTGCGCATAAACGGACTGGGAGCGCCGAGGGCATTCTTCACTCCGCTGCTGCGCCAGATCACATTCCCCAACACGAGCTATGGCGAGGATTACGCGGTAGGACTGATTTTCAGCCGCAAGTATCGCATAGGCCGTATATACGAGGAATTGTATCTTTGCCGGCGTTGGGGAGGCAACAGCGATGCGGCACTCAGCATAGAAAAGGTGAACGCCAACAATCTGTATAAAGACCGTCTGCGCACAATGGAGATTTCGGCAAGAAAACTTCTGAAGGAAGGACGCGCCGACATAGCGGCAGACAATTCGTTGCTGAGATTCTTCAACCGTCAGCTTGAGAAATGGGATGACACCAGAAAGCGCTATCACGAACTGCTACAGGTGCAGACACGCGAGCTGTCTTACGGCGACAATATAATAATGGTGCAGCACAATCCAGCACGAATCGTTTCGACAGGTGCCGACATTTCTAAAAAGTCAATAGCCAAACGGCCGTGCTTCCTGTGCAAGGAGAACAGACCGGAAGAGCAGGTCGCCAAGTCGATGGACGACAAATTCCAGATTCTTGTCAATCCGTTCCCCATACTGCCGGTGCATTTCACCATTCCGATGAAAAGCCACAGTCCGCAGAACATACGCAACAATTACGGTGAGATATACCGCATTCTCACAGCATACCCGACCGTAATGGTGTTCTACAACGGGCCGCGCTGCGGTGCATCCGCGCCCGACCACATGCACTTCCAGGCCGGAATGGGCGGCAAACTGCCTCTGATGAAAGACTGGCAGCGACTGAGTCATGACCTAAAACCGCTTATATCATGCGATGACGACAACTGGCTGGCTCTGATGACAAGCTTCATCTGTCCGGCATTCGTCATAAAATCGAACGACGCTGCCCATGGCGAAGAGCTGTTTGCAAAGCTCTACAACGCCATGCCTGTGAACGAAGGTGACACCGAACCGATGATGAACATCCTGGCATGGACCGACAACGACAGTTTCTGCTCGGTAATAATTCCGCGTACCAAGCACCGTCCCGACTGCTACACAGCTGAAGATGAGAACGCAAGGATGCTCGTAAGCCCCGGTGCTCTCGACATGGCAGGACTTATAATAACACCGCGGCACGAGGATTTCGAGCGCATAACGCCCGAACAGGCTGCCGGAATAATAAGCGAATGTGGCGCTACCGAGGACATGATAAAGCATACGGTGAGCGCACTCGAAACACTCAACCGAGAGGAGAGCCACGGATGTACGCACTTCGACGGCAAGCAACCCATCGTGTCAGTAGGAATAGTCAGCGGAGCGAAAATATGCTTCTCGCTCAACAAGCCCTACTCCGCCAAAGGCAAACTGATAGAGGGCGAGCAGACGGTGGAGTTCTTTGAAGGCGGCATACTATGGAACGGCAACCAGTATCGTGAGCTTACTTTCCATCCGCAATCGCCCGACGCGTCGTTCTCCCTGCACAATGTCACAATCGGAGTGAACTTCCATTGGGAACGCACCGAGACACAGACATTCCTCGGAACGCTGCGCCTCGTGGTCGAGGCAGACAGCATGTGTGCCATCAACGAGCTGCCGGTGGAGAGCTATCTCGAAAGTGTCATATCCAGCGAGATGTGTGCCACGTCGAGCATAGAGCTGCTGAAGGCTCACGCCGTGATATCGCGCAGCTGGCTGCTCGCACAGATAGAGCGCAGAAACAAGCAGCAGGGACGCAGCGACAACTTTTTCTCGTTCATAAAGAAAGACGACGAACTCATACGCTGGTACGACAGAGGCGACCACGCCATATTCGATGTCTGCGCCGACGACCACTGCCAGCGCTATCAGGGCATAACAAAAGCATCGAGCGTACATGTGGCACAGGCCGTGAAAGAGACACGCGGAGAAATACTGATGTCCGACAACGATATATGCGACGCACGCTTCAGCAAGTGCTGCGGCGGTGTGAGCGAAGAATACAAATACTGCTGGGAGAACAAGAACATGGAGTATCTCACGGCAGTGCGTGACAATGCCGACGGCACGGAAGAGGCTTTGCCCGACCTTACCATAGAGGAAAACGCACGCCGGTGGATAATGTCTTCGCCTGAGGCATTCTGCAATACCGACGACGAGAAGATCCTATCGCAGGTGCTCAACGACTACGACCGCGAGACAAAAGACTTCTACCGCTGGCACGTCACCTACACTCAGGAGCAGCTGGCAGGCCTGATAAGCGAGAAGCTGAAGATGGACTTCGGCGACATAACAGACCTGATCCCCCTGGAGAGAGGAAAGAGCGGACGCATATGCCGCCTGAAGATTGTCGGCACAAAACGCACCTTCACAATAGGCAAGGAGCTTGAGATAAGACGTGCGCTAAGCAAGACACATCTTTACAGCAGCGCTTTCGTAGTGGACAAGAAGGATGTGGAGAACGGCATTCCGCAGACATTCGAGCTCACCGGAGCCGGATGGGGACACGGCGTTGGCCTTTGCCAGATAGGCGCAGCGGTGATGGGAGAGAAAGGATACGGCTACGACCAGATACTGCTGCACTACTATCACAACGCCGAGATAAAGAAAATATACGATTGAAACCTGTGCCGTGTGTCACAGAAAAGATCATTTGCAAACAATAAAACAATCTGATGATGAAGCAGAAGAATCCATGGGCGTGGGTGCCTACGCTCTATTTCGCTGAAGGTATTCCCTATGTCACGGTGATGACCATATCGCTTGTGCTCTACAAACAGCTGGGGCTGAGCAATGCCGAAATAACCTTCTACACCTCATGGCTTTATCTGCCGTGGGTGATAAAACCATTGTGGAGTCCTTTCGTTGACCTGATAAAGACGAAACGATGGTGGATCATCGCGATGCAACAGCTCATAGGTGCATCGCTCGGAGGCGTCGCCTTCACCATACCTACCGAATTCTGGCTGCAAGGCACACTTTTCTTCTTCTGGGTAATGGCGTTCGCAAGCGCCACACACGACATCTCCGCCGACGGATTCTACATGCTCGGACTCGACGAACACAACCAGGCGCTGTTCGTGGGAATACGTTCCACCTTCTACCGCCTGGCTACGATATTCGGTCAGGGAGTGCTCGTGATGATAGCGGGAAACCTTCAGGTGATATTCAGAAACAGCATATCGTTCTCCTGGAGCCTCACATTCTACGGCATGACCGGCCTGTTCATAGCCCTGTGTCTGTGGCACGGATACATTCTTCCACGGCCTAAGGACGACAGCAAACGCTCCGGTATCAATGCCGGAACCATCTGGATAAATCTTATCCACACCATAAAGACATTCTTCCAGAAACCGTTTGTCATCACAGGTCTGCTCTTCATGATATTCTACCGCATGCCCGAAGGACTGCTGGCAAAGGTTTCCGCCCTCTTCCTTATAGATGCCCCGAGCAACGGCGGCATTGGTCTGTCGCCGCAGGAATACGGTCTCGTGCAGGGCACGGTGGGAATAATAGGCCTCACGCTGGGCGGCATTCTCGGTGGAATGGCTGTCGGACGTGACGGACTGAAGCGCTGGCTGTGGCCCATGGTGTGCGCCATCACGCTGCCTGACATAGTTTATGTGTACATGAGCTACGCCCTGCCGTCAAGCCTTGCGGTGATAAACGTGTGCGTGTTCTTCGAACAGTTCGGCTACGGATTCGGTTTCACGGCTTACATGCTCTACCTTATTTATTACAGCCAGGGCGAATACAAGACCAGCCACTACGCCATCTGCACAGCCTTCATGGCATGTTCGATGATGATTCCGGGACTCTTCGCCGGCGCGTTACAGGAAGCCGTGGGCTACCGCATGTTCTTCAACATCGTCATGGCAAGCTGTGCCGTCACATTCGTTGTGTCCTGGTTCCTGAAGATAGATTCTGATTTCGGAAAGAAACAGGTGGAATGACGCCCTACCGAAACAGCATGGCCATATAATGAAAACCGCCACGGCGCCGACTGAGAAATTGCTTACGGCGCCGTAGCGGTTTTGTTTTTGCCGCGCATCAGGCATTTTTTTGATTGTAAAAAAGATTATATGTGAACAGATTTCGTTCACGAATTATCATAGAATTACGGGAAACTGACTGACGATGCGGATGTCATTGACAGTGACAGAACATATAATCACGCTTTTCTTCCTGTATGACATCATTATTTTTCAAGACATATATCAGCCTTTTAAACGAAAACTTACGGGACGTACTTACAATTTTTCTTGACTGTATTTTGACAAAATAAATTCGCGAAAGAGGTGTAAAGGAATGTTAAATGTGGCATTATGATGACTGTTTCGCTATGTATCGTCTGTTGATATACCCTATAACGTAGTCTGAAAATATTAATATTGCCTTACGATAATGCCCGTTTCGCAGTCCGATTAAGCCCATTTCAGGGTGCGATATGGCCTATATTAGCCCCTGAAATGGGCCATTTCGCAAGCCGGAATGATGCATATTGCAAAGCGGAAAGATACCTTTTAAGGTTAAGTCATTGATATTCAATACCTTGCAAAAAACTCTTATTTTTCGCGTATTTGCGTCCGAAGAAGAGTCGGTCCGCAAATACGCGCTTATTTTTCGGGGTAGAACAGGAAACCAAGACGGAAAAATCGAAATCCGGTTACAAATTGAAAACCGCTCATTTTGTTTCATCCAAGAAGAAAGAAACGGCGCCGGTTCGCAGTCGGATGCGCATCCTTTTCCCGCAACCGGTTCACACCGGATTTCTACCGTCCCGTTTTCCGTACTATAAAAGCGATGTCCACATCAGTCAATAAATCGTTTCAGGATATCGCCGTATTTGTCTATGCGGCGGTCGCGGAGGAATGGCCACCAGCGGCGCACCTGCTCACAGCGCGACATGTCAACGTCTATCACCGCGCTTTCCTCTTCGTCGCGTCCGGCACGCCACAACATCTCACCCTGCGGACCTACAGCCATTGAGCTGCCCCAGAAGCTTATTCCCTTTGTCTGACCGCTCGGGTCAGGCTCAAATCCCACACGGTTGGCAGTTATCACCGGCACGCCATTGGCCACGGCATGACCGCGCTGAACAGTTGTCCACGCCTCTCTCTGACGCTCCTGTTCGTCGGGCGTGTCGCTGTCGGCATAGCCTATGGCTGTCGGATAGATCAAGAGCTCCGCACCCTGAAGCGCCATCAGTCTTGCTGCCTCCGGATACCACTGGTCCCAGCATACCAATACGCCGAGCCGTCCTACGCTTGTGTCTATCGGATGGAAGCCTAAGTCGCCGGGCGTGAAATAGAATTTCTCGTAATAAGCCGGATCGTCCGGTATGTGCATCTTGCGATACTTGCCGGCTATGCTGCCGTCGCGCTCCATCACAACTGCCGTGTTATGATAAAGACCTGCGGCGCGTTTCTCGAACAGTGATGTGACAATCACCACACCAAGGCGGCGTGCCAGTGCGCCGTAAAACTCGGTTGATGGACCAGGTATCGGCTCTGCCAGGTCGAAATTATCCACATTCTCCGTCTGACAAAAATAAAGAGAGTTGTGCAGTTCCTGCAACACTATGAGCTGCGCACCGTCTTTCGTCAGCTTCTCTATGCCTTCGGCTATATGCTGCATGTTGGCTTTCACGTTATCGCCGACACGCTGTTGGAGTATTCCTATCTTCATAATCGTTTCCTTTTCGTTATTGTTCTTATTTAAATATATTCGCACCTGCCGGACGTCAACGCATGCATCCCTTGGGGAACTGCATCGTCATACAATGCAGCGAACCGTGCTGACGCACCACGGCAAGCGCATTCACGCCTACTATCTCTCTGTCGGGGAACGCCTCGGCAATCACCCTGCGCGCCTCGGCGTCGTTCTCCGGCTGGTCGTATTCGGGCACTATCACCGCACCATTTATTATGAGGAAGTTGGCGTATGTGGCAGGCAGACGCTCTCCGTCGTAGTAAACTGCGTCGGGCATGGGCAGGCGCAGCAGTCTGTAAGGTTGGCCGTCGGTTGTCCGCAATCCGCGCAACTGCTCTTCGAGCATTCTGAAATCCTCATACTGCTCGTCGTCCTTGTTGTCACAACCCACGTAAACCAGAGTGTCGTCAGGCGCCGTGCGCACGGTCGTGTCTATGTGTCCGTCGGTGTCATCGCCCACCAGACTGCCATGATCGAGCCACACCACGCGGTCGGCGCCCAGTTCCTTCTTCAACCGACACTCTATTTCCTCACGCGTCATGGGTTGGTTACGGTTTAGCGCAAGAAGACAGATGCTCGTGGTGAATACCGTGCCGCGGCCGTCGCTTTCTATCGATCCGCCCTCGAGCACGAAGTCATCGTTGTCCACACGCACGCCATTGAACGCGCCTGCCGCATGAAGCGACGCATTGATGCGGTTGTCCTTATCGGCTGGGAACTTGCATCCCCATCCGTTGAAACGGAAATCAAGCAATCTGAAGTCGGCATCATCGCCGCCCAGTTCGGGCACAAGCGTTATGAAAGCGTGGTCGCGCGCCCATGTGTCGTTATTGTCACACTGATACACTCTGATGTTGCCGTGCAGGCTCTCATCAGTCTCCGACTCTATCAGCTGCCTCACCTTCTCCGCGTCGCGCGCCGCAACGAGCACCTTCTCATGCGCGGCTATCGCCCTGACAAGGTTCAGACACACCTCAGTTATCTCGTCCAGATAAGGCCGCCAGTCGGTGTCTTCGTGCGGCCATGTGAGCTGCACACCGCTCTGTTCGTACCATTCTGCGGGGAGTATATGTTTTCTTTTATCCGTCTCTGTCATAAAACTAAATCATTGATTCCGACTGCAAATATATGAAGAAAAATCCGAATATCAGTCCGCCCCGTATTTATGATTGCCACGTGCCGTTGTTTTCGCATCACACGTAAGCAGCTTCCACGGCGCAGGCAAGACTTTTTCACGGCGCAGGCAAGATGTTCTCATACAACAGATACTGATTTTTCATATGACAGACACAATTTTTTCATATAACAGACACAACTTTCTCATACAACAGAAACTACTTTTCCACACCGTAAATAAGATTTTCTCACACAACAATCAAGCCCGTAATGACGAAAGAAAACAATGATATTTTTGCACGAAACCATAAAATTGATTACCTTTGTCGATGCATTTGAAATACATGCCACACTGATATATTTCATCAAGCAAAACCATTTATTACTTAGAAAGAGAATATGAAGAAGTATGTTCTTGACCTAAAGGTTTCCGCAGTGGAGCATCTCAGCAGCAAGCACACGCTCATCAAGCTCACCGACGAGAAGCCGTTACCACAGATGCTGCCCGGTCAGTTTGTCGAAGTAAGAGTCGATGGCTCACCCACAACATTCCTGCGACGCCCCATTTCCATTAATTATGTAGATACGGAACGCAACGAAATGTGGCTGCTCGTAGCTGCCATAGGCGACGGTACACGTGCTCTCTCCAATCTGAAAGCAGGCGACACGCTCAACTGCATGCTTCCATTGGGCAACAGTTTCAGCATGCCCGCCAACCCGACAGACAAAGTGCTGCTCGTAGGAGGAGGCGTAGGAGTAGCCCCCCTGCTGTTTTTCGGAAAACGACTCAAGGACTCCGGCATCACGCCGACATTCCTTCTGGGTGTACGCACCGCCTCTGACATGCTCGAGTATGACATGTTCTGCCAGACAGGCCGCGTGCTTATAACGACAGAAGACGGCTCTTTCGGCGAGAAAGGATTCGTGACCAACCACTCCGCTCTTGCCTCCGAGAAGTTTAATCTCATATCAATGTGTGGTCCCAAACCCATGATGGCAGCCATGGCACATTACGCCTATAAGAACGGCATAGAGTGTGAGGCTTCGCTCGAAAACAAGATGGCATGCGGACTTGGAGCGTGTCTGTGCTGCGTGGAAAAGACCACCGAAGGCAATGTATGCGTATGTAAGGAAGGTCCAGTTATTAACATCAAGAAATTGTTATGGCAGATTTAAGTGTAAGAATAAACAGGCTCAAGCTGAAGAATCCCGTTATGACAGCCTCAGGCACATTCGGTTACGGACTGGAATATGCCGACTTCGTGAGCCTCGACCAGATAGGCGGCATCATCGTCAAGGGCACAACCCTGCAGCCGCGTGAGGGTAACGACTATCCGAGAATGGCCGAAACGACATCGGGAATGCTCAACTGTGTAGGACTGCAGAACAAAGGCGTGGACTACTTCTGCGAGCATATATATCCTCAGATAAAGGATATCGACACCAACATGATTGTCAATGTGAGCGGCTCTTCGCCCGAGAACTACGCCGAATGTGCGGCACGCATAGACAAGCTCGACAAGATTCCGGCCATTGAGCTCAACATTTCCTGCCCTAACGTGAAGCAGGGTGGCATGGCGTTTGGAACGACATGCTCGGGCGCTGCAAGCGTGGTTAAGGCGGTGAGACAGCGCTACAACAAGACGCTGATAGTGAAACTCTCGCCTAACGTCACCAACATTGCCGAGATAGCAAAGGCTTGTGAGGCTGAAGGAGCCGACAGCGTATCGCTCATAAACACTCTCATGGGTATGGCAATCGACATTGAGAAGCGTCAGCCCATGCTCAGCATAGCCACCGGAGGACTCAGCGGCCCGGCTGTGAAACCTGTTGCCGTGAGAATGGTATGGCAGGTTGCCAAAGCCGTAAAGATACCGGTGATAGGCCTGGGAGGCATATGCAATGCTGCCGACGCAATAGAATTCATGATGGCCGGAGCCACTGCCATACAGATTGGCACGGCAAACTTCCTCGATCCTACGGTGACAATAAAGGTCAGAGACGGCATTAACGAATGGCTCGACCGTCACGGATGCTCGTCTGTCAGCGAGATAATAGGAGCGCTCGACGCCTGAACAGCAACAAGGCGACAGCACAAACGGGTAAAAAAAGACATCACATAATACAAAGACATATACACGAAGAAAGCCGTTTCGCACCATATCGGGCAATGCGAAACGGCTTTCTTTTTATACCGTTGTTTCCGCTTGGCGGAAAAGAATGTTCATTTCCTTATTTTCAATAGCCTCAACAGCAAACTTATTCTACAGAAAACCGCTGCAAGACTACAGGCGGACCGTTCGGTTCAACAGGTAGCAATCGAGTATCACCATAGCCGCCATGGCCTCTACTATCGGCACTGCGCGCGGCAGAACACACGGATCGTGGCGTCCACGCGCAGTCACTTCGGTGCGTTGTCCGTTGATGTCTATAGTGTGCTGCGGCTGCAATATGGTTGCAACAGGCTTGAAAGCGACGCGGAAGAATATGTCGTTGCCGTTGCTTATGCCGCCCTGTATGCCTCCACTATGATTGGTAAGCGTCACCACACGACCGTCGGCATCGGTGTCGAACACGTCGTTCTGCTCGCTGCCGCGGCTCGTAACGCAGTCGAATCCGTCGCCATACTCAAAACCCTTCACGGCGTTTATGCCGAGCATCGCACCGCCAAGCATGGCGTGCAGCTTGCCGAACTCAGGCTCGCCCAGCCCTGCCGGACAACCTTTTATCACGCAAGTTATCACTCCACCCACAGTGTCGCCCTCGCCTTTCACGCGACTTATGAGTTCTATCATACGCTCAGCTGCCCCGGCGTCAGGACATCTCACCACGTTGTTCTCAACCGTCGTAAGGTCGTACTTGCGGTAATCGCGGTCTATGGCAATGTCGCCCACCTGCGAGGTATAGGCCGTAACGCTTATGCCCAGCTGCCTTAGCACGGTCTTGGCAAGCGCACCTCCCACACAGCGGGCAATAGTTATGCGTGCCGACGAGCGTCCACCGCCTCTGTGGTCGCGCAATCCGTATTTCTCGAAATAAGTATAATCGGCATGCGAAGGGCGGAACACGTTGCGTAGATTGTCGTAGTCGCTGGAGTGCTGATTGGTGTTGCGTACGATGAAACCGATGGGCGCACCGGTAGAGCGGCCCTCAAACACGCCGCTGAGCAGCTCCACCTCGTCGGGCTCTTTGCGCGCCGTGGTGATGCGGCTTTGGCCCGGTCGTCTGCGTCGCAGCTCGTTGCGGATGAACTCCACATCGATACTTATGCCCGCAGGCATCCCGTCTATCACTCCTCCTACGGCCTCACCGTGGCTTTCGCCGAACGTAGTGAGCCTGAATACGTTGCCGAATGTATTTCTCATTTCGCTATGTTGTATATTCCGGCAGGCGCAGTAGCCGCCGGTGTTGTCCTTTATCAGTTGTGGCAGCAGCAGCCGTCGTCGCCGTGTCCGTGACCATGTCCGCCATGACATCCGCCATGTCCGTGCTCATGATCGCCGTGACACTCACCGTGGCCGTGGCCGCAACATTCATGATCGTGGCCATGTTCATGGTCGTGACCGCATCCGCCGCCACAACCACCACCGCAACCGCAGCTGCATCCTTCGCCGCTCAGACGGTTCATCATGCCCTCTATCTCCTGGTTGGTTGCCTCGCGGCTCTCCACCACCTTACCCTTGAAGTTGAGCTCCATGCCGGCAAGCGGATGATTGAGATCCATAGTCACCGTGTCGTCGGTCACTTCGAGAACATGTCCGAGGAAGCGGTTGCCGTCCTCGTTCTGCAGTGGCACAATGGCATCCTTGTATATATTGTCGTGGTCGAAGTGTCCGTTTATGCTGAACATGCTCTTGTCCAGATTCAGCACGCGGGCGTCCTCATAGTCGCCGTAAGCCTGGTCTTTCGACAGAACGAAGTCGAACTCGGCATCTTTATCGAGTGCGTAGATCTGGTTTTCGAACTCGTCGAGCGTTATTCCGAAGCCTGTTATAAACTGAAACGGTTTCTCCTCGGTAGCCTCTTCCACAAGTTCGGTGTTACCGTCGGCAGTGGCATACAGCTTATAAGCAACGGCCACGTATTTGTTTGCTTTCTTGTCCATTTGTACTATTTGTTTTTAATTATGCTCGCAAAGTTAATAATTTTAATTCATTCCGCACATCAGGGTGTCAGACAATTTAATATTTCATCATTTGTATATATAGAATATTTTACCTTATTTTGTACATATAAAAACACAGAATCATGATTAAGACCATCATAACACTATCTTTGCTCGTCCTCACTACGTGCCCGTCGCATGCCGCGACTGGCAACCACTCGAAGATGTCGGCACTGGTCAGGCGACTGTCCATAGCGCAGAAGAACTCCATGAAAGCCAACTCCGCCGAAGGTTCACACGACAAAGGCCGCGCCGGTTTATGCGCCTTCGTCCGCATAACGGGCAATGCCGACAGTCTGCTGACCGCCAATGGTTGCCGTTTGCTGGCACAGGAGGGCGACATATGCATAGCCGACATACCGCTCAACAGGCTTAACATGCTTGCCGACGCCAAAGAAGTGAAGCGCATAGAAGCAAACTGCGGCAACACGATGGACATGGATTCCGTGGCAATACAGCTCAACGCCATACCAATATACGAGGGCCGCGCACTGCCACAGCCATACACCGGACACGGAGTCGTGATGGGAATACAGGACGTGGGATTCGACCTCACCCACCCGAACTTCTATGATGCCGCGGCGACCGGATACAGAATAAAACGCATCTGGGACCAGATTGCCCGGGGCACGGACGGCACCGAGATGTATGTGGGCAGGGCCTATGAGACTCAGGACGAAATACTCGGGCACGAACATTCGTACGACGGACTGAAACTGCTGCACGGAACACTAACCGCAGGCATTGCAGCAGGAAGCGGATACGACACGAAGTTCAGAGGCATGGCATACGAGAGTGACCTGTGTCTGGTGAGCAACGCGGTGACAGACGACCTTGAATTCATAGACGAGGACGACATCTACAAATATACTTATGCCACCGACGCGCTCGGATTCAAATACATCATGGACTACGCCGAGTCTGTCGGAAAGCCTTGTGTAATATCGTTCAGCGAGGGCTCGAACCAGGATTTCCGTGGCGACGACGTGCTCTACTACGAGATGCTTGCCCGTCTTACCGGACCTGGACGCATCATCGTGTCGTCGGCAGGCAACACAGGACACGTGCGCAACTACATCAAGAAGCCTGCCGGCAAGCCATCTGCCGGAGCATTCCTACGCATCTGGGGACAGTCAAAGCTGCACTTCACCATGAAGTCGGCCGATGATTTCGGCATACGTGTAGTGGTATATGGAAGCAGCAACGACACCCTGAGCGTGAACACCGCCGACATAAAGGCTGCCGCCGACTCGTCAATGGTAATAGAGAAGGACGTAAAAGGCCAACCATACACGCTCGACATTATGGCATACCCCTCGTGTTACAACGCTGAGGAAACGGCATACGACATATATCTGTCGGGACCCGACCACATAGGAATGAACTCGCAGATATCGATAGAGATGACCGGCACTGATGCGGAAACCGAGTTCTACCGCGGCAACGGCGAGATATACGACAGCAACAAGAACCCGCAGCTGTGCGACGGCGACAATACCCACGGCATAAACTCGCCTTCGAGCGCGCCTGCCGTGATATGCGCCGGAGCGACATCCTACCGCACCCAATATCTCAACAGCAAGGGTGAGCTGCAGATATACGACTGCGGCACCGACGGCGAATGGGCATTCTACTCGTCGATGGGGCCTACATACGACGGACGCACAAAGCCCGACGTGCTCGCGCCGGGCACAAACATACTGACCTCAATGAGCAGTTATTACATGGAGAACAATCCTTCCGACGACGAGGAGATGGTTGGCACATCACAGTTCAACGGCCGACGCTACGGATGGATGAGCTGTTCGGGCACGTCGATGTCGTCGCCTATCGTCGGCGGAATAATAGCCCTGTGGCTCGAAGCGCGCCCCGACCTCACCCCGCAGGACATAATGGGTGTGTTTGAACGCACGTGCCGGCGCTACGACGACATGGAAGGCACTAAGGACAACAGATATGGTTACGGACAGATAGACGCTTACCGCGGACTGCTCGACATTCTGGGCATAGAGGCGATAGACGGAATATCGCAGCATAATCCCGAAAGTCTGAGGATATGGCCGGGCTCTGACATGACTCTGAACATTGAGTCTGATGCTCCACTGACGCAACCTGTAGAGGTGCGAATATACACCACCGACGGACGACCGGTCGCAACGGCCACCATGCCAAGCGGCACAACACGCTTCAGCGAACGCATGGAAGAGCTGACACGTGGCGTGTATGTGGTGCAGGCCAACGGCAAAGATAAAGGCGCAACGGGCTCGGTTCTCGTCAGACTGCAATGACAGAAGTGAATAAATATACGCTTTGGGTCTTGACTTTTTTTTGACAAAAAATTCGTGAAATAGAAAACGGAGAGACGCGAAAACCGTATAAAACCGGTATAATAATACAATCGCACGACCGAAAAATCCCCGTCCCGTTGCGAGAAAGCCTATTTTGGAGTACGAGAAAGCCTATTTTGGAGTACGAGAAAGCCTGTTTCACACCCTGATAAAGCCTTTATCGGCACACGAAATGGGCTTAATCAGAGTGCAATAAAGCCCATTTCGCAAACCCTTATCAAGCCTTTCGCGCGACGGTTGTGCGTAAACCGTTGTGCGACAGCAAGTTGGCAAACCCGCTCAAAACTCGCGTATTTGCGGCCGAACGTTCTCTTGCCCGAAAAGATTCGACTCCTGACGAGTTGACGTCTGCCCTACCCTGCACCGGAATGTATAATTATACAGAAATCAAGGACCATTCTTGCATAATCATGCAAAACCGTAGTGCGTGTCAAACAACACACATACATGGACACAATACACCTTATTTATATGTTTTTTTTCGTTTGTTACGCTGATTTTCCGTAACTTTGCCATCAAAAATCCAACAAAATGTCAGACATCAGAAAACCGTTACTGGGCATGTCGCTCTACGAGCTTAAAGAAGTGGCAAAAACCCTCGGACTGCCTGCCTTCGCCGGCGGACAGATAGCCAAATGGATATACACGCAGCACGTGAAGAGCATCGACGACATGACAAACATATCGAAAGCCGGCCGCGAGAAGCTGAAGGAGGCTTACGTCATAGGCTGCATGCCGCATCTGCACAGGCTGGAATCGAAGGACGGAACTGTGAAATATCTCTTCCCCACCACCTCCGGCAAGAGCGTGGAGACCGTGTTCATACCCGAAAAGGACAGGGCGACGCTCTGCGTTTCGTCACAGGTGGGATGCAAGATGAACTGTCTTTTCTGCCAGACAGGCAAGCAGGGATTTGAGGGAAGCCTGCCTGCAAGCGACATACTCAACCAGATATACTCGCTGCCCGAAAGCGAACGGCTCACCAACATCGTGTTCATGGGCCAGGGCGAACCGATGGACAACATCGACAATGTGCTGCGGGCTACAGAGGTACTCACCGCTCCCTACGGCTACGCATGGAGTCCGAAGCGTATCACTGTGAGCAGCGTGGGCGTGAAGAACAAGCTGAAACGCTTTCTCGACGAGAGCGAATGTCACGTGGCCATAAGCATGCACTCGCCCTTCCACGAGCAGCGCATGCAGCTCATGCCCGCCGAACGGGGAATGTCGATAGAGAGCGTCGTGGAGCTGCTGCGCAACTACGACTTCAGCCATCAGCGCCGGCTGTCGTTCGAATATATCATGTTCGGCGGACTGAACGACACCACCGAGCACGCGAAGGAGATAATAAAACTCACCCGCGGACTGGACTGCAGGGTGAACCTGATAAGATTTCACAAGATACCCGACGTTGACCTGAAGGGATGCGACGAGCACAAGATGGAGGCGTTCCGCGACTATCTCACTGCGCACGGAGTGTTCACAACCATCAGGGCAAGCCGCGGACAGGACATATTCGCAGCCTGCGGATTGCTGAACACCGCCCACAGAAAGGGTCTGGACAAGAAGGAGGAAATTGAGAAATAAGCTGATCATAGCACTTACGGCACTTATGGCCGCCACATTAACGGCGTGTGGCGACAAGCGCATAGGCGGAAAGCCGGGAAGCGGAGGCGCTCCTTACGAGGTGGTGGTGGCAGGCGATGCCGACAGTGTGGTGTGCCGTCTGTTGTCAAGACCGGCAGAGGGACTCCCACAAACAGAACCGATGTTCGACGTCACGGCGTGCGGCAGCCTGGAAGGCAGGAGCACTCTAAGACTGATGCGCAACATCGTGATGGTGAACATCGACCCGCGGACTTACACTGACGTGGGCCTTAAATACGAGCGCGACGTTTATGCGCGGCCGCAGATTGTGATATACGTCAACTCACCGTCGCGCAAGGCGCTCGCCGACAACGCCGGACGGCTGTCTGCCATAGTGCGCCTGCTCAACAGTTCTGAGGCCGCACGCTATATGGCAGAGATAAAACCCGACGCCGACAAAAAGGCCGCGGCGGCTGTGAAAGCCGTATGCGGACGCGGAATGTATGTTCCGACGGAAATGCGGAGTATGAAAAAAGGCCGCAATTTCGTATGGATTTCGGACAACGGAGCCGAACGCATGCAGAACATCTGCGTATTCACCATACCCCGCGACAACCCCACGAGATGGGTGGAGATGTGCGACAGTGCCATGAAAGCCAACATTCCTGGCGAGCGCGACGACATGAGCTTCAGACTGTGTGACGACGGCATGACCATTGCCTCGCTGAGCGGGCGCGACGGAAAGAAAGCCATGATGAGAGGATTGTGGCAGATGGAGGGCGACGCCATGGGCGGACCGTTCGCCGCACTGATGGCAGACGACAGCACACATGCCCGCACAATAGTGGCTGCGGCATTCGCCTACGCACCCGGAAAGAAGAAAAGAAACATGATGAGAAGGCTTGAGGCGGCACTGCGCACGCTGGAATGACGGCCTTGAAAAGAATACACTCTTACATTAATATATAGATATGGAAAATAAAAAAATACGCGTTGCCATAACGCACGGTGACACAAACGGCATAGGATACGAACTTATTTTCAAGACTTTCGCCGAACAGCAGATGTTCGACATTTGCACTCCGATAGTCTACGGATCGCCTAAGATTGCGGCATACCACCGTAAGGCGCTCGGCATTGAGGCTAACTTCAGCATAATAAACAATGCTGAGGAAGCCTGCGACGGCCGCCTCAACATGCTGACTTGCTTCGACGAGGAGATAAAAGTGGACCTCGGCAACCCGACATCCGAATCTAAGAGGGCTGCCATGATGGCAATGGACAGAGCTCTGGACGACTACGAAAGAGGATGTTTCGACGTGCTCGTGGCCGGACCGGCAGGCATTGGAGACGGATGTCACGAACTGCTGAAGAAGCGTCTGGGCAAACATTTCGGTGCCGAATATGCTCCATACTGCATTCTGACAAACGACTCGATGCGCATATCCACCGCTACATCGGGACTGCCGATAAAGGATGTGCCGGCACAAATAACCACGGATGGGCTGGAAAAACTGATAAAAGACTTTTACGAGAGCCTCAAGCGCGACTTCAGACTGTACAGTCCGCGCATGGCGGTGATAGCTCTCAACCCCAACGCCGACGGACATGAGGAGCACGAAGTGATAGCTCCTGCGGTAGACAAACTGTATGACGAAGGCGTGTATGTGTTCGGACCTTATCCCGCAAACGAGTTCTTCGGAAACACGATGTACGAATCGTTCGACGGCATCGTGGCCATGTATGACGACCAGGGACTCATTCCGTTCAAGACACTTGCCACGGTCTGCGGCACAAGCTTTGTGGCAGGACTGCCTCTTGTGTGCACAACACCGACACACGGAGCGGGATTTGACCTTGCCGGAACGCTGAATGCCGACGAGAATCCGTTCAGACATGCGATATACTCTGCAATAGACATACTGCGCAACCGCGCCACTTACGACGAGCCACTGGCAGATCCGCTGAAGAAGCTCTACCACGAAAAACGTGACGACAGCGACAAGGTGCGCTTCTCCATTCCGAAACACGAGAACACAGAAAAGGACAAGCAGTAGGATGAGCCGGAAGTGGAACAACATCTTCTTCGTATTCGGCATCGCGGCACTCATACTCATGACCGCCGGAATCGACATGGACGAAGCTCTGAAAGCGCTCAAAAGCGCAAGCTACAGATTTCCGGTTGTCATGGTGCTGTGGGCTCTGTTGTATATATTCAACACCGCCTCGTGGTATCTTATAATAAACGCAGGCGGACCGAGCGGCATAAAGTTCGGATGGCTTTATAAGGTCACCGTGAGCGGATTCGCACTCAACTATGCCACACCCGGCGGACTGATGGGAGGCGAGCCCTACCGTGTGATGGAGCTGAAACCTCACATCGGCGTGGAGAGAGCATCGTCGTCGGTCATACTTTATGTGATGACTCACATATTCAGCCACTTCTGGTTCTGGATGCTTTCGGTGCTAATCTGTCTGCTTACGCAACCCATCGACACGCTTCTGGCGTGGGTACTGGCTGCCACAGCGGCATTCTGCCTGCTCGGACTATGGTTTTTCATATCATGCTACCGCACTGGACTGGCTGCGAAACTGATTAATCTGACACGACGTCTGCCACTGCTGAAAAAGAAAATAGAGGCATTTGCCGAGCACAACCGCGAGAAAATAGAGAACATCGACCGCCAGACTGCCGCACTGCACACGCAGAGCAAAAGCCGGTTTGTGGCGGCGGTAATGCTGGAACTGGCGTGCCGCTTCTGTTCAGTGGCTGAGATTTACATCATCATCACCCTCATGTCGCCCGGCGCCACCTATGTGCAGTGCATTCTGATATTGGCCTTCACGAGTCTGTTTGCCAACATACTGTTCTTCATGCCGCTGCAGATAGGCGGACGTGAAGGCGGATTTCTCATGTCGGCCGCGACGCTCGGACTGGGCTCCGGAGCGGGAATATTCACCGCGCTAATTGTGAGACTGCGCGAGCTTGTGTGGACAGGAATAGGTCTGTTGCTGATGAAGGCAGGCAGGAAAAACACACAGCGGTGAGAGCTCCGCACATTATGCCATATAGATAAAATCACTTAAAATTCGGCAAGTATTGCTCTTATGTCGAATAAATTGCGTAATTTTGTCATCCAATGAACACGTCTGAACTGCAGAAGATAAAGCAACGCTATAACATCGTGGGCAACTGCGATGGGCTTAATCGTGCGCTCGATGTCGCCCTACAGGTGGCACCGACCGATCTTTCCGTGCTTATAATCGGAGAAAGCGGCGTGGGTAAGGAAATCATACCGCGAGTCATACACGACAATTCTCCGCGACGCCGCGAGAAATATTTCGCAATAAACTGCGGATCGATACCTGAAGGAACCATCGACAGCGAACTGTTCGGACACGAGAAGGGCTCGTTCACAGGTGCCATAGGCGAAAGTGAGGGATACTTCGGAACGGCCGACAAGGGCACGATATTCCTCGACGAGGTGGGCGAACTGCCGATGGCCACACAGGCAAGACTGCTGAGAGTGCTGGAGACAGGCGAATATATCCGCGTGGGAGGACAGAAAATACTGAAGACGAACGTGAGGATCGTGGCTGCCACCAACGTGAACATGCGTAAGGCTATAAGCGAAGGCAGGTTCCGCGAAGACTTGTATTACCGTCTGAACACCATTCCGATACAGATTCCTCCACTGCGCGACAGAGGCGAGGACATACTTCTTCTGTTCCGCCTTTTCACCATGCAGATGGCCGAAAAGTACCGCATACCGAGAATAACGCTCACCGACGACGCCAAGAAGCTGATGCTCAAATATAAATGGCCGGGCAATGTGAGACAGCTGAAGAACATCACCGAACAGATGTCTATCCTGTGTAAGACACGCGAAGTGGATGCCGTCACGCTGCAACAGTTCATTCCACAGGACCCGGAAAGCACCCAACTCGCCACCATATCGGGCACAGGCTCACACTCGTATGAGAGCGAACGCGACATTCTCTACAAGATACTGTACGAGCTGAGGGGCAACATCAGCGACCTGAGAAGAGAGATGAACAGCCTGCGCAAGCAGATAGACGACAACAGGAAGATTGACAACGTGAACACGTATGACAACAGACTGCCGGCACTGGCGAGCGACCTGCGATACAACAAAGCAGCCGACCAACCGCAAAGGCAGCAGAATGTAGAGGACGTGGAAGCTGAAGAGATAAACGATAACGAAAGTCTCAACCTCAACGACATCGGACGTATAACAGTAGAGAAGGCTCTCGAACGAAACGGGGGCAACAGAAAAAAGGCAGCGCAAGAGCTGGGAATATCCGACAGAACGCTCTACCGCAGAATAAAACAATATGGTCTGGACAAATAAGAACAACCGCAACATAGGACAAAACGCTTCTGACAAGCGCATGCATATTACGAAAAGACGCCGGTCGATTGCATTTTCAATCATCGCACTCGTAATAGCCGTATGCGCGTCGTGCTCTGTTTCGTATAAGTTCAATGGCGCAAGTATTGACTACTCGAAGACAAAGACAATAGAGATTGCCGACTTCCCGATACGCTCAAGCTACGTCTGGGGACCGATGGGACCGATGTTCAATAACAAGCTGAAAGACGAATTTGCCAACAACACACGCCTGATACAGGTGAAACGCAACGGCGACCTGAAGATTGAAGGTGAGATAACGCAATACTCGCAGCGCAACAAATCTGTATCGAGCGACGGACACTCGGCACAGACAGAGCTGTCGATCACAGTTAACGTGAGGTTCACCAACAACACCAACCACGACGAAGACTTCGAAAAACAGTTCTCTGCCACGGCGTCGTACGAAACAACCCAGAGCCTCGTTTCTGTACAAGAGGAACTCGTGACACAGATGATTGAAGATATCGTTGACCAGATTTTCAATGCGACAGTGGCAAACTGGTAAGCTCTGACAAAAGGAATAATAATAAAAGAACAAACTAAACAACAAACTATATAAATAAGGTATATGGATCTGACGCGTCTTATTGAGCATCCGGAACAGATGAACAAGGAAACTCTTTACGAGCTCCGGAGTCTCACTGCGCTGTATCCTTACTACCAGACCGCACGACTGCTGATGCTGCAGAACATGTATCTGCTGCACGACTCATCTTTTGACGAGGAACTGAGAAGAGCCGCCATCTACATAACCGACAGGAAAAAGATATTCGAACTGGTGGAGGCTCCGCATTATCAGCTGAAACATCAGAAGACAAAGGAAGAGAAAAAGCAGGAGGAGAAAAAGGAAGAAAAAGACGAGAACAGGACAATATCGCTCATCAACTCGTTCCTCGACTCCATACCGGAAGACAAGGAGGAGAAAAAACAAAAGAGAAAGCCTACTCCAGCCGACGCGGCCATCGACTATGTGTCGTACCTGCTTGAGACCGAAAGCGATGATGAGAAAAAAGACAAGAAGGACGAGCCGCAGCTGCGAGGACAGACCCTCATTGATGACTTCATAAACAATGACGGCGGAAAAATACAGCTGAAAGACGAACCGGAATACCTCCCCAGCGCCGAAAGTCTGGACGATGACAAGAAAGACATGGACGAAGGCTATTTCACGGAGACTCTTGCCAAAATATACATCAAACAAGGGCGATATACCAAGGCTCTTGAAATAATTCAACGATTAAATTTGAATTATCCAAAAAAAAATGCTTACTTTGCAGACCAAATAAGATTTTTGAAGAAATTGATAATAAATAACAAAAATAACAATAAATAAAATGGTTTATACATTATTCTTAATTTTAATTGTGATAGTCGCATTACTGATGATCTGTATCGTGCTCATCCAGGAGTCAAAAGGCGGCGGTCTGGCATCCAACTTCTCTTCTTCCAACGCAATCATGGGCGTACGCAAGACTACAGACGTAGTTGAGAAAGCTACATGGACACTTGCCGCATTAATGGTGGTTTTCAGCATTGTATGCTCTTACACAGCACCTGTGGCTACAAGCGAACAGAGCGTTCTCGAGAAGTCAGCAACCGAAACACAGACAACCAACCCGACTAATACACAGGGATTCGGAGCAAGCCAGCAGCAGACTCCGGCAGGAAACGCAACACAGAAACAGGCTCCTAAAGCACCTACAACACCTGCAAAATAATATTTTGAGATAAAAAAGTGCAGCATTTATTTGCTCAAATAAAATAAATGCTGTATCTTTGCACTCGCTTTCAAAGATGAAGGCATAACCAATACAGATGGTGGCTGTAGTTCAGTTGGTTAGAGCGTCAGATTGTGGTTCTGAATGTCGTGGGTTCGAGTCCCACCTGCCACCCCAGCGGAGATATTCTTCTAAAGAGTATCTCCGCTTATTTTTTGCACCAATACGAACGGTATCCGCACAACAGACAGGTATAAACAAATATGAACAAAGAAGAGCCGGACGAAGCATGACAACGATGACAGCGCGCCTTTGTTTATAAAATCCACACCAATGCCCGGTTTCATCCTCCACTATACTGACATGGTGCTGCTACGACATAAAACGCTTGGGAAGGCAGTATCAATCTTATGGAGATCGGTTTTATTCATGGAATGGCATAGATTTCATGAAAACCTCCGGCTCAGCGCAAATGCAGTGTGTAACGGTTCATTAATGAAGTCACGCATATTGTCGGAAAACTTTCAGACGATATAGGCTGATATTAGCCGTACCGACATGACCATCACGCTGTAATAAACGGATATCACAGGATAATAAACCGACATTGTCACGACCGATAAACCATTACAGCACGTCATACTCATATCTTTTCGTGCTTTTTCTTATACCTGATACCGGCGTTTTTAAAGGAAAACTACGAAACGTACTTACTGTTTTTCTTGATTTTATTTTGACAAAATATTTTCGCGAAAGAGATGTAAAGGAATGTTAAAACCTATGTTATGAGGGCCGTTTCATACCATAACGTGTTTTCATATACCCTATAACATAGTCCGAAAATATTAATATTGCGTTCTGATAATGCCCGTTTCGCAGTCCGATTAAGCCTATTTCAGGGTGCGATATGGTGCTTTTCATCCCCTGAAATGGGCCATTTCGCAAGCCGAAATGGTGCTTTTTGCAAAACGATAAAATAGCCTTTAAACATAAGTCATTGACATTCAGCGCATTAAGAAAGCCTCTTATATTTCGCGTATTTGCGCCCGAAGGAAAGTCTGTCCGCAAATATGCGCTTATTTTATGGGGTATAATCGGAAACTCAGACCGAAAAATCAAAAACTGCTTACAATTTGAAAGTTGCCCATATCGGCTTAACCCGAATCGATAATCAGACGTCCTCTGAGTTCCGTTCCATCATCGGGAGGATAGGTTTTACGTATTTATTTAATGTGTAAAGGGCTGCGTAGAGACAGCTTGCCTGACATGTTGAAGACAAAAAAATGGCATACACAATACGGGCAATAATCATGATACATAATAAATATCTGTGTGCCGACGGACGATTTACCGGTTATTCCTGCAGAAGGAAGCAACGCCATCCGAGGATTAAGCAGCATCTTCTTATTGATACAAATCTCCTCAGAATTCCAGCCGAGAACTTATCCGCATTAAAAAGACTGCTGGCCTATATACGACATGTTTAAATCATAAAATCAAAAAAGTTTATTCTTCTGTCACAATATTAACTTTTTTTTAAGTGCTATTTTCATCAACCAATCTTTATTTTAACTATATTTGCAGATATACAAATAAATTATGTATTGGCAATGAAACACCTATTGATCTTTTATATACCGGGAAGTTAATTAATAATTAGCGTTAAAGAGACGTTAATTACAATGATTCGTACATAATTAATACATTATTTTATACAACATTTTAATCCCAAAAACAACATGAAACATTTTTTTATCCTACAAAGATTTCCGTAGTTGTACATACAACACGTATTTATGCAAATATACAAGAAATCTGTATTTATTAAACTATAATTTATTAACTAACTTTCTAAAACTATGCAAAAATCAGGTAGAATAAGCATTATCACTTTCGTCGGCTTGATGCTATGCCTTCTTATAGGGGGGGGTGGAGAAATCAAAGCCCAGAATGTGAAGGAAATCTCCGGAACGGTCACCGATTCCAAAGGAGAGCTTGTTATCAGCGGAACCGTAAAGGTGAAACATACGACAACCGCAACAATCACCGATATCAACGGTAAATATAAGATATCGGCACCCACAAACGGAACACTGGTGTTCTCTTATCTGGGATACAAGACAAAAGAAGTACCGGTTTCTTCTATCTCAGGCAACACGCTCGACGTTGTGCTGGAGGAAGAAAGCAACATGATTGACGAGCTCGTAGTCGTTGGTTACGGTACGATGCGTAAGTCAGACCTGACCGGTTCGGTATCCACAACAAAAGGTAAGGATATCATCAAACAGCAGTCGTTCAGCGCACTCGAAGGACTCAAAGGTAAGGCCGCAGGTGTGAACATCTTCACCAACACAGGTCAGCCTGGTGGTGAGATGCGTGTCATAATCCGTGGTATATCCACCATCAACGCATCGGCCAGCCCGCTGTACATCGTCGATGGTGTTGCCATGCAGGACTTCAACCTCCTCAACCCGAACGACATCGAGTCTATCGAGGTTCTGAAAGACGCTTCGGCAGCAGCCATTTACGGAGCGCGCGGAGCCAACGGTGTGATCATGGTTACCACAAAACGCGGAAACGCGGGTAAAGGCGTGCACATCTCTTACGATGGTTCTGTATCAATCAGTTCAATGGCAAAAAAGATGGACGTGATGAACTCGGCAGAGTGGATGGCAGCATTCAAGCAGGGACTTGAGAACGCCAATGCATGGCAAGGCAAGAACTTCGACACCGACCTGTCCAAGATCTTCACAGACCCGAGATTCTTCACCGCAGACGGAACACCTATCTATGATACAGACTGGCAGGACGAGGCAAGCCGTACAGCCATATCACACAACCATCAGCTGAGCATACAGCGTACAGGTGAAGACAGCTCTGTAGGAGCATTCCTCAACTATACAGACCAGCAGGGTATCCTTCTCAATTCTTACTACAAACGTATAAACGCCAAACTCTCTTACGACGACAAACCCACAAAGTGGCTGTCAACCTCTATCAACCTCCTTGTGAACCACACATGGGGTAACAGAACATCAGACAACCCGTACGGACAGGGAGCCCTGCGTACCATGATTGAGCAGCTGCCGTTCCTGCCTGTCAAGTATGACGGCGTTTACATGCAGAACAACGACATTCTTACAACAGCCATTCTCAACGACAAGAACGATCCTAACAGCGGCTACCAGAACTTCAGTCCGGAAGGCGTAGGTAACCCGGTTGAGCTTCTTGAGAGAATTAAAGAGATGAGCTACAACACTCAGATCTTCGGTAACGCAGCACTTACATTCCACATCATGGACGGTCTTGACCTGAAGACACAGCTCGGTATCGACTATCACAACAACCGTGCAAACAGCTACGTGCCGTTCACTCCGCGTCCATTGATCAACCAGAACTCTGAAGGTTATGCTTCTGCATCAACCTCAAGCACACTCTACTGGCAGGAAGAGACCTACCTCACATGGCTGAAGAACTTCAACAAGCATCACATCAACGCCATGGCCGGTATGTCTTGGCAGGCACGCAAGTACACATACTTCAGTGCATCAGACAGCAAGTTCGTTGACGACTATTACGGAATTTACAACCTCGGTTCAGGAACCAACCGTCCGTCAGTAGGCAGCGACTACGACAAATGGGCTATGAACTCATACTTCCTGCGTATCGCTTACAACTACGACGACACATATCTGGCAACAGTAACAGCACGTTACGATGGTTCTTCAAAGTTCGGTGAGAACAACAAATACGCGTTCTTCCCGTCTATCGGTCTCGGATGGCTCGCCTCAAACGAAGCATTCCTCAGAGACAACAAGACCATAAGCAAACTGAAACTGCACACATCATTCGGTGTAACAGGTAACTCTGAGATCGGTACATACCGCTCACTCGCAACCGTAAGCCAGTCGAACACCATCATAGGCGACCAGCTTCACCTTGTTTCTTACCTCGACAACATGCCTAACCCTAATCTGAAATGGGAAAAGACAGCACAGTGGGACTTCGGATTCGAACTTGGTTTGTTCAACAACCGACTGAACTTCGATATCTCTTATTACTATAAGTACACATCAGACCTTCTGCTCAACCGTCCTGTTCCTGAGTCAACAGGTTTCTCTTCAATCATGGACAACATCGGTGCAGTATCCAACCAGGGTCTTGATATTCTCGTAACAGCCTACCCGATTCAGACTGCTGACTTCCAGTGGACCTCAACTCTTAACATGGGCTTCAACAAGAACCGCGTTGAGAAACTTGACGAGGCTGCGACAGTAGATCCAATCTCAGGCAAGCGTCAGATCACAACCGATGGATTCGTAGGCTACGATATGCTTATCAGAGAGGGCGAACCGCTTTCTTCTTTCTACGGTTACAAACGTGCCGGCATCTATGACGGTCATCCGGAGAACTGGGATCCAGAGACAATGAACATCCCGTCAACCATCGGTGAGAAGGTTACATACAAAGATCGTCAGATCATCGGTAACGGTCTTCCAGACTGGACAGGTTCTTTCATCAACACCTTCAACTACAAGAACTTCGATATGACAATCGACTTCCAGTTCACTTGGGGTGCTGACATCATGCAGGAATTCTATCACTCAACAGTTGCCCGCTTCCTCACAAACGGTCTCGACCGTCTCTACGAAGAGGCTTGGCACCCGACTCTCAATCCTGGTGGCGTTGAGCAGGCAATACGTCTGAACAACTTCGGACAGGGCGCAAACAACCAGGCCGATGACGACTGGGTATGCGACGGTTCATATCTGCGTTGCAACATGATACAGATAGGTTATACATTCGACAAGAAACTCATCGAGAAGATCGGTCTGTCTGCACTCCGTGTATATGCAAACGTAAACAACCTGTTCCTCATTACATCGAGCGATTATCTTGGTTACGATCCTGATAACTCAACACGTCTGGGCGACAACAACTGGGGTGCTAACCGTCAGTTCTTCTCTTACCCGCGTCCAAGAACATTCACTCTCGGTTTAAACCTCACTTTCTGATAAAAACAAAAAATATTGTAGAACATAAAAGAACAACAGAATATGAAAAAGCATAAATTTATTTTAATGCTCGGTTTGCTTGTTGCTGCTTTCAGTTTCAGCTCTTGCGACAGTTTCCTTGAGGAGGATCCGAAGGACATGAAACCGTCCGGAGAATTCTGGAAGACAAAGGCCGACGCTGAGTCTGGCGTAGATGCGCTCTATTTCGGCGGCGTGCCTTATCTCCACAACACAGACCTTGATGGAGGTTGGACACCAAAAGCTACCATGTGGCCAGGCATTATGTCAGGACTTTATGTTGACAAACGTAAGGACCGTACATTCACCACAGCTTCAGAAGGATGCACATTCAACATCGAAGCATTCGACGATGCAGCATTCAAGATGTGGCACGAGTTCTATAAAGGAATATCACGTGCTAACTTCGTACTGGCAAACGTACCGAAGATGACGGATGTTCTGACTCAAGACGAGATAGACAACTATGTGGCACAGGGAAAATTCTTCCGTGCTTACGGATACTTCTATCTTGCAAAGGAATTCGGCGACGTGCCGTACATCAGCGAGCCTTACACAGCTCCGGAGAACATGTACGTAGAGCCAACACCTGCTGCTGAGGTATATAAGAATGTTGAGAAGGACTTGCTCGACATCGTGAACAGCGACGCACTGCCTGACGTTACATTCTATAACAACGGATGCTACGTCACAAGAGCAATGGCAGAGACTCTCCTTGCTGAGGTTTATCTGCAGTGGGCAGGTGCTCCACTCAACGGAGGAAACGAATATTATGAGAAAGCTGCACAGATGGCGCTCAGAGTTATCAACAGTGGCAAGCATCACCTGGAGCAGGCTTCAGGCAGCAGCGACGACCTGAACTCAGCCTTCAACGTGATTAAGACCTCAAAGTCTTCAGACGAAATAATCTACGCAAAGGAATACAACTACTCTGACTACAGCGTTGGTAACTCATACGCATGCCGCAGTATAGGTACAGATGCCTTCCAGTGGAAAGACGCAAACAACGAGACCGTGTTCCATCCAGCAGGCGATGTGCTGTACAATGCATATCTGCCATGCGACATGATCATCAACAGCTATGCCCCTGAGGATATCCGTGGTCACGAGAAGCAGTTCTTCTTCAAAGAGTACACCGACGCTACAGGCGTAACACACACTCTCAACAACATAGGCAACTGGATGTGGTTTGACGAGACAGCCCTCAAAGACGGTCACGACGGCGACTACAATGTTCCTATCATGCGCTACTCTGAGGTTCTCCTCATCGCAGCTGAAGGTCTGGCACGCACAGGACACGAGAGCAACGCTGAAGGCGGAGCACTCTACTATCTGAATCAGGTTCGCAAACGTGCAGGTCTGCCCGACGAGACAGCAACAGGAGACGCCCTGATACAGTCAATCCTCACCGAGCGTCTGCATGAGTTCCCGCTCGAGTTCAAGGTTTGGGATGACATCCGTCGTACACGCCTCTATCCGGAAGCTGACGGCATGAACTCCGGCAAACTGAAATGGACTCCGCTGGCGAACGCAACAATCCAGAACAAGCCTGACGGCAGCACAAAGGTAGGCGCACTGCCTGACTACGTACTGTTATGGCCGATTCCGCTGGACGAGATGCAGAGAAACCCGGCTCTGAAAGGACACCAGAATCCAGGATGGAAATAATCGTAGGCTGACAATGTGAAAAACATCTTGCGGCAACGACCGCAAGATGCCAAAACATAGTCTATATTAAATCTCAATGCCGATATGTGATATATCGGACCAAACAAAAGATTCCCGGAACAGAGAGATGCTGTTCCGGGAATTTTATTTCTTTAAAAAATATAACTTCTCGAATAAATAAAATGCATAATACGAAAAGGACAATATCAACGGAATACTCTTAATACTCGGCGAATAACACAACTTCATTCCGCGAAACATGTGACATCATCCCGACTGACCATGCAACACCATTCCGCAAAACACATAACTTTATTCCACAAGCAATGCAATATCATTTCAAAAAACACATAAAGCAGAAAGGATATTTAGCAGTAACGTCATCAATATATACTCCAATGCCATAAATAACGGACTTGTCAATAAACGAAATCCACCTGCGACCAGTCCTCGTCTATTGTAAAAGTGAAACTACGTCCCGATCCGGGCGACTCGCCAAAGAAGTAACCCGAATATTGCGTCACCTGATTTCTTTCCACCGGCACATCGGTAAACTCACGTTCATCCACCACTTTGTCTGACGCGTCGAGTGCCGAGACAGTGACATTGAGCGTGCGTCCGTCACTATGTGGGAACGTATAAACTTCATACACCGACTCCGAAGAGTGAGCATCGTCGGGCACATCGCGAAACTCAGTCTGACGTGAATCGACACATCCGCATCCGCTGACCGCATCGAATGTACTGCTGCCACCGGTATAATAAAACTTCATACGGTCCACCATTTCCGGCACATTGTCCTTAACGACAAGCCTGAACATAGCCACCGCACGCTTCAGCGTCAGATCGTAAGACGTCTCATCGCCCACCGTGATGTCACCACAATAATAAAAAGTATCCGTCACCTTATTGTTATTAAACTTTATTTGTTCAGGCGATGATATCGTTGCCGAGCCCTCACCATTGTGCGCAATGACCACCACTGTATATGTTCCCTCGTCAAGTCCAACCGTAACATGTCCGAAGCCGGCATCACCTGCGGCCTGCCTTACCACCGTAACTCTATTGTCGCCATCGAACACGGCAAGCTCAATACGGGTGCAAAGTTTGCTGATGTCGGTCACATTACCAGCCTCATACCCATCACTGTTCCAAGGAACCATCTCAACATTGCACACGTTGAACACGACTTTCGTGCCGTCCACCACATTCGGTTCGTCAGCATCCGTGCCGTCATCATCAGTCACAGGCTGCTCGCATGACGTGAAAAACAATGCACACGCCACGCATGCCATAGCAGGTATATAGTTCCATCTTACATTCATATCAAATCAGGTTTTTAGTAATACAATTTAAGTCAGGCAACAGACACGTCGCACACTCATAACTCTACATATATACATTCCGTGCGTACACGCGAAAAGTCTAAACAATAAATGCCGTCAAAAGATTCTTTACTTGGCCGAATCTTATATTCTACAAATATATCGAGAGGCGAGTGCAGAAACAAAGATGAAGCATCATTGCTTCGATACTTTGGATTTGCCGAGCCGAATCTTATATTATACAAATATAACGAGAGACGAGTACAGAAACAAAGATGAAGCATTATTGCTTCGATACTTTGGTTTTTGCCGAGCCGAATCTTATATTCTACAAATATAGGAAAACTCCTAATACAAAACAAGTTTATTTTATCATTTCGGTAAAAACAACTACATATTATTATATAAGCACCCATAATTAGGGCGCAATAATGAAAAGAAAGGACATAGCTAACGACCATTGTCTAATGCCGCACAGCATCCCGTATTCAGAAATATACAAAAGAACAAGCCACAACCTACCGTTTATTTGCGATCGTCAGACATAGCCATGCTCCATTAAACACAGCAATATGACGATACGTCGCATGTCCGATAAATACGCACGTGCAGCCTAACCATCTGCCATTCAACGCACCACGCGTTCGTGACGCTGGAATGCTATGCGCGGCGTACCGTTATGACAATAAATTATTCCGCATCTCACGAAACCCGCCTTACGCAGAAACCCGAGCATCGGAGCATTGTCGGCATGAGTGTCTATGCGAATGTTTCCGCAACGTGCAATGCTCCACTCCACCGCCGTCTCTGCCACTCCGCCGCACACTCCGCGCGACGCCAGACGATGAATAGTGGCATATGCATCGTCGTCGAGCCACCGGCCGTCCTCTATCACAGCGTAAGTCGGGTCGTCACCTTCAATGAGGCAGAACGTGCCGACAGGTCCCAAGGCACGATGTTCCACCACATAGCAATGTCCGGCAGCCACGTCCGACTCCACCAAACCGAGCTCCGGATAGCTGTTTCCCCACTGAGTAGGATTGCCGTTATCGGCCATAAACCGTCTGGCATGAGCAAATATATCGAGCAAAGCAGGTATGTCAGACATCGTCGCCGGCCTGACACTCAAAAGCGAATCATCATTTTCCATATAATAAACATCACGAAAAATTAAAACAATCTTTATACATCGGCCGGAGCTAAGATGAACTACAGTCCGGCAAATATTGCGAAGGCCGACATGCTCCAGCACAATACGTCTCTCTCCAAATCAATTACAAAGATACAGAATTGTCTATGCCGAACCGCATCATATCTTCTACAAAGATACAGAAAGGTGAGTGCAATGGCAAAATAAAAAACAACGTTTTTTCAGTTTTTGATAAAAACGGTGCGCGAGAATATGCAATGAGAAAAATCGAATTTTTGAGTCCGGTCCGACGGATACGAACGAACGTTAAACAAAACCAGTAAAAACGAGCGCGGCACGAGTGGTAATTATGCACACACAGAACAATATATGTCAGAGGTTTATATCCTTATCATATTATAAACATATTCGCGTCCGTTGCTTTCAATTGTCCAATTATCAGTATAGCAGCATAGTTTATGATTCTTCTTTCCACCAAATGCCAATAACTGACGGCCGCGAACAATCCGTCTTTCGAGGCAGAAGAAAATCAAAGGGGACGAAAATAATGCTCAGCGATTCTAAGGCGACTGAACGTTTTACGTAAATCATAAATTCGGCCATGGATACATCTCTATGACAACGATTGCCGTGCTCCCTGATCAGCGTTGTTTTCTTCAGCCGGGATGTGCCGATATAGACAACTTTCAATTTATAACCGGTTTTCGTTTTTCTGCCCCGGTTTCCCGATATACCCCGAAAAATAAGCGCGTATTTGCTCAAAGACTTTCCTTCGGGCGCAAATACGCGATTTATGAGAGAAGATTATAAAATATTGAATACCAACAGCTTATGTTTAAGGGGCGTTTGCCTGCATTGCAAAAAGCACCATTTCGGCTTGCGAAATAGGCCATTTCGGGGGCTGAAATGCACCATATCGCACCCTAATATGGGCTTTTTCGGACTGCGAAATGGGCTTTATCAGACAACGAAACGAGTGATTTCGGACTATGTTATAGGGTATATCAAAAGGCGATACATATCGAAATAGCCCTCATAATGTCGAATTTAACATTCCTTTACATCTCTTTCGCGAAAATATTTTGTCAAAATAAAATCAAGAAAAATTGTAAGTATGTCGCCCGGTTTTCCAATTCAAACGCAGATATCGAGTGTCAGTAAAGGTAAGGAAAATATGTGCCTTGTCTGCGTTGATGATTTATCGGCTGCAGTGGTAATGATTTATCATGAAGTGATATAAATATTCTGTCTCGATTAATACCGCTCTGCGGAGTCGGGATGTATTCCGATATACTATGATACTTAAAGAATAAAACAAACTTGCTGTGAATTTCTACTGCCCACGAATATGCATGGGATTACGGGCAAAAGGTTCTTTCTTTTCAGAATTGCGATGTTGTATGGATATCCCTAATGATTTTCTACAGACCTCATCTTTCCTCCGTATGAGTCTCACGCCACATAAACAAAAAATCCCCGGACTTGCGTCCGAGGATCATATCTTAGGAATAGTGGAGCTGGAGGTTTTACTTTAATAAAATCGCATAATATTTAATAGAATACAAACAACACTGAATGCCTGTTTTTATGCATTATCTAAAACTGTATCAATTTAATTTAATCACATATGATTGCATTTGATTACATGTTTGTAGCCAAAATTGTAGCCAAATTATTACCTTTGCAAAAATAGGGTTGAACAATGAAAATAAAACTGTCGTTATCAACGAAAAAAGATTACAACGGACTTAGTGAGATACTCCTTTCCTCAAAATACAGGATTAGCGGTAAGGTCACGACATTGCGTGCAAAGTCGGAAGTATATATAAGCCCTGTCTTTTTCTCAGAGGATAAGGGAATAGACATGTCACGCAAGAAAGTAATACCATCAGATGTGCGACGATATCATATCGACGCAAAAGAGAAATTGCACGGAATATTACAGTACGTTGCGAGGGCTGAGACTCAGGCAAGTAAGGATGAGATTAATACAGACTGGCTTAGAAATACCGTTGCGAGACACTTGCACCCAGAGCGTTTCGACATAACATCAACAAGAAAGACAATCTACGAAATGGCTCAGGACTATATTGCCGACAAGGGTTTTGGAAAGGACTACATAAAGAGATTCAACGTACTTCTGCGGACGATTGCACGGTACGAGGGCTTCGTCCGTAACACTGACAAAGAACGGAGGAATTTCATTTTTAATCCGGAAACACTGACGAAAGACGGTATTGACGATCTGCGTGACTATCTGCGTAATGAGGCAATGCTATCCAGGCAATACGAGGTATTGTTCAGGCGGCTTCTTACTGAATATCCGGCAGGAATCACACGTGGTCATAAAGACCTTCAGGTTCGTGGTGAGAACTATGTTATAAACCTTCTGAAAAAATTAAAGACCTTCTTGAACTGGCTTTATGATGAAGATATGATAAGCCATCGCCCATTTGATGGATATCAGATAGGCACACAAAAATACGGAACTCCATATTACATAACAATAGCGGAACGAAACCATATAGCTGACGCGCCCATGCCGACGAGACATCTGGCGACTCAGCGCGACATATTCATTTTCCAATGTTACATAGGCTGCCGTGTGAGCGACCTGATAAAACTGACCGAACGTAACATCTCAGACGGAATACTCACTTATACCCCTCACAAGACAAAGGACGACGGCGTACAGTCTGTACAAGCCCGTGTTCCATTGCATCCAAATGCTGCCGCACTGATAGAAAAATACAGAGGACAAGACAGTCAAGGGCGTTTGTTCCCTTTTATATCAACACAGAAATACAACGATGCGATAAAAGATATATTCACGGTGGCTGATATAACGCGCAGCGTTGAGGTTCGCGACTCTAAAACGGGAGAGATTGAGCTACGTCCAATCAATAGGATAGCGAGCAGCCATCTGGCACGTCGTACATTCGTCGGTAATGCATACAAATATGTAAGCGATCCGAATATCATAGGCAAAATGTCGGGACACGTGGAGGGCAGTAAGGCTTTCAGCCGCTACCGGAATATTGAAGACGAAACACTTGCAGATGTAATCAATCGTATTGGTTAACGGCATTTATTTCTGCCTTAGTGCGTAATTGTTTACACGATGTTGGGAACTTAGGAAAGTAAGTGAGAAAGGCGGCTACTTGTATATGATACAATATTGCCGCCTTGAAATATTTGTTTTAAAATTGCTATGATATAGCCTATTCGAGTTTTGGGGTATCATCTTCTTGAGGCAAGATGTAATCACTTGCTTTGGCCGAAGTTATTACGGAACGTCCTAATTGCTTCTCAAGTTGCACCCTTGCCGCTTTTGCCACGCTACCGCCACTTTTTGCGACATTGACGTTTTGCGTATATCCTTTTGGGTTCTTTTGCTTTGATATTTCTGTTGCCGATGCTTCCGCCAAAGTGTTAAGGGCAAGTTCTACGTTGGTCATGTTGTCCCTAAGGCTCTCTTTCTTCAAGCCTTTAAGTTGTTTGTAGCTTTTTGTCGTATGCCCACTCCATTCTTTTGTTATTATGTCTGTCAAAGTGGCGTATTGCGTGCCGTTTATGCCTCCTCGCTGCCATTCGTCAGTAAGTCCTTTTCTCACTTCTATGCTTTTCAGGCGTTGGTTTATCCAATTGTCGGAATAGCCCAGGCGTTTATAGTCGCGCATCGCTTGGTTGATGGACAGTTCCGGGTCTTGCATTTGGTCTATTCGCTCGGAAGCCACTTTTGCCATCCATTGTTTGAAAACCTCTGCTTTTGGCGACGGTATGGACTGGATTATACGAAATATGCTCTCCGTTGTTCCTGCCAGTGTTTTACGCCGCTTCCCTGTTGTGGTTGTCATTGGTATCTGGGGACAATTTGTCCCCACGTAAGAAGCAAGATCGGCGTCTCTTTTCCTCATCTTCTTGAAATAATCAGTTGGATTGGAGCTGTCTGTCAAAATTTCCACAACGTCGATGACAGAAAAATACCATTCTTCTTGTTCTTCATCCCAAACCGCCCTGACTTTTTTATCTTCAAAGAGTTTTAACGAGTCTTTTTTTGCCATATCATATAATTTAAAACAATGCAAAGATATTAAACTTTATCGGGTTATCGGGAACTTTGATGTTTTTTATGAAATCTTATTCATCTTACATCCTACCACATTGTTGTATGGCCGAGTATGAATGCGATTGTGTTATTACAAAGCCATGTGTGCTGCTTGATGCATTCATAGATGAACTCGCGGGAGGTATTGCATTCACATTTTGTCAGATTCTAAATTGCAAGGCAATTTGACAAAATTCGGAACAATCGGGCTTTTGTGCGTTTATGCCTTTACTTATATACCATGAATTAACAGACTTATATTAGCTTTGTATGTGTATGGAAAGAAAGAAAATAGACATACGGAAAGTGTTCGCCAACGAGGGACAGATAGAAGGACTCCCACGCAATCCTCGCACCATGAGGAGGGAGAAGTTCAGAAAGTTGGTGAAGAGCATACGTGAGCTTCCGGAGATGACAGAAGCCCGCGAGCTTATCGTTGTTCCACATGGCGAAGACTACGTGGTTATAGGCGGCAACATGCGCTTGCAGGCTTACCGAAAATTGGGATGGAAGCAAGTGCCGTGCTGCGTGCTTCCGTCGGACACCCCGCCAGAGAAGTTGCGCCAAATGCTGATACAGGACAACAACCCGTTTGGGGACAATGACTGGGACGCATTGGCGAACGAGTGGGACGCGGCGGAGCTTGACGATTGGGGCTTTGACGTGTGGCAGGAGCCTAAGGAGGCAGAAAGCAAGCCGAAACAAACTACCAAGGAAGATGAGAAGAAGGAAGGGGAGGAAAAGTTCGACATCGCTTCACTCATGCTTGCCGACCGCATCTACGACAGCGACAACGCCTTTGATATCCCCACACTGAGAATAGACCGACAGCCCAACAGAGGTCTGTTGCTTCCGTTCTCCGGCTGGGGTACGGACACACGCTTGAAGAAAGGCATACAAACCTATCATTTCTACGTGGAGGACTACCGTTTTACGGCTATATGGAAAGACCCGACATCGGTTTTGAAAAGCGGTTGCACGAATCTCGTAGAGCCTAATCTGTCTTTGTTCGACACCACACCCATTGCCTACGGATTACAGCTTATTTACATGAAACGCTGGATAGCACGCTTTTGGCAGGAGTGCGGCGCAAAGGTGTATGCTGACCTGAACGTGTCGCAGAAGTTCTACAAATGGAACCGTATGGGCATCCCCGATGGTTACAACGCATTCGCCACAAGAGGTTATGCCGACAGAGAAGAATACCTGAAAATGGAAATACAGACCGCACGTGAAATATCCGGGCTTGACAAGCCGAACATGATAGTCTACGGCGGCGGTGAAAGGATACGTGAAATCTGCTTGCAAAACAATGTATTGTATGTGGAGCAGTTCATGGCTAACAGGGTTAAAAAGAAAGGAGGCAATAATGGCTAAGACATCAGGAGGAGTGAGAGGAGGAAACCTTTTGCGCACAGGCAATAGAGCCGGTGCCGGCACCGCTTCTTTCGGAGGCGCACGCAATGGAAATGCAAGAATGAAAAATGCTTCCGAGATTCAAGCACAGATCGAACGAATACAGTCTTATACCCATAACACGGGAGTAAGTCCACAAAGATTCTTTGGTGCGGTTGGAAGAGTCTCTTCAGCTGTGAGACAAGGGCAAAGAATGAATCCAACGGCACCTAACGGACGCTATCAAACTAATAGTTACATTTTGCGAAGATTAAGAAATGGCTAAGACAAGTGGAGGATTAAGACGAAATGGCTCCTCTGTAAGAACGATGACAGAAGAGCAATACTTGGGAGCTATGGGGTATGGACGCTCCGGATTTGGCGATGTCGCTTTAGCAAAGGGCAACTATCGCAACGGTGCAGGTCGTGCCATACTTGAACGACAGAATCAAAAGGACATGGAGTATTTCAACGCAAGGGCGAGGCTGAGGGAAGACTACAACCGCCTTGTGTCGTCCGGTCAGATAAGACAGCCTACCCGCATCGAGCAGCTCATGCAAACGGCGCAAGGCAACAGCGACAATGAAGCTGTAAGGGCTGCGCGGCGTGCGTTGGAGAAGCGGGGCATTGATTGGAGAAGGAGACGCAGGTGATGGCCAAGACTGCGGGCGGTGTCCGAACATACAAGCAAGGAAGTTCAACCTACCGGAAGCGGCAAGCGGAAGTAGAGGCCATGCGTGCCAGCGGTCGTTACTCCTCCGTGGAAATGGGAAGGGGCGGAGGTTGGCTCGCCATTGAAAAGAGCCGTTTCCCACATAAGCCCGAAGAAATAGAAGCCGCAAGGATATTAGCCGACAAAGGTTATAAAGTGACGCTCATTAACGAAAGCGGAATGGAAAGGACACCGGACGGATATTTGTTCAAGGCCTCATTTGAGCAGCGCACTCCGCAAGGAGGAAACTATCGGAATGTTGTGAAAGGGCTGGAACACGCCAAGAAGAAATCATCAGACGTGGCAGTCTTGTATGACAAGCACGGTGTACATACCCGCTCTTCAATAGAAAAAGGGATTTCTCAATACGAGTATCTGAACAAGTATAGGTTTAAGGAGATAATCGTAATATCAAAGGACGGTAAAGTGCACAGACATAAGCACAACACATAAAAAAGAGGTGCGTCCGCATCCGCAACCTCTTTCCGTATGCTTTCCTCACAATCCGACCGTGTATGCGGCACTCCCTCCCGATAATGTACTTGCAATACGTTGATACAAAGATAAACATAACAATTTAAAAACAAGAAAGAAAATGAAAGTATTAGTAAGAAATTACACGCATACGGCGAAAATTTGGCTTGACTTGCCAGCAATCCCCGAAAAGGGAGAATATTTGGAGTTCTCTTTATTAGAAGGTATGGACGGACTTTCTCCCAAAGAAAAGAAGCTGGCAGAAGAAAGCTCGGCGTTCATTGATGACGACAACGAAGAGAACGAATGCGGAAATCCCGTGTATGTCGTCACCAACCGGACATTCTTCAACAATGGCGTTGTCGAGTTGATAGTGAGAATGGAAGAATTGGTGTGAAAACAAGCGTTAAACAAGCGTTTTGGCAGGAGAATTTGAACATATCAGAGGAAAGGGCAACCGCTTCACCAGCGACAACCAGCCGCTCAACCGTGGCAGGAAGCCCAAGCTGTACACCATCGCCAAGAAGTCATACGGCATCACGCTGGATGAGTTCAAGGAGGTGGTCAACTACCTGTGGCAACTGCCCAAGGACGAGGTGAAAGAGATAGCCGAGCGGGGCGACACCCCCATTTGGATGGCGAACGTATGCCGCTCGCTCTACAAAGACACGGCAAAGGGCGTCATGAACACCCTGCGCGAGCTTATTCAACTGATGTTCGGCAAGGAAATGACCACCAAGGTAGACGTTACGACAAACGGCAAGGACATCGGGCAGCAGCTTATCTTCTCGCCCACTCCACTTACCGAGCAGGACATCAAGGAAATAAAGGATATTCAGAATGGAAACGAAGAAGGTGGCACTGACCCCGGTATATCAGAAACTTGACACGGCATACCGTTCAGGGCGGTACAACGTGTTCGTATTAGAGGGTGGAAGTAGGTCGAGCAAGACATACTCCATCATACAGTTCTGGATACGTTACGCCCAAGAGCATACGGACAGGGAAAGGCGTGTCATCGTCTCCCGTCTGAAAGCGACGTGGATAACCGCCACCGTGCTGAAGGATTTCCTTGACGTGCTTAAAGATTACGGGCTGTATAACCCGAAGCAGCACAACAAGTCCGTAGGTGCGGGCGTATACAAGCTGTACACCACCGAATTCTGGTTTCTTGGGTTGGATGACGAGCAACGCATTCACGGAATGAAGTCGGATGCCTTTTGGATAAACGAGGCGGTGGAAGCCAGCTTTGACGATTACGCGCAACTGATGCAACGCTGCTCCGGCTTTGCCATTCTTGATTACAATCCAAGCTATGACGAACACTGGATATACGACAAGATATGCAAGCGCGAGCGTACCCGGTACATGCACTCCACCATGCTTGACAACCCTCTTATACCGGATAACGCCAAAGAGCAGATACTGTCGTACGAACCGACAGAATACAACATCGAGCACGGCACGGCAGACAAACGGAAATGGCAGATATACGGACTCGGCAAACGAGCCTCGTTGGAAGGTCTGATATATGAGAACTGGGGATATTGCAAAGAGATACCGAAACAACTGCGGCACAGAGGATACGGCATGGACTTCGGTTTCTCAATAGACCCCACTGGTATCGTTGATTGCGCATTCAACGAACTGACCAATACACTATATATCGACGAGATGTGCTACAACACACGCATGGAGGCGGCGGACATAATACAGTTTTACAAACGCTGTCCTCGGTTGCGCATAATGTCTGAAAGCGCGGATCCTCGCCTGATAAGCGAAATAAGCAACGCAGGGCTTGAAATATATCCTGTAATAAAAGGACAAGGCAGCGTGGAGGCATCAATATCGGTCATACAAGGATACAAGATGCTTGTCACCGAACGTAGCGTCAATCTTATAAGGGAGTTGAAAAACTACACATGGGAGTTTGACGACAAGGCAAAGAAATTCATAAACCAACCGGCAAAAGGACAGGCAGACCATCTGCTCGATGCTTTTCGCTATTGGGTGATGGGGGAGATTATGGGCAAATACAAGAAGCACACGGACTATTCAGGATTATTCTCACATTAAATTTTTTATGATATGGCAAAAACAGCAGGAGGAGTACGCACATTACATAGGCATAAACATAATAAATAAAAAAGACGGCATCAAAAGACACCGTCAATGTAGCGCTCACTGGAATAAGCTACCTCCTGAGTGAGTGTCGAAAATACCGACCTTACGACACGAGTGGTTCATCCATTCCCTATCTCGGACTTTCAGTATGATGCAAAGATACAAATAATAAATCAAAAAGCAAATAAATATGAAAGACATTAACGAAGTGCTCGCCTTGCAAGACATCAACCAGAAGATATACTACCTCAAGAGAGGCAGGAAAACCGAACTTCCCGATGCAGTAGGGCTGTACAATGACTGGAATCCAAACAGACACGAGATTATAACCGATAAGGTAAAATATCCCGACATTAAGATCGTGACAGAACCGGCACGTGACGAATTCGATGACAAATCGGGCAAGACCGTACATATAGAAGCCAAGAAGAAAACGGTGGAGGCAAACCGGATTGCTCTGCCGCTGGAGCAGGATATATGCAACATCCATACAGCCTTTACTGTCGGAATAGAGCCTAAGATGGACTGCGAGCCGGACGGGGACGAACAAGCCCTGTTCTCGGCACTGAAGCAGGTATTGAAAACCAACAAGATAAAATACCAGAACAAACGCATCGTGAGGTCATGGCTGTCAGAACAGGAATGCGCGGAATATTGGTATGTGGTGAAAGATAACGGATTTTGGTCTAAACTAAAGCGTAAGGTTGCCGCATTATTCGGACATTCCATGCCGGAATACAGACTGAAGAGCACAATATGGTCACCTTTCCGTGGCGACACATTGTATCCGTTTTTCAATGAAGAAGGTGATCTTGTGGCTTTCAGCCGCGAATACAAAAAGAAAGACATTGAAGGTAATATCCATGAGTGCTTTATGACAGTCACAACCGAGAAGGTTTATCAATGGGACACCTCAAACGGTCATGAAGAACAGCATGAGTTCACACACGGCTTCAAGAAACTGCCTGTGATATATTGCTACCGTCAGGAGTCTTATTGCGAGAAAATAAAGACACTCCGCGTAAGGCTGGAGAAACTGCTGTCAAATTATGCCGACTGCATAGATTACCATTTCTTCCCTATTCTGATGCTGTTCGGACGGGTGGAGCAGTTATCCGGAGAATTTAAAAACAGGATTGTGAATCTGTTGGGTGAAAACGCAAATGCCCAATATCTGACATGGAACCAAGTCCCAGAAACGGTAAAGTTCGAGGCAGAGACACTGACCAACCAGATATATACCATGACAAACACACCGCGAATATCATTTGACACATTACGCGGCACCGGTAACGCTCTGTCAGGAGTGGCTTTTGACTACGTATTCCTTGCTACACATTTAGCCGTACGCAATCATGCCGAGGTAATAGGTGAGTTCATGCAACGCCGCGTGAATTTCCTTGTGGATGCTCTCGGCGCACTGAACACATCGCTCGAGGAAGCGGCAAAGACGATAGATATTGACGTTGACATAGTCCCATACAGGCTGGACAATATAGATGACATGGTTTCGACAGCAGTGAAAGCCGTTAGCGGCGGTGTATGGTCGCAGAAACACGGTATACTTTTCGCTGGCAATCAAGACAGAATAGAAGAGGAACTTGATCAAATACAAAAGGAACAGGAGGAAAGGCAACAACAAGAAATTGAGAAGGAGAGGCAATTGTCGCAGTTCAGACGAAATAATGCATTATATACAAATTCAAAATAAAAAGCAGTCACGCTTTATATCCATCAGTATAAAACGCCTTTGAGAGGATGTGCCGGTTCGGTGCATCCTCTAATATTATGCTTGAAAAACACAAAAAAACAGCACAATCGGGATATTATACCATCCTTAAAACAACTTTTCTCATTATTATCGCTCACTTATTGTATTTTAGCAAAAGTTTTCAGGATAACAAATTTCATACAGTATGACAATCTTTGAACAAATCTTGGCAGGACTACAAACGAAGTTTGCGGGTGTGGACACTGCCACATTAACCCGAATCGCCACGAAAAAGGCGGAGGGCGTGACGGACGATACGAAGGTGAACTCAATCATTGAGGGCATCAGTTTTTCGGACGTGTTGAACAACTACGGTGATTTCCGTGCAGGACAGGCACAAGTATCGGCAGTCTCCAACTACGAGAAAAAGCATGGACTGAAGGACGGGAAGCCCATAGAGGAACCGGAACCAGAACCGCCGAAGCCGGACGAAAAAACAGACATCGCAAAGATGATTGCCGACGGCATCACAGCAGCCATGAAACCTTTCTCCGACAAGATAGCCCAATATGAGGCACGCGAGGCGCAGGCGCAGCGCAACGCGCAAATATCATCGGTGGCGAAGAAGTACGGAATCCCGGAATTTATGCTGAAAGACCGCTCCATTCCCGAAAATACAGACTTGGACGCTTACTTCAAGGATGTGAAGCAGGAGCTCACCAATGCGGGATTTCAAGAGAACAGAGTCCCTGATACATCTGAGCAACGCATCGCAAAGGAAAATCACGAAATAGCAGAAATGATTGCCAAAGGGACAGAAGAGATTGCAAAACAAAATCAGTAAAAAAATAAAAAATCATGTCAGCAGGATATAAATTTAATCTTAAACCGATTGAAAAGGTAATGCCGGAGATGTGCCGTTTTGAGACTGTATATCGCTATTCCGGAGGATTCAATCTGGTGTTGGACAATCTGACCGGAGTGGAAGCCATACCTCCAATGACACCGCTTGTACTTGACTTCAAGACCAGGAAAGCTACAGCGGTAATCAACGTAGAGGTGGCGGAAAAATACACTTCCGGCACGAGTATGAGAATCAAGAAAGGGTCGCTGGCATACGCCGGTATGTTTATCGGAGACGGCACTAACGGCGCGAAAATAAGCAAGATTGACAAGACCGCCGAGGATTACGACACATTGACTCTGGAAGCCGCTTTTGGCTCAAGTGTAACGGTAGAGGCTGGTACGGTATTGTATGAAGCGACAGCCGTTGCGGGCACAGAGAAGAAAGCTTTGGCTAAGGCTCTTAACTATGCCTGGACTAAGGTCGAGCAGGGCGCGACCGTCACAGCAATCGGACAGGCTTATGAAATCAGACCGTCAAGGCTTATCGCTCCCATTTCTGAAAGCGACAAGGATTCACTCGGTGACAGGTTTATGTTTACTTATTAAAGGAAGGAGGATATATGTATTTAACAGTTCAGACACTTTTGAACGACCCCGAGATAGTAAGGACGGTAATTGACCGTGTGCAGGCTCTCCGCCTTGACACCGTATTTTGGAAAAAGCATCTCGACTTCGAGGAAACCAAAAGCCGCACTTTCAAGACATATCTCGGTGCGGTTACAGGTGTCACCGCAGGTTCGGTAATAGACCGCAACTCCAACAAGCCGTTGCGTGAGCGCAAGTCTCTCGGTTCCGGATACGGAGAAGTGGCATATCTCGGAGACCGCTACCAGATGGACAACGACCGTCTGGACATGCTTCAGGAACTGGTCACAAAGTTCAACAACGCACGCACGGCAGAACAGCGCACTGCGTTGAACGACATTATAAATTATATAGTTGACGATTATCGCCAAGTGTTGCTCGCGCCACACAAACGCATGGACATCGTGGATGGAGAACTGCGTTCTGACGGCAAGGCTACAGTGAAAGTTGACGACAATCCTCAAGGTGTCGAATTGCTCGACATTGAGCTTCCCGTCCACAAGGTGACACCTCAGACAAGCGACAGGTCTAAGTTCGTCTCATACCTGATGAACCTTGTGGTGGAACTCCGCACCAGATTCGGCAATTTCACTTCAATGGAAATGTCGCGTAAGACATTCATAAAATCCATTGTCGGGGCATCCGATTTCGGCACGTACTACAAACAGACGCTCGGCACACGCGAAGTGCAGCTGTCAAGCGGTCTCATGTCAAGCGAGATGGCGACATCCATATTCGCAGGCATCGGACTTCCGCGTATCGTCATAAACGAAGACATGGTGGAAATGCCTGACGGCACCATGAAGCAGGTATTCAAGGACAACCGCATTTCTTTGTTCACCTCTGCCAAACAAGGCAAGATGCGCTGGCATACGCCTTATGAGATTACAGACCCCATACCGGGGAAAAGCTACACGCGCTCTGAAGGAGGCATGTACATTTCTAACGTGCGCACGGAGGAAGGCCGGTTTATGGAGTACGGCTGTGAGTGGATACCGGAGTACACCAATCCTAACAAGATTGTAATTCTCGACTTGGATACAATGCTGGCATGATGACAGTGAATGACTACATAAGAGACAAATTCCGGACATATGGCGTAATATTGTCAGACGCGGATCTTCTGGAAGCATCCCTTAACTCTGGGATAAGCGGAAATGACTGTGTGTCCAAAGACAATATAGACAAGGTTACAGTAAGTATGGCGCATATCGTGCCGTCTCTTCTGCTCCGCGCCACATCAGTGGACGAGAACGGGTTCTCTATGTCATGGAATGTCGTCGGAATCAAAGAATACTACAACTTTCTTTGCAACAAGTACGGCTTGAAAAATGAATTGAGTGTTAATGACAACCCTAAAGTGAACTTTATCCAATAGAACATGTATTATGCGCCTCATACATTGCAGTTGAAGGTCATCACGCCTCCAGACAAGGATGAGTACAACCGTCCTGTAGACGGCAGTGGTGGCGAAAGCTGGGAGACCGTATGCAGATGCCGCTGTGATGACAACTCGACAAAAGAGTTCAGGTCTGAAAACGGTGATATTTACCGCCCTGATTACCATGTGGTATGTGAGCGCAATATCAGAGTCAGAGCCGGTGACAGCGTGCGCTGCATGGACAACGGACATGTGAGAGGTGAGGGTAAGGTCTACATGGTGAAGAACACCAATTATCTGGGATACTCCGAATTGTGGATGTGACATGATAGTGACCGGTGACATATACAAGATTCTGTTTGAAGAGGTTCAGGTTTTCGGAATAAAGAACGTTTATGACGGATGGAATCCCATTAAATCCGAACTGAAGGAAGAGGCGGTCGTTATCGTCACACCCACGCCTATAGAGCCCGACACCTACTGGGAACGCGCCTTCGCTCATGTGAACATCTGTGTACCCGACTACCTTGGTGAGACAAACACTCAAAGGCTCAACGAGCTGGAGAGGAAGGCAAGCCGTTGGATTTTGGGTGACATTGTCGGTGAATATGACGGAAGCGCGTACCTTATAAGCAAAGACCGTTTGGGGACAGAGAGAGATGACGCGCTGAAATGCAGCTATGTGAATTTGGTATTATTGTTTGAAATTTTAAATGTTAAATGATATGGCACTTAAACCATTTATAGGAATAAAGAGAATATGGTACGGTGATGTGATTGCGGAAGCTGTGACAAAAACAAGCCTTCCTACCATTATCGCTGAGATGACCGAGGTAAAGAACTCTCATCAGGACACATGGGGCTATTCGCAAGATGACCCGACTTACACTGACTATATTAACGAGCTGAACGGAGAGATATATTTCCGTGATGTGACCCAACGCGGAGCGAACACCATCACGTTCACCATGGGAGAATGGGAATTCTCCGACAAGGTCGCTCTCGAAGGCGGTGAGCTGGTGGACACTGACGGATGGGCTTCCACTGATTCGTTCGACACTATCAACAAGGCTGTTGTAGCACAGACAAAGACCGGAAACTTCATTGTCTTTACAAATGCCTCAATAGTGGCGAAAAACAATCAGGTGGAAAAGAACATCGGTCTCGGTGTCACTGCCGTAGCTATGACCAATTCCAATACAGGAGTAAAAGCCCGCTATATGTTTAACGGAGCGAATATCACCCTGTCGTAGGTATTGTATCATCATAGATTGTATTCAGGATGGTGGCGGGCAATACACCCGCCACTTTTTTAACCTTAACCTTTAAGAGATGAAGAAAAAAGCGGCAAAGATTGTGAACAGCGCAATACTCGGCATGGACTTCAGGACGGTAGTCGTAGCCGGGAAAGCGTATGTCATAAAGCCTCCTACCATAAAAAAACTGGCAGGCGCAGGATACTGGCTTTCCGATATTGACAAGGGTGAAAGCATAAGGGATGTACTGCTGTCGTTGCACGACGCCTCCAAACTGACAAAGGCATTGTCATGGTTCATCAATGGTGACGAGTCTTTGTCGGATGAGCTGTCTGAAGGGACATTAAGTGAGATTGCTGACGCGTTGGAAACAGCCTACTCATTACTGTCCACAAAGGATTTTTTGCGGCTGTCAGCTTTAGCGAGGAACGTAACGGATCTGACAGCAAAGCAACGCCAATAGGCAACGATTGCCTGTTGGGGCAGATTGCGTCGTTCATGGAGAATCTCCATCTTACATATAATGAGGTATTGGATGGAATACCATACCGCAATCTGGTAATCATGCAGAAAGACAAACAGCGGATAACAAGCGGGGATGTCATGCAGGAAGTTTCAGACGATGAGTTTTTCAAGGGCAAAATGAAATTTGACGAATAAAAAAGCCCGAACCTTCACAGGCACGGGCTTAAAGCGTTCTATTATCAAAACAATGCGCATCACAGATGCGTATATGCAATGTTCGTCTATGCGGTGATCGCTTGCAGTTCTTCCGCCAATTTATGTAACCCTTTTGCTATCTTGTCAACCTGTGCCTGTCTTGGCTTGGATATACCCGAGGCGTAATGTGCAAGCTGCTTTTGGTTTATTCCCGTTATGGTCTGTAATGCAGAGAACGAGAATATGCCGCGATAATATTCAAGTAGCGACTGTACGTCAAACTTGAACACAATTTCATATTCTCCGTCGAATACGGCGGGATAAGGCGTACCATCCTCTTTCGCACCCTCAATGTAGAAATCCAAACTTTCTTTCACATAATCCCTGAACCCGTCAAAATCACCGGTATAAGCGACAATCCAACCGGGCAACAACTCGCACGCGCAACTGTACCCGTTCTCCACACGTGCCGTGTTCATAACCACCTTTTCCATATTCCTTAAATATTGCAATTAAATGACGAATTTAAGGAGTGGCGAAGATTGTTCCTTACGCCACCCGTTGTGAAAACAAACCGAGCATTTATGAAAATGAAAGGTTGGGGAAGTTTGGGGCGGTGTCAGAACACCAACCCCGATTGTTTTTCAATGCTTTTCAGCAAATTCCCCCAGACGTCATCGTTCTCACCCCCGTTGACAGTTACAGTCCCTTTCTTTGAAGGGTGGTGGAACTGCCTGTGGCTGCCTTTTTGGCGAGCCAAAACCCATCAGTCCTTTTTCAAATCCCGAATGATTTTAATTACTTTCGCTGTTTTCACACGGCAAAGGTAGTAAATTTACTACAATTAAGCACATATTTGCCATATAGAGTATATATTTTACTACTATTTAACACACAAACAAAACAAAGACCAAATAAAAAATGACGCATAGAATAGTCCATACGGATATTTGGTGACAAAATACAAGTAAAATAAATAAGGGGAAATCGAAAGACGACTTCCCCTTTTGTTATGTACTGTTTTTAATTCTCTCAATGGTCAGGATTTGCCATAAAGGACTATCCCTCCATATCATTTGACAATACGTTATACATAGTTTTTAATAATTTCTGTTGAGTTTTCTTAGTGCAAAGATATAACCTTGTCGCGGTAAAACAATGCCTTTATACTTCTTTTCTATGCGTTTTTCATTATTATTAACAGTATCAAAGTCCTTTTGCGTACCCCGACAAACAAATTGAGCGACAAGACCTTCGGGTAAATCAAGGCAGACTCTAAGATTATTTATCAGGTACTTGGCTCTTAACCCCAGATAATAATCCTTATTGACATTGTACACTTTGACTCTAGTATATTTTATGGCGTATTTTGTATCACCTTCCAACACTATCCTTTGTTCTTTGCAATAATTCCCATCTGTATCAGGCTTAACCCCTTTGTCTATAATTTTTTTAGGAGCATGACCATTTACCTCAATATCAAGACTTGTTTCTGGATAGCTTTCACCACGTTTCAAAACAGCCCATGTTTTTAGAGGATATTCAAATCTGCCAGAATTTTCCGCAATAAGTTCAAAAGAAACTACATCGGTGACTTTTATTATCCCATCATTTTGATTTTCCCACTCTATCGTAGTATGAGTTTCAAAATCATTGTAATAACTAACTTCGTCTTTGGGAAAGTATGAGTTGACCGTATTCAACAAATCTCTGTGTATTGTTGGAAATTTGTTTTTGAACATTATTTTTGAAATGGTTTCCCATATTTGCTTGATGTCTTTTCGCTTTTCCAAGAACTCCTTGCCGTAAATTATATCTTGCAGTTCACCCTTGAAAATGCCAAGGAACTGAGCCGCATTGGTTAAATAGCCAAGTATCACGCCAATAATTAAAACATCACCACCCTTAATTACAATTTCACGCCATACAGAGTGGTTATCGTCAAACGCAAAGTAACCTATACCGTAACAGACCGATCCGACAATCAGGCATAGCCATCCAACACCACCTCGAAATGTTTTTGTTGAGAATATTTTGTTTTTTCCCATTATGCATATTTTTATGCAAAAGTACAAAAAATATTTTGGAAGTTTTTTTCGTATTGAGAAAAAACGTATATTTGCACTGTTCAAAATTATCCACGGTACAGAAGCTGCCGATGAACAATCGGCTATTTTTGTATCTATACATAAGAATAAGGTATTATAAATATACCGCGCCGTGTCCAAAGTAGGGAAACCGCTTTGGGTGATTGTGGATAATCACGAACAGCACGTAGCGCGGCTATTTCACATCATGGGTCTTACAATCTCAAATTTAAGACCGAGCGCATTGACTATGCGCAAGAACAATCCAACACCAGGCTCTATAAGCCCGTTCTCTATCTTTGAGATATAAGATTTGTTTGTACCGACCTTTTTTGCAAGTTCACTTTGGGTCATTTTCATATCTTTCCTTGCTTCCGCAAGGATTTGGCTCATGTAGAAAGCGTATGCCTCATTTTCTGCTCTCGCACGTTCGGGAGTGCCCTCTTTCCCGAATTTCGCGTCCAGCACCGTATCATAATCCACAATCTGATGGTTGTTTGTCTCCATAATATGCCTCCCTTATTTTTAATGCCTTTTCAATTTCTGCCGATGGTGTCTTTTGCGTTTTCTTTTGAAAGCCGTTAAACAGCACTACTATCGCCCCATTATCAAAGATGAAGAACACGCGGTAAATATTACTGTTATATTCAGTCCTAAGTTCATACAGCCCGTCTCTAATAAGTTTAACGAACTTCTTGGGCAGCCTGTCTTGCGTTTTCAGTAGAAGCAAACCATATTGCACCTTCTCCTGCTCTTTCTCAGTTAAGGTCTCCATGAATGCCTCAAAATACCCACCGTATGTCCTTATCTTACGTTTCATGTTGCAAAGATACAAAGAGTTTCTTTATCTGACAACAAAGCACAAAATATTTCTTTATCTGACAATATTTTTCGCAGTTTTTTTCCGTTTTGCGAAAAAGTTGTGCATCATCCAATGTGGTTAGATTTTTCTCTATTGCATTTTTGACAAAGCAATTGTAAATTACGAATAGTATTAGAGCCTCCTTTTGATAAAGGTATTATGTGGTCAAATTCCAAATTTTCTTGGCTTCCACATTTGACACAACGTCCACCGTCACGTCTCCAAACCGCATCTTGAACTTCCTGTGGTATTGGTTCGCGCTTCCTTACACTTTCAATTAAGCCCTCATTCCTAAGTTCTTCCATAACCTGCTTTCTAAGCTCTTTTCTTCTTCTTTTCTCCAAAATTTCTTGTTTTATCTTTTCTTTTTCAGCTTCTATATATATGCGCCTTCGTTTTTCTTCTTCACGTTTAATTAAAATTGAATAATATGTAATTTTCTCGTTTATTTTTTCTTTATATTTCTGTCTAAATTCAGTTATATCAGCATCATTTAAATATGATACACTATTTATCAATATGTTTAAATCTTTTGTATTGTTAATTAATACTTGTTTTTGATAATAGTTTGAGGTTGATGCAACGATTTTCATATTTTCCAATTGGTCAACAATCCTTTCAGCACGATTATATCCAATTGAGAACCTTCTTTGTATCATACTTGTAGAGCATTGCTGGATTGTCACGACCATTTTAGCAACATCACAAAATATAGGGTCTAAATTATCATCATAATAAAACCCAATTTCCCTCCTTGCAACAAAATCAATTGCTGCGTCAATAATCTCCGAACTTATTTTGTCACAATCCAACTGCGATTTTGTCGTTTCGTCTTGTTCTGTTTGAATGTTTTTATTCTTTTTGAATATGCCAAAAAGCCCCATGGTTTTATACGTTGGTTAAAATTTGATGCAAAAGTACAAAAATACCTTGAAAGTCTTTGTTGTATTATTGAAAAGTTGTATATTTGCAACGCTAACAGATGATAATTGTACTTATCCCGTGGGGCAAGCGGTCAATTTGCTCAATATAGGTTGGGCATTTTTTTATGCTCATACATTAGGGATATTGGCGGTCGCCTATACGTAGATATTAGTTGCTCTTCGGGGTGTACTATCATCTGTTAGCAGCGTATATGGCGGCCGCTTTTTTTGTTCGCCTGTAATTATCTTTAAATGCTAACAGATATGACTGAATTATTAGAAGTCAAAAGCACGATGAGTTCGCTTGAAATAGCCGAACTCACAGGCAAACGTCACGACGCTATCTTGCGTGACATCAGGAACTTACTTAATCAAGGTGTCAACGCCCACAATTTTGTGGAGGTTGAATACTTAGATAAAAAAGGAGAAACACGACCATCATTTAACCTCACCAAGAAAGGCTGCTTAATCCTTGCCAGCGGCTACAATGCAAAGTTGCGAGAGAAAATCATCGACCGTTGGGAGGAATTGGAAACGGAGAAGCGTAACGGTGGCTACCAAGTGCCAAATTCATTCAGCGAGGCTCTGCTGCTTGCGGCCAAACAGCAAGAGCAAATTGAGCAACAGCAAAAGCAGATTGAGCAGAAGCAGGCGACCATCGAGGCGCAGACATCCGAGCTGAAGAAGCAAGCCCCGAAAGTGGAGTATTACGACCAGACGCTGCAATCGGTCAACACCCTCACGGCTACGCAAGTGGCGAAAGAGCGAGGCATGGACGCGGAGAAGCTCAACCGTAAGCTGAAGGAGGCAGGCATAATCTACCGCCAGTCGGGGCAGTGGATAATCAAGCAGCCTTACGCCTCGTGGGGCTTGCACAAGACGCGCACGCAGACCTACACGCGCTCTGACGGCTCACTGGGCACTAACACCTATTTAGTATGGACGCAAAGGGGCAAGATGTTCATCCTCGCGTTGGCTGACAACGACTTCAAGGTAAAGGACGCGGTGCGCCAGATAAAGGGAGTGGCGGCAACAGCCAAGAGTCAGCAACCTTGAGACAGAGAAACATGACATACATTTCACATATGGTCATCAGAAAAACAAGACATCGTTAAGAATATGAGTAAAGAGACATTGAGTAAAGAAATTTGTCCGGCTTCCCAACTTAAAGACGACAGCCGGAACGACAGGAAATCGAATCAACTTACAAATAATCATGACAATAATATGGAAAAGAACGGCAACAATACAACAATAACGGTAAGCGAGAAGACTGCGGAGATGTACTTCTTGCATAAAGAGCTGAGCAAGCTCCTCGATAAAGTAAGTGTGTGGAACAACAAATACAACGGTGTGCCGGACGAGAAGGCAAACGAGCACTTACAGGACGAGTTCTTCAAAGAAGCGTATAAAGCCTTTAACCCGTTCGAGCAGTTCCTGCGCGACCTGTTGGAGGACAATATAGTGAACAACATATACGAATACAACAACACGCTGTAGGCGGCAGTCCACAGTGTATTCATGACCTGCTTACGCAAATTGACAGCGCGGCGGTGGCTTCAAGAAGCTGCCGCCGCCTTTTATTTGAGACAATAGCCCGATTGTTCCGAACAAAAATTGCGACATGCCGCCGGATACGTTTTTTTATGCTTAATTTGTCGCCATGGAGATAAAAGGCGACACATCAGGGCTTGACGGGCTGGTGGAAAGCATCGAGGATGCTTTTTACGACAAGCTGATAGAGATAGGCAGGGACACGGTAAAGTATGCAAAATACAACGGCACATACAGGAACCACACATGGAACCTTCGCAACGCTCCCGGATTCTGTGTCGTGCGTGACGGCAGGATAGTGCATCTTGAGGTCGGTGACGACGGCGGACACCCCGAGGCGAAGACGAACACCGAGAACCTGCTCATCTATTCCGAGCATCCGCAGGACGGTCTGTATCTGGCAGACGGCATGTTCTACGCCTCTTTCGTGGAGAGCAAAGGATATGACGTTTTAAGGAATTCGATATTCTATGCCGGACGACAGGTTAAAAAAAAGATATTCAGGTGACATCATGGCAAAGACGGCGGGAGGGATAAGAAACAGCAAGTGGCACGGAGACATATATACGGTGGACGGTGTACGCAAGGAATATTACGAGCTGAACGAGGAACGCAAGATGGTTGTCCGCTCCATGAGCAAGGACATAGCCAAGGAGATGTGGAGGAATCTGAAAGACAAGACCGTTACCTTGGGGGCTGACGGCAGTAAGATAACAGTCGGTTTCACAAAAAGCGGCGTTGACCATGTGGCTCGTGACGCGATGCTTACGCTCAGCGGAAAATACATGAGCCCCAAAACGATGAGGCATGTTGACCGTCTGCTTGCAAAGTCTGAATACGTACCCACCAGCCACGAAGACAAAAAAGGAAGAAATGACGGCAAAATGCTCTTCTATCGCTACAAAGACAAGGAAGGGAGGGGAATCTATTTCAAGGTAACATATGAGCCAAGGAATGGAGGGAGAAAATATTACAGTCTGTATTCTGTTTCGGACAGAATGGAATAAGAAGGGCGGGTTTGTCATTCCTGAAAAACGTCCAGTGCGTCCCCCGCCCATGGCTGGTATTCCATCCATAAACGCGAAGATACGAACAAAAAATCAATTTCGCAAGTGAACGGGATAAAAAGTAAAATTACAATAAACAAAAAAGGAAACCAATGGCAAAGACGGCGGGCGGCGTAAGACAGACGAGACCGAAGAGTGTTGCGGCTCGGGCTAAAGACAAGATTATGATGGTGCTGTCCGACATCAGGCGGCAGGGATTCTCGCGGATATCCCCGTTCAAGATAGGCAGTGTGGAAAAGCGGATGAGCGACTTTGCCGGGCTCAACGGCATAAAGTTAGGGAGCAAGGACGTGTATATGAGCTCGTCCGCCATAGCACATGCGACACGTGACTCTAAACAAGCTAAAGGACTGACCGTATCGGATGCGGACTTAGCGTCATTTCCGAGCAAACGGAAGAATATGGATTTGTACTATGACACAGATGTAAAGACATTCTTATACGTAGGAGCTGGTAACAAATACGCAATTCATCCGAACTACGAAATAAAACTTGCAGGAGGGAAAAAGAAAATTGTAAACTTTGTTACAGCGCAAAAATTATCGGATAAAGAAATGTTCAATGGGAAAAGATATAAGAAAATATAAAGCTGTTTTCGGCGGGGATATCGACGCCCTCATCACGCTATTTATAGCGGCACTCCGTTCCAAACTATCATGTGCTCTACCTAAAACAGCTTTATGGTATTGCAAAGATAAACAAAAAAATTAAAACGACCAACTATGGCAGGCATATTTGCGTACATTGACAGCGACATCAAGAAAATCGAACGGCTGAAATCAGAGATTGAGGCTGTAAAGAAGGCATTGGCTTCCATCAACATAAAGGTGGATATAGACATCGCCAAAGGTCTTGAGGAACGGCTACAAAAGCTCACAGGGCAATATGACGCCCTTATAAGCAAGATAGCGGCATCAGACGCGAAAATAAAGGAAGCCGAGAGCCGTATGAACAGTGCCGCGAAGCGGATAATGGAAGCGCAGCAGCGCATGTCACAGTCCGCCACGTCACAAGGCGGAAACGGCTCACAGACGGCAGAGGGCACAGCATCCGCCAACGCACAGACAGAAAGCATAAAGGCTCAGGCTAAGGCGTATGACGAGCTTGCAAACGAGATTGACGCCATAATGGGCACAAGGTCTCAAAACATAGAGCGTATGATAGAAGAGCAGAACGCCATACGCCTTATAAATAACGAAATAAAATTAATCACAAAATCCCAAGAGCAGCATTCCGCCCTTTCATCAAATGAGCAAAGACGACTTGAACAGCTTAACGTCTCGCTGATGCAGCACAAGACGGTACTTTCCGAACTGCGTCAGTCTTTGGCAAACGGCTTTAAGCTGGATAACGCCGCAGCCACTTCAATGAACGCCCTGTCGCAATCATTAGCGCGGATGCGCATGACATACAGGAAACTTTCTGAAGAAGAACGCAAATCGCCTTTCGGGAAAGAACTGCTTGCGTCAATCCAACAGGCTGACGCCAAGATAAAGGAACTTGACGCTACCATAGGCAATCACCAGCGCAACGTGGGCAATTACTCGAGCGCGTTCAACGGTCTGGGTATGTCCGTCCAGCAAATCGTGCGTGAGCTTCCCGCCGCCACAATGGGGCTTAATATGTTTTTCCTCGCCATCAGCAACAACCTTCCCATCCTGACGGACGAGATAAAGCGTGCCCGCGACATGAACGAACAGCTGAAGGCGTCAGGGAAAAGCACCGTACCTGTATGGAAACAGCTTGTAAGCTCCATATTCTCATGGCAGACAGCTATGATGGTGGCAATTACCGTAATGTCGATGTACGGCAAGGAGATTATGAACTGGATCGGCAATTTATTCAAAACCAAGGATGCGACCGATGAAATAAGGAAGTCGCAAGAGAAATTCAACACATACGTCAGAAAACTTAACGAGGATTGGCGCAACAGCGTAGCCACGACGGCCGGTGAGAACATTGCTGCATATCAAAGGCTTGCAAGAGAATACAACGCTTTAGGCGACAACATGAAGGCGAAAAAGAAGTTCATCACTGACAATCAGGACGCGTTCCACGGTCTTGGGTTCTCGATTAATGGCGTTACAGATGCAGAAAATCTGTTCGTAAAGAACACCCGTGCTGTTGTTGACGCCCTTGTGGCAAGAGCCAAGGCCGCCGCATACGAACAGGAGATAACAGACGCCACCCAAAGATACATCAAGCAGACGGAGTATAACAAATCGACTGTTGCCGGAGGCGGTTATTACTATAGGATACGGGCAGGCAAGAACTGGACTACAACAGGGCTGATGCCGGAGGAGCTACGCGGGCTGAAGGAAGGCGAGGACTACACAGTGGAATCATCGCAGACCGTAGCGAGTTATACCCTTATGGCTGCAGGCGCAGCCAAGATAAATGCCCAGAGGAGTCGGGACGCTGCCGACAGGCTGAAAAAGAACAACGACGAGGCTAAACGCCAGTTGGACAGCGTGGTCAGCAGGGCTACGGAAGGCATAAAGCAGCAGGTTGCCTCTGAGAAGGCCATATACGACAGCTTGGACTTGAAGACATACGATGCGTCGGACGCGAATAAAGACAAGGATGGAAAGAAAACCACCGAAAAGCGTATGAAAGCCCAATCAGACGCGGACAAGGCGTTGCTTGCGCTGCAACAGAAGAACCAGGACGATGAAATCTCGCTGATGCGTGACGGTACGGAGAAAAAGCTGGAAGAGATTAAAAACGGCTACAAGAAGCGCATCGCCGAGATTGACAAGCAAGAGGCTGATTTCAAGGAAAAGAACAAAGAAGCCGGACTGACGGAACTCGACGCTGACGGGCTGACAGCCGAACAGCACAAGGAACTTGCCAAAGCGAGAGAAAACGCAAAGAAGGACGCGGAAAGACAGACCGAGGAAATCTACCGTAACGAGGCGCAGGCTATGCGTGACTATCTGAAAGAATACGGCACTTACCAGCAGCAGAAACTCGCCATTGCCGAGGAATACGCCGAGAAAATATCCAAGGCACAGAATGAGGGTGAAAGACTGTCTCTAGAAAAGGAACGCGACATGGCTTTGCAACAGACCGAGGTAAACGCCATCAGGCAGCAGATTGACTGGGGAAGCGTGTTCGGAGATTTCGGCACGATGTTCAAAGAACAGCTTCAGCCCACCATTGACAGACTCCGTAAAATATCCGAAAGTGACACCTTCAGGCAATCGAGTCTCGAAGACCAGCAGCTACTTTACGGGCTGATTGAAAAGCTGGAGCAGTCCAACGCAGTATGGGACAGCGACATATTCAAGCGCGTCTCCGATGACATCAACGCGTATCAGGAAGCCATGATGCGGTACACCGAAGCGGTGGAAAAGGCACGCATTGCGGAAGAAAACCTCAGCAAGGCTAAATCTACACTTGACGCGGCTAAGCGCGGAGGGCTCAGTCAGGCAATGATAAATGCTGCACAGGCGGCAGTAGAAGAGACACAAGCGGCATTCAACGCAGCATCGGAGGAGGTGTCCGACTTCGGCACTCAGGTACAAGAGACCACATCTTCCCTCAACACATCGGCAGCTGAAGCTAAGTCCATGTTTGAGAACCTTGCTGAAGGCATACAGGGATTGTCTTCCGGCAGCATGAAAGGTATAGGACAAGGTCTGATGGCATTGGACGACCTCTCGTTCTTCGGTGAAAAAGGCGAACTCACAAAAAAGGCTGGCAACGCTCTTGCAAAAGGATTCCAATCCTTGCTCGGAAAAAACAGTGACGCTGCGAAGACCCTTACCTCAGCATTGGGCGAATCCGGTCTTGCCGGAGAAATAATCTCCGCCATACTCGGAATGCTTGATATGCTCGCGGACGGTGGCTTTGGTGGTATTATATCAAATATGTTCGACACGGTACTCGGTTCTATCAACGGAGTTCTTGACGACATATTCAGCGGCGGCATAATAACCAAACCGTTAAAATCATTTATGGACGGTTTGGGCGGCATACTTGACACAGTCACATTCGGAGGATTCAGCCATTGGGGCAACAATGCCGCTGAGACAAAAGAAACCATAGACCGCCTTATGACACGTAATGATGCGCTTATAGCAAGCTTAGACCGCCTGAACGACACTATAAAAGATTCCGCCGGTGCCGCCGAGAGTGTAGCCGCAGCAGAGAAAGCAAAGGAATACCAGCAAGAGATAAACGAGAATTACCGCGACGCAGCAGCAGCTCAAGCACATTATCAAGGGAAACACCGTTCATGGAGTCATTATTTCAATGAATGGCTAGACATGGTCGATTATTTGGAAGACCTGCCTGAGGGTGCTTTTACAATCTTTGGCAACCGTGACGATGACGTTAAGACCAAACAAAAAATGGACGAAATTGCCGGGTTCGAGATAAAGTCAAGGACAGACTTCCTGTCCATCACTCCGGAACAGATGGCGGAGATGCTCGCGGATGTAGATATAAGGGAATTGATAAAAAACATCGGAGAAGGCGGTTACGGTGCGAAAATGTTAGCCGCATTGGAAGATTACGCCGATCAGGCGGGAAAGATAGAGGAGATTGAGAACACGCTCCGTGAGACACTGACACAGATTTCGTTCGACAGCATGTATGACAGCTTTATTGACAAGCTTATGGACATGGATGCTGACGCACAGGACTTCGCGGACGACTTCGCCGAATATATGATGCGTGCCATGCTCGCGGATGAAGTCGGCAGCCTGTATAAGGACAGACTTCAGGATTGGTACACTGCATTTGCGGACTTCATGAAAAACAAGGACGGTCTTACTGAAGATGAAAAGAACAGAATGCTACGTGATTTACGTAACGAGTGGGACGATATCATCAATGAAGGGCTGGCTACACGTGACGAGTTGGCGGAAGTCACAGGCTATGACAACACATCGTCATCATCTTCGCGACAGGAAGCGTCGTCAAAAGGCTTTGAAACCATGTCGCAGGATATGGCGGGAGAGCTGAACGGAAGGTTTACCGCATTGAACGAGACTGGACTGAGGATTGAGGCGCAAGGAGAAATGAAAGTACAGACATTGAATGAAATCAAAGGTTCAGTCAGCGAGATGGCGGCACACATCCAAGGCATAAACAATATCGCGGACGAGACACGCAGCATACTGGCGAACTCCTATCTTGAGTTGCAGGCTATCAATGACAACACTGCGGCAATAGTACAGCCGATAAAGAATATACAGAAAGACATAGAGCAAGTAAAACAAAACACATCAAGGTTATGACAGGCGAATTATATATAAACGGGAAAGATGCGTGGACAACGTGGGGCGTGAACATGGGCAACGGGGTTATGGACGCTCTCGACGCGCCTCTGGAAATGAAAGCTTATATTGAGGATGAAAGCCGTATGGAGAATGGGAAGCGCGTTATCACCGGAAGTCAGAAAGTGGCAAGCCGTGACATAACACTCGCTTTCACTATAAAGGGTAATTCGGAAAATGACTACCGGACAAAGAAAAAAGCGTTTCTGACGGAACTGCAAAAAGGAATGTTCACCATAAACGTGCCTGCTCTGGGCAGTGAATCATACAAAATGATATACACGGGTAAAAACGTGAGCTACGGCATGAACATGGCGCGCACATTCGGACATTTCACGATGAAAGTAACCGAGCCTAATCCTGCCGACAGGGAACCATAATGTTATTTATAGCACAATAGGCATATTGTGTTATCTGCAAGGCAGGCATTGCCGTTTCCGCACCGTTAAATCATTAATTTTGAGGTCATGGTAACAATATACAGCCCTTCAGGTACAGAAATTTGCTCCGTGAGTTTCAATTCCGGAGCAAAAGGATATTATATGCTCATGCAGCATGATTATATCATACTGCCTTTCTCTCTTGCCTCACCGGTTGATTTCCCTATAGGCTCATATGTGGACCTTACCGACACATTAGACGACGCGCTCGGAGGCAAGCTAAGAAAAAAATATTATATTATCAGCAAACAGACTCCTGTTTACAACACATCCACAGGAGGATATGAATACAAGCTGCGGTTTGACGCTTATTATTGGCTGTGGAACAACTATATATTCAAGTACCTGCCTGAGAGTCCCGGAAATGAAGCCTCATGGTCGCTCACTGCAACATTGGATGTACATCTTGACGTGTTCCTTAGAAATCTCTCATCACTCGGTTTTACTTTCAACGGTGCGCCGTTTTCATATTCTATAGACGATACCGTTGCGAATAAAGCCGTCACAATGACTTATGACAACATTCATCTGACAGACGCGCTCCTATCACTCGGAGGGAAAGATAAGTTCGACTGTGATGTATGGATTACGGAGAATGTTATAAACTTCGGACGCTGTGAGCATAGCGATGTTGTGAAGCTGGAGGTCGGAGTTGAAGCGTCAGACATGACAAGAGAGGACAGTAAAGGAACTTTCGCCACAAGGATATACGCCTTCGGCTCTACGAGGAACATCCCTCCAAACTATCGTCCTGTATCTGAACCGGCAGTTGTGAACGGTGTAGTGCAGAAACGCCTTATGCTACCCGAAGGCACGCCATATGTAGACGCTTACGACAATCTTACGCAGACAGGTGTCATAGAGACTGTTGTCACGTTCGATGACATATATCCGCGCCGTATAGGAATTTTGTCCGACGTTACATATAGGACTGACACTGCGGACAACGCAGACGGCACACAGACATCCCGCACATTTTACCGGTACAAGGACACCGGATTGCAATTTAAGGACGAATATATCCTTGAAGGGCAGGAATTGCAGATAACATTTCAGTCCGGCAAACTTAACGGCATGACGTTTGGCGTAACATTCAACCCCGACGGGAAAGAGCCGGAGGAACAGCTGTGGGAAATTGTCGGCAACGAGAATTACGGGCGTTTCCTGCCTGATGATATATTAAAACCTGAGGACGGAGACAAAATCGTTTTGTCAGGTTTCGATATCCAGCTTGTGTCAGACAAGTACATACCAGACGCCGAGCAGGAACTCTTGGAAAAGACACGGCAATACAAGGATAAGATAAAAATTGACGACGGCACATATAAAGTACCGTTGCGTTCCACATGGGTGAAAGCAGATGTAATACATCGTACGTTCGATATAGGACAGAAAGTGAATCTCATAAATCCAGCGTTTTTCGTGAACGGCAGACAAAGCCGGATTATAGGCTGGGAAATGAATTTGGATTATCCTTGGGACAGTCCTGTCTATACCATAGGGGAAAGCGCACAATACTCGCGCCTTAACGATATTGAAAACAAGATAGATACACTTACATATCGCGGACAGACATACACTGGAGGAAATTCGGGAAGCAGTATATATGTCATACGTACAAATGACCGGACTGCCGCATCTGACAGTAATATATACTCTGCGCTGCGGAGCCGTTCCGAGTTCCTGAATAAGACCACTGCTGACGCAGCCATGGATGTCATAACATTCCTCAAAGGTCTGCTTGTGGGAGACGGAGACTACGGCATAGATGCGGACGGTACCGCACGGCTGAAGAAACTTCTTGCCGACGAAGCCACAATGAAAACGCTGACCGTGACAGGAAGGGCACATTTCTTCGAGCTTGTCATAGATGAGCTGAACAGCGTCGGAGGTCAACTGATACTGTCCGCTGCTAACTGCACGGTACGCTCTGTCGAAAGAATAAGCGGAGCATGGCGTCTGTGGTGGCTGGCGGAGGACAGCGACGGCAGAGCCGTGCAGAACATGTGGAAGGTCGGAGACCAGGCTCTGGCAATGACATCCAATCTTGCCGAGGGGACATCATATGATGCAGGAAACAGACTATGGTGGAGACTTGTCACGGCAACAGGGAGCGGAACACGGAACATTGACGGTGAGGACAGAAAGTGCCATTGGATTGAAGTGTCTGAAGCCACGTGCGCGGCTGACAGCCTTGAGCCTGCAGAGGGTGACAGCGTTTGTCTGTGCGGACACCATGGTGACGACACAGCGCGCAGCCATGCGATAATAATAGCCGCCCACTCCACTCCGGATACCGAGCTGGAGAGTCCGTCATTCGCGCAATACAACGGAATCACAAGTTTTTCTCTAAGCCAGTACCGCACGACATGGTTCGCGGCTAACGGCAATAAGATAAGAGGCGAGCTGGATGTGGACACTTCCGGTCTTGTCAGCTACACGCACCTTGCATGGGGAAACGGTCCGGACGACTGGACAAAGGACAAATCCCAGAGCACGGCAAAAGACTGGCTCATGCTCGGCATATGCACAGACCGCACGGAGAGCGACGTGGCTCTCGTCTACAGCGACTATGCATGGTCAAGGATTAAAGGTACTGACGGAAAGGACGGCACGTCATTCACTGTGAAGGGAAGCGTTGATGACGAGAGCATGCTGCCGCCAACAGGGAACAGCACAGGAGACGCGTATCTCGTGAACGGCTATCTGTGGGTATGGGACGGCAGCGCATGGGCAAACGCAGGAAAAATACAGGGTCCGGCTGGAGAAGACGGAGCAGACGGGAAAACCACATATTTTCACATAAGATATTCACCGAATCCTGACGGTGTGCCCATGAGTGAGACTCCGGATGTATTTATCGGTACACGCGTGGATTTTAACCCTACAGCGAGCGATGCCCCCTCAGATTATACATGGGCACGTTTCAGAGGTATGGACGGACAGCAGGGAGAGAAAGGTGACATGGGACCACAAGGTGTGCCAGGACCGTCCGGTGAGGACGGGAAGACACTTTACACATGGATAAGATATGCCGACACAGCCGAAGGAGGCGGCATATCCAACGACCCTTCCGGAAAGAAATACATAGGATTCGCATATAACAAGAATACCGCACAGGAAAGCGACAACCCCTCCGACTATACCTGGTCAGAGATAAAAGGCGAGGACGGAGTGCCGGGAGCAAAGGGCGAGGACGGTGAGACTCTCTATACATGGATTGCCTACTCTGACAGTCCGGACGGTGAGCCTATGTATCAGACACCCTCGGACACTACAAAATATATAGGCATAGCAGTAAACAAAGAGAGCGCACAGGAAAGCGACAATCCTTCCGACTACACATGGAGCAAATTCCGTGGAGAGGACGGGACTTCATTCAATCTGAAAGGTTCGAAGAATGACTCTTCCGAACTTCCTCAGGACGGCAACGCGGTCGGTGACGCATGGCTAATAGACGGAGACTTATGGGTATGGGACGGTGACAAGTGGGTGAATGCCGGAAACATACAGGGTCCGCAGGGTCCGCAAGGAGAACAGGGCATTCCGGGTGAAGCCGGTAAAGACGGAGCACCCGGTCATGACGGAAAGACCACATACTTCCATGTGAAATATTCTTCAAACGAGAACGGAAATCCCATGACAGAGACGCCCAACCTCTACATCGGCACATACGTTGACTTCACTGAGGCAGACAGTGACGACCCCTCTGACTACACGTGGTCACGCTTCCAAGGATATGACGGGGAGCAGGGGATACCGGGGAAAAACGGTACGGACGGGCTTACATATTATCTTCACATCAAATATTCCGATGACGGGGGAAAGACGTTCACCGCCAACAACGGTGAGACACCGGGTGCGTGGATAGGCGTCATGACAGACACCAACGCTGACGACAGCACAGACCCGTCAAAATACACTTGGTCGAAGATAAAGGGCGACAAAGGAGACAAAGGCGATAGAGGCGAGCAGGGGCTTCAGGGATTACAGGGACCGCAAGGCGAGCAAGGCATACCCGGAACACCCGGTGCGGACGGACGTACAAGCTACTTCCACATAAAGTATTCTGCGAACGCGAACGGAACGCCCATGACCGAGACTCCTGACAAATACATAGGTACTTACGTCGATTTTACAGAAACAGACAGTACTGATGCATCCGACTACACTTGGTCAAGATTTGAAGGCATACAGGGAGAACAGGGCTTGCCGGGCGTGAATGGGACTGACGGCACGACATATTATCTCCATATCAAATACTCTAACGACGGAGGCGTCACCTTTACCGGAAACAACGGAGAGGACAGCGGTGACTGGATTGGAGTCCTTACAGACACGAATCCTACAGACAGCGGAACACCGTCCGATTATAAATGGTCAAAGATAAAGGGTGATACCGGAGAAAAAGGAGACAAGGGGGAGCAGGGCGTTCCGGGACCCGCAGGAGAGGACGGTCGTACGACGTATTTCCATGTTAAGTACTCGGCAAACTCCAACGGGACTCCAATGTCAGAAGTTCCCAACCTCTACATCGGCACATACGTTGACTTCACTGAGGCAGACAGCAACGACCCCTCGGACTACACGTGGTCACGCTTCCAAGGATATGACGGGGAGCAGGGAATACCGGGAACCAACGGTACGGACGGAAAGACAAGCTACCTTCACATCAAATATTCCGACGACGGGGGAAAGACGTTCACCGCCAACAACGGTGAGACACCGGGTGCGTGGCTCGGGCAATGCGTAGACTTCAACTCATATGACCCGACAAGCGTTACCTCATATAAGTGGACACGGATACGCGGTGAGGACGGAGCGGACGGAAGTGACGGTGAACCCGGCACGGACGGGCAGGACGGATTCTCGTGGGCACTTGACCCTGCCGCCATAACATTGGAGGCTGACAGTGACGGTGTGGTGAGCATGCAGGATGCGACATCACGTCTGCGCGCATGGCTCGGCACGCGCGAGATGACTGTCACCATTACCGCCATAGAGCCAGTGCACTGTCTTGCGTCACGCAACGGGGCGCAGGTTACAATAACCGCAATAGGGACATATACGGCAGACTGGGGAGGTTCGGTGCCGTACGGAGCGGGATGGGTGCAGATTACGGCACAGGCAACACTGGGAGGAGAGACCCGCAGTGTGAACTGCCGCCTGTCCTTCACTGTATCGTCCATGGCACTCTCATCGCAGATTAAGGCTGAGACGGACAGCATAAGCCTTAAAGTCGGCTATCTTGGGGCAAAGGACGGAAACATGGTGACCACTCCTGACATATTCCTGACTGGGAACGGGAACAAGACATACACAATCGGGGACGTGTCAAGCCTGCGCGGAAAGACAATAACGGTATCATGTCTTGTCAAGACCGTATCTGCGGTTCCGGCGGCATCTGGCAACAGACGTATCGGCATGGAGCCCATGGTACGGTATGCCGACGGCAGCACGCAGTATCTCGGAACATGGAGGCAGATAACATCCACGGACACGTTCGAGGGACGCATAAGCTCAACACACAGGATACAGGATAAGGCTGTAGCGTCGGTAGAACAGCGTAACCTGTATATACAGGGCATATCATCAGGATACTCGTCCGTGTCGCGTCCCAAGATAGAGACAGGTGCGGACGCGACAGACTGGGGACTCAGCGCGGAGGACAGGCTTAAAAGACCGAATCTTCTTCCAGGAACATCGGACTTCAGCCAATGCACCGTACAGGATACCGTAGAGGCAGGAGCATACACGACACCTTACGGAGAAAAAATAAGCGTGGCACACGGTGTGAACGAAGCCGGGACATCATACAAGGACGTCATCACATGGCGCAACGTGGTGCCCGAGCCGGGCGTACAGTATACGCTCTCATTTTGGGCGCGCGGCACAGGCAGCATCGGCTCGTACTTCTATCCGAACTGCACCGACTGGGTCACAAGTCCGGGGACGAAGAACCAGACAGGTGTGACAGACGGATTCGTGCAGTTCACGCTTGAAAGCGGATGGAACCGTTATCAGGTGACATGGAGCACTCGCAATGACGTAAGCGGAGGGAAGAGCCTGATAGCGGCACGGCTCATGCCGGACAGTTCTGCACAGGGAGAGGTATGGATATGCGGAGTGAAACTGGAGAAAGGCAGCGAGGCGACCGACTGGCGTTCGGAGACAATCACGCGCGACGAGCTGCAGGCGACAGGGATAGACATTGAACACAAGCGCATAAAGGTCACTGCCGACAACTTCGAGATACAGAACAACTCCGGCGAGACAGTCACCACAATCGACGAGGCGGGCACCCTTACAGGTGTGATGCTCCGTACGATGGACGAAGGACAGGGACATGTGGAGATAAAAGGCGGACTGATTGAGGTAAAGAACCCTAACGGGGTGACCAACATCAAAATGGGATATAACGGCTCATACATGGTACTGTCATATTATGACAATGACGGTACGTTCCTTTATGACCTCGGACCGTGGGGACTGTCCGGCAAGGATGTCTCGGAAGAACGGTGGGAGACCAGCAGCAAATACGGACGCCTGCAGCTGACAGGGACCACATTCTCCACCGTAGGCGACATCGTTGGCAACAAACAGATAATGAACACCATATTCCAATATGGTCATGTGTACACGAAAACACCTTTGTACATGTATCTTGCAGGGCGCGTAAACGACACATATCTCAGCGGTGACTACGCCTCCACTCCGGAGATTGCAAGAGCCGCGAACGGCAGATGGTTCATGGAGCAGGGTAATGTGACCACGGCACAGGCTGTCACAGGAATGTGGGCGCAGGACAATCCGGAATCGTTCATGATAGGCTCGCCTATGGACACACCGCCAATGGACTATACGCGATATGAGGATGACTATGCGGAAAAGGTGGATTTCTCCAGACAATGGTGCTCGCGCAATGTATACAGATTCTCGAACATCAGAATCGTACAACCGGGAAGCGGCATCGTATACTACGGCAGCATGATAACGACAACAGCCGTATACATGAATTATGACAGGGTGCAGATGATACAGATTAATAGCATTGACGATGATGACACGGACACGAACGGAAACATATATTTATGATAAAAAAACAGGAGGACAGTATATGACATTGACAACATTGAACTTTTCCAAGACCGGAGGCATGTGGCATGCGGAATGGACACATGGCGGCGAGGGAATATTACAGATAGACGGTGAGCCGGAAAGCGGTATCACACTGTATGCGGGACTGCCGGGCATGGGAATGACCGTGACGCATACTTGGTCGAGATACGAGAGGCGCGAAGGAAGCGTCATGCTCCATATGCAGGAAACTGACAAAGGGCTGCGGATGCGTCTTGAATGCGAGAGCCTGCCGGATAAGGCGTGCGTGCGTGACAGCACATCCGAGCTGATTCTTGACGAGGAGTCCGAGACACCCGTAAACGCGGTGGAAGGCACAGGACTGACGGTAAAGGTAAAACGGAGCGGTGTCAAAAAGGACATCTACAACACGTTCGTACTGCCGTTCTCTTTAAGCACCGCACAGATTGCGGCTGCGTTCGGTGAGGGGACAAAGGTTTACGCATACGGAGGTCTGACAGACGACCCGAACCTGCGGCTTACCGAAGTGACGGACGGCATGGATGCCGGACAATGCTATGTCGTCGTCCCGATAGCTGACCCGCCATCAGACAGTGTGTATGTGTTCGAGGACATAGACTCTGTCGTGTCTGCCGCGCCTGAGCCTGCTTACGGCTCACTTAAGTTCCATCCTTCATACGGCAAGATATACGCTCTGCCCGAGGGATGCTATCTGTTCAGCTCGGGACAGCTGTACCATTCAAACGTGAGCGTAAACACGATGAAAGGTTTCCGATGGTATTTCACATATCCTCCGGAGAACATTGCCGGACTGACAGCCTCCTCCACCCCACTCTCTGCCGTCACTCTTGACCAGTCGTCTGACGGACATTATAATCAGACCGTGATAGAGAGCTGCGCAAAGCTCGGGCTGACAGTGTCCGTTACGCTTAAAAGGACGTTCGGTGCGGGTGTCTGGAACTCTTTGTGCCTGCCGTTCAACGTGACGGACATAGCGGGCGTATTCGGTGAAGGGACGGAGGTTTCGGAATATACTTCAATAGAAGGGAAAACCTTGCACTTTACCAAAGTCACATCAATTGAGGCTGGCAAGCCGTATCTTTTTAAACCGGGCGGTGACAGTCCCGCTTCCGAGTATATCATAGCCAATGTCTCACAATGGGAGACGGAACCGCTGCCGGTGACATATAATGGGGTCACAATGAAGGGATTCTACTGCAAAACAACAGTGCCTGCCGGAGCATACACGCTTGGAACAGGAGGTCTTGTGTATCATCTTCAGGAACCGCAGGAAGCGAACGGTTTCAGAGCATATATAGAGGCAGACACAGATATAAACGGCTACGGTGAGCCGGAACAGTAAAGAAAGGAAACAGACCATGAGACGTATAAGAATAGGAAACGACATCATTCTGCGCATAAGGCTTACACGCCGTGGCGGTGCTGAGAACCTCGAGGGAAAGAAAATAGGTCTTATGCTGCGCAATATTCTCGGCAGCGTGAGCCTTCCCGTCGTACAGTCAGGTGAGGAGCTGATAGCAGGATGGCAGGGCACACAGCAGCAGTGGACAGGCGCGTATACAGTGACACTTACAGAGGATTGGGGCGAGAACAACCGCAATACCGTGGATGAGGCATGCGCCTTCGAGCTTGTGTCAATAAGCAGCGACGAGGGTGTGGAGACCGGCACCGTCAACATCGAGCTTGACATGGACATTAGCGTGCCGGGCAACGGCCTATCAGCGTATGAGATAGCTGTATTATATGGATTCGAGGGCACAGAGGAAGAATGGCTGGAAAGTCTAACTCCGGACGCTAATTACTACAACAAGCAGGAGATTGAAGAAAATTATTATAACAAGCAGGAGATTGAAGAAAATTATTATAACAAAGGAGAAATAGATGAATACATAAAAGAGCATCAATATGTTATACCACATCCTAAATATGTAGTTGGTAAAAATTCAGATAGCAAATTTCTGATAGACGTTTCTGAGTATGACGGATTTGATGACAATGACGGAACTAAAAGCTTATATTTTTACGAGGAGGAAGGAATAACCATTAATTCCGATGGTACGTATGAATATAGGTTTAACGGCCCTTATCAACGTTATTGGAACTCCGATGAATTTTATAAAAGAGACAGAAACAAACGTTACTATACAAATAGTAAGTACATACCCCTGGGATTTATTAATGAAAATGACATTAATAATGATAAAATACTATCATTTTATAAATTATTATCAACAAAAGAAGCAATAGAAATTGGTCAACAGAATGGAGAATATGTACAGTCTTATTTCTATTATAGAGATAATTCTAATGGGTATTTTAAAGATAAGTGGTGGAGTATATATGCAGGAACTCCGATAAAAAATGCAATTTTAGACATTTCAAAGCTTAGAACTTCAGAGTACATTCCGGACATAAAAAATATGCCTGGAGATATAGATCGTGTTAATATATTTGCAATGTGCAGAAATTTGGAAACTGTAATTTTATATAGTAGTGATCCGAATGTCACCGAAATAGAAGAATGTTTTACAAAATCTATGTTTCAAGGTTGCAAGAACCTAAAAAAAGTAGTATTTAGAGGAGTAAAACCTAAAAATAGTGCTTTTTTGTTTGATAGAATTGATAATAATGATAACTATGCACAGCCGCAGGATAAAAATGAAACCTCTTTAGAAATAATATCTGACACACCAATTTCTTTCGGTAAGGGCATTTTTCAATTTTGTCCTTTTGGAGAAATAATAGGTCTAAATGGCTTTAGTATAGATGACTCTATAACAGATTTATCATATTGCTTCGGTACTGCCCATCTTAGTAAAGATTTGTTATTACCCAGCTGCTTTTTAAAGCCAAATAATGTAGAAAACTACAGATATTTTATAAAAAATATAACTTATGGATTAGAAAAGATAAATGTAATATCCGATGATGGAACTATAAAAAACCAAGAATATGGTATATATATTCCCATAATCCCATCTGAAAATGTAAATTCTATACAAGTAGATAACTTAGTTTATACACGAGGTGATCAACATTATCCTATGAAAGTAGAATTTATTGGGGATTATGTTGGAGACAAAGTTATAAAAATAACATCTGCTCAGTCTATTCTTCCAAGTGGCTATAAAGAAATTTATGCAGACGAGCATTTCGAGTTTACAGATTGTAGATATATGCTCCTTGGAGAAGAGGTATGTGCATATTTTAAAACGTCTTTAACGGCGAATATGAGTGTTGTATTTCTTAGCTTACGAAAATTTAAGTGCTCACCTGGATTTTTTAATACTAAAAATACGATAGATTTTAGCCGCGGAAGGGCTACAAATGTAGAAGGATATTTTGGATTTAATGATGACAATATTACAAGTAACGGTAGTTTAGAGTATATAGCCGAAACTGCTCCGGAAATAACTGATAGAAATAAACGAACATTAAAATTTGCATCATATCTTAAAGAAGCAGAATGGGCAGCACCCTATATTGCACAGTTACAAGAAAAAGGATATACAATAGCATAAAATTATGGAAAAGAAAACACTTACATTTACAAAATTAATAGCCAGCGAGGGTATGTGGCTAACAGATGGTAATGGTACATATTCTAAGGAAGTATTCCTTGGAAGTCTTGACAGCGAAGAAAATTGGCATGAAGAAGCCGATGAAATTGTACAACAAAAATTGAAAGAAAAAGAAGAAGCAATTAATAAGGATGCTAATGCTAATGCGTCTGTAATATAGTAATATAGTAATAAACTTTAAAACAAAAAAATTATGAAAGAGAAAGTAATTAAATTCGTGACAAATAGATGGTTCGGCTTCGTGGCAGGACTGGTAATCGCAATGCTTTACATGTGGCAGGAACAGAGCCTCGGCAGCGTAAACGCGTGGATAATGGGCATCATCACGCCGCTGCTCTTCGGGGCGTTCGCTGAGGTGGTGAGGTACGTTACCACGGAGGACACGTACAAGTGGAAGAACCTGCTGTGGTGGCTCGCTGGAGCTGTCATAGGAGTCATTATTATGTGCATTCTGTGAAGAATGCCTGTTTTTGTTAGAGTGTGGCACGGAGGAATTAACGGTTTTCTCCGTGCCTTAAAAAGGGGTATCATGGAAATATACTGTTCTAACGACATTCCTAATACGGGCATTCAGAATGAATCATGACCGGGTATATAAACTCAAGCCGATATCAGATTCATGGTATTGTATAGACGGTATCTTCCCGGGCGAATAATTCACTGCATAAAATATGAATATGGAATTGAACGGAATATTGCAGGTCATTATCGGAGCGGTCGCATCCCTCGGAGGATTCAGCCTGATAAAATTCCTTTTCTTTATGAAACCTGAAAGGAGAAAGGCACAGGCGGAAGCGGAAATTAAGGAGCTGGAGGCAGACGAAAAGGAAATGAGCGTCATGAAGCAGCTCGTTGATAGCCTTAAACAGCGCATAGAGCAGCAGGACAAGAAAATCAGTGAGCTTAACGAGCGCGTAGATAAACTGTATGTCGAGAAGCACGAGCTGGAAAAGCTCAACAACGAGCTTACACGAGAGAACAACGAGTTACGGTTGCAACTTATGGAGGCGCGGCACAACCTATGTGTGCGCCCCGATGACGAATGTCTGAAACGTATGCCCCCGAGGGACTACTGCCGCCTCGTAAAGCTTGCGAACCACGAATATGACAAGTATTATCCGAACATAAACGAAGATGAGAATAGCGGATTATCTGAAAAGTCTGATAAAGGCGGACAGCCTTGACAGCAGCAAATCGTTCGCCCTCGTGCTTTCAAGCGTCATCGGGGCTTTGGTCGGGCTGTGCGTGTGTTTCTGTCTTATATGGGACGTATGCACCAACGGCTATCTGAAAACCGATCTCGACGCTTTGGGGCTGTTCATGCTGTGCATTGGCGGTTTCATGGCAGGAGGCGGAATAAACAAGGCGTTGAGCGAAAGGAATAGAGACAATGTTAAACCGATAAACAAAGATGATGTTTCAAAATGAAAGAAAAAATATTGAACTATATCGGCCAGGACGGTCTGCTGCACATTCTATGCAGTATCGTCCTCGTGAGAGTTATTGACATTTTCTTCCCGCTGTGGGTTGCAATTATCGCAACAGTCGTTATCGGCTTGGCAAAGGAGCTCATATGGGACAAATGGCTCGGCAAGGGGACTTTTGACAAGAAAGACCTGCTGTGCGATTTAATAGGAATCATTATAGGTTGTATGTAAAATTATGGAGGATTGATTCATGTTGGTATTGATTGACAACGGACACGGAAAGGACACCGCAGGAAAACGGTCGCCCGACGGGAGATTAAGAGAGTATGCCTATACGCGTGAAATAGCGGCAAGGCTTGAACAGGCTTTAAAAGAGCGTGGCATTGAAGCTATAAGGATTACGCCGGAGGAAAACGACATATCATTGGCTGAGCGTTGCCGTCGGGCAAACAGATACGGAGCAGACGGAGTGATACTTGTCTCCATACACTGCAACGCGGCTGGTGCCGACGGCAAATGGCATGACGCCAGAGGATGGTCGGCTTATGTCTCGCGCAACGCTTCAAAGAAGAGCAAAGAGCTCGCCTGCCGTCTGATTGACGCGGCAGAGACACAAGGACTGAAAGTCCGAAGATACTCACAGGATGAGCCGTATTGGACACAGAATCTCGCAATATGCCGTGACACAAACTGCCCCGCAGTCCTGACCGAAAACCTGTTCCAGGACAACCGGGAGGACGTGGACTATCTGCTGAGCGAGAAGGGCAAGCAAACCATTGTGGAGCTGCACATGGAAGGCATCATGGCGTACCTTGGGAAAGTGTGAACTCGTTTCCAAAATGGAAATAACTGACGACGGTTGCAAATTCCGCAACCGTCGTAAAGGCGTTCTTTGACATTGTGGGTTGCCGTTAAAAATACAATATTTTCGAAAAATTATATACAATTATTTAGGGAAATTATATATCTTTGCACCATATAAGAAGCCCTTACGGCAATAAGGGCTGAAATTACAGACGGTGTGCCCGTCTTAAATTTAAATTATATGGCAAATATAAATAATAATTTTAAGAAACGAAAACGCATCACGAAAAAAGAAGCGTTGGAACTGCTAAAAGATTGTTATGAGGACATCTTCAAGGCGTATTACGCAGGTTTGGCAAATTACAATGAAGAAGTAAATATGACCATACCTGAAGCAAGGACAAGGCTTGTAGGTCCTTTGCTTAACGCAAAAATAACAGAGAGTTTCATTCTCACATTTCCCGAGAACTGGAACAAAGGCAAATACGGAAGGATAATATTCAGATGGAACGGTGTGCTCATGCTCATCAAGAAATTGAACAAGAATGACAAGCCGTCTTACATTCCGACAATACTTTCAGATTCGATTGTCAACCAATACCAATTACCGCTTTTCCAAGGCGATGAAGGCAAGGAAGAGCCGATATTGATTTTCGGATATACAAAGGACGGTTTCGGGCAGCTCGTAAACCCGAGAATTGTCTTGTATGACGATGGGGTTCAATGGACTGCCTATATGGAAGACGGTGTGAATGTACCGGTTGCCAATACAGACACGCAGGAGATTGTTGTCCGCCTGAAAAAGAAAGAGACAGGAGAAAAGAAAGCAGAATAACAGCAGGGCACACCGTCTGTTAAAAAAAAGAACTATAAAAGCAATGTCTTATGAAATGTGAGCAGCTTACATTCGCAAGGGAATACAGGGGATTCACGCAAACCGCACTCGCGGCAAAAGTCAAAGGGCTGTCGCAATCCAACCTGTCAAAATACGAAAAGGGGTTTGGCGGGCTGTCTGACAACATGCTTGGTTTGATTATGTCCACGCTTGATTTCCCGATGAAATTCCTTGACATGAATATTGTGAACAAGGTAGACAGCAAGCATTACAGGAAAAAGGCTACCATAACCGTAAAGACACGCAACGAGATAGACAGGACAATATCCCTGATTGCGTATTGTTTTGATTGGCTTAGTGAATTTGTCGAGATACCTGACTATTCATTTGGATACTACGACATGGACAACGGCATAAGCCCGGAGGAACTTGCCGGGCACATAAGGAACAAATACAGGCTCGGCATGTCGCCTATATCCGATATTTGCAATTTCCTTGAGCGAAACGGGGTATTCATTTACATGTGGGACAGTCCTAACGACGAGTTTGACGGGGTATCCCTGATAACTGACGCAGGCAATCATCTTATCATCGTGAACAGGAACAGAAGCAACGACAGGGTAAGGTTTACGCTTGCACATGAGCTGGGACACATACTGATGCACGAGTGCCCAAGTTTCCCGGTATTCAGCATTAGAGACAAGGAGAAAGAGGCGAACGCTTTTGCATCAGAGTTCCTTCTCCCCTCCCAGGCTGTCAGAAACGCCTTGCACAATGTCAGGCTCGGACAGTTCCCTGAGCTGAAACGGTATTGGCTTGTTTCCATGGCATCACTTTTGGAAAAGGCAAAAAACATAAACGCCATTGCAAGTGAGAAGTACAAGTCTATGAGAATGGAGTTCAGCAGACGCCATTGGAATAAGAAAGAACCTTACGAAGTGCCTATTGACAGCCCTACCGTCTTGGAGCAGGCATATAGGCTGGTATCGGACACATTGGGGTATTCAATCAGCATGATTTCGGAAAGCACAGGCTTGCCCGAGGATGTCTTGATAAAGATATTCGGCAAATCTGCGAGGATAATATCATTAAAGCCACTAATATAACAATTATCTATTTTGATACAACACAGGCGGTGACCCACATATCAAGGGTTGCCGCTTTTTGTTTAATAAAAAATGAAAGAACATGGGAAGATTTAAAGGATTGCTTGTGGTAGTATCGGTGTTGTTGACCGCATCATTATGCGTCAACATACTCCAGTGCAGTAATGCCGGAAAGAAAACAACGAATCAGGACACAGTACGGACTACATATATAGACACCATTCCGTTCTTGAATCCTGTACCCAAAGACAGTACGGTGATACGGTATGTTACGGAGACGTTGCCCGTGACTTGCCGCAAAGACACGATATACGAAGAGAAGGGCGGGAATACAGGCGACAGCGTCAAGGTGACACTGCCTATAACTTCCAAAGTCTATAAGGACAGTACCTATACCGCATACGTGAGCGGATTCCGCGCGAATCTTGACAGTATATTTGTATATCCGAGACACGAGACTGTAACTGTCACAAGGTACAAGGAAAGTCCGCGCCTTGGCGTCGGTATTGCCGCAGGTTACGGTATAGGGAAAGACATGAAACCGACACCTTTCATAGGAATATCCGTATATTATAGGCTTTGGCAGTGGTAGTATCAGCCATCTGGGAACAGTCTTTCGTAGAACTCTCCCTGCCGTCGCACCAAAGCTTCCCCATAGTCCAACCCGTAAACATCGGCATCGTGCCTTGCTATGCGTCGCACACGAGCCTGTGCCGAGCGTGGACAATGTATGGCAATCAGATGCTCCGCCTCGGCAAACAGACGGGCGGAGTATTCATCATTTGGCATCTGTGTCATCAGATTCCTCCTTTTCTGAGTTTATAGATACGAACAATCTCTCGTAGTCATCACAACTGATTTCAAAGCAGTTCTGGCTTATTACTCCGTCAGAATCCCCGAAAACGTAAAACGGGGTATACGGACTGTATGTCTTCAGGACACCCACATCCTTTTTGTTGTCCTGCCTATGTCTGATATAGAACCAGTAATGAGGTCTTTTGTAACCGGCGCACCATAGCAGCATAAGGACAAATAACAAGAAGAATAACCAGAATAACCATTCCGGCAGGAAAACGTCAATCAGAAAGAATGTAACCCATGCCGTTACCATTACGGCGAAAGCCTCAAAAGATGTCTTGTAATCAAAATTTTTCATTTTCATAATATGTTTAATATTTCTTATTCCCATGCTTAAATGGGCGGAGTCTGTTATAGCGCATCTTAATATCAACGAAAAAGTCGATGTCGATGTCTTTCTGCTTGCAGTAGGATGTAACAAGGCTGATTATGCCTCCTATCCGCTCAGATAGGCCGAGACTCTCATCTGTTGATACTGCGAACTTGCATAGCTCGTAAGCCACTTCGGGGAAGGACGGTTCGCGTTTAAGGAAGTCATGCAGGTACTTTGCCATATACTCGTCAGCATAGACCCCCTTGCCTCGCAGGGCGATAAGGTCAAGGCAGCGTATTATGATGTCGCTAAGCTCATCTTCGACACTGTTTTTGATGTATTGCTCGAAAAGCATTGAAAACATGTCGCCGTCGTCATCAGGCATCAGCGACGCAAGGAACTTGTCTTTGTATGCGTGCTTGTCCTTGCGATCCGCCTGTACAGCTTCGGCTATCTCCGTTATGATAAGCATCAAATAAGTTTCGTCAGGAAGTTCTTCATCATGCCATCCGTGCGCCTTTGCGGTCTCAAAAGCCTCTTTTGATAATTTATTCAAATCCATACTACTTGTAGTTTGTTTTTAGGCTATTAATGATTATTGTTAATATCTGTATATCACTGCGACGCACACTCGCTTTCAAGCTCGTTCCAGTCCTCATCGGTAATGTATTTGCGACATTCAGGATTAAGCTTCAACGCCTCATAGCCGACACGGTTGAGGAAACGCTCACTCGTCCGCTTCTTCTCTATGATACGGAAGGCGAGCATGGCATTGGCGTCCTTGTTCAAGTCTATGGTTATCCCGCCCTCGGTCTTGCATATCATGTCCGCAGCCTGCTCAAAATGGTAGAGGGTGCGTGACAGCCGCGCGGGGTTCATGTATTTGTCAAAATGAATGCCGGGCGCGGCTTCGTCTGCCGTCTTTATCTGCACATCGTAAAGATGCACCGCGTATGCCAGAAGATTGCGGGCGGTCTCGACATAGGACTTAAGCTCCGTTTCGGTCTGCCTGTACTTGTCGAGCAGCGACTTTATGGAGAAGCGCAGGACGTCGACATGCGGCTGTATGTCCTCCTCCACTGTGTCAAGATAGTCATAGAAGAGCTGCGTGCGGTCTCCGAAGTTCTGGATGTGAAGCTTCTCGTAGGCGTAGTACGCCCTCTCCGCTTCCCTGAGGTGACGCTTCAGAGTGAAACGGTAGTACGGTGTCTTCCGTACTCTCTCTATGGCGTCGAACATTGTCTTGCCCGCCACTGTGTTGGCGGCTCCTATTACAAGGTTGACGAGTGAGTTGAGACGCTCGAACACCTCCATCGCGCGCTGGCTGCTCACTGCCGTAGCCTGTCGTACGTATGCTGTCATTGCTGACCTCCTTTCTTCAAATCATTCAAAGCCTTGTCATTGCAGTTTTTGCAAAATAATTTATTGAGAGTACCCTTTAGCATGACGAGATAGATATCATCGTCATCCTTGAACTTACGGTTGCAATTAAAACAACGCCTCTGAACAGGAAGGCCTATACTTTCTCTCGTCCTGCGAAACTGTCCGAATTTCAAAAATGGCTTATCAACAGCATGTAGCACTCTGTATGTTCTTTTGGTAACCTTAATGACTTCCATCTTCTTCCTCCTTTCCTTCGGGTAATAAATCAGCCAAATACGCGTATTCCAATACATCGGAAAGCGCATATTCAAGATTTGATGTGCTTACAAACGCTATATATTCGTGGAAACAGCCTAATATGTCGAATATCCCAAAGCGATAGCCTCTTTTAGTTTTTGCTATAACCTCAACGTTCCTTGTCAGTTCATCGCCATAGGCCGACGGCTTGTGCCACACGGCGTTGATGCGCCAGTTGGCACCATCTATAAACCCATGTTCATAATACGGCACGTATTTTGGATTGAAGATGCTGTTGTCAATAACACAGCTTTCTGTTGCCGCCTTTTCAATCTGTTCTCTTGTCATATCTTATTTGTATTAATATTCTTTCCCTCCATTTTATCTTGTGATTTTAGAGGAAATTTTCCTTGTATTTCCTTTGTTTTCCTTTGCCAAACACTCATTGCCACATCTTCTGCCCACGTCGTACTTATCGCACCATCCGTCTCCATAGATATCCTCGTTGGTGAAGTGGATACATGAGCCGCAGTGTTTCGCTTTCATTGGTCTTTGTCTTTAAATTCAATTTTCTGTTGCAGGAACTCGTCGGCGTAGAACTGCTTGTAGCCCTTGCCGCTTATCCACCACCTAAAGCCTGTTTCAGCGTCGTTGAAATTGTGGTCGATATATCCGTTGTCTATCAGCCTTTGGATTGTCTTTATCCAATTGCGTTTGACGTGCGGCCAACGTTTAATCTCTTTGGCTTTTTGCCATGGTTGCGACATAGGGCAACAGATGCAGCCAATGCGTGTATAACCCTCGTCGTAGAGTTCGCAGTGTGGTATGCCGTTCACGTTAAGGAACTCCCACACGTCGCGCTCCGTCCAATATATTATGGGCGATACAAGGATTTTGTCCTTACCGCCGACACACGCAACCATGCTCTCCTCATGTTCGCTCCATTGGTCAAAGGTTTCCTCATTGCGCTTGCCCTTTATCTCTGTGGATATTTCCTCACGTTTGGCTCGCCGTGCGCTTTCTTCTTTTCTCACACCGACAAGTGTTATTTTGCCAACGCCTGACGTTTCCTTGAACTCGGCGCAACACCAACGCAAAATCCTTGTCGGCAAGATGTGCTTTTTCTTCGCCATTTCGTAAATGCTCATCCGTGGTTTGATTAGCTCCACATCGGGGTATTGCGTCTTGACGAAGCGGATGACTTCGGGCGGGTCTATGCTCGTAAGGTTCATGTGAGCCTTGAAGCGGACACCGGCCAGCTTTGCGACATGGTAGAGGCATTGGCTGTCCTTGCCGCCACTGAACGCAAGGTAAAAGCCGTTTTCGGGGTCGAGGCGCAACGCCATTTTCTCCGACTTCCGCAAAAGTTCGACGGAGTGTTCCAGCTTCCTTGCAAGCGGACGGCTTACCTTTGACATTACGGTGTCGTGGTCAAGCAGTATTATTTCACACGCTTTCATTTTGCCTTGTCTTTAATGTCGTTGTAATCGTCCGTGTCGCCGTAGTAGTCGAAGCGGTTGCCGCCCTTAACTATGAGCACGCAGCCCACGGCCACGGCGGCGATGATGAACGCTATCAGGTAGTTCATGGCTTGCCTCCTTTCAGTAGAGAAGGTGTTTCAAACATATTGCCGGCAATGATTTTCTTACAATCGGCCAGCCATTTTTGTTCGGCATTGCACTCTGTTTTCAATCCGTCAGTGTTGTTCATATACTCGTTAATCAACGTAGCGGTGAATGCGCCTCGGCTTTCGTTATAGCCTATGACGTGGTAAATGTCATTGTACATGGACTTGATTACGTCACCTTCATATATTTCCCGTCCGTTGCAGTCGCACAGCCCGGTGAATTGCCCTACGGTGTCGGGATTGACCTCGTAGTCGCTCGGCGAGGCGAGCGGATTGCAAACTATGCCGTCAGTGGTGATGAATGACTTTCCCCTGTTGCGGAAGAAGTCGCCGACACGCTCGAAGCGTAATGACAGCCTTTCTGTCCGGCGGCTTCGGTATGCCACCATCACGGGCGGCATACGCATGATGAAGTTTTTACCTATAAATAATAATATTCTATGAAAAGCGTTCCGGCACCGCCGTGCCTGATTCTTACAAGTTATTGTTGACGAAATCTATTGATTTGTCTATTGCATCGTCCACCTCTTTATGGAACTTTTTATCATGATCATAAAGGAACAGCACCACATCACGTTTTCGTGTGATGTACCCGGGATTACACCGCATCGCCTTAGCCAGCCTGTCGCGCACGTTGTTGCTCATCTTATAACCTGATATGGCATCGGGCGCATAGAAGTACATCATCACGGTGCATACCACGATCCTGTTATATCTTCCGGTCAGAAATTCGGCAAGCTCACGCATGACGGTATGCGGCAGGCATACAAGGTCATCCCTCTCATCGAGCAGTTGCTGGTTCTGTTCCCTCAACCGCGCCTTAGCCCGTATGTATTCCCATTGGTTCACTCAGAATCCTTTCTTTTTTATACGACTTTCCATATAGTACGGCTTATGACCTATATAGCCGTCAGGCACAAGATAGCCGGTCTTACGCCACCGCCATAACGTGCCCGTTGTCACACCGAGCATGGAGGCAGCCTCCCTCAATGTCAGTCTCGCGTCTGACGGCTCGGAGGACTCCATAGCTCCCCTCACCTCCTCGGCTACGGACAGCGCGAACTCCTTCAGGTCTGCCGGAGTGACCGCTATGATCACGTTCTGTCCGCTATCCAACAGCTCCCTGATGTTCATAACTCCCTCCTTACCGTGAAATAGTCGTTGCCGCTTATCGCTGACAGACGGAAGCTGTAGCCTTTCTTGTTCAGTCTCGACACAACGCCCCTCGTCGACTGTACTGCCATGTCGCTGTACTTGAACCTCGCCTCCGTACCCGGCTTTATCGAAAGCAGCGTGTCATTTATAGACAATGTTTTCTTGTAAATTACTTGTGTTGTCATATTTAATGCTTATCTTTGCGGTGTAACATTGATTTACATGTGCAAAGATAGTATTATTTTTAGGACTACACAAAGAAATAGTCCTAAATTATAGACTATATGATTATTTTTAACAATTAAACCGATTTTGGTTGATAATTATCAAGTATGAATAAGAAGCAGGATTATACGTTTTGGCTAAGCATCGCGTCAATAACAATAAGCGTCATTGCCGTATGCGTTACATTAATAAGATGTGAGCCATTTGACATTGACGGTATAAGTGTGTTGATAGGTATAATGGCATTGGTCGTAACAATCTATATGAGCATCCAGATTGTCAATGCCTTAACATTAGAACGAAGGATTAGAAAATCGTTGCAGGGCGATATTGACAAAAGTTCCAGCAATATCTTATACCATAATATGTATCTCACATTTTTCTTTCAAGGGGTGAACGAAATGAAAAGGACACATGGTGAAGCGGCCTTGTATTACCTGTTTAAAAGCATGGAGTGCCTAACAAAAACAGATATAGACCAAGACAAGATGGACGAGATTGTAATGAAAATAAAGTTAGTGCACAATGATTATCCGGCCACTCTTTCAGGGTCTGAATTTTATGAATACGTAAGGATTGTTTCTCTAACCAAAAGGGAAGACTGTGCGGAAATAATCAAAATACTGGAAAATATGAAAGAGAAATAATCAAAAATCATCTTCATCGGGAATCCAAACAATCACATAATATACGTAACAAATAAATACAGTGAAATCTCCGAGAAGTGTACCTAATAAAAATGACACGTCACCTCCAGACATAAAACAGAAGAACGCAATGAGGTTTTGCGGTAGGCCACAGAGTGATATTACAGATAATTTAAGACGTTCGTAAGGGTCTTTTTTAAAAATATTGATAAGTTTCCTTAACGCATTCATAATGTTAAAAATAAAAGCCCCACGGCAGGTACGAGCTACCACGGGGCATATTAAATAAACCTCTTGTGAGGAATGTTTAACCTTGTTGATGTAACGCTCGTACTGTTACGGATGCAAATATAGTCTCATTTTTAGGACTATACAAAGAATTTTATAAAAAAAATGAACGATTTAACAAAAAGGTTTATAGAAACCTACAAAGCCTTAGGTCTTACAGGTTATCAGATGGGCAAGGTAAGCAACATTATAACAAAACAAAAAATTTCTAATATAGAAAATGGAATTACAGATGTTAGCACTGAAATTTTGCAGGACTTTGTAATTCATTATGGAGATAAAATTAATGTAAATTATATCATTAAAGGTGAACAGCCGATGTTGACAGATAAACAAGAAAGCGAAGATAAACCTATTATCAGCTACTCTTCAGGCGTGCCGTATTACAATGTTGATTTTATTGGTGGTTTTGACTTAATCCTAAATGAACAAACGATAAATCCGGAGTATTACATTCAGTTCAAGCCGTACGAGAAGGCTACGTGCTGGTGCAACATCACCGGTCACTCGATGGAGCCGGAGATAAACAGCGGCGACATAATAGCCCTTCGCCGCATAGAGGACTTCTCATTCATACCTTACGGTGAGATATACGCCATAGTAACGAAAAACGACATGCGTACGGTCAAGCGCATAGGCCCGTCGGACAATCCCGACAACTACACGCTCATACCGACAAACAAGTCTCCGGAATACGGTGTACAGGAACTTCCGAAAGCAATGATAATTGCGATTTTCGAGGTCATGGGATGCATGAAAAGGCTCTGAAAAAGCGTTGGTAGCCCTATTGTAGCCAATAAAAACAAAAAGAAAATTCCAACCATCTGAAAACCAGACACTTGGAATTTTCTTACGTGGAGCTGGAGGGAGTTGAACCCTCGTCCAAACAGGGAAACCATACGCTTTCTACACGCTTATTCCGGCCTTCGATTTTCGTGCTGCGGCAAGACCCGGACCACCAACCACAACCTTATCCCCTAAAATTTCACCGTCGCGGCGGGGCCCGCGCCGACTATTCCCGATTTAACCGCACCGCCTGTTCGGAATGCTTCGGGACAAGAGCTTCCGGGCGATGTCTCGTCCTGTCACCTTGTGACGGGATTAAGCCAGTAATCTACTGTACTTCGATTAGGCAGCGAGAGCGTAATTGTTTTCGCCAGATAAATTTTCGACTGCTGATATTATGGAGCCGGCAGACGAAGCTCCGCGTGCTTACATACCATTTCAACCCGCTGTCAAATCCGGTCAGCCCCGGGCTTTGCTTATGGCCGCAACGGCCACACTTCAGGCGAAACATTGGCATCAAGCCACAATTCCATCTTTGCAAAGATAACAATTATTTCGTTCACGGCAATGATTTTTCTTCATTTTTGCGTCATTAACACGTCACACGTAATATTTCTTGATAAAAATTACTTACCTTTGCAACAAAATCGGACAAACTGAGTTATATTATCAGAATATTTAAACAAATTGGTGACAATGATTGAAGAAACACCGCAGGACGGCATGGACAAGGCACAACGCGCCATAAAAAGAGCTACCGACATAGTGTGCTCTGCCATAGGAATGGTGGTGTTGTCGCCGGTTTTCCTGATTATAATGATTCTGATGAAGTGTCAGAAGAATGGTCCGATATTCTTCCGCCAGATCAGAATAGGATACAAAGCCAAACCGTTCGTGATATTCAAATTCCGGACAATGAGCAGCGTGATAGAGGAAAACGGCCCCCAGCTTGTGGCACGGTGCGACAACACCAACTCCACACCCCTCGAACAGTTTCTACGCGGACATCATCTCGACGAGCTGCCGCAGATATGGAATGTTCTGCGCGGCGACATGTCGCTCGTAGGTCCGCGTCCAGAGCGAAAATATTTCATCGACCAGATAATGGCGGTGGACGACAGTTATAAAATCATCTACAACATGAGGCCGGGCCTTACGTCGGAAGCTACTCTCTACAATGGCTACACCGACACGATGGAGAAGATGATACGCCGTCTGCACATGGACATAGACTACTATCGTCGCCGCTCGCTATGGCTCGACTTCAAGATTGCGGCAAAGACCGTGATATGCATCGTTACAGGAAAAAAATTCTAACATATATATATGAAAAAACTTATCGCATTTGTCTTTTTCGTAATGCTCATACCTGTATGTGCATCGGCACAGTCGTCGATGACCGACGACCAGGTGATGGAGTTCGTAGTGCAAGAACACGAGAAAGGCACATCCCAGCAGCAGATTGTAACAAAACTGATACAACGCGGTGTTGATATACAGCAGATACGACGCGTAAGAAGCAAATATGAAAAACAGATAAGCAGTCAGGGACTTGGCTATGTGGCCGACAAAGCCATGAACGATGCCGAGAACAGAATGCGCACCAACAACGGTAAGACGAAGAACGGCACCGACAACGAAAAGACCGGACTGAAACAGCAGAACGACTATTCCAGCTACAAGATATACGACGAGATGTCGCCCGTACAGCAGTATGACGAGACCGACCCGACGTTCCTGCAGTTCCAGAACGAGCTCGGCATGATTCTGCCCACCGACACGGCTACCATGCTAAAGCAGCTGCTGGCTGAGCGCGAGAGAATGAAGAAGCGCGTGTTCGGACGCGACATATTCAACAACAAGAACCTCACGTTCGAGCCTAACATGAACATCGCCACACCGCAGAACTATATCCTCGGACCTGGCGACGCCGTGATAATAGACATATACGGAGCATCACAGAAGGTGATAAACTCCACAGTGTCGCCCGACGGCGACGTTACCATCGAGGGATTCGGCCCTATACAGGTGAGCGGACTCACCGTGCAGCAGGCCAATGCACGCATAAAGTCGCAACTCGGAGCACGATACAGCAGCAGTAAGGTGAGACTGACGCTCGGTCAGACACGCACCATTACAGTCAACGTCATGGGTGAGGTGGCTCTCCCGGGCACATATACGCTGTCTGCTTTCGCATCTGTGTTCCACGCACTCTACATGGCTGGCGGAACAAACGATATAGGTACGCTGCGTAACATCAAGGTTTACCGCAACAACAAGCTTGTCAGCACCGTAGATATATACGACTACATACTCAACGGAAAGCTTAAAGGCAACGTAAGACTTGCCGACGGCGACGTGATTACAGTAGAACCGTACGACTGTCTGGTGAACATCACCGGAAAGGTGAAACGCCCGATGTTCTATGAGATGAAGAAGAACGAGAGCGTCGGCACACTGCTCAAGTATGCGGGAGGATTCACGGGCGACGCCTACCGCAAGGCTGTGCGGTTGGTACGTAAGACCGGACGCGAATATTCGGTGTATAACGTGACCGAGTTCGACATGAACACATTCCACGTGGCCGACGGCGACTCCGTGAGTGTGGACTCCATACTCAACCGCTTCTCAAATATGGTTGAGGTGAAAGGTGCAGTGTTCCGTCCGGGCATGTATCAGGTAGGCGGCGACATAACAAGCGTCAGAGCACTCATCGAGCACGCCGAAGGACTGAAGGAAGACGCATTCACAGCGCGCGCCGTGATGCACCGTATGAAGGAAGACCGCACTCTGGAGGTGCTGAGCATCGACGTGGACGGCATAATGAAAGGCACATCGCCAGACATACCGCTCAAGGAGAACGACGTGCTCTTCATACCTACGAAATCCGAAAGACAGATACAACGCACAATAACCATACACGGTGAAGTGAATTATCCGGGCATCTACCAGTATGCCGACAACGAGACGATAGAAGACTTCGTATTGCAGGCCGGCGGTCTGAAGGATGCTGCATCGACAGTGAAAGTGGATGTGGCACGACGCATAAACAACCCCAAGGCCCTGCGACCGGACAGCGTAATATCGCAGACATTCACTCTGGCACTGAAAGACGGATTCGTAATCGACGGCCAGCCGGGCTTCACGCTCATGCCGTTCGACGAGGTTTACGTGCGCAAGAGCCCAGGATACAACGAACAGCAGAACGTCGAGGTGGAAGGCAACGTGATGTTCGCCGGCACCTATACCCTATCGTCGAAGAACGAACGTCTGTCTGACATCATCAGAAAAGCCGGCGGACTGAACGACCGCGCCTACGCCGAAGGTGCACGTATAGAACGCAGACGCACTCCGGAGGAACAAATGAGAGACGAGACTCTGCTCAAACTGGCAAAGGCACAGAGCGGTGACACCATCGACGTGAAGAAGCTCGACATCGGCACAACCTATCCCGTTGGTATCGAACTTGACAAGGCTCTGAAGGAGCCGGGTGGCGACGCCGACCTCGTACTGCGCGAAGGCGACCGCATCATCATACCGGAATACAACGGAACAGTGAAGATAAGCGGCGACGTTCTCTTCCCGAACACCGTGTCTTATGAGAAAGGCAAGAAGGTTTCTTACTACATCGACCAGGCCGGCGGATGGGGCAACCGCGCAAAGAAGAGCCAGACCTACATCATATATATGAACGGAACGGTGGCCAAGGTGGGCCACGGCACGAAGGTGCGCCCGGGCTGCGAGATTGTGGTTCCGAGCAAGCCCAAGAGCGACAGCAAATCGCTCGCACAATGGCTTGCTATAGGAAGCTCCACTGCTTCGATTGCAACGATGATTGCGACAATGGTGAATCTGTTGAAATAAAAGAAATGGAACAAAAAAGAAAAATCAATATAAACATACTGAAACTGTATGAGGCTATAAAGAAAGACAAGCGCAAAATGTCTGTTTACCTCACAGTTGCGGGCGTATTTGGTGTGATCGTTGCATTCAGCATACCTAAAAAATACACATCACAGGTAATGCTCGCACCGGAAACATCGAGCAACAGTCTGTTCTCCAGCATGTCTTCGCTGGCTTCCATGGTAGGACTTTATAACGACGCCAATCCCACCGGAGACGCCATATATCCGGAAATATATCCGGACCTCATGGGTTCAACGACATTTATCACCAGTCTTTTCGATATAAAAGTGAAATCGCAGGACGGAAAGATAAGCAGCACGTATTATGATTATCTGGCCAATGATCAGAAGATAACATGGTGGTCATACCCAATGATAGGGCTTAACAAACTGCTGAAAGCCATACTTCCACAAAAGCCTTCATATGGTGATGGGGCCGGTATCAATCCTTTCTACCTGACAGAAGAACAAGCCAGAATAATGAAAAGCATACAAAAAAATGTGTTGTGTGGCGTTGATCAGAAGACAAATGTCATAACAATAACCGTAACCGATCAGGATCCACTCATCGCAGCGACAATGGCTGACTCCGTAAAAAATACACTTCAGTATTTCATAACCCAATATCGTACAAACAAAGCACGAACAGATCTGGAGTTCATGGAGAAACTCTTTGAAGAATCCAAAAACGATTACGTAAAGGCAAGACAGAAATATGCCACGTTCAGCGATGCCAATACGGAAATAATACTTGAGACAGTTAGATCAAAACAGGAAGATCTGGAAAATGACATGCAGCTGAAATACAACATTTATACTCAAGTGGCACAACAGTTGCAGATGGCAAAATCGAAAGTGCAGGAGAAAACACCGGCCTTTACCGTAATACAACCGGCAACCGTTCCACTGAAACACAGTAATACCCCCAAAGTGTTTATTCTGGCTGTATGGCTGTTTATCGGCGGCATGTTGAGAACATGCATACTTGCTTATAAAAACAGAAAAGAAATAATAAAGTTTGAGTAATGGGATGTGACAATTCATGGAGTGCAGGCAAGGAATGTGCGAAACACATAAAGTTGTATATCACAACAAGTGTTATCGCGATATTTTCCGCATGCCTGATATCACTATCAATCCCTGTGACCTACACTTCACGAACAAAGATATCCATAGACTCAAACGACAAGAATCCTCTTGAAAAAGGCAGTCTCATATCAAATATCAGTTCTGCTCTTACTTCTTCAAAAAGCAACGTACTCACCGAACCTCTGATATACGAGGATATTCTCGAATCTGCAACTTTTTATGAATCACTGAAAAATATAAGCGTAAAACCGGCAGAAAAGGCACGGACCATGCCATATGACGCTTACTTGCGACAACATCACCAATCAGCATGGTGGGATAGACTGACTAGAGCTGACGGCATTGACGACATTATGGAGCGTTGTATAAAGTATGAAGTCAACACAAGAAACGGAATGATAACAATTCAAGTTTCGGACCAGAATCCCTATATAGCATCTCTCATGGTTGATTCCATAACAGTACGCATCCAGAAAGTTATGGAAAAATATATGATACAAAAAGCTGTCACAAACTATAACAACTGGAAAGAACTGAGAAACAGAACAGGGAAAGAATATAAAGAGGCATCACGCAGATATGCAGACTTCATAGACTCAAATGCAAATCTTACACAACCAAGTACAAAAATAAACAGCGAACAACTACAAGCAGAGGTTTACAGAACAATGGCTGTTTATCAGGAAGCGGCAAGCAGATGCAAAGTGGCCGAAATGCAGATACAGAGAACGAGACCGCTGTTTATGAAAATAGTAAACAATACTGTTCCTCTTAATCCCAGCAACCCGAAGTGGATACAGAACATTGCAATATGGTTATTCTATTCTATTATAGGGACAACACTGTTCATTTTATACAGACGGAAATATTTTTCAGACAGCATAAAAGAAAATAATGAGTAAGGACGCAAGATCTTCTCTGTTAAAAAAGAATATATACTTTTCATTCCTAATCAAAGGATGGTCTGGTGTTGTACAATTGCTGATTGTACCTATAACATTGTTGTGTCTTGGTAATTACGAAAACGGAATATGGATGACAATAAGTTCAATACTTATATGGATGGACTCGTTGGACATCGGACTTGGAAACGGATTGAGAAACAAACTGGCAGCGCAACTTGCATCAGATGAGAAGGAAAAAGCCCGTGAAAGTGTTTCGTCAACATTTTTCATGCTTATATTCATTATGGTTCCGACATCACTTCTGCTTATGTCAGCCATCAGAATATTCGATTTTTACAACATACTGAATGTTGACAACAATATGGTGGCAAATCTGAACGAAGCACTAATTGTTGCAATATTGTTTGTCAGCACAACTTTCATATTTAAATTTACAGGGAATGTGTACCTCGGCATGCAATTGCCGGCCATAAACAACGCACTTGTTGTTGGCGGACAAACCCTTTCTCTTGTGGGAGTTTATATATTACACCTTCTTGATATACACTCGCTTACTGCCGTTGCATTTGTTTACACTGCTTCTCCAACAATTGTATATCTGACAGCATATACCATCACATTCAACGTAAAATACAAATGGTTGCGTCCATCATTCTCTTATTTTAATAAGAATGCTGTAAAATCACTCTTCAATACAGGTGTCAAGTTCTTTATACTACAAATATCCGGAATTATTCTGTTTGCATCATCGAACGTCATAATATCCCGTCTGTTCACTCCTGAAATGGTAACACCATATCAGGTTGCATACAGATATTTCAGCATTGTTGTCATGTTGTTTTCCATAGTAGCCGTACCTTACTGGAGTGCGACAACAGATGCATTCACCAGAAAAGATTTCGAGTGGATAAAAAAATCCAGACGCAATATGAACAAAATAATATATGCAATAATTGCAATACTTACTTGCATGATATTATGTTCAGGATTCGCCTACAAAATATGGGTCGGCTCAAAAGTGCACATTCCGTTGGAATTATCCATAGGTATGGCATTATATGTATTCACAATCATTTACAGTTTGAGTTACTCATACTTTCTTAATGGTATGGGAGCACTGAAACTGCAGCTTTATTTCACGGTGCTGGCAGCAATTCTCTATATTCCAACTGCAGTGCTCATAAGTGACAGACTTGGTATAACCGGTATAATTTTCGCATTATGTCTTGTCAATATACCAGGAGCAATTATAAACAAAATACAGTTCACCAAAATATTATCAAATACAGATAACAAAATCTGGAATGAATAAAAAAGAATGGCAGAATTAATTATACTTATATTGATATTCCATATTGTCATATTTTGTTTATTCAAAATAGGAGATGCCTTCTCACCATGGATGATTACAGCAGGTATATGGCTTGCAATTATCCTGATGTCTCAGAATGAACAAGGACTGCTTTATCCTCTTGGACCACAATTTTACACATGTGTTGGCATATGGGTTCCAATAATGAGTCTTTCTGGAATACTGACATATTATGCCTTTCCGGAAAACAATAAGAATGTACTGCGTGACAATAAAATAACAATAAACAATACATTTTTCAATTTGTTTCTATTCATAGCAATAATATGCACACCTGTTTATGTGTATCAGGTTTTTAAGGTTGTTATGATGTTCGGAACAGACAATCTATTTAATAATATACGCGTTCTCGCAACAAGTGGACAAAACGAAGGAAATGAGTTATTGAAATATATCAATACTGTCAATCAGGCATTGTATATAATTGCAATATGGAAATATCCGGATATAAAAAGATGGCAGTTCATAGTAATTATAATGGCAAACATCATGTGTGCTGTTGCAATTATGGAGAAAGGCTTTTTGTTCTTTCTGTTTTTTGTCACATTATTTGTGTTATACGAAAAAGGAAAAATAAAAATAAGATCTATTGCTATTGCCGCAATAGTAATCGTATGTCTTTTCTATTATATAAACATGTTAAGAGCTGCAGAAGGCGAAATGAATAATGTTACATTCATGGATTTCTTTGCCATTTATATACTATCACCAGCTGTTGCATTCGAAAAAGTACAGCAGAACCTTACAGATCAGTTCGGAACCCACAGTTTTGCATTCTTTTATGCTGTTCTTAATAAGTTGGGAATCGGACATTTCTATGTAGAAAAGAAACTGCAAGAATTTGTCTTTGTTCCTTTACCAACGAATGTATTTACAATATTCCAACCTTTTTTCAGGGATTTCGGATATAAAGGGATTGCATTTTTTGCATCAGTATATGGAATATTCACAGGTTGGCTTTACCGCCAATGCATGAACGGAGGTTTTATCAGCAGATGCTTATATGCGTACATTGTAGAAATATTAATATTGCAATTCTTTCAAGAAAATCTGCTTATAAGTTTATCTATTCTATTCCAATATTTATTTGTCATGTATTTCACACTACAACAAAAAATAAAGATAAACATATATAAAAATTAAATATAAAGAATGATCGATTTAATTACCGACCATCTAATTACAAACATCACAAGAAAATATGGAAAAAGATATAATGAAACCATCTGTATCGGTTTTAATGTCTACATATAATGGAGAAAAATATCTAAGACAACAAATTTCATCTATAATTGCCCAAAAAGATGTAAACATAAAACTTCTTGTGAGAGATGACGGTTCTTCTGACAACACCAAAAACATATTGGAAGAATATGCAGAAAACGGACAACTGTCATGGTATCAAGGAGAAAATCTGAAACCAGCAAGAAGTTTTCTAAAATTACTTCAGGATTCACCAGAAGCCGATTTTTATGCTTTTTCTGATCAAGATGACGTATGGCTTGAAGACAAGCTTTCTGCAGCTACAACAGCCTTAAGCTCAATAGACCGTCCAGCCTTTTATTTCTGTCAGACCACATTGGTCGACAAAGATCTAAACGAAATATTCACACCCAAAATAAATCCATATCTCACATTTGGAGAATCGCTTATCTATCTCTATGTGAGTGGATGCACCATAGTTATAAACAAACAATTACGAGATATTATAAACAGTTACAAACCACAATGCAATACTATGCACGATGTATGGATATATTGTATTGCACAGGCTATAAATGCATATATCTATTTCGATAAAAAATCACATATACTGTACCGTCAACACGAAACAAATACCATTGGTTTAGGACATAGCGAAAGCTACGAATGGAAACAACGCATAAAACGTGTAATAATAAAAAAAGAACATATGCGCTCAAACAGAGCAAAAGATATTCTTAATGGTTTTGGTACAATGCTCAATGAGCAGAACTACGATATATTATCATTATTCGTATCTGGCAAAACAAATTTAAAGAAAAGATTCAAATTATTATTTGACAATAGATACAACTGCGAGAAAAAGAAAACATTATTATTTTTTAAATTAGCAGTACTGTTAAACACATATTAAATTCTATTAGAATCATCAAGTCAGACAGTTCATTTATTTCCACCAATAAAACAACTATCTTTGGCTTTTACATAGGAAATATGTACCTTTGCATTGGAAAATAGCAACAGGTATAAAGTCTCCATGCTACTTCATTTACTTTCTATTATTAGTCAAAGGTTTTATAAAAGTTATATAAAATGACGATCGGAGCTATCATAGTATTATATAATCCAGACATAGAGCAAACATTCCACTCTCTGAATATTTTATTACCTCAGGTAGATAATGTTTATCTGATAGACAACTCCCGTGAATCGTTTGAAGACAAAATTCCGAAGAACAACAAAATAAAATATATACCATTATATAACAACACAGGTATTGCTGCTGCGCAAAACACTGGTATTCGATATCTTCTTGAAGACCATTGCGACTTCGTACTGTTCAGCGATCAGGACAGCATCGCGGAGGTTGATACTGTTGGAAAGTTACTTGACACATACACATTTTTAAAATCCGAAAGCATAAAGATCGGAGGTGTAGGAACAAGAGCCATAAACCAGAAAACAGGCATGCCTTATCCCTCGAAATCTAAAGAATACGACAAGATAACAATAAAAAAGAATGGATGTTCCTTCACAACCGCAACAAGATGTAGCTACATCCGTTCGTCCATATCACTAATTGAAACCGAGAACTTCGAAAAGACGGGGCTGTTCGATGAAAGACTTTTCATTGATGGTGTGGATAACGAATGGTGCTGGAGAGCTGCAACTAAAGGATTCAATTTCTTTATAGCGGAGAATGCAAAGATCCGACACATGTTAGGCAAGGAATCAAGAAAAATAGGAAACAAGAACATTTCAATATCATCAGAATTTCGTATTTATTACCAATTTAGAAATTATATTTGGCTTTCCAAAAGGAAATATGTTCCTAAATGGTGGAAATTAAGACATCTGCTCAAATACTCTATAAAAGCATTATATTTTCCATTGTTCGTAAAACCAAGAATAATGTATGCCAAACAAATTTTTAGAGGAATCATAGACGGTTTTATGAATAAATAAAAACAACATTATATCAAGAAGCATTCAATATGAGCATATCCGTTCTAATGTCGGTTTATAAAAACGAACGTCCGGAATATCTTGACAAATCGATAAACAGTATATGGACCGACCAAACATTACAACCTACAGAAATAATATTAATTGAAGACGGGCCACTGCCAGACGAACTTGAACATACAATAAACCGATGGAAAGAACTTATCGGCAATAAACTGATAATACATAAAAATGTAAAAAATCTTGGACTTACAAAATCTCTCAACATAGGTCTGCAAATCGCGTCGTCCGACTTCATCGCCCGTATGGACAGCGATGACATATCCGACCCGAAGCGTTTCGAACGTCAGACAAAATATCTTGAAACTCATCCGGACGTGGCAATAGTAGGCGGAGCCATGCAGGAGTTTAACAGCAGCAATCCGAAACTAAACGTACGACACTATCCGAGAAACAACGAGGAAGTGATGCACACCATATACAAGGCCAGCCCTCTCGCCCACCCCACGGTAATGATGCGCAGCGAGATATTCAGAAACGGACTTAAATATGACGAGCGCTATCGCACGAGCCAGGACATTGCTCTATGGTTCGACGCTATATGTGCAGGATACAAGATAGGAAATATTGACGACATAACATTGTATTTCCGCCGCGATGATGAAATGTTCAGACGCCGCAGCCGTGCAAAGGCTTGGAATGAGTTCCGCATATACATGAACGGAGTGAGAAGAGTCTACGGTCTGTTTTCGCTCAAATACGTATTTCCGATAAGTCGTCTTATTTTCAGACTGATGCCATTGAGTGTAGTGAAGTTTATCTACGGCAGCAAGATAAGACATTATGTGGTAGACAAGAAATCAAAAGACGCGTAATAAGAATTCTCATTACGCGTCTTTTGTATTATATAACATCTGATCTGATGTTACCAGAAAATCTATTTCAAAGGATTGCTGTCAGACACGAACCATTCTATAAAACGTGTTATTCCTTCATGTAATGAAACATGCGGTCTGTAACCTATCTCGTTTTCCAACCGCGAAGTGTCCGCATTTGTGCTATACACATCACCAGGTTGCATCGGAAGATAATTTTTGGCAGCCTCTTTACCAAGTGCATTCTCTATCTCACTGATAAAATCCATCAGCTTCACCGGATGTGAACAACCGATGTTATATATACGATAAGGAACACCATTGTCGCGTTTGATATTTTCCTCCGGGGTGTCGATGACAGAGATTGTTCCATCCACAATGTCGTCTATATAAGTGAAGTCACGCATCATGTCGCCATTGTTGAACACCTTTATCGGCTCTCCCTTCGATATGGCACCGGCAAACAATGATGGCGACATGTCCGGACGTCCCCAAGGACCATAGACAGTGAAATAGCGCAATCCTGTGGTTGTAAATCCATACAGCTTGCTGTAACAATGCGCCATCAGCTCATCCGCCTTCTTTGTCGCCGCATACAGGCTCACCGGAGTGTCCACCTTGTCGTCTTCCTTATATGGAGTTTCCTTGTTAAGACCGTATATGGAGCTGGACGAAGCGAATATGAGATGGCGTACATTGTAGTTGCGACACGCTTCCAACACATTTAGAAAGCCGGCCATATTACTTTGCAGATAAGAATAAGGATTGGTTATGGAATAACGTACTCCAGCCTGCGCGGCAAGATTCATAACCTTATCAAAATGATATTTGGAAAATATTCTGTCCAATTCATCCTTGTCATCAATTGACATTCTGATGAATACGCAATTATCAAATTCGCTATTCTTTACTTCAGTCTTATCAGCGATTGATTCCGGTTTAATGAATCCACATTCTGAGAGGCGTCCATATTTTAGTCTTACATCGTAATAATCATTTATATTATCTATCCCGACAACAAAATCGCCACGTCTTGCCAGCTCATATAATAACTTCGAGCCAATGAATCCGGCTGCACCGGTAACCAATATTCTCATAACTAATATCTATTGCTTTTATAAATTGTGGCAAAGGTAACGATTTTTCCGTTACAACCGCAATAAAAATCAACAAAACTGCCTTAGCTTCAATCGACAACTTACATTTATAGTTAAAAAGAAATGGTTTGCGAATTACACAAACGAAATTTGAGAGTTAGAA
>ERZ779888.85-NODE-85-length-118366-cov-53.719975_pt1 | contig 118366 bp, 111 predicted proteins | sample MGYA00511245_ERZ779888 | MGnify/ENA primary metagenome ERZ779888 (study PRJEB29588, sample SAMEA2155255) | human gut metagenome | biome: human gut; feature: human-associated habitat; material: faeces | place: Denmark | collected 2008/2010 ...
AGGTTAGCCGTATCGGAAGGTGCGGCTGGATCACCTCCTTTTAAGGAGTAGGGAAACCTACGAATTAAGTTGATGCTTGCCAAGAGGCGAGTAACTCTACGGAGTATAAAGAAGCAGAAGCGACGACTGCACAGCATAAAAATGTCGCCTTACATTTGTTCCTTTCTTTCCTGACTGTTCGGGATTTAGTTTACGATTAAGAGCTCTCAACCGGCTCTTTTTTTGTACCTTTCGGACGGATTTATCCGCCCGTTTTTTCGTTTTGTTGACAAAAACGAATAAGCAAACTATAATTAAAGCGGTGAAAATATGAAAAGATTTTCTTTACAACTGACAGTTATGGTTCTTCTCGTTGCGCTTACCGCGGCATTTTTCGGCTGCGGCGACGCCTCGGACGCGGAAATAGTCGTCTATAAATCCGACGTAAAAGAGGTGAATTCCTGCCTGAAAAGCCTGAAAATCAGGGAAAATCTGCCGTTCTCTCTGGTGCAAAAAGCCGCAAGAAAGAACGGATATTATCAGTTCAAGCTTACTACGGACACGTTTGTCGGCCAGAGCACCGACGGACATCTGGCGACGCTTGCCGTTTTTGACGAGAAAAACAACGACTCAAAGTATGCCGACGACGTTTTCGACATACTTTATTCGGTCGATTCCGTAAACATTTCCACCGTAAAACGCGGCGGAACAACTTTGGACTACACCGTTTACGACACCGAAATTTCAGGCGGCACGGTGACCTATCAATACTATCTGGCCGTGATAGCCGCGACGGAAAGAGTTTTCGTTTCGGGAACGCTTATAACCGACGGCGGCTTTGACGCCGTAAGCGTTTTTTCCGACCTGTTTTCGCTTTGAAAAAAGGGATAAGGCGCCTTAAAAATTTGTTGACATAACGACGGACGCATAGTAAAATAGTACTGTTCGAGGCCGAAAACGGCCTTTTTGGCGTTTGTAAAACCTTGATGGAAAACGTCAAATAAAATTGCAAAACACGCACTTTAAGTGCCAAAATCGCAACAAAAACGCTTTGTTTTGAAATAATACGCCCGAATATCGGGCAAAAGAGGTAAGATATGACAGAATACGCTGCTCCAACCAACTTTATCGAGGAAGCCATTGACGAAAGCCTGAAAAACGGAGTGCACAAAAAAATCGTAACTCGTTTTCCGCCGGAACCGAACGGATATTTGCACATCGGCCACGCAAAAGCCATCTGCATCAACTTCGGCCTGAAGCAAAAATACGGCGGCGTCTGCAACCTTCGTTTCGACGACACCAACCCGTCCAAAGAGGACGTCGAGTACGTCAACAGCATTCAGGAGGACATCAAGTGGCTGGGCTTTACGTGGGACAACGTGTTTTTTGCCAGCGACTACTTTGACAAAATGTACGAATGCGCCGTGCTGCTCATCAAAAAGGGACTGGCGTACGTTTGCGACCTGTCCGCAGACGAAATAAGGGAAACCCGCGGCACGCTTACCGAGCCCGGAACCGAAAGCCCGTACAGAAATCGTTCGATCGAAGAAAACCTTCGTTTGTTCGAGGGCATGAAAAACGGCGAATTCGAAGAGGGAAGCCGTGTGCTGAGAGCTAAAATCGACATGGCCTCCAACAACATCAACATGAGAGATCCGGTTATCTACCGCATCGTGAAGGCTCGCCATCATCGTCAGGGCGACAAATGGGTTATCTATCCTATGTACGACTTCGCGCACCCTATCGAGGACGCAATCGAAGGCATAACGCACAGCTGCTGCTCGTTGGAATTCGAGGACCATCGTCCGCTTTACGACTGGGTTACCTTAAACTGCGAATTTCCTGAGCCGAGACCTCGCCAGATGGAGTTTTCGAGGCTCAACATCAACCATACGATTATGAGCAAGCGCTATCTCAAAAAGCTGGTGGACACCGGCGTGGTTACCGGCTGGAACGATCCGCGAATGAGCACGCTCAGCGGCATGAGAGAACGCGGCTATCCTGCGGAAGCGATAAGGGATTTCTGCGGCAGAATCGGCGTTTCAAAATCCAACAGCCAAGTGGACATCACCCTCTTGGAGCATTGCGTGAGAGAAAACCTCAACCTCAACGCGACGCGAGTTATGGTGGTTACCGATCCGCTGAAGCTGGTGGTGGAAAATTATCCTGCGGATAAAACCGAAGTCATCGAAATAGAAAACAATCCGAACAAGCCGGAAGAGGGCGTTCACACCACCATTTTCGGAAGAGAGCTGTACATCGAAAGGGAAGATTTTTCGCTGAATCCTCCTCCTAAATATCACCGCCTGAAGCCTGACGGCATGGTCAGACTTAAGGGTGCGTATATCCTCAAATACAACCGCGCCGACGTGGACGAAAACGGCGAGGTAACCTGCGTTTACTGCGACATGATCGAGGACAGCAAGCAGGGCGGCGCCAACGCCGGCATCAAGGTCAAGGGCGTCATTCACTGGGTAAACGCCAACGACTCGGTTGACGTAACTTTGAATATGTACGATTATCTTTTGCTTGACGGCGAAGGCGATTTCGACACGCGTATAAATCCGGACAGCTTGAAGGTCAACGCTTCGGCGAAAGCGGAAAAATTCGTAGCCGAGGCCGCGCCTTACACCCGCTTCCAGTTTATGCGCAAAGGCTATTTCGTCAGCGTGGCAGATTTTGGAAAAGACAACCTCAAATTCAATTCCGTCGTCGGCCTTAAGGACAGCTACAACAAATAGCCGCCAAAAAACCGACAAAAATTACATATTTTATATAACAAATGTCTAAAATAAGTTGAAACTTAAAATGAAATGTTATATAATAAATGAGAAATATCGATTCATCTCTGGATAAGGAGGCTTTGGAATTTTTATGGCAATATGCAGACATTGTAATGCAGAAGTATCAGACGGCGCAACATTCTGCCCGGTATGCGGCAAGCCTGTGATGAAAAAAGAAAAGGTGGTTCTTTGCCCTGAATGCGGACTGGAAAATCCTGTCGGCACGGCTTTTTGCGTGCATTGCGGCAGCAAGCTCCCGGGAGAAAAGAACCCTAATTTGGAATCGGAATCCGTTCAGAAGCTGAAGGGATTGTTGCCTGTTATCAAAGGCATCGCCTCCACTTTCGACGATCCGTATGCGGGCGCGTCCCAGGAAGAAATCGAAAAAATGACCTATGTCTGCCCGGTGTGCGGCAAACGTAACCGTAACAACGAAGAAAAATGCGCTCGTTGCGGCAGAGACAGAAAACGCACCGCCGCTCTGGCTGCAAAAAAACGCGTTCCGAGCTTCAAGGACGCAGTGGAAATTCCTGACAAAAAATATCGTCCGGAACCGAAAATCGAAGAAGTCGTTCCCGCACCGGTGGAGGAAATCCCTGCAGCGGTAGAAGAACCGATCGCAGCCCCTGTGGAAGAAACTCCGGTGGCCAAAGAAGCTTTGGTTGCACCTAGCGAGGAAGCTCCTGTCGAAATCAAGGAAGAAGCTACGGTCGAGGAAGCTCCTGTTGAGGAAGCTCCTGTTGAGGAAGAAAAAGAAGAAGCTCCTGCCGAAGAAGATCTTTTTGCAGACGTCGAAAAGGCAGTGGAAGAAACCAAAGAAGAACCGAAGAAAGAGGAAGTTAAGGAAGAAGCTCCTCAGATGCCTCCTTACGGCTACTATCCTCCTTACGGTTATCCTCAAAACCCTGCGATGGCAGGTCAGGCAATGCCTTACGGCTACGGTCAACTCGCTCCGATTATCCAGCCGCTTGTCATAGTTCCGTACGTTTCGCAGGATCAGCCGCTGTGGCAAATCGCCACCCCGGAAGAAATCGCCGCGGCCACTTTAGAAAATATCGACAATCAGGGCAAATAACTTTTGCAGGAGGATATTATGGAAAACGAAGAACGCAAGGTTTTTATAGACAAGCTTCCGGTGTCCGAACCGGTGCCTGTCGCAAAACCTAACAAAAACATTCAGCTTGCACCTATCGTGCAGCCGATGGCGGTTGTGCCGTTCGTATCCTTCGACGGCGACGACGTTGACGTCAAAGTGCAAAAGTCCTCGGCGGCGTCGGAACCGGAAGTCGCTCCGACCTACGAAAGCAACGGTTTCTATCAGGAGCCGCAACCGCAGTATTACGAAGAACCGCAATACGATCAGTACAATCATCCTGCCTACTACGCGCCGAAAGGCTACGGCAATCAGGTTAAGCAGTACGGTCAATACGGCAAAAAAGGCAAAAAGAAAAAGAGCGGCAAAGGTCCTAATCGTCTGGCCGCGTTGCTCAGCTTCATCTTCACGATCATCGCAGTCGCTCCGTTCGTGCTGAACTACGAAAAACTCGGACTGTCCGCCAAATTGCCTGAATTTTTGCGCGATATGCCGGACGTTATCGGCGGAACGCTGGAGATCATAAAAGCACTGCAGGACAAAGTCATCGGAATAAAGGATTTGTTCTCTTTTGAAATGATCGGAGGCGTGCTGCTCATTCTGGGCGTCGTGTTCCTTGCGCTGAACCTTATCGTAAGCCTTATCGCTCTTATCGCGGGTTCCCGTCCGAACTACGTCATCATGGCGGTTCTGGTTATGATGCTCCTCATCGCAGGCGCTTGCCTCGTGAGTATCGTTGCCGGTGGCTTCGACGGATCGGAATTTATCAACTGGGCAAAAGATTATTTCGGAACCAAAAAATTCCTTAAAGAATACGACTTCCTTATCACCGTGGTTGACGGAATAGCATTCCTCATTCTGGAAATCATCGCGTTTGCAGTCGGTTCCAAAAATCAATACATCGAAGATTAGTCAATACGGAGGTCTAAAATGGAATTTGAAGAAAACAAAACTTTGGCAGCCGAAGAAGTGAAAACGGACGCTCAGCCTGAAATCGAGGCTACTGCCGATCCGATGGACGCCATCGCCAAAGAAACCATAGAAGAAGTCGAAAAAACCGAAACGCCTTTCGACGACATGATTAAAGAAGAACAGCGCAAAGCCGCGGCTCCTAAAGCCCAGTACGCGCCTGCTTTCAAACCTATTGTCATCAACGGCGCAGTGTTCAAACCGTTGGCTAATCCGGGCCCTCAGCCTGTCGTCGCTCCTACCGCGCACGTTCAGCTTACCCCGATTATCGTTCCGGTGGCAATCGTTCCGTTCGCGTCGCAGAACCAGCCGGTTATGCAGTACGAAGAACCTAAAAAGGCCGCAGCTCCGGAAAAAGTCGAAGAGCCGCAGGAAGAAGTCGTCGTTCAGGACGAAGAACAAAACGTCGAGCCTGAAGTTTCCGACGCTTACGCCGAAGAAACCTACGCAGAACCTGCCGTGCCTGAATACTATGCTCCGGCAGTCGAAACCGCTCCGGCAGTCGTAGTCAGCGACGGCAAAGCGAAAGAAACCGCCCCAAGCGGCAAAAAACAAAAATACAGGGGCCGCAACGCCATAATGACCGTTATGCTTTTGGTGTTCCTTATTCCTGCAATTTTGGGTTGCCTCATCGGGCAGAACGTTCTTAAGGGCGATCAAGAGTTGTTCGCGGGTATCAAAATCAGCGACCTCGCAACCGAAAGAGACGTTATCGGTGAAGTCATCGGCTTCGTGCAGAACGACAAGCTCGTCGAAGGTCTTCAAGGCGACATCGGTCTTTGCATCCACCTCGCGTTGCTCGTGATCGTTGCAATCTGCATGATCGTCAGCCTTATCGGCATCTTCACCGGCTGCAAACTGAAAACCGGCACCATGGGTTGCATAATCTTCATCGTTTCGCTGGTTCTGTTGCTGTGGGTTGCGCTTCTCAAGGCTATGCTCGTTGACGGAAACAAATTCAGCATCGACCTCATCACTTCCAACCTCGACAACCTCATCGGTTATGCGAGAATCTGGATTGCCGCCATCGTAACCTGGATCGTCGGCGCCGTGATAAGAGTCAGAAAACCGAAAAACAAGAGCGGCAAAAAAGAGAAAAAAGCAAAAGCTTAAACATTAAAAACGACAAAATGCGCCGGCAAAAAATTTGCGGGCGCATATTTTTAGCAGAAGATAAAACATGCTCAGTCTTTGTTCGCTGTCTTCGGGCAGCAAGGGAAATTGCATTTACATAGCCTCCGATACCACCGAAATTCTGGTGGATTTCGGCATGAGCTACGCCTACGTTCAGGACGCGCTTCAGAAAATCGGAACCGACGTGAAGAACATAAGCGGAGTGGTCGTTACGCACGAACACGCGGATCACGTCTGCGGCCTTTTGAGGGCGTCACAGGAGGGCTTGAAGGTTTACGCGCACGCCAGAACCACTTTGGCGATAAACGCAAAATGCGGCCGTATTCAAACCGAAAATCTGCCTTTCTACGACGGCGGATTTGCTATCGGCGACATAACCGTTTTGCCGTTCAGAGTGCCTCACGACGCCGTGTATCCTTTGGCGTACAGCTTTATTGAGGGCGGCGACAAAATTTCCGTCGCAACCGACATCGGCCACCCGACGGAGGGCATAATCAACAACCTCAAAAACAGCCGCATTTTGCTGCTCGAGGCAAACCACGACAGGGAAATGCTGCTTGGCGGCGACTATCCCGACAGGCTCAAAAAACGCATTGACGGCGCAAACGGCCACCTTTCAAACGAAACGGCGGCGGAAATTCTGAAAAGGGTTATTTCCCCGAAAACAAAACAAATAGTACTCGGACATTTGTCCGAAAACAACAACACGCCCGAGCTGGCGTTTCAAACGATTGTGGACAGCTTATCCCGCGAAGGCATAGTAGAAGGAAGGGACGTTTTGGTGGACGTTGCCACGCAATCGCATCTGACGAGGATTTTTTGATGAAAAAACTGACGAAATTCGACGTAGGCCCGATATATCTCATAAGCTACGTTTTGCAACTTGTGTTGCAAACGGTTGTGCTGACCGCTTTTCAGGCGCGCTACGGCGACGCCTACAAGGATCATTATTCCTGGACGTATGCCATAGTTTTTGTCAACGGGCTGTCGTTTCTGGCCGCCGTGCTCGGCTATTCGGCCGCAAAGAAAATCAAATTCTTTTCGGAGGTAGGCATAAAGAAGAAGCCCGACGCGAAAATGGCTCTTTTGATTGTGCCGATTGCCGTCTTTACGATTTTTTCCACCATGCCGCTTGCAAACTGGTTCGTGGAACTTTTCGGCAAGCTCGGCTACGACGTAGCGTCGTCTTCGATAACGATGCCGACGGACGTTTTCGGATATATTCTGATGTCGCTGTTTTTAAGCCTGGTTCCCGCCGTGTGTGAGGAAATTATGTTCCGCGGAGCAATAGCCGTCGGCTTAAGACGACAGGGCGCGGCGGTGGCCGTGCTGCTTTCTGCGGCAATGTTTGCGCTTATGCACGGAAATCCGGTGCAGCTGGTGCATCAGTTCGGAATAGGCGTGGTTTTGGCCGTGGTGGTGCTGACGTCGGGCGACATCAAGTACGCGATGGCATTCCATTTTCTGAACAATTTTATAAGCTGCATCGCAAGCCTTATTTTCCCTTCGCTTGAGAGCATCGAATTTGCCGCATGGCAAATTCCGGTGGGCTTGGCCGTTATGGCGGTGGGGCTCGTTTCCCTGACGGTTGCTGTTACCGCGTTCGTAAGAAGATCTTTGGAGGTTAACGCCGGCGAAAAGGCGGAAGGCGGTTTCAAAAACCTCATGAAGTCGGTTGCCGTAGGTTTTGTCGGAATTTTCAAAAAAGGCGGTTTACGCAAAGTTTTTGACGACATAAACGATGTAATGCGCAAAGTTACGCCTGATATGGCTAACGACGGCGTTGACGACGAGGCTTATTTGTACGGCAAAAAATGCCCGCCGCTTTTGGTGCTTTCGCTGGTGCTTTTGGTCGTTATGTGGATACTGAACACGGCGATGGGGTTTTAGCATGAAAAACGAAAGAACTTTCAGGGCGTATTTCGTTTACTTCGTTTCCATGCTTTGCCTGGTGCTGCTTCGCGCGGCGTCGGCGCTTGGGTGGCTGGAGGGCATTTCGGCAAAAATAGGTTCTTCTGTTGCGTTCTCGCTTTTTGCGCAATGCTTTTCGATGGGGCTCGTGCCGCTGACGCTATATTTTGCGCTTCTTACCAAAAGGGACAGCAGGCTGAAAACCCTGAAAACCGATTTTCGCCTGAACAGAATACGAGCACGCAATTTTCCGGAAATACTGGTGATAACCTTTGCCACGATTTACGTCACCACCTGCGTTTCTGCCGTGTGGCAGGGAGCGCTCGGGCTTATCGGTTTCAGAAGCGGCGGAACAAGCGGCGGAACGGGCGGCGGGATAGACTTCGTGATATTGCAGATTTTCATCGTGGCGGTTTTGCCCGCGATTTTCGAAGAGCTGACGAACAGGGGCGTTTTGGGCGCCGCGGAAAAGAACGAAAAAGAATATATCTTTTTTTCCGCGCTACTTTTTGCGCTTATGCACCAAAACGTTACGCAGACGGGCTATACTTTCGTCGCGGGGCTGGTTATGGCGGCGCTGTGCTTCTACACGAACAGCATCTGGGCGTCGGTGTTCTTCCATTTTATGAACAATTTTATCAGCGTCCTAAGGGCGTACACGGGGGTTTTGGACTTTTTGAACAGATTCTTCGGGCTTGCTTTGGGCGGCGGAATAGGAAGCGTTTTGGGCGCGTTGCTGTTTGTTATGTCGGTAGTTTTGATCGTCATGAGCTTTTGCCGCATCAAAAGCCGCATGCCGAAAAAGCTTCCGCGCTACACCGTTACGGAATTTTGTTCGTTCAAAAATTTCGACGACGAAAAACCGAATAACCGCGAAAAAATCTTTTTGTGGCTGACCGTTGGTATGAACTCGGCGGCAACGATATTCAGCTTGGTCTGGGGGCTTTTGAGATGAAGATAAACCTCGTTTGCGTCGGCAAAATAAAAGAAAAATATTTCACGGACGCCGTTTCGGAATACCAAAAACGGCTGTCGCGATTTGCCGATTTCAAAATAATCGAGCTTCCCGAATATCCTCCGAAAACGCAATCGAAGGCGGATATTTCGGCGTCGCTTTCTGCCGAAGGGAAAAAGATGCTTTCCGAGCTTAAGGGCTACGTCGTGGCCACGGCCATAGACGGCGAAATGCTTTCCAGCGAGGAGCTGGCCGCTCTCATAAACAAAAAGTTTTCGGACGGCTACGGCGAAATCACTTTTCTTATCGGCGGCAGCAACGGCACCGATCCCGAAATTCTGAAAAAAGCGGACAAACGCGTTTCGTTCGGGCGAGTTACCTATCCGCATCAGCTTATGCGCGTAATACTTGCCGAGCAGATATATCGCGCGGTTTCCATTCTGAACAATTTGCCGTATCACAAATAGATTTTTCGGAATATATTGCCGTATGTGTTACGGCTATGACGATTTAATAAAAGATATCAAAGCGCTTTCTGCGGGCGGCGCGAGGGTAGGAACGGCTGGCAAAAGCCTTTTCGGCCGAAATATATGGTACGCAATCGTGGGCAATGGCTTTTCGGGCGCGATGATTTTCGGCGCGATTCACGCAAGGGAGCATATAACGGCAAAACTCGTCTCAAGCCTCGCGAAAAATTATAGAGGACGAGGGGTGTTGTTCGTTCCTATGGTAAATCCCGACGGCGTCGAGCTTTGTAAAAGAGGCGTAACGTCGGCTCCCGAAAACGTGAGAAAAAGCCTGCTTCGCCTAAACGGAAGCGACGACTTTCGTGCCTGGAAGGCAAACGGCAGAGCCGTGGATTTGAACGTCAATTTCGACGCAGGGTTCGGGAAAGGCGAAAAAAATCGGTTTTCACCGGCGCCCGAAAACTACGTGGGGCCGTATCCGGAAAGCGAGCCGGAAAGCAAAGCGCTTTTGAGCCTTGCAAAAAGATTTTCGGTGGAAAAGGCGCTATGCTACCACGCGAAAGGCGAAGTGATTTACTACGGCTACGAAAACGGCGAGGAGGACTATCCCGCCGCAAAAACGATTTCCGACCTGACGGGCTACGTTCCCTTAAGAAGCGACGGCAGCCACGGCGGATTTAAGGACTATTTTATCAAAACGGGCAAAAAAGCGCTCACCGTCGAGGTGGGTTCGGACGAAAAATCATACGTCGGATTGTACGACGAATACGACAAAATATATCGGCAAAACCGCCCCGCTTTGGCGGCGTTTACGGAGAAAATATGGACGAAAAATACATGAGAAGAGCCATAGAGGTGGCAAAACAGGGCGAAGAATACGACGAGGTTCCGATAGGTTGCGTCGTGGTTAAGGACGGCGAAATAATCGCCGAAGCGCATAACCGAAAGGAAGAGAACAAGTCTGCGCTTTGCCACGCGGAAATGCTGGCCCTTGCCGAGGCCGCGGGCAAAATTGGCGACTGGAGGCTGTACGGCTGCGACGTTTACGTTACTTTGGAGCCTTGCGCCATGTGTGCGGGGGCAATGATAAACAGCCGCGTCGACAACATTTTTTTCGGCGCGTACGACCAAAAGGCCGGTTGCTGCGGCACGCTTTACAACCTGCCCGTCGACGAACGATTCAATCATCGCCCGAACGTTGAGGGCGGAATTCTGGAAGAGGAATGCGCAGGGCTTTTAAGCGAATTTTTCCGCATAAAACGCGAACAAAAAAAGAAAACCAACGTTGAATAAAAAACGCCGTCCCGCACGGGACGGCATTTTAATGTTCTGATTTGTTTTAATAAACCGCTTATTCTGCCGCTTGGGCGGCTTCGAATTTGTGCTTGAGTTCTTTTTGATAATAAGGCGATTCGCCCGATTCCGGTCTGTTTTCGCGTCTTGCTTCAAGGTCCTTAAGCACCAACGATTTTTGCTGATTGGTGTACTTCACGAAGAACAGCGGAATTATGTAAAGCACCGCAGCGATTGCAGGAGTGAGGATCATAAGCGGCCAGATCCATTTGTGGAAAGCTTCAGGCTGGGCGCCGCCGATTTCAGGGTTTTCGTACTGAATATAGTGGAGCCATTTGCCGAGCACGATACCCGTAAGGCCTTGGTTTATACCGCTTGAAATTTTTGTAAAGAGGGTTTGCATTGCAAAAGTTACGCCTTCTGTGCGCATGCCGGTTTTCCATTCGATATAGTCGATGCTGTCGTTGAAAAGGCTGGTTTGCGCAATGCTCAAAATGCCCGTCAATGCGTTTCCGACAGCCATAACGACCATTGCCGTCCAGAATGCGGCAGGAGAGGAATAACCGATAATCCAGGAGATGACTCTGGACACTGCGGAAGCAATCTGCGCGGTGATCATGACGTTCAAAAAGCTGTTGCCCATTAGTTTTTTAAGCTTGTCGGCAAAGAGCATCGCAACGACGGTCGGGCCGTACAAAACGAGGCCTATCGCGGTGCTTGCGAAGTTGCCGTCAAAAGTTTTTCCGAACAAAGTCAGCGGATAGTCGAATTGGAAAAACTGATACATAAGGCTGGTTCCGATTCCGACCGCGCCCAAAATGTTTGCAAGCGACAACAGAAGAAGCATTTTGTTCTTAAACAGCAGGCTGAAGCCTTCTTTTAAGCTGTCTTGTTTTTTGATAAGAGGGACGCGCTCTTTTGCCGAGTAACACAAAAACGACAATCCCGCGCCCACAATTGCAAAGAAACCGCACATAATCGGCAGGATAACCTTGGTCTGGCTGACGCCCGGGAAGAAGCCGATTAGCAGACTGTAGACCATAGGAATCATCGCTCCGAAAACGCCGTAGGAAACGCTTCCGACCGTCCTTGCCCATTGTATAAAGCTTTCGCGCTCGTCGGGGTTTGGCGAAACCATTGCGGTTATGGACCAGATAGGGACGTCCTGCAACGAATACGCTATGTCCCAAACGGCATAAGCAATGACGAAGAAGAAATATTTCCAGAAACCTTCATCAATAATCGGCGTTAAGAATACGAAAATCGTGGAAACCGCAATGATCGGCGGCATAAACTTAAGCCACGGTCTGAGCTTTTCGCCGCTTTTGAAGTGGACGCGGTCCATAATCGAGCCGATGAGCGGATCGTTGATGCCGTCCCAAATTTTTAAAATGATGATGATGATGCCCGAAACGGCGGCGTTCATGCCCGAATAAGTGTTCAGAAATACCGTGAAAAAGCCTGCGCCGATAAGGGAATACAACAGGTTTTGTCCGGCAAGACCGGTCAGAAACCTTATCGTTTCCTTTTTGGGAACGTGCCGTTCTTTTGTGGAATAGACGTTTGTTTCCGTTAATTTCTCCATAATTTCCCCCAAACAAAGTTGTTAAATTAAATTATATCATAAAAGATAGCGGAAAACAACGGTTTTTTTGAAACTTAAACGTCTTTTTGCAGTATTATAGAGTATGAAAAATTCCGATATATTCGTGGCGGTGATAAGTGAGCCGTCCTTTATGAGCAAAAGTCCTATCTTCGGGAAACCGATAGGCGAGTATCTGGCGGACGAAATTGCGGCGTTTCCGCACGCCGTGTTCGACTGCGAAAAGCGCGTTACACGGCCGAAATGCAAGTTTTTCTGTCTGCTGTACGCGGATATGGCGCTGGTGACGGAGGATATGATCGTCGGCGCGGCGGAGGCCCTGAAGAGAAGGAATATTCCGTCTTTAAGGCTCGGCGCAGGCTATATCGTCAGAGAAAACGCCGAAGTCGATCCGAAATATGCGGCGGCGGAGAAATATTTTTTGCGAGCAAACGATACAAGTTCCGTAAACATGGTGTATAATGAAATAAGAAAGCGTGCGAAAGAGAAGCTCGAAAAGGGCGGCGTGCTGTGCTTCGGGGACGCGGAAGCGGATTTTACAGCCACGATAGAGCCGGGCGCGATTCTTTGCGGAAACGTCAAAATCAAAGGTAACAGCCACGTTTGTCGCGGCGCAAAAATCACCGATTCGGTTATAGAAAACAGTCGCATAGGCGAAAACAGCACCGTCGGGCCGTTCGCTTACGTAAGGGAAGGCAGCGAAATAGGCAAAAATTGCCGCATAGGCGATTTTGTGGAGATCAAAGCCTCCAAACTCGGCGACGGAGTTAAGGCGGCGCACCTTGCTTACGTCGGGAACGCCGAGGTGGGGGACAACGTAAACGTCGGGTGCGGCGCGGTGTTCTGCAATTACGACGGCTTCAAAAAGCACAAAACCGTTGTGGGGAAGGGCGCGTTTATCGGCGCGAACGTCAATCTCGTTGCTCCGCTTAAGGTGGGCGACGGCGCGTATATAGCGGCGGGAAGCACCGTAACCAAGGATTTGCCGGACGGCGCATTTTGCATAGAAAGAACGACTCAACAAGTCAAACAAAAAAGGAAAACGTAAACTTATGAAGATCATCATCGGCCTCGGAAACTACGGCAAGAAGTACGAAGGGACTTGGCACAACATGGGCTTTGCCACTCTCGAAAAACTTGCCGAAATGCTGAACGTCAAGTTTAAGACTTCGGAATGTAAGTCTAAAACCGCGATTTGGCATTTTAACGACGAAAAAATCGTGCTGGCACTGCCGCAGACGTATATGAATTTGTCGGGCGAGGCGGCAAGAGAGCTGGTGGGAAAATACAAGGCAACGCCTGAGGACGTGGTGGTCGTTTACGACGACGTCGATCTTCCTACTGGGACGCTCAGGCTCCGCGCCGAGGGCAGCGGCGGCACCCACAACGGCATGAAGAACATCGTCGAGCTTTTGGGAACCAAAAACTTCAAGCGCGTAAGGCTGGGGATTGCCTCGGACAAAGGCGAAATCCCTCTCATGAACTACGTGCTTAGCAAGGTGCCGAAAACCTCGGAAGCGGTGGTTTCGGAAATGACGACGAGGGCGGCGGAAGCCGTCAAAAAGTACGTCGAAACCGACGACTTCGAGCTGGTGATGCGGTTATATAACGGGGAAGAAAAAAATTAGCATCAAACTTTTTCGGAGGAAAAAGTGCAATTTTTATCGTTAGAAAAACTCGGCGGCGACTTCAGGTCGCTGCTCTACTCGGTACGGGGTGGCAGGCCAACCTCGGCGTTTTCGCTTGCTCCGGGGGCGAAAATCCACGTTGCGGCCGAGCTAAAATCAAAGGTCTTGTTCGTTACGGCCGACAGCTTGCAGGCAAAGGACGTGGCGAAAAAATTAAACAGGTATTTCGGAAGGGAAGCGGCGGTTTATCTGCCGTCCCGCGACGACGTTTTGCTTTACAAAAAGGTCGGCAACCGCGCTTTGTACGCAGAGCGCAGCTTTGCGCTTGCAAAAATACTGAAAGGCGAAGCGCAGGTGGCGGTCGTTTCCGCAGAAACGCTGGAGCAATATCTTCCCGACAGAGAGGAATTTGAAAAATCGGTGCTGACGATAAACGTCGGCGACGAAATTACGCCTCAAAAAATTGCGACGATTCTGGCGTCGGGGGGCTACGAGCGCGTGGCCGAGCTTTCCGGCCGAGGCGAATTTTCCGTTCGCGGCGACACCGTGGAAATTTATCCGCAGTCGGGTTATCCTGTCAGAATAAGCTTTTTCGACGACATAGTTGAAAACGTCAAGCGGTTCGATTTCGACACCCGCGAGCGCGTGGCCGAAGAAACCGCGGTATATCTTCCGCCCGTGGCGGACATAATTATCCGTAACCCCGAAAAAGTGGCCGAACGCCTGAAAAAGGTGAAGGCTGGCGGACACGTGGCGGAAATAATTGCGGACGCGCTCCAAAAGCTGGAGCAAAATCCCGTGGACGGCAGTCTGTGCTGGCTGATACCGTTTATGCCGGACAACCTCGGCACGATTTTCGACTATCTGGATAAGGACTGGACGATCGTTTTTGACGAAGCGAAACTGGTCAGCGACAAGCTTAAACTGGTGGAGCTTGAGCATAAGGGGAGAGTGAAAAGTCTCTCCGAAGGCGAGGAAGCTTTGCCGGAGCATATAAATTCACTCATTTCTGCAGATCGCGTCGTAAGGCTGATAGGCGGCTTCAAGAGGTTGGCGTTTCAGCAGATAACGTCGCTAAATCCGCTGTTTGCTGCGCAAAGCATTTTCAAGTTCAACGCAAGGCCTACCACAAGGTATTACCTCGACTATTCGGGGCTTATAACCGACCTTAAAAATTTCAACGCGAACGGCTACAACGTCGTTCTTTGCGCGGGGAATAAGGAGCGGGCAAAGAGCCTTGCGGAAAAACTTAAGGCGGAAGACGTTATGGCCTATCCGTCCGACGAGGTGGAAAAGGGCATATATGCAACCTCGTTCGACGTTCCGAACGGCTTCATTTATCACGACCAAAAGCTTGTTCTCGTGGGCGCCGACGACCTATACGGCAAACCTAAGGCGGAAGACGTGTTCAAACCGAAAAAGCACTTAATCGCACCGAAAGCGGGGGATTACGTGGTTCATGAGGTGCACGGCATAGGTATCTGCGAAGGAACCGTCAAGCAAAAAGTGGGCGACGTGGAGAAGGATTACGTTGCCATACGCTATCGCGAAGGGGCAATGCTTTATTTGCCCGTCGATCAGATGGACAGGCTGACGAAATACTCCGGTTCGGACAATCCGCGCCTCAACAAAATAGGAGGTAAGGAGTTCGAAAAAGTAAAGCAGAAGGTTCGCGCTTCCGTCAAAAAACTGGCGTTCAGCCTCAACGCGCTCTACGCCGAAAGAAGCAAAATCAAAGGGTTCGTTTACCCGCCGGACACGCCCGAGCAAAAGATTTTCGAGGACAACTTCCCGTTTACGCCGACAGCCGATCAGGAAGCCGCAATAAAGGACGTCAAGGACGATATGGAAAAAGGTAAGCTTATGGACAGACTTATCTGCGGCGACGTCGGGTTCGGAAAAACCGAAGTGGCTTTCCGCGCCGTTTTCAAGGCGGTTATGGCAGGAAAGCAGGCGGCTATTCTGGCGCCTACCACGATTCTGGCAAAACAGCACTATAACACGCTGCTGTCGAGGATCGAGGGGTTTGACTTAAAGGTGGACCTTTTAAGCAGACTGCAAAACAAAAAGCAAGCCGATGAAATTCTGGAAAATGTCGAGCTTGGGTTGACCAACGTGCTCGTCGGCACGCACAGATTGCTGTCGAAGGACGTCAAATTCGACGATCTTGGCCTTCTGGTGCTGGACGAGGAGCAGCGTTTCGGCGTCGAGCATAAGGAAAAACTTAAACTTCTGAAAAAGGACGTCGATATAATCACCATGTCGGCAACGCCTATCCCGAGGACGCTGTCAATGAGCCTCAACGGCATAAGGGACATAAGCCTTCTTGAAACTCCGCCGACGGGCAGGCTGCCGGTGGAAACCTACGTCACCGAATACTCTGACAACCTCTTAAAAGACGCGATTTTGAGAGAAATCGGCCGTGGCGGACAGGTTTTGGTGCTGTATAACTACGTCGAAACGATAGATTCGTTTGCGTCGAAAGTGCAGAAGCTTGCGGGCGGCGCGGCGAAGATAATCGTTGCGCACGGGCAGATGTCGGGACCTATGCTTGACGAAAGGATAACGCGGTTTTATCAGCGTGAAGCCGACGTTCTGGTGTCGACGACCATCATCGAAAACGGCATAGATCTTCCCGACGCAAACACCCTTTTCGTGGTGGACGCCGACAGGTTTGGCTTAGCACAGCTCTATCAGCTGAGGGGGCGCGTCGGGCGAAGCGGACAGCTTGCTCACGCCTATTTCACCACGAGGGAAAACAAAGTGGTTTCCGAAGAAGCGGCCAAAAGGCTGACTTCGCTTATGGATTACAACGAGTTCGGAAGCGGCTTTAAGATAGCCTTAAGGGATCTGGAGATTCGGGGGGCGGGCAACCTTCTGGGTGCCGAACAGCACGGGCATATTGCGGGCGTCGGTTACGAGATGTATACGCGGCTTCTGAGAGAAGCGGTGGACGAAATCCGTTTCGGACGAACGGCAGAGAGCGCGGAAGTGGAAATGAAGGTGGATTGCAACGCATACGTCGGCGACGGCTACGTTTCGGCGTCCGACAGGCTTCGTATCTACAAAAAAATCGCGGAAATCAGAAACAAGGAAGACAAGGACAGACTGCTTGCGGGCATTCGGGCAACGTACGGCGAACCGCCGAAACCGCTGGTGAATCTGATAAACGTGGCGTACCTGAAAGCGCTCGTTTCGGGCTTTTCGGCGACGAGGGTTACCTTAAGCCGAAAGAAGGCGGAAATAGCCCTTTCCGAGGACTTTTTCAAGAACGCCGATCTCGTGGAAATCGTGGACAAAAACAAACAGACCGTTCGCCTCGTGGCCGAGCCGCCGGCGCTGCTGTTTAACCTGCCGAGCGTGGACGTTGAGGACAATTTGGTGCGTCTTATCGCATTTTTCGAGCGCGGATTGGCCTAGAAGAGGCAAAACTTGTCCGAAAAACAGAAAAAACCTTGCATTTTGATTGCGTATACGATTTATTTTTTGTATAATAGGTAAGTACAATTTCTTAATTAAATTTATTAGGAGAACAATTTATGAAGAAAAAGTTTGTTGCAATTTTGCTTGTGGTCCTCGTTCTGGCCACTGTGTTTGCAGGGTGCGACATCATCACTAAAAACGACGAAAGAGTTTCCAAAAAGGTTCTTGCGACCGTATCTTTCGGCGAACATACCGACACCGTAACCAGAGGCGACGTTCTGTCTTCCTTCAACAGCTACGGCTATTATTACGTTTACTACTACGGCTACACCTATGAGGAAACCTTCAAGCTCCTCACCAAGAGCCTTGCGCAAAGAAAGCTGTTGGTGCTTTACGCCAAGTACTATCTTAATGGCAAAAGCATGAGCTTCGGCAACGATATTGCCTCCGTCGAAAAACTGCTTCATCCGCAGGAAGTCGCTCACGCAGTCGACGCCACCAACGATTCGTTTGAAGAATCCATCAAGTCCATCATCGAAGATCTCGAGAAGGAAGCCAAGGCAAATCAGGGCAGCACCACCACCGACGACGGCAACGTCAAGGTTATAAGCACCGCCGATTCCACCGAGTACAAAGTGGGCGACGTCATCGACATCAACGATTTCCAAATCGAAATCACCAACGACAAAGGCGAAACCGAAACCAAGGAAATCACTTCCGACATGGTCAAGGAAATTCCGTCCACTGCTACCACCGGCAAAAAGAAGCTCGTCGTTACCTACGAAGGCAAGGACTACAGCATCGAACTGACCGTCAAGAGCCTTGACGCAAGATCTCAACGTCCGACGGAAGGCGAAGCCGACTGGACCTACGACGAAACCTTGGGCGACGGCGCAGTCACCATTCCTCTCAAATGGACCGATAAGGATTTCGTTTCCGAACACAAGGACAGCGAATATTTCGAAAAGGCCGTTGCAAAACTGAAAAAGAACCTCGAAACCAACTATTCGGACTACGAAAAATTCTACGAGGAACAGCTTGAAAGCATGCTGCTTTCTCACTTCCAACGCCAGCTCCTCGCCGACAACTTCACTTCCGAACAGATTGCCGCCGAGCTTTCCAAGAAAGCCGCTTTGGAAGTTGCAACCGACAGAGAAACCTACGAAAAGCTCGCTTCGCAATACGCCACCGATCTCGGCAGCGACGTGACCGGCATTGCCGTTCATCCTACCGAAGGCTACGGCTACGTTTACAACATTTTGCTTAAGTTCAGCGACAAGCAGAGCGCAGAACTCAAAAAATACGCCAGCGGCGGAGCTTACTTCTCCAGCGAAGAAGTTTACAAAAAAGTCAGAGAAATGCTGGCAGGCGAAATCACCGTCAACGTCAGCAACCTCAAATACACCAAAGAACTCGACTGCGACAAACACACCTGCGACAACGAAGGCTGTATCGGCGATTGCGACAAGCACGCGGATTGCACCGACGTAAACTGCACCGATAGGGCGTACGTTGCCACCGACGTTCCTGTTCAGACCGTGCTTTCCTGGATCAGATCCGACCTCGAAGCCGCGGCAAGCATCGAAAACGCCTACGAGCGTCAGATGGCTACCTTGGAAGTTGCAACCGAATGGCTCTACAGAGTTAACGACGATCCGGGTATGTTTGCAACCGACACCTACAACGGCGTAACCGGCAAAGGCAACGGCTACCTCATCACTCCGGAAGGCGAAAAGAGCACCTACGTTGACGAATTCACCGCTCTCGGCAGAGCCCTCGTCAAAAAAGGCCTCGGCAGCTTCGACACCGGCAGCACCGAAAACGCTTCCGACTTCGGCTTCAGCACCACTCCTTCGGAAAATGTCTGGTACTGCATCACCGATTACGGCATTCACATTATGATCGTAAGCTTCATTCCTCACGATTTCGCGGCATTCGGCCTTGACGGCGAAAAGATTTTCGCCACCGAAGAAGAGTTCAAAGCCGGCGAAACTCCGATGGACTACATCGTCAAGTTCGGCACCTTGAACATGGCTGATAACTACGGAACCTTCTCCGTCGACGCGGACGGCGAAGTCAGCTACACCGGCCTCACCAAGGAAAGCTTCTACAAAGACGGCAAACTCCTTGCTTCCAAAGTCAACAAATCTCAGACCTACGGCGAAAAACTTGCCGAGACCAACAAGTCCAACCTGACATCCGATCTCTACAGCCGCATTTCCGCCAACGTCTTTGATGAAAACGCCGACAGCATCATGTTCGACGACAAGAAACTCAAAAAACTTGCAAAAGAGAACGAAAAATAAACAGCAACAAAAAAGCGGTTCGCAAAAGCGAGCCGCTTTTATATTTCGTCAATTTCCAACCAAAAACCGCCCTATTCGGAGCGGTTTATATATTAAAAAGTTTCTATTCCCAACAAAAAATCCACGCTGACGTCAAAATACTTTGCCACCGAAACAAGCGCGTCCAGACTCGGTTCGCGTTTGCCGCTTTCCCAAAAACTGACGGTTTGGTTTGAAAACCCCAGTTTTTTGCCGAGTTGGTCTTGCGAAAGATTGGCTTCTTTTCTCAATTCTTTCAATATAATACCAAATTTGTTATCTCTCATAATTAACAATATAATAAAACAATTTTCCTACATTATGTTGACTTCCTACGAAATGTAGGATAAAATTAAAATGATATTACATACACGCAAAAGTTATTTTTCCCGGAACACAAAAATATAATCACGTGGGCCGGAATTCTATAGAGAAGGAAAGTCTTTGAAAGGAGTAAAATTTATGCTAAAAAACATATATTAGGCAAAACCGCTCTTTTAAAAGCGGTTTTTTCGTATCAAATTTGGATATCAATTTAAAAAAATTCAATATCATTCAAAAAATAAGCAGGAAAACAGCTTTTTATTTCGTATTTAATAATGACTGCAACGAGCAAAATTTGCGAGTTCAGAGGTCGTTATATTTACGTTAAAGCAAAGGAGGAATTTATGGGATTGAACATGAAGGAATTGGAGAAGTCGCTTGTCGTTGCGGTAACAAGTGCAAAAAGCGAAGAACAAACTTATGCCGACGATCTTTATAGACACGTTGACATTGAAAAGAAAGAGATAGAAAAAGCAATGCCGTATCCGAGAACGGGAGAGTATGACACCGGCATTGATTATGAGGATATAGAAAGAATTGAGTACGAAAAAAGAGCAAATAAGCCATATTATGCCAAACTCAAAATAATCAAGGAATATTGTGACACGGGAAGACTATATTGTGGACACCTGCAAATCAATAATGCTAATTATTTTCTGATGGATAATGATTTGGATACCAAAACTTCTATTAAAGAAGATACTCACCTTATAAACGTAGACGATGCAAATTATACACATTTCGTCAAGTGGTGGCGATTTCCTAAAGGGAAAGAGAGCGTTGTATTTTCGAGAAACGTTACGATGTCGAAGAAAAAAGTAGAAAATGTAGAAATTATTCTGGATAGAAGGAATGAACTCTTTTCTCAGTTTACTGATAAGTATTTATTGAGTTCTTTGCTTAGAAATAAAGATAAAAAAGGTATTCAAAGTATAATTCAAACAATTCAAAACAAACAGGACGCATTGCGAATAAAAGATAAAGAGAGTTCGTTGATTGTTCAAGGTTGTGCAGGGTCTGGAAAAACAATGGTATTATTGCATAGGTTAAGATATTTGTTGGCTAACACATATATAACAGATGGAAATTATTTGTTTTTAGTGCCGGGCAGGGATTTCAAAAAATTTATTTCCGATGCAGCCAAGGATTTTAGAATCACTGAAAAAAATATATTCTCTTATTACGATTATTATAGGTATCTTGAGGGAAAAGAACAAAAAAATGAGAATCCGGAAAGAAACGAAACAAATTTTGCTCAAGATTATTTAAAAAAAGTATATTCAAAAGAATATATTCAAGAGATATATGGTTCAATTCTCAAGCAGCTTCGGGAGCAATTTGGGTTGCTAATATCGTCGTACGAGAGTGAACTTAACAAGAAAATGGGAGCCGAAAAAAAAGATTTAGAGGAAACGGCTTTGGCAATAAAACGCGATGCGACAGCGAAGGTAAAGAAGGCAACAGAAAATATATATAAGTATTTAAATAATGAAGTTGGGGAATCTTATGATAGTATTGGCCCGGTGTTCGAAGAGATAGTGCAGGCGTACTTAAAAAAGGAAAAAGAGTATGAAACAGAATTAAACTCGCACAGAAATATAAATATTACATTAAGCGACAATCGTATATTGACCAACAAAACGCTCAACGATATAAAGGGAGAAATCGAAAACGAAAAGGAACAAGTCCGTAAAGCGTCTATATTTACGAGGGATTCGCATAAATATAAATTAAAAAAATTGGAAGATTTGTATCAAAGAACGCTATTAAAACTAAAAGAAGAAATAGCAGAAGAGGATGAAAAGAATTTTTATCGCGATGCGATTAAAAAATACGAAGTATATGAGGGAATATCTTTAAAAAATGCAGAAACAATTATAAATACAATAAAAGATATTTTAGCGGAGGCCAACAAAAAAATTATCGAGATTCAAGCAAAAATCGATTCTTGTGAGAATAGTTTTGCCATAAAACACAAAGAAGAGGTAGATTGCTTGAAGGAGCTGATTGTTTTTTCTGGCGATTTTTATAATACAATCGACAAGAACAGGGAAGGCCTTATTCCGATATATCGGGTTATCGGTAATGCCGTACAAAAAGGATATGTGTTGTTACAAAGCTTATTGAAAGATAATGCGCAAATAGAAAAAGAACAATTAGCAATATTTGGTAATTATTCTTCTGAGAAATTGTGGACATATCTAAGCAAATCGATGTTTCAAGAATGTAAAAATCGTGTTTATAAAGAGTTTGGAGTAAAAATGTGCGACGAATATAAACATTATTGGTTTTTACGTTTGTATTGCGATTATTTGATGAATCCAACAGTTTTAAAGGAAAAAACGAAGGAATTTATTTTTATCGATGAGGCGCAGGATTTAAGTGTTGCCGAATTGGAATTGATTCAGAAAATAAATACGGCAGAACAAAAGCCAAAAATAAATTTGTTTGGCGATATCGATCAAAATATAACGGCGCAAGGCATAAAAAAATGGGCAGACGTAGGAATAACGCGGGATATTTATTCCTTGAATGAAAATTTCAGAAACACCAATCAGATCGTGGAGTACTGCAACAAAAAATTGGATATGCGGATGCAACCGGTCGGCGTTGATATGGATGAGGTAAGTGAATATAAAGATATTTCCGCCGCAATAGATTATGCGGAAAATATTAAAAACGACGCGGTATTTATTGTAAAAGACGAGTATGCCGAAGCAGATTTAGAAAACCTTCTTAAAGGAAAAGGAATAGAAAATTATCACATATATACGGTGAAAACCGTTAAAGGCCTGGAGTTTAAAGAAACGTTCGTTTTTGACGACGGCATGCAAAGAAACGAAAAATACATAGCGTACACAAGGGCATTGGCAAAATTGAACGTCATCAAAAATCTCCCGAAATCGGCAGACAGAGAGAAAATAACAATTATTCAAGGAACCGATGAAATGTAAAGAAAAAACCGCTCCGCAAGGGAGCGGTTTTTTGATGCGGTTTTATAAGGCGGTTATTTCAGCTTTGCCTCCAAGCGGTAGATGGGGAGGCCTTTTTGGGCGAACATTTTTTCGTATTCGGTTTGGACGTTGCCCGAAAAATCGGAATTGTGCAGATCTCTTATGACGCTCGTAACCTCGAAGCCGTTTTCGGAAAAGCTTTTTAGGGAATAGTCAAAAAATTCCTCGTTGTCGGTTTTTTGGCAGACGACGCCGCAAGGCGTGAGAATCTTTTTGTAGATGTTCAAAAAGTTTTTGTAGGTAAGGCGGCGGTTTTCGTAGGAGCCTGCGGGGAACGGACAGCTGAAATTCAGGTAAATTTTTTGGACGGAGAAGTCCGGGATATACTTAAGAAGGTATTCCGCGCCGCAGTTGAGAAAGCGTAAATTCGGAATGTTTTCGGCTTCGGCCGCTTCGCACGCGGCGATTATGACGTTGCTGATTTTTTCGACGGCCAAAAAGTTTACGTCGGGGTTTTTCTTTGCGGTTTCGATGATGAAGCCGCCTTTCCCTGCGCCGATTTCCAGCTCGACGGGGTTGTCGTTTCCGAAAACGTCAAAAAAAGACAGCGGCGTGCGGGTTTGGTTTGCGACGCGCGCGTCTTTTTCGGACGTGTCGATGTCAAGAAGGTAAACGTTTTGCCGTTCGAGGCGTTTTTCGAGGTTGTGTTTTTTTCTCATTCGCATGGGCGGGTTCTCCTTACCGATTTATTATATAGCATTTTCCGCTTCAAATCAAATTGCTTTCGGTATAAACGGGCGAATTCGTGTCAAAAATAGCTTCAAAGGAGAAAAACATGAAAAAAATCGTTTACATATCGCTCGTTTTGCTGGTTCTGTCGGCGTGCTTAATGACGTCCGCGGCTTGCGGAAACAAAATCGAAACCAAGGACTGCGTGCGCATTCACGTTCGCGCGAACAGCAACTCCGACGCAGACCAAAGCGTCAAAATGAAGGTGGTGGAAAAAGTGGTGGAATATCTCACCCCGCGTCTTGCCGCTTGCAGAACGCCGTCGGATGCGAAAAAGGAAATTAACGCGGCCATTTCCGAAATAGAGAAGGTGGCAAACGGCGTTCTGGCCGCAAACGGCAAAAAATACACGGCGAAAGCGACGCTAAAAAGAGAGAAGTTTCCGACCAGAAACTACGACGGCATAAACTTTTCGGGCGGCGTTTACGACGCGCTCATAGTGGAGCTTGGCACGGGAAGCGGCGACAACTGGTGGTGCGTGGCTTTTCCGCCGCTGTGTTTCGTGCCGGAAGAAAATAGCGAAAACTTCAGATACCGTTCGCTCATCGTCGAGCTTATACGGAAATTCAAGGAGGAACAATGAAAAAATTCAAACTGACAGTGGCCGTCTTTATGACGGCGCTGACGATTATCACAGCGGGAATTTGCGCGTCTAACCTGACTGCCGAAGCTGCCGAAACCGTAGTTTTGAAAAGCGGAAGCACCGGCGCGCAGGTCCGCACGCTTCAGACGAAACTCAAAAACTGGGGCTATTATCGCGGCACAATCGACGGCATTTACGGTTCGGAAACCAAGGCTGCGGTCATCAAATTTCAAAAAAAGAACGGCCTTACGGCAGACGGTATAGTGGGAGCAAAAACGGCGGCGGCTTTGGGAATGAAGCTGTCGGCTTCGTCTTCGACGAACAGCGGCTACGCTTCGTCCGACGTCTATCTTCTTGCGAAACTAGTGTACGGCGAAGCGAGGGGCGAGCCTTATACAGGGCAGGTTGCGGTGGCGGCCGTCGTTCTGAACAGAGTCAAAAGCAGCAAATTTCCAAACACGATAGCGGGCGTCATCTATCAATCGGGCGCATTTACCGCAGTGTCCGACGGGCAGATAAATCTGGAACCTAATTCCACGGCCTATTCCGCTGCGCGCGACGCTATGAACGGTTGGGATCCGACGAGCGGGTGCTTATATTACTACAACCCCGCCACCGCAACCAGCAAGTGGATCTGGTCCAGACAGGTGCGCTTGTCGATAGGAAGACATAACTTTTGCGTGTAGAGGTGCGTATGGATAAAACCAAAAAAATCTTATTGATTATGACCATCGTCTTTGGGCTTTCCACGGTGGCTTTGGCCGTTTCGACGGGCGTTTTGAAGTCGTCCGAAAAGAACAACGTAAACGAGCTGGAGGCGCACTATCAGCAAGCGTATTTCGAGCTGTTGCAGCAAACCAACGATATGGAAGTCAAGTTGTCGAAGTTTTTGGTGTCTGCCTCTAACCGCACGCAACAGGAAATTCTGTACGATGTGTGGAAAGGCAGCGAGGTTTCGGGGACGGCTCTTGCCGCGCTTTCCGCGCGCGATTCGGGAGTAGCCGAGGCGATGAAGTTTGAAAATCAGCTTGGCGATTTTGCCTACTATTGGGCAGACAAGCTGGCAGACGGAAACGGGCTTGACGAAGAAGCTTATCAAAGCTTCGAGAAGCTGCACGAGGTGCTTAAAAAGCTTGGCGAAGAGCTTGGCAAGGTGCAGACCGAAATTGCGGGCGGCTATTTGTTTATGAAGGACTTTGGCGGCGAAAACGACGTTTTATCGGGCGTTTTGAAAGACTTAAACGGAGGTTCGGTGGAATATCCGAAGCTTATCTACGACGGTCCGTTCAGCGACTCCAGAGAAAACAAAGAAGCGAAATTTCCCGCGGGAAGCAAAATAACGTCCGAAGAAGGGCTTGCCGCCGTTAAGCGTTACACCGCTTATCATAAGGTGAAATCCATCGACTACGTTGACCTCTGGCAGGGCGACGTGCCGACTCACGCCTATCGCCTGACGGCAGAGGACGGCGAAGAAATGACGGTGCAAATAACCGAGCAGGGCGGCGTTTTGTATGCGCTGACGATGCCTGCGGAGGTTTCGGATCCGACTCTTTCGGAGGGCGAATGCGTTTTGCTTGCGTCGCAATATCTGACTGCGCAGGGTTTTGAGGATATGAAGGCGGTCTGGGTGTCCGATTCCGACAGCGTAGTGTACGTCAATTTCGCCGCCACGGAGAACGGGGTGGTGCTCTATAGCGACCTCATAAAAGTCAAGGTGCGTGCGGATAACGGCAAAATCGTCGGCGTCGAGGCAAACAATTATATTCTAAATCACGTCAAAAGAAACTTGGATACGTCCGGGATAATAACCGCGCAGAAGGCCGCGGAAAGCGTGTCGGCAAGGATAAGTCTGTCCACCGACGAGCCGAGGCTTACACTTATCCCCGACGGCTCGGGCGAAAGACTTTGCTATGAATTTTTCGGCGACTACAACGGGCAATACTACGTTTATATCGACGCAAGAACCGGCGAAGAAGCGGAAATTTTGTTCGTCATCGACTCGGACGGCGGAAAACTTCTGATGTAGGAACAGGCCAAGCTCCGCTCGGCATACTATGGAAAAGCGGAGGGCTTATGTTGTTTGGAACGGACGGCGTCAGGGGGCGCGCCAAATGGCTTTTGAAATCGGGAGTGGCGACGTACGTCGCAAAGGCTCTGGGGACGATATGCCCCGCTAGCACCGTGGTTATAGGAACCGACACCCGCCAAAGCTCGCCCGAAATCGAAAGACTGATAACGAGCGGACTTATTTCAACCGGCGTAAAAGCGTTGAGGCTTGGCGTGGTGCCGACGCCTGCCGTCAGTTTTCTGACCAAAAGATACGGCGCGGACTTCGGAGTTATGATCACCGCAAGCCATAATCCGCCCGAATATAACGGCATAAAAATTTTCGGCAAAGACGGAGGCAAGCTTTCCGCGCAAGAGGAGCTTGAGGTCGAAAACGCGGTTCTCTCCGGCAAGTTCGGCTACGCGGTCGGCGAAGAAATCGTTATAAAGGGCGGCGTGGACGCCTACGTAGATTACGTCGCTTCAAAAGTGAACGCCGATTTTTCGGGAAGAGAGGTTACCGTCGACTGCTGCCACGGCGCAACGGGCGTTGCGGCAAGGCGAGTTTTTGAAAAACTCGGCGCAAAAACCACCGTTCTTTGCGGCGCTCCGTCGGGAGAACTGGTGGGAGTGTATTCGGGAAGCACCAACATCGAATATCTGAAGGGAAACCTTCAAACCAAAGTAGGGTTCGCTTACGACGGCGACGGCGACAGGGTTATGGCCGTGGCGGACGGAAAAGTGCTGGACGGCGGCAAAATTTTGTATCTTCTGGCAAAAGCGAGAGGCGAAAAACGCGTTGCGTCCACAGTCATGGCAAACGGCGCGCTGGAAGACGCGCTTGAGAAGCAGGGAATAAGCCTCGAAAGGTCGGACGTCGGGGACAAAAATCTGTCGGCGCTTATGAAAGAGAAGGACATAGAGCTCGGCGCAGAGCCTTCGGGGCACGTCATCGTGGGCAAAGATTCCACCGGCGACGGAGTGCTGGCATCGGCGTTGTTCTTCAAGTATTATACGGACGGTTTTTTTGCGTACGACGAATATCCGTCCGTTATGAAAAACGTTTCCGCGCCGCCCGCCGCTATTTTTTCGGACGAAACGCAGCTTGCAATCCAAGAGGCTGCAGAGCTTTTAGCGGGCCGCGGCAGAATTTTGGTTCGACCGAGCGGAACCGAACCCGTCGTTCGTGTTTATGCGGAGGCAAAGGACTGCGATTTGGCGCAAAAAGCCGTGCAAAAAGTGGTAAACGCTCTGCAATTTTTATAAAACCAAAAAAAATTTGAAAAAAATAAAAAATTTTTTCATAAAATCGTTGACAAACGGCAAAACGCGTGCTATTATAAGGCCATCTTAAAAAACAGCTCATAATTTTCCCCCTTATCATATAATTAGTAAAGCGGTTTGGATTTTTCCGGACCGCTTTACTAATTGTTTTTATTCTATTTTTCCGCCGAAAAAAGCGTCAGATCCACCAGTCTGAAATGCGCGCGGGCGCGTTCCACCGCTTCCTCGTCGACGACGGTGTTTTTTGCTATCAAAAGATTTTTTTCGCCGTCGTAAATATCCTGCGTCAAAACTCTGCCTTTCAAAAACGAATAGTCGGACACCAGTCGCGGCGGGTTTATCGACGCATCGGTGCCCGACAGCACGGCGACGGAACGAGAAGAGCTGTCGGGGAGAGGAATCTTCTTCGGAACTTTCGGCCTTACCGGCTTTTTGCCGATGACGACGACGCCCTCCGAGAAGGACGCGACTTTTTCGGGCGGGTATTTTTCCGTTTCCGTAACGACAAACAGAACTTTTCCGTCGTCGTCGAATTCGAGGTCTTTCGTTCGCCCCAAGAAATTTCCTTCGTCGTCAAAAACCTTGGCGCCCTCCGTGAAAAGCGAAAGGCGTTTTTCTTTTATTTCGTCACTTGCGGTTTCGGCGGCCCTGTTTTCTACTGCCACGGCCGCGTCCCCAAAGCCCCGCACTTTTTTGAGAGGAACCAGCTTTTTGAAGGTTGTTCCCATCTCTCGGTCGAGGTATGCCAGATAATAAATTTTATTCATTCTGTCGCTGACGAGAACCCCCTTGATTTTTCCGGATTCTTCCGCCTCTGCCACAAACAGCAAAGGCCTGTTTTTTATGCAAGAAAATTTTGTCATGTTCGCCTCCCAAAGGTTTGTCCGCTACGGATTTTGGTAGATTATATTGAAAACTTGTCCGTCTTATGCCGGTTTTGAACGATAAAGCGTCCGTTTTGAAAAAATAAGACGAAAAACCTCTTTATCCGACAAAAACCGCCTTGGAATAAAGCAAAAAAATTTCGCATAAAATACCGTGTTTCATCGCTTAAAAATCGTAAAAATTTTTTACGACACTCACCCGTTTTTCCACAAACGGGGGTAGTTTGGTGGACAAAATTGTGGATAACCCCGCAAAATTATGCAAAAATTGAATATTTTGGCCACAAGCCGATTTTTTCGGGGAAAGGGGAACTATCGCCGTTTTTATGCGAAAAACGACGAAAAAAGGAGAAAAATGCGTACAGTCGGTTTTATAGGGGAAAGAGCGAAAAAACAGAGCGTAATTTTCACGATATGGGTTTGTTTGCTGCTGATTCTGACGGTTTCGGCAACCACTTTGGCGGTGGCGGTAGAGAGGAGCAAGCCGAAAAAATTGCGGGTGGTTGTGGACGCAGGGCACGGAGGCCCCGACGGCGGCGTGGTCGGAATTACTAGCGGCGTCAAGGAAAGCGAAATTAACCTCGAAATAGCGTTTCTTTTGGGCGAGTTTCTTTCGTCTGCGGGGGTGGAAGTCGTTTACACAAGAACGACAGACGGTTTGGTGTACGACGACGTGGACGCCGCCACCATGAAGCAAAAGGATATGGCGGCCAGAAAAAAGATTATCGACAAAAGCGACGCGGCGCTCGTGGTGAGCGTGCATCAGAATTTTTATCCCGCAAAATACCGCAGAGGGAGTCAGGTGTTTTTCGCCGCGCATAGCGAGGAGGGCAAAAAGCTTGCCGCCTTCGTGCAAAAACCGTTGAACGAAAACGTCAACTCCGAAACCGTCGGCAGAAGCTTTTCGCCGCTTGTGGGGGACTATTATATTGTTAATTGCACCGAGCTGCCGTCGGTGATCGTGGAATGTGGGTTTCTGTCCAGCCCTGAGGACGAAAAACTGCTTTTATCGTTCGATTTCAGACGGAAAATAGCTTATAACGTTTGTTGCGGAATTCTGAACTATCTTTCCGCCGCGCAAATTTCGGCATAAAAAAACGGCGATGATTCGCCGTTTTTATGATTTCAAAAGGAGTTCGTCGGGATTCACCGCAAACACTTCGCAAAGCTCAACTATTTGAGAAATAGAAGGCTCGCTGTAACCTGTTTCCCAGTGAGAAATGGTTTTTACGGTGGTGTTAAGCTTTTCCGCCAAATCTTTTTGAGAAAAATTGTTTTCTTTTCGAAGCGTTTTTAAGTTTTCCTTGAAATTTTCTTGCATACATAAAGTATATCAAAATTTGAGAAAAACTATTAACTTTCTCAAAAATTGAGATTATACTTTAAATAATGACAACCGAATAAATAATAACAAAGGAGGAGCAGATGACAGAAAAGAGCGTTGCTAAAATTGACCTTGGAGGTATAACCAAAGAAATTTTCGATGAGCTTATTGACAAAAAGTGGAGAATATGGGGTAAACCAGACAAATCGTTTGACAATACTTTGCTTTTTTCGTCTATAGCTGATTATAGAGTGCAATTGACATACATCGAAAGGCAACAGAATTATATGGTAATTATTCAACCCAGAAGGAATATTGATTTTTCATCCATGGAAGAAGTTGAGAATACGCTTAATAATTTTATTGATGTAGTTATTAATGGTTTCAATGAAAAGTATAAAACAAACGTGCATATATGCATTGAAGATACAAAAGACAATAATTAAAAGGGAGATGTTTTTATGAAAAACTTATTTAAAAAAAGTGTGGCGATTTTTGTCACCGTTTTGATGTTTGCTTGTATGCTATTTACATCTGTTGCATGCGATAAAGATGATGGCAATAAAGATGATTGCAATGCTCAGTATGTCCCGTGTCCTAACTGTAATGGTTCCGGAAAGGCATACGTTTTTTATCAAAAAGAAGGTATGTATATACCAAAGCTAGAGACATGCGGAACATGTGGGGGAAAGGGGTATATCGTAAAGTAAAATCGCTTGTTTAAATCAATAGGGAATTGCTAACGAATTGTGTCGTAGCAATATAAAAACTACAAAACGCTACATATAAATCCATTGTTAAATAGCACGTTTGTTAAAAAGGACAACGGAGATTTCCGTTGTCCTTTTGTTATGTTTATTTTGTCAGAACAAAATGGTTTTGAAGGCTTCGTAGTAGATTTCGAGGGCCTTGCCGAGTTCTTCGACGGAAGCGCGTTCGTCAGGTTGATGTATGGTGGAAACGCTGCCCGGAAATTCCGGTCCGAAAGCCACGCCGTGTTTGAGCGCGCGGGCGTAGGTGCCGCCACCGATGGTGATCGGCTCGGCGTTTTGGCCGGTAACCTTGTTGTAGGCGGCGAGAAGCGAAACGACGAGCGGATCGTTCTTGTCAACGTAGAGCGGCTGCTGAACGTTCAAAACGGAAATTTCGGCTTCAGGGAAGGTTTTTTCGAGAAGCGAAACGATGTGCTCTGCGGTGAAGGTAACGGGATAGCGCATATCGACGGTTACGGCGGCTTTGCCGTTTTCCACTTTAAGCACGCCGACGTTGAAGGTCAGTTTGCCGCTGACTTCGTCGGTAAGGTTTACGCCTGCGCCCTCGCCGTAGATGCCGTCAAGCCGCTTGGCAAGAGAGGCAAGCTCTTCGTCGCAAGCCCCGAACAGTTTTAAGGCCTTCACTGCGGCGTTGTCGCCGAGCCAAGGGGTGGCGGCGTGCGCGGAAACGCCCGAAACCATAAAGCGGTTGTCGGATATTTTTTTGAGGCCGCTTGTCAGGCAGAAATCTGCGAATTCGGCCGTATCGGACGACACTTCGCATTCGTTCGGAACCACGTTCGGCCTCGAACCTGCGGCCATATTGAGCTTTCCGGAATACGGAAGAGTTACGGTCAGGTGCAGTATGCCTTTTTCGCAGTTGATGACAGGGAAGTCCGCGTCGGGGCTTATGCCGGTTTCGGGCATAACGTCCACCTCGTTGTAGTGCTCGATACATTTCCAGCCGCTTTCCTCGTTCAGACCGAAGATAAAGCGGATACGTTTTTTAGGGGTAAGGCCTTCGTCGAGAAGCGCTTTGACGGCGTACATTGCCGCAAGCATAGGGCCTTTGTCGTCCATGACGCCGCGGCCGTATATTACGCCGTCCACGATTTCGCCCCAAGGGTTTTTCGTCCAGCCTTTGCCCACGGGCATAACGTCAAGATGTCCCAAAATGCCGAACGGTTCGCCTTCACCGATTTCCGCCCAGCCGCAGTAGCCGTCCAGATTTTTCACCTTAAAGCCCCAGCTTTTCATAAGGCTCAAAGCTTGCTCCAACGCTTCGACGGTGCCTTTTCCGAAAGGCGCGCCCGCTTCGGGAGTGTTTTCGACGCTGTCCACGGCGACGAGTTTTAAGATGCTGTCAGTCAGTTCGTTCAAATAATTTTTCATATTTCACCATAAAATAATTGTTTTTTTGACGTTATTATTATATACTATAATCTATCAAAATGTTAAGCGTTTGGAGCAAATTATGCACGAAGGACACAGAGAAAGAATGCGCGAACGGGTGATAAATTCGGGAATCGAGAACATGCCGCCGCACGAAGTGTTGGAATTTTTGTTGTTTTACGCTATTCCGAGGAAGGACACCAACCCCATTGCGCACCGTTTGATCGACACTTTCGGCGGAATGGTGGAGGTTATGAACGCAAGCGTCGAGGAGCTTATGTCCGTTGAGGGCGTAACCAAAAACGCGGCAACCTTTCTGACCTCGTTCCCGAAACTGTTTTTCGCCTATAACCGCGATCTTTTAAAGCAAAAATCAAAGATAATAAACACTGCCGACGCCATAAAATATCTCAGGTGTTTGTTCGCCGGCGAAAGGGTTGAAAAGTGTTATGTGGTATGTTTAGACAGCTCTTTCAACGTGTTAAACTGCTGTTTCGTGGCGGCGGGCATACCGAACGAGATAAACGTCTACGTCAGACAGGTGGCCGAAACCATACTGAAAAACAAGGCGACGTCGGTGATTTTCGCGCACAACCATCCGTCGGGAAATCCGAAGCCGTCAAACGCCGACATAAACTTCACGGCGATGCTTTCGCTGACGCTTAAGGCGCTCGGAGTTAAGTTTTACGACCACTACATCATCACCGCAACCGATTTCTACAGCTTCAGAAACGCCGGTCTTATGGAACACATGGACGATTCGGTTACGGAATTTATCAAAGACAACGTTATAAGATATTAGAATAGGAGTCAAAATGAAAGTCAGAACACGTTTCGCACCCAGCCCGACGGGCTTTATGCACATAGGTAATTTGCGCACCGCGTTGTACGCATATCTTTTCGCAAAGCACAACGACGGCGATTTTATTTTAAGAATCGAGGACACCGATCAGGAACGCTACGTCGAAGGCGCGGTGGATCTTATTTACAGCACGCTTAAAAAGGCGGGTATCGAACACGACGAAGGTCCGGATAAAGACAAAGGCTTCGGCCCGTACGTTCAGAGCGAAAGAAAACCGCTTTACAAAGAGTATGCCGAAAAACTGGTGGAGCTAGGCGGCGCGTACTACTGTTTTTGCAGCAAGGAACGACTTGACAGTCTGGCCGACGAAAACGGCGTGAGAAAATACGACAAGCATTGTCTGCATCTTTCAAAGGAAGAAGTTCAAAAAAAACTTGCCGCAGGCGAGCCGTACGTTATCAGGCAGAATATTCCGCCGGAAGGTCAATCCAGCTATGAAGATATGGTTTACGGCCGCATAACCGTCGATTTCGAGGATCTGGAGGATCAGATTCTTCTTAAGAGCGACGGTATGCCAACCTATAACTTTGCAAACGTCGTGGACGACCACCTTATGGGCATAACTCACGTTATAAGAGGCACGGAGTATTTGTCCAGCACGCCTAAATATAACCTTATGTACGACGCTTTCGGTTGGGAACGACCGCAGTATATGCACCTTCCTCCGATCATGAAGGATCAGACCAGAAAGCTGTCCAAGCGCTACGGCGACGCAAACTTTGAGGACTTTTTGAAAAAAGGCTTTTTGCCGGAAGCCATCGTCAACTACATCGCGCTTTTGGGTTGGAGTCCGAAAAACAACACCGAAAAGATGACTATGCAGGAGCTTATCGACAGCTTCAACGTCGAAGGCATCAACAAATCGGCCAGCATATTCGACGAAGTCAAGATGCGTTGGCTGAACGGTCAGTATATAAGAGAGCTGTCTGACGAAAAATTCGACGAGCTGGCTTTTCCTTATTTCGAGCAGTCCAAGGTTAAGGGGCTTTACGACTACAAAAAACTGGGGCGTATCCTCAAAGGCCGCGTGGAAACCTTCGGCGACATCCCCGAAGCGGTGAACTTCCTTGCCGAATACGGCGAGTTCGACACCAAGCTTTTTGAAAACAAAAAATCCAAATCGGACGAATCTACCGCAAAAATTTGCTTAGAGGCCGCTCTTTCCGTTGTGAATGACATAAAAGAGTGGAATAACGACAGTCTGTTTGAAGCTTTCGGCGGTTTGTGCGAAGGTTTGGGCGTCAAAAAGAACACCATGTTCTGGGCAATCCGCGTTGCTATAAGCGGAAGAGACGTAACCCCGGGCGGCGCAACCGAACTTGCGGACGTTTTGGGCAGAAAAGAAACGGAAAAGAGAATGAAATTTGCAATTTCGCTTCTCAATAAGGCTTAAAACCGTTGACAAAACATTGACTTACGAGTATAATCTAATCGTAAATGTTGGGGTATGGTGTAAAGGTAGCACAAAGGCCTCTGACTCCTTCGGTGTTGGTTCGATTCCGACTATCCCTGCCAAAAAAACCCGAAAGTTTTGACTTTCGGGTTTTTCTTTTTCGTAAGATGCGTAAGAACAAAATATGTGATATGAGTAGTGTGTTTTGTCGCAAAGCGGTGTTAAGCGTTATAATAATTAAAACCTCCGAGGGTGCTCCGCGGAGGTTTCGTTTTTTGATAAATGCGCTATTTGTCTTCGCCGCTCGGTTCGGAAGGGGTAGGCGCGTCTTTTGCGGCGGCCTTTTCCGTTTTTGCTTTTTTAGGAAGGGCAGGGGCGTTTTCGGAAAGTCCCACCACTTCGTCCACCGGCAGCGAAAACGCAATGCCTTGCCCCGGAGTGTTGAGGCCTACGGATTTGTAGAGCGTGTGCAAAACCTCTTCCTTAAGTTTTTTGGCAACCAGAATCATCACCATTTCTTTTTCAGGCTGCACGGTTATGCGGAAAAGAGCTTCGGCCTCTTTGTTGGCGGTGCCTTTGGCGTGAATGACCGTGCCGCCGCCCGCGCCGACGCTGCGCGCCGCGTCCATAACCTGTTCGGCAAATCCCGCGTTCACTATGCAAACGATAAGTTCGTGTTCAAATTTATTCATAATCTTACTCCTTAACCGTGTTTCTGTTGTCGGACAAAAATCCGAACACAAGCACGCCGATAATGCTTGTCATCGGCACCGTGAAAGCAATGCCTTTGCCGTTTTTGATGGTGTCGAATTTTTCTTCCAGCGCGGCCGCTGCTTCGGCCACTTTTTCGGCTTTTATAACGCTGAAAATCACCGTTTTGTTTTTGTCGGCAAGACCTAAAAGATCCATGATTTCCACACCCGCAGTGCCCTGCGCGGAGCTTAGCATCTGCATGTTTACGTCAAACGACTGAATAAGGTCGGCGTAGAATTCCGCTTTCGCCCTCGGAACGACGGTGACGAGAAGTTTCAGCCTGCCGGTGGAAACCTTTTGGTTTTCGGAAGTTTTCGATTTTTGTTTCTTTTCCGCCATAGCCGTCCTCCTTACATAAAGTCAATGATTTGTTCGTCGTCGGCGTCGAGAATGCGGCGCATAACGATTTTTTCGCGTACCTTTTTGGCCATAACCGCCCTGAAACCCAAGGCCTGAATGGTGATAAGCGGCGTCATGGCGACCATTGCGACCACGCCGAAGGCATAGTCCATAATTCCGCTTTCGCCGACCAGCATTTCCGCCGCTCCTATCGTCAGCGGCAAAATGAAGCTGGAAGTCAGCGGACCGCTCGCAACGCCGCCGGAGTCGAATGCGATTGCCGTGTAGATTTTCGGAACGAAGAAGGAAAGCCCCAAGCTTATGAGATAACCCGGAATCAGGTAATACAGAATCGAGAATCTGAAAGCTACTCTGATTAAGGACAGGCCTATCGAAACGCCTACGCCGAGGCTTAAAGCAACCACCATCGAGCGTTTGGTGATCATGCCGTCGGTGACTTCCTCAACCTGTTTGTTGAGAACGTGAACGGCAGGCTCCGCCAAAACCACCACAAGCCCCAACACCAGACCGAAGCCTGCCAGAAGCCACTTGCTTTTCGTGCCGAGTTCGGTGCCGATTTTGTAGCCAATCGGCATAAAACCTATTTTAACTGCCAAAAGGAACACGACAAGTCCGAAAAATGTGTAAACGATGCCGATTGCAATTTGCGTCAGTTTCTTTTTCGGGAGCTTCAGAATGAACACCTGAAGCACGATGAAGAAGGCAACTATCATGCCGAGCGCCAACGCAACCTCGCCTATAACCAAGCCGAGAGCCGGCAAAAAGTTTTCCCCGAGTCCCGCTTCGACGGAGTAGTCCGGAAGAGTGTACGACAGGTCGCCTTTGGAAAAGAGCGAAAGCGTCATAACGGCAAGCATAGGACCGATGGAGCAAAGGGCGATGAGGCCGAAGCTGTTTTCCGAGCTGTGCCTGCCGCCGACGGTGGTCGCGATGCCTACGCCGAGTGCCATGATAAACGGAACGGTGATCGGGCCGGTCGTTACGCCGCCCGAATCGAAGGACAAAGGAAGCATACCGGCTTTGCCTTTTTCGGTGATTAGTGCGCAAATCGCAAAAAGCATCATATAAAAGAACATCAAAAGCGAAGCCAGATTCTTTTTGGTTACGATTTTAAGCACCGAAATCATCAGAAACAGCCCGACGCCCGCGCCTACGGTTACGATGAGAAGCGTCCCCGACATGACCGCGCTCACCTGTTCGGCCAGAACCGACAAATCCGGTTCCGCCACGGTGATCAAAAAGCCCATAACGAACGCCGCAAACACCAGAAGCGTGAGTTTTCGGCTTTTGGTGAGGCCTGCGCCCATTTGCTCGCCCATAGGCGTCATGGCAATGTCAGCGCCGAGGTTGAAAAGGCCGATGCCAACCACCAAAAGAACCGCCGAAATCAAAAACGCCGCAAGTTCGGTTTTTGAAAGAGAAACGAGCGGCGTGAGGCATAAAACCAGAACGATCAGGCAAACGGGCAGCACGGATATGGCTGCTTCTTTAAGTTTTGGCAAAAGTCCTTTGATCAAACGGATTGTCCTCCATATTCTTTTTGAAATATTATATCACAATTTACGCTTCGACGCAACCGTTTATTCTCAAATTAACGGCCGAATCGGCCGTTTGGCACGTTTCCGGCTTGACAAAAAAGGACAAATAGTCTATTATTTAGGTGTAAATAAATTACGAGGTGAAATTATGGAATTTCAAAGACAAGATTTGCACTCTGCAGAAAAGGTTTTGGAGAACATGAACGCAATGAACGCATGCGGCCTGCGCCTTACCGGCTCCGAAGGTCAGCGCGCCTATTGCGAGATGCTCAAACGGCAGATAAGAGAGATGGGACTCGAGGTTTTCGAAAAGGAATACCGCTTCGACAGATGGGAAGCCACGTCCAGTTCTCTCACCGTGGACGGGGAGGAAATTCACGTTTCGTCGGAATTTCCGTACAGCGGCCTGACAGGCCCCGAAGGCGTTACGGGCAGACTTGTGGAAGTGGGAAATCACCCTTTGGGATTCCAGAAAGCAAGAGGTAAAATCGGCGTCTGCCACATCAAAAACCTCAGCAAAATTTCGTCGAAAGTTGCTTTCGACATGCGAAAAGCCGTGCCGGAAACCTTGGAAATCGAAAAGAGCTACAGAGGCCCGGTAAGCACCGTTTTCGTCAAAACGCTTCTGACGTTCTGGAGCGCGAAACTTGCGGGAATGAAAGGTATGGTCTGCATCTGGGAAGATATGTCCGAGGCTATGGTTGAAGGGCAATGGCTCAACTTCATTTTGGGCTACCTGAAAGTGCCGATGCTTTGGGTGAACGAAACCGAAGGCAAAAAGCTTATCGCCGCGGCAAAGGCCAAAAAATCCGCAACGCTCACTCTTAACGGTTTCATCGAAAAGGACGCTTTGACCGAATCGTTCTACACCGTCGTCAAGGGCACCGGCGACACGGGCGAAGCAATCATAGTCAACGCGCACACCGACGGCTGCAACTTCTCGGAAGAAAACGGCGGCGTGGCAATGCTTTCCATGCTCTCGTATTTTGTAAAGCACCCTATCAAACGCAACCTCATTTTCGTGTTCGTAACGGGGCACTTCCGCCTGCCTAAATTCCGCACCGGCTTTGACCAGGCCACTTCCAGATGGCTTGCCGACAACAAAAAGGTATGGAAAGACAAATCGGGCAAGCACGGCGGCTACAAAGTGGTGGCAGGCTGCGCGGTGGAACACCTCGGCTGCACCGAATGGAAGGACGTGAACGGCGAGTACGTCAAAACCAACGACATCGACGCCGAAATCGTTTACACCGGAAACAGAGTTATGGACGACATCTACTATGCCGCCACCGACGGCAGAACCATGCTTCGCACCTACACGCTCCGCGGACACAACCTTATGCACTTTGGCGAAGGCCAACCGCTTTTCAACAAGAAGATACCTGAAATCGCACTCGTAACCGCGCCGGATTATCTTTGCGCCGTCGATAAAACTGGCGGTCACCACATGGACAAATTCAACCTGCCGCTTATGGTGGAACAGATCGAAACCTTCACCAAATGCGTTATGCTTATCGACGAAAAGTCCGCAAAAGAACTCGGCAAACCGCAAGGCTATTCTTTGGGGCTCGGCAAATTGAAAATGAAAAAGAAATAACGAAAAGCGAGGCGTTTGCCTCGCTTTTTTGTGTCAAAAAATTTGCCGTTGACAATATGCTGCGGCGTATGATATAATAATAACAGAACAAACGGCGCAAGGGACAGACGGTTTTCTATCCTGAAACGTATTGCTCCCTTAATGGGAGCTTTTTTGTTTAATTAAGGGGGGAGGGACGATATGACGATAACTAAAAAGCAAAAAGCATTGATAGTGCTGACAGGCTTGATCCTCTTATGGGGCATGATGATTTCCACGGATGCCATACGCGCCTCCCACAGGCAGCGTCCGATATTTGCGCGTTATGAGATAGCTTATGACGACGGCGGCAGCGTGGAATACATAGGATTGTTTTACAAAGTTTATTTTGTCAATCAAACTTGTTTACGCAGTAAATGGCAAAATACGAAGGCATTTCACGGAAAGGAATACGTTGTTTTCCAAAAGGTCAGCCCGTGGTTTGAAGGAATTGGCGCAATGATTGACAGGGAATATGAGAAGTATGAGAAAATAGACGAAGCAGCAAGCGAATGAAAAAAGCGAGGCAGATGCCTCGCTTTTTTATCGGAAAAATTTATTTTTTCGCTTCTTTTTCAAAAATCCTTCTGAGGATGCCGTGAGTAACCTCGATGCCTTCCGCGAAAACTTCTTCACTAAGACGGTCGGTGCGATCGTTTCTGGTGTGGTAGTAGTTGGTAGGAATAGGGTTTTGCGCGGCGATGGTGATAGCCTTTGCGCCCGCTTTGTGGAACGGAGTTGCGTCGTTGCCGCCGATTGGGTTGACGATTTTGCCGGTTTTTCTGACGACGCCGGCTTCCTGCAGGCTGTCGTAGGCGATGTCAACCATATCTTTAGGATAGTTTGCAAATTGCAGAGGATCGCCGGTTACCACTTCGAAATAGTCGTAGTCGGAGATGCTGTCCAGATTGACGACGTAAAGATGTTTGAAAAACTCTTCGTTTTTGTGCTTTTTGACGAAAGCGGAGCTGCCTTTGAGGCCGGATTCTTCACAGCCGAGACCTGCGCAGATAAGGCGGCAGTTGTCAGGGAGCATATCCGGATGTTCGTTGTAGTACTTGGCGACTTCCATGTTGATGCCGATGCCGGTGAGGTTGTCCATAGCGCCCGGGCTTGCGACGGATTTGTCGTGATTCAAAAACTGCGTGAGGAAGTAAAGCCCCGGAAGGAACGGGATAGGAAGCAGCAGGGCAACCCATTGTAAAACGCTGCCGAAGCCTTCGGAAATGGAGGTCCAGATAGGTTGATTTTTGCCGATGACGGTGAGAACAATGCCGCAAGCAACCAAAATGAGGGTTCCCACGGTGCCCCATGCGATTTTTGGTATGAAGGTTTTAGGATTTTTGTATTGCAGAGTCCATTCCCAGCTGCTGTCATAGTGCGCGCTGATGATAACGGTGTAGTCGGCTTTGCCGGATTTAGGCTCCTGAACGGTGTAGAAGTTGGAGCTTTCTTTTTTCGGCCACAAAAAGTCGAACATGTTGGAATAGGTTATGCACTGAACCGCCGCATAGAAGAAAGCGAGAAACGCCACGATTGCGCCCGCGAGCGGATAAATATAGAACAGCACGAACGCCACGAGCGTCGCAAGGCCGATATAAGGCATTGCGCCGACGGACGATTTCGGAGCGACCTTAAACGGTTCGTCGATTGTTTTGAGGCCGATATTTTTTTCGTATTCGGCTCTGATAAGTTCGGCGCCTTTGCGTTCCTCAGGGGAGGCCGGAAGGCGCGGGCCGATTTCGGTTTCGACTTTTTTGATGAAAGTCATAACTCTTTCGGCAGATTCCATGTATTCTTGCTTCATACATTCCCTCCAAAAATTAAGATATTACTATTATATCATAGAAAACCCCTAAAAATCAACAAAAAATCATTTACAAAACTGCCCGACGTGTTATAATAAAACCGAAAATTTTCGGCAAACGAAATTTTTTTTCAAAACAAAAACCAATCAGGCGAAAGCCGAAGGAGAAACTTATGAAAAAATTTGGCAAAATTTTGGCAACAGCTATGGCTCTTGCCGTGCTCGTTGCGGCTTTTGCCGCGTGCAACGGCTACAACGCCGTTAAGTCCACCGAAGACGTCGTTGCGGTTACCGTGAGCAAAAAAGTTATGGACCTTGACGGCAAAAACCTCGTCGATTACCTGAACAAACTGCAATCGGACGACAAGTTCTCGTACTCGGCAGACAACGGCTACGTCACCACCGTGAACGGCAAAACCGCCGATTATCAGAAAGACCGGACCGGTTGGATGATGTACACTTCCGACAAGGAAATGGGCAACGAAGCTTGGGGCACCTACGAATTCGAAGGCCAAACCTACTATTCCGCAATCGTCGGCATCAACGATTATCCTCTTGCCGAAGGCACCGTTATCCTGTTCGTTTTCTGCCATTTCTAAAATGAAACAAACGAAGGACGTAACCGTAATAGCCATGTACACCGCGTTTCTTATCGCCGCGCAGTACGCCTTAAGTTTTGCGGCGGGCGTCGAGGTGGTGAGCGCGATGATTGCCGTTTTCGCCGCGGTTTTCGGCACAAAAAAGGGAGTGATTCTGGCGGTAAGTTTCTCGGTTGTGAGATGTTTGGCGTTCGGGTTCTTTCCGACGGTAATCGTGCTTTATCTTGTCTATTTTCCGCTTTATGCCTTCGTTATGTCGCTTCCGGCGAAAAAGAACGTTGACAGAATCTGGGTGGTGGTGCCGCTTGCCGCGGCGCTCACCGCGTGCTTTACGCTCATCGACGACGTGCTTACGCCGCTTCTGATGAGCTTTTCGAAAAAAGCATGGAGCGCGTATTTTTACAGCTCTCTTCCCACCATGCTGACGCACGTTCTGTCGGTTACGGCGGGAACGCTGGTGCTTTACGCGCCGCTTAAAATATTGTTGACGAAAATCAGAATCGGGCTTTACAATTCGTAGGGCCGATTTTTTGCCGCAAAAATCGCTTGCTAAACGAAGAATAATGGGATATAATAAACGCAAATAATTTGGTTTCGCCTTTTAGGCGAGGAGGTAATATGTTACTCAGCAAACTTGTGGGCGACAGAGTCAAGGAAACGCCTGCCGACGTAAAAATTCTGAGCCACGCTCTTTTGGTGAGAGCCGGCTACATCAAACCCGTTGCAAACGGTATATATTCGCTGACCAGCCCGGCTCAGCTTATGAGCGTCAACATCGAAAACATCATTCGCGACGAAATGAACAAGCTCGACGGACAGGAAGTCAAATTCCCTGTGGTTATGCCTAAGGAAATGTGGGAAGCCAGCGGAAGATATTATTCCATCGGCAGCGAAATGGTTCGCTTCAAGGACAGAGGCGGCAAGGATATGCTGCTCGGCATGACTCACGAAGAAGCGGCCGTGCATCTCGTGAAAAACACCGTTTCCAGCTATACGCAGCTGCCGTTTATGATTTATCAGATTCAAACCAAGTTCCGCGACGAGCCTCGTTGCCGCGGCGGACTTATCAGAGTCAGAGAATTCACCATGAAGGACGCCTACAGCTTTCACATGACTCAGGAAGATCTTGAGGACTACTACTACAAATGCCTCGAAGCCTACAACAACATTTTCCGCAGAATCGGCCTTAAAAAGTTCATAGCCGTCAAGGCGGACAGCGGCATGATGGGCGGCAACGTTTCGCACGAATTCATGCTTCTGACGGAAGTCGGCGAGGACACTTTGGTTCTTTGCGACGAATGCGGCTACAAGTCCAACATGGAAGTGGCGACGTCGGTTAGAGACGCGGTGGATTTCGGCGAAAGAGAAGAAATGAAAGAAGTTTTCACCGGCGACGCAAAAGAAATAGAAGCAGTCTCCGAATTCCTCGGAGTCCCGACCGAAAAAACCATGAAAGCGGTTGTGTTTGCCGTTAAGGGCGAAGACACAACGGTCGTCGTTTTCATAAGAGGAGATCTTGAGGTCAACGAAGCGAAACTCAAAAAGGTTATCCGCAAAAACGTCGTGCCTTGGGATAAGGAAACTTCTTCCGAAAGCGGCATAGTGTCCGGCAACATCGGCCCGGTGGGACTTAACCTCAAAAACGGAACCGTCGTTTTCGACAAGAGCCTGGAGGGCGCGTACAACCTCGTGGCTGGCGCGAACAAGGAAGGCTATCATTTCACGGGCGTGGACGCCGCAAGAGACGCGGGCGCAACCGAATTTTACGACGTCGCAAAGGTGAGAGCGGGCGAAAGATGTCCTGTCTGCGGCAAACCGCTGCACCTTGAAAACGGCATCGAAATCGGCAACATCTTCCAGCTCGGCACCAAATACACCGAAACCATGGGCATGACCGTCCTCAACGAAAAGGGCGAAGCGGTTACCCCTATCATGGGCTGCTACGGCATCGGCGTCGGCCGAGCAATCGCCTCCGTCGCGCAGGAAAGCAACGACGAAAAAGGCCTTATTCTGCCGATCAGCATCGCTCCGTACAAGGTTCATATCACCGCGCTTCGCTACGACGACGAAAAAGTCAAAGCGGCGGCGGACAAGCTTTATTCGGATCTTCGTCAAAAAGGCATCAGCGTGCTTTTGGACGATAGAACGGGCGTTTCCAACGGCGTGAAATTTGCGGACGCCGACCTTATGGGTATGCCGCTCAGAGTCGTCGTCAGCCCGAGAAGCGTGGCAAACGGCGAAACCGAAGTGGTCATAAGAAGGACGAGAGAAGCCGAAAAATTCTCGGACGACGCGCTTATTTCGGGCATCGAAGAGCTTATCGCAAAAGAACAGGAGCTTTACAAATAACTTTATGGTCAACATAGGAAACGATTGGGACCAAGTGCTTGCGCCGCTTTTTGCGGGCGAAAACTATCGGAAAATAAGAGAGTTTTTGAAGAAAGAATATTTTTCACGCACTTGCTATCCCGATATGCACGACATCTTCAACGCTTTTCGCCTCACGCCGTACGGCGAAGTGAAAGCGGTCATTATGGGGCAGGATCCGTATCACGGTCCGGGGCAGGCGCACGGGCTGGCCTTCAGCGTGAAACGCGGAGTGGAGAAACCGCCTTCGCTGGTGAACATCTTTAAGGAGCTTAATTCCGATCTCGGCGTTCAGATGCCGAAGGACGGGTGTCTTGAGGGCTGGGCAAAAGAGGGTGTGCTTCTTTTAAACAGCGTGCTCACCGTCAGAGCGGGGCAGGCCAACAGCCACAAGGATTGCGGCTGGCAGCAGTTCACCGACGACGTGATACGCATTTTGAATGAGCGCGAAAAACCTATCGTTTTCATACTTTGGGGCGCAAACGCCCGCTCGAAAAAAACGCTTATCGACACCAAAAAACACCACGTCATCGAGTCGGCGCACCCGAGTCCGCTGTCGGCATACAACGGATTTTTCGGTTCCAAACCGTTTTCCAGAACCAACGCCTATCTCGTTTCCGACGGCGAAAAACCTATCGACTGGCGGCTGTGAAAGAGCAAAATAACCGAAAATAACAACAAAATCCACGAAAAAAACAGAAAATATGTTCGTGTTTATCGGTCAAACACTTTACATTATTTTTGTTTTTATATATAATAAGAGCGCACGAAAAGTGTATTCCTTACCCCGCGAGGGGTCATAAAAGTCCAAAAGGAGGTAAAAAACGTTATGAACAAGTACGAAATTCTTTACATCGTCGAAAATTCTTTAGACGACGAAGCGAAAGCAGCCGTTTGCGAAAAGTTTGAAAACGCAGTCGTTGCTTTGGGCGGTACTGTTGAAAATGTAGACAAATGGGGCACGAAGAAATTCGCTTATCCTATCGACTACAAAACCGAAGGCTACTACGTTCTCATGAACATCGAAGCCGCAGAAACCGTTCCGGCAGAATTGGATCGTCAAATGCGCAACTCGGACGCAATCGTCCGCTCTATGATTATCCGTAAGTAATAAGGAGTTTATTATGAACAAAGTATTTTTAATCGGCAATCTTACCAAAAATCCTGAATTGACTCAAACCAGCTCGGGCATTTCCGTTTGCAAGTTCACTTTGGCCGTTTCTCGTCGCTACAGCAATTCCGACGGCGTCAGAGAAACCGATTTTCTCCCTATTATCGTTTGGAGAAGCCAGGCAGAACGTTGCGAAAAATATCTCAGAAAGGGTAGCAAAGCGGCCGTAGTCGGCAGCGTGCAAACCCGCAGCTACGATCAGGACGGTTCCCGTCGCTTCATCACCGAAATCATTGCTGACGAAGTTCAGTTCCTTTCCACCCGCAGCGACAACGCTCTGGAAGGCGACGAAGGCGAAGTGTTCGGTGACCTCAAACCGGTTGATTCGGATTTACCGTTCTAAACTAAAAAGGAGATTTTACAATGAGTGAAGAATTGAAACAACGCCCGGCGCAAAAACGTATGCCTAAAAAGAAGGTATGCCAGTTCTGCGTTGAAAAGGCAGTAGATATCGACTACAAAGACACCGCAAAATTGCGCAAATACATCACCGAAAAAGGCAAGATGCTTCCGCGCCGTATGACCGGTGTTTGCGCCAAACATCAAAGAATTTTGGCCGCAGCAATCAAACGCGCTCGTGTAATGGCATTGTTGCCTTACAAAGCTGACTAATAGCGACAAGCCCGAACCTCGGTTCGGGTTTTTTGTTGCCCGATCACTTATTGACAAAATGGTTTTTGGCAAAGTATAATAAAAGCAGAAAGACAAAAAGTTTTTAGGAGGAAAGACTATGAAAAAATCTTTTGCGATGCTTCTGGCTGTTGCGGTTTTGCTGTCTGCGGCCATGTTTTCCGCTTGCGACAGCAGCACTCGTTATATCGACGTAATGTCCGAAATAAGCGGCGAAACCTACCGTATCAACAGAATGGAACAGAAAAAGGCTTACGACTCAGGAGGAATGGGCAAACATTTTTACACGAAACTTTCGCCCGTCGAGGTCGCCCGAAAACTTGAAGGGCGGGCGGAAAAGGTTGAAGCATACGGAAACAAGCTGCTTCTGACGTACGACCTTGGCGGAGGGAAAAAGGATTTTCTCGTAGTAAACTCCATCGTAAAAACCACCGATTCGGAGAACGAATCTTTCGTAAGGTCGGCGGTTGCGTCGAAATCGTCGCCAAAAAACGATCATTCCTTCGTTATATATTATCTGTTCCCTCTGCACTTTCTGGCGGACGAGACCATCGTCGGTTACGCCCACGCGGACACTTCTTACGCGTTCACCGCAACGGCAGAGGACGTAAAAGCCTTCTACGAAGCGTCCGGTTTTTATGACGTGACGGAAACGGAATCGGGGCTGAAGGTCGTCCTGAAAAGCGGGTTAAAGGTGCTTAGCGGCGAATACGGCGAAGCGGCAAAAACGCCGTTCGAAATCGTTTTCACAAAAGACTCCGAAACGACGCAAATCAAACTCGTTACGGGCGAGCAAAAAGAGTAAATGGCAAAAACATAACAAAAACGACGCTTTATGCGTCGTTTTTTGAAACTTCAGTCGTTTGTTTTGCGGTTTCGATTTTGTCTGGCGATTCGTCGTTTTGTGCGGCTCGCTTTTGGAAGGATACGTAAAGCTCATAGATTTTGTCGAAGTTTTCCTTAAACACAAAGACCACTTCCGGATCGAACTGTTCGCCGCTGCACCTGATGATTTCGCGGAGAGCGGCGTCCACGGACCAGCTGTCCTTGTAGCTGCGCCTTGAGGTCAGGGCGTCGAACACGTCAACCACCGCCATCATGCGGCTGTAGAGGTGGATCTGTTCTTTTTTAAGCCCCAGATAACCATTGCCGTCCCAATGTTCGTGATGCTGTTCGGCGATAACTCTCGCAATCTGCATGATTTCGCTCGGGGAGTTTTGCAGCAGCTCCTTGCCGTAGATAACGTGTTTTTTGACTTCCTCGAATTCTTCGGGGGTAAGCTTGCCGGGCTTGGACAGAATCTTTTCGTCAACGCCGAGTTTGCCTATGTCGTGCAGCATTGCCGCAACGGAAACGTTGTAGGCTTCCTTTTCGGGCAGGCCGAAGCCCTTGGCCAGAACGTACATATACGCACTTACGCGTTCTAAGTGCTCGCCCGTTTCTTCCGATTTGTTTTCGGCAATCTGGGCAAGGCTTTGCACGACTTCGATTTGCGTGCTTTTCAGCTCTTCAACGAGCTTGTGGTTGAAGGTGACGTATTGAAAAACGTCGGTCATCATGTTCGAAGTAATGTGAGTCAGAAGCATGATGACGCCGGTGAGAATCAGATATTCGATAAGCCGCGGCAAAAATCCGTAGAGAAGGGCGGATTTATAGCTGACTATCAGCGGATCGTCGTAAACAATCGAGAGCGGAACGCTCAGCACGTGTCCCACAAACATCGCTACCACGGTTTCTATGCTCGTAACAAGGTTCATTTGGCGGTTGAAATACAGACAGGACGCCAGAATCGGCAGCATCAACACAAGCACCATGTGCATGGATAAAAAAGCAAAACCTATCATCACCAGAACGTTCGTCAGAGCTATCGAAACGTATTTCACCGACGGGCTCTGCACGTTCAGCACCACCGTCAACAAAAAAATCGTCAGCACCCCAACGCTCAGCACGCCGAACACTATGGAAACTTCGTCCTTGTTAAGTTTGAAGACCTCCATATAGTTCAGCAAAAACATCACGAGAAAGCCGACGAACGCGCCAAGCGCTATGTAGCCGATCATTTTGTTGACCTTATATTCGTTTTTTATCAATGATTCCTTGTATTCCATACGACCCCTCTATATGAAACCTTTATATTCATTCTAACGCAAAACCCCCGCCAAATCAAGCGAAAAAGTCAAATTCTCCGCCCGCCGCAAAAAAAGATAAAAAAATCCGCTCCCGCTCCGAAAAAACCGCAAAAACAGTTGACATTCTCGTTCGGATATACTAAAATGACTATGCTAAAAGATATTCCTCTATAGCTCAGTCGGTAGAGCATGCGGCTGTTAACCGCAGGGTCGTTGGTTCGAGTCCAACTGGGGGAGCCACAAAAAGAAGGGCACCGAAAGGATGTCCTTTTTTTGTTGTTTACCCCTATGAACCGACGAGCCTGCGCAGGATTTTGCAAAGCAAAACCGCACAAAGGGCGCGACGCGTAAAGCCGACAACACGGTGCGTTGTCGGAAGCCAAAGCGAGCGAGGGCAATGCCCGAAGCCGGACCGTTGGTTCGAGTCCAACTGGGGGAGCCATGACTTATTTATAGGGCGCGAAATAAACTGCGCGCCCTATTTTGACGCCTTTGGGGCGGATATAATTATATTATTATTTAGAAGTTTACAAACAAACAAATAAATGATAAAATCAAAAACAAGATTGTGAAATGACGTAAAAGATTTGATTTACGCTTGCAAAAAGCAGGTAGGCGGTATAAAATATACTTATCGAAGAAACATCATAAAGATAAAGCAGAGTTGTTTCGGAGATAATCCGAGCAAATTGTATAAATTCTATTACGTAAGAAACGACGTTTTGGAAAACGGCTATTTCGCAAAAGGCTCAGTCTGGATTTTTGAAATTCGCTATGAATTTGATGCTGATTCCAACGGATACAAATTCAAACTGTTTATCGAAAGCGCCGATTCCACCAGCAACGGGGTTTATAAGAATTACTATAAAATAGGATAAAAGTTTTGCTCTTTTTGCCTAAACAAGGGCAAAAGAGCTCGGCAGTCCGCGCAAAAACGGAGGAACAATGAACGATAAGTTGACGATTATAGTTCGCTATACGACGAAAAGCGGTCTTGCCAAGACTTTTTCTGATGAGGTTCTGAAACTTGGAATTTTGCCCGAAATAAGAAAAGAGGACGGTTGCGAGGAATACTCTTACTATCTGTCCGCCGAAAATCCGTCCGAGGTCGTGCTTTTGGAAAGGTGGGCGTCGGAAGAAAAGCAAATTGCGCATTTAGCGGGCAAAGCAATGGAAAAACTGAGGCTCGTGAAGGACGAGTACGTTGTTTCGCAGACAGTCGAAAAATTTAATATCCGAAAATAAGAAACCGCCGGAAAGGCGGTTTTTTGCAAGCGTTTTTATTTATCTTCGGAATCGGTTTCGACTGTTTTTTCCGCGTCGGTTTGTTCGGAAGATTCTTCCTGCTCGGTGGATTCTTCCTGAGGTTCCTCTCGGTGTTTTTCGGCGGTGTCGATGCTGCCTTTGAAAACGAAGAAGCGTTGATAGAAATATTCCAGAACCAGATTAAGCACCATGAAAATGGCTTCGATAAGATATTCGTTCCAGCCCTTGCCGCTCAAAAACTCGGTGCAAAGCGCGGACACAGGGGAGAATACCGCGTAAAACGCCGCCACTTTGAGCATCGCGATAGGCACGTTTGCGGCCGATTTGAAGGTGAATTTGCGGTTGAAGGTGAAGTTCCAGATAACCGACAAAATCAGCGAAATGAGGTTTGAAAGCCAGGTAAGTTTGTGCTCGTTGTCCCAGTGAAAAACTTCCACCATGAGGGTGTAGCTTAAAATCTGAATGACGCCCGCGCTGACAGAAAACAGTGTAAATTTGAGAGTTCTTAGAAGTTCTTGTTTTTCTTCTTTTTCCATAATGACCTCCGTTAATAGATACATTATAGTTTGTTTCTTCAAAAAAGTCAACGTGGCGAAAAATGTTTTTTTGGTTTTCGAAAAATTGCAAATCGGCAAAATGCGCGGTTTATTGTGAAAAACAGAAATAAAAACGCTGCGTTTGGGTTTTTGTCGGAAATTTTAACAAAAAAGCCGTTTTTTAAAAAGCGGAAAACGCCGTTTATCATTTCGTTGCTTTTGGCGAAAATAAGTGGTATAATATATAATCATATATGCGGAGGGTTCAAATGATAGGCGGAAAAACATTTGCCGTTCTGAAAGCGGTCGTGGAGCTTTCTGGCGGAACGTTCAAGGTTCTCGACGCGGACGACATCATCGAAAAGGTCGAAGGGGAGAAACCACAGAAGCTGGAGCTTTCGGGCATAATCAAAAGTCTGGCCGAGCAGGGGCTCGTGAAAGTGAAAACGGCTTCCACCGAAACTTACTGCATACAAAGCCTCACCCGCGCGACGCTTGTTTTGGAGGGCAAGGACGAAACGGCGCATTCGCCAAAGGAAATTTCGACCGAGCAGGAAACCGTACGGCCGAAAACCGAAGAAACGGGCAGGTTCAGAACCGCAACGGTGGTGGAGCTTGAAAAAGTTAAGGGGCTTATAAAAAGAGCCGCGTTTTTCGGCGCGCTGATCGGAGGCGCCCTCGTCGGCGGACTTTTGATAGTTCTTTTCAAACTTATCGTAAAATAACCGAGGTGCAAAATGTTCGCAAAACGGGACGAACTTAAAAACGACTACATCAAAAACGAATTGACCAAAAAGGAAAAGGCCGTTATGTGGGCCATCTTTAACGCTGCCGAAAACGGCGACGGAGTGGCGATTCTGAAACCCGTTGACATTTTGCGGGCGATTCCGTTTAAGATAGAGTTTGCAAAAGAGGAACTGGAGCCGACGCTTAAGGCTCTGGAGCTGGACGAATATATCGACTTCGTGCAGGCCGACAAGGACGGCGAAAAAAACTATTGCGTCAACCTTAAAAACAAAGGCCTCAACTTTGCTAGGACGGAAGCTATGGTCAAGCGCAGTTTGCGGCGCAAGATTCTGTTCACAATACTTTTTGCCATTCTCGGCGCGACGATATCCATGCTTTGGAAGTTCGTTTTGAGCAAATATTTCGGATGATGGACAGATTTATTCTAAAAAGCAAATACAAGCCTTGCGGCGATCAACCGCAAGCAATCGAATCGTTGACGGAAGGGCTTAACGACGGACTGAGGACACAGGTTCTGTTGGGCGTTACGGGTTCGGGAAAAACCTTCACTATGGCAAACGTTATCGCTAACGTGCAAAGGCCTGCGCTGGTCATAGCGCACAACAAGACTCTGGCGGCTCAACTCTGCAACGAATTTCGGGAGTTTTTTCCCGAAAACCGTGTGGAGTTTTTTGTATCTTATTACGACTATTATCAGCCGGAAGCGTACATTCCCCGTTCCGACACCTACATCGAAAAAGAACTGCAGATAAACGACGAAATCGACAAGCTGCGCCACTCGGCAACCTCCAGTCTTTGCGAAAGAAGGGACGTTATAGTGGTGGCGTCGGTAAGCTGTATTTACGGTTTGGGCGGGCCGGTGGAATACTACAATCAGGCGGTGTCGCTAAGGCCGGGTATGGAAATCGACCGCGACGAACTGGCGATGAAACTTGTTTCCATTCAGTATAAAAGGGCCGACCTCGATTTTGTGAGGGCCACTTTCAGAATGCGCGGCGACGTTATGGACATTTTTCCTGCGTCCAACAGCGAAATTGCCATAAGGGTGGAATTTTTCGGCGACGAAGTGGAAAGAATTTCCGAAATCGACAGCTTCAGCGGCCGAGCGATTTCCACGCTCGAGCACGCCGTCATTTTCCCTGCAACGCACTACGTCATCGGCGACGACAAGCTGGAGGACGCCTTGAAGGTCATTCTGAAGGATAAGGACGAGCAGGTGCGCGCTTTCACCGAGGCGGGCAAGCTTATCGAAGCGCAACGCATCGGCGAACGCGTCAGCTACGACGTCGAAATGATAAAGGAAATCGGCTATTGCAGCGGCATAGAAAACTACAGCCGCTATTTCGACGGACGCGCTCCGGGCCAGCCGCCGTACACGCTTTTAAGCTTTTTCCCGAAAGATTTCGTAACGTTTATCGACGAATCTCACATGACGATTCCGCAGATTCGCGCCATGTATAACGGCGACAGAAGCCGCAAGGTCAACCTCGTGGAGTACGGCTTCCGTCTTCCGGCGGCCTATGACAACAGGCCGCTCACCTTCGAGGAATTCGACGAAAGAGTCGGTCAGCTTATATGCACTTCAGCAACCCCCGGGCCGTACGAAATGGAACAGGCGGACAACGTCGTCGAACAGCTTATAAGGCCTACGGGGCTTATCGATCCGGAAATTTCGGTGAGGCCGGTGAAGGGACAGATCGACGACCTTATCGGCGAAATCAACGCCGTCACGGAAAAGGGCGGCAGAGTTCTGGTTACGACGCTCACCAAAAAAATGGCGGAAAATCTGACGGACTTTTTGAAGGAAAACGGCATCAAAGTCAAGTATATGCACTCGGAAATCGTTACGCTCGAGAGGGTGGAAATCATCGGCGAATTAAGAAGAGGCGAGTTTGACGTTCTTGTCGGCATAAACCTTTTGAGGGAAGGGCTGGACCTTCCGGAAGTCAGGCTCGTGGCCATACTCGACGCGGACAAGGAAGGATTTTTGCGTTCGGACACCGCGCTCATTCAGACCATAGGCCGCGCCGCAAGAAACGTGGACGGCAAAGTTATAATGTACGCCGACAACGTCACCGGCAGCATGCAGCGCGCAATAAGCGAAACCAATCGCCGCCGCAAGATTCAGTCGGAGTACAACAAGGCGCACGGCATCACGCCTAAATCTGTCGAAAAGGAAATCGTCAACACCATCGAAATCACCAAAAAGATAGATGAAACGCCGAAAACGCCTGTTAAAAACATCGCTTATGAGATTGAGCGCCTGAAAGCTCTGATGCAAATCGCCAGCGACGCGCTGGATTTCGAACGCGCAATCGTGCTCAGGGACGAAATTCAAAAACTTAAAAAACAACTGAAAAAGGACTGAAAAGTCATAAGTTACATATGGGAAACATCACAATCAAAGGAGCAAACGAAAACAACCTCAAAAACGTGGATCTGACCATTCCGAGAGGGAAACTGGTGGTTTTCACGGGGCTTTCGGGAAGCGGAAAAAGCTCTTTGGCTTTCGACACCATTTTTGCCGAGGGACAAAGAAGATATATGGAAAGTCTGTCCAGCTATGCCCGTCAGTTTCTGGGGCAGATGGAAAAGCCTAACGTCGAGATGATCGACGGGCTTTCTCCTGCAATCGCGATAGATCAGAAGACCACGTCGCATAACCCTCGTTCGACCGTGGGCACCGTTACCGAAATTTACGACTATCTCCGTCTTTTATACGCGCGCGTAGGCACGCCGCACTGTCCGAAATGCGGCAGAGTCATCGAAAAACAGTCGGTTGACGTTATATGCGACAAAATCCTTAAAAGCCAAAAAGGCAAAGTCATAGTTATGGCGCCGGTGGTCAGGGGAAGAAAGGGCGAATACGTCAAGCAGATCGAAAGCTACAAAAAAGCGGGCTACACCCGAGTCAGAATCGACGGCATAGACTACACCTTGGACGAAGAACTTCCGAAGCTTGAAAAAAACGTCAAGCACACGATAAGCGTCGTCGTGGACAGGCTCGTCATAAAGGAAGGCGTGGAAAGGCGACTCACCGACAGCTTGGAGCTTGCCCTAAAGCTTGCCGAAGGGCTGGTTACGGTTGACGTTGACGGCACAGAATCGCTTTATTCCACAAACTACAGCTGCCCGGATTGCGACATAAGCATAGAGGAACTTTCTCCTCGCTCGTTCAGCTTCAACAATCCTTACGGAGCTTGCCCGGAATGTCTGGGACTGGGCTACAAATGCGTCATCGACACGGCCAAACTGGTCAAGGACGACAATCTTTCCATCGACGAAGGCGCGCTTGCGCCTGCAACCAACTGGGGCGTCGACGTTTCGCAAAGCTTCAACAGAACCATAAAAGCCATGGCCGACAAGTACGGGTTTTCGACGTCCGTGCCGTTTAAGGATTTGCCGAAAGAGGCCAAAAAAATGATTTTCTACGGCAACGACGGCGAGGAACTGGAAATCTTTTTCAGCCTTTACAGCAAAAAGACTTCCTATAAGGCGTCGTTCGACGGCATCGTGCCTATTCTGGAGCGCAGATATAAGGAAACCACTTCCGAAATGATGAAGGCCGAGCTTGACAAGCTTATGGTGGAAACCGACTGCGACGTCTGCCACGGCAAACGCCTCAAAAAGGAAGTGCTGGCAGTCACCGTCGGCGGAAAAAACATCATAGAGCTGACGGATATGTCGGTGGTGAAAATTGCGGAGTTTTTCAAAAATCTTTCGCTCACCGAACAGCAGCAGATTATCGCAAAACAAATTATAAAGGAAATCACCGCAAGGTTGAACTTTCTGATAAACGTCGGGCTTGATTACCTGACGCTGTCCAGAACCTCCATGACGCTGTCCGGCGGCGAAAGCCAGAGAATAAGACTGGCCACGCAGATAGGCAGCGGCCTTACCGGCGTATTGTATATTCTGGACGAGCCGAGCATAGGCCTGCATCAAAAAGACAACAGCAAATTGCTTGCTTCTCTCAAAGGACTTAGAGATCTCGACAACACGCTTATCGTCGTCGAGCACGACGAGGAAACCATTCGTTCCGCAGATTTTATCGTTGACGTCGGCCCGGGCGCGGGCATTCACGGCGGCAACATCGTGGCGACGGGAAGCGTCGAAGATATTATAAATTGTAAGGAATCGATAACCGGAAAATATCTTTCCGGCGAACTTAAAATCGAAGTTCCTAAAAAACGCAAGGCTCCCGACGGCAGGTATCTGGTCGTTAAAGGCGCAAAACAGAACAACCTCAAAAACGTGGACGTCAAAATCCCGGTGGGGCTTTTCACCTGCATAACGGGCGTTTCGGGAAGCGGCAAAAGCAGTCTGGTGAACGAAATAATTTATCCGCGCGTGGCAAACGCGCTCAACAGATCGTCGCTCACGGAAGGCAAGGCCGACGGCGTGGAAGGTCTTGAATATTTCGATAAGGTCATTTCCATCGATCAGTCGCCGATAGGCAGAACGCCGCGCAGCAACCCTGCGACCTATACGGGAGTGTTCACCGCGATAAGAGAGCTTTTTGCGGCAACTCCCGACAGCAAGGCGAGAGGTTACAAGGCGGGGCGTTACAGCTTCAATATTGCGGGAGGCAGATGCGAAAGCTGCTCGGGCGACGGCATAATCAGAATAGCCATGCACTTTTTGGCCGACGTTTACGTTCCTTGCGAGGTCTGCCACGGCAAACGTTACAACAGGGAGACGCTGGAAGTCAAATATAAGGGCAAAAACATCTTCGAGGTGCTGGATATGACGGTGGAAGAGGCCTGCGACTTTTTCAGAAACATTCCGTCGGTTTACAACAAAATCAAAACTCTTAAAGACGTGGGACTCGGGTATATCAAGCTCGGACAGTCGTCCACCACGCTTTCGGGCGGCGAAGCGCAGAGGGTAAAACTCGCAACCGAGCTTTCAAAGCGCAGCACGGGTAAGACGTTGTATATTCTGGACGAGCCGACCACCGGCCTTCACAGCGACGACGTTTCGAGGCTTGTGGATATTCTCAAAAAGTTCTCCGAAAACGGAAACACGGTGCTGGTGATAGAGCACAACCTCGACGTCATAAAAGTGGCGGATTATATCGTCGATCTCGGCCCTGACGGAGGGGACAGAGGCGGCAATATCGTGGGCGTCGGCACGCCTGAAGAAATTGCCGAAATCGAAAGCAGTTATACGGGCGAATACCTGAAACCGCTTTTGCAAAAAAATAGCGACAACAAAACACGGCCGATTTTCGACCAAAGATAAGAGGGAGGATTTACAAATGAAAAAATTTCTTGCGACGATTTTTCTGATCGTCGGAGTTGCTCTTTTTGCGGGCATTGCAACAGCAAGTCCTGCGTTTGCTTTGGAACAAACCCAGAACATTGCCGTTTACAAAGCGTCCTCGGGCGAATATGTCGCCGAGTGGACACAAGTACCGGATAACTGCGGCTACGCGTTTTACTTTGCCGGAACGAGAAGCGTCACCGGAAAAGACGAAAACTTAATCGTTTTGGACGAAAGCCTGCTTACGGCAGGCGAAAACGAAATGTCGGTTGCGGCAATAGACTCCGCAGGCGCGGAAGGCGAAAAGAGAACTTTCGTCTACGAGCATTACGTTCCGTTTTCGGTGCCGGACGAACTGACTTTTTCGGAGGAAAGCAAAATTCTTTCCTGGACGGACGACAATGAAAACGCCACCTACGACGTTGTCATAAACAGAGTGCTTGTGGCCAACGATTTGACTGAAAAGCAAGTTGATTTGTCGGAATTTATCGTTAACGTAGGCATTTATGAAATCAAGGTTATGGCAAACGGTTCGGGCTACAGGCTTCCGTCGATGTTCTCGAACTCGGTTGTATATACCGAAAGGAGAGCGCTCACCGCGCCGCAAAACCTTTCGTTTTATAATGTGGACGGCAAAATCACCGCGTCGTGGAGCGAGGTCGACAACGCCGAAAACTATCTTGTGGAAATCAAAAAAGACGGCGCGGTTTTAAGCAGTTTTCCTGTGACCGACACGAGCGCCGACATCTCCGAGTACGTTACGGAAGTGGCAGAATACGAAATTTCCGTCGTTGCGGACTCGTCGGACGATTCTTTTTATACGGGATCCGAAAAGATAACGGCAACGTATAAAAATCTCGGCAGTCTGGACGCTCCCGTACTTACGGTGGAAGGAACCGTCGTTTCGTGGGAAGCGGTGGAAAACGCTGCCGTGTATTCGGTGGCCGTGGACGAAGTGCCCGCGGGCGGCGAGATAACCGGAACCTCGTTCGACTTTTCGGAACTGGTGAAAGCAGTCGGCGCGCATAAAATTTCGGTGCAGGCAGAGGAAAACGGCCTCTACGTCGCAAGCGAAATTTCGGTCGTTTATTATTACACTTACGGCAAGCTCGACGCACCTGTCGCAACTCTCGTCGGAAGCGTGCTATCCTGGACGGAGGTCGAGAACGCAAAGGATTACACGGTTATGCTTGACGGCGCGATTTTGGACGCGCACGTCTGCGGTACGACTTTCGATTTGTCAGGTTACGTTGCTGCGGCGGGAAGCTATGAGGTTTCGGTAAAAGCCAACGAAATCGGATTCTATAACGAGAGCGACGCTTGCTCCGTTACCTACGTTCTCACCGTAAGCCTCGGCAAAACCGAAGCCGCATTCGACGAAAGCACCCTCACGCTAAAGTGGAATGCCGTAGTGGGCGCAACCGTCTACGTAGTTTTGGTGGATGGAAAGGTTATCTGCGAAACGAAAAATTTGTCCTACGCTTTTGACGGAACGATTTTCACCGATTCGAAAACCTACGTTTTGTCCGTTTACGCCAAAGGTTACAACAATTTTGACGACGGCGAAAAGGCCGAAGTGAACTTTGAGAACGTGATTTCGCAAACGAAATCAAAAGTGGAAATAACTTGCGGCAGCATTGCAAATCTGTTGAAAAAAGGCTATGTTGCTTATGCCGTGAACGGAGAGGAAGCAACGGAACTCGGAACAGATATAATCGCAGACGATGGCAGCCTGAAAATAGATTTGGCAAAATATAGCGGTCAAAGGTTGGCGATTGTCGCAAATTATTCTGCGCAAGATGAAAGTATTTGTTTGTATTCTATGGCGACGATTTCTGAAGGCGCGATAAGCGTCGTTTGCAACGAAGTGTTTCCTTCCGACACCGCCGATAAATTCAGAAACGATTTAGGCCTGGCGGACGGCTTGTACGTTATGATGGTCTCAAGCGGAGAAATTGCCGTAAAAGTCGTCGATGGCGTGGTGATTGCAATAGAAGAGGCGATAACTGCGAGCGGGGCGGATTGTTACGTCGCTATAAAGGTGAAATAATTTGGAAAAGCTGTTTACAAACGGCCGAATATAATGTAAAATTAAATTTAGATTGACTATCTTCGGAGGATGTTATGGGGACTTTTGTTATAGCTTACGACGTCGGCACGACCGGCATCAAAACCTGTTTGTTTGAAATCGACAAGGAAATCAGGCTGGTTGAGTCTGCCATGTGCGGCTACAATCTTTACGTTTTCGAAAACGGCGGCGCCGAGCAGGACGCAGACGAATGGTGGCACGCAATGTGCGTTACGACAAAAGCTATTTTCGAAAAATCCGACGTGAAGCCGTCCGACATCAAGGGCATAAGCTTCTGCAGTCAGATGCAAGGTCTGGTGCTCGTCGACAAGGAAGGCAACGCCGTCCGTCGTCCGATGAGCTATATGGACCAAAGAGCGAAAGAAGAAATCAAAAAGGGCATAGCGCACGGCTTCCAGATTGCGGGTGCAAACGTGTTCAAGCTGATCAAATCCATAATGATAACGGGCGCGGTTTCGGCCAGCGTAAAAGACCCTGTCTGGAAATATAAATGGATCGAAGCGCACGAGCCTGAAAACTTCAAAAAAGCGTATAAATGGCTTGACGTTAAGGAATATCTCATCGGCCGTACAACCGGCAGATTCGTGATGACCAGAGACAGCGCTTTCGGTACGCTCATTTACGACATACATAAAAAAGAATGGTCCAAGTCCATGTGCAAGATGTTCCGCCTGAACGTCGATCACCTGGCCGAAATCATCGATTGCACCGACCTCGTCGGCGGAATCACCGAAAAAGCGGCAAGGGAACTGGGACTTGAGGAAGGCACTCCGGTGTTTGGCGGCGGCGGTGACGCAAGCCTTATCGGCGTGGGCGCAGGCGCAACGGCCGTGGGCGACACTCATGTTTATTCCGGAACCAGCGGCTGGATCGGCACCGTAACCGACAAATCCGTGGTTGACGCTTCCAACATGATCGCGGCAATCGTGGGCGCAGAAGACGGAAAATACAACTATTTCGCCGAAATGGAAACTAGCGGCAAATGCCTCGAATGGGTTAAAAATCACCTCGCTCTCGACGAAATCGACATCTATCTCGAAAAGCATGACGTAACCGAAAGCTTAGAGGCGGAATACACCAGCCTCTACGACTATATGACCTCCGTCATAAAAGACGTGCCTGCGGGTTGCGACGGCGTCATTTTCACTCCGTGGCTGCACGGCAACAGATGCCCGTTTGAAGATCCGAACGCAAAAGGAATGTTCTTCAACATCGGCCTGGAAACCGGCAAACGCCAGCTTATCCGCGCCGTTATCGAAGGCATCTGCTTCCACAAACGTTGGATGCTCGAGGCGGAAGGCAAAAAAGTTAAAACCTCCGATCCGATCAGGTTCGTCGGCGGCGGCGCTTTGAGCGCGGTAACCTGCCAGATTCTTGCGGACGTAACGGGCAAAACCATCGAAACGGTTGCCAGCCCGCAAAACGTAGGCGCAGTCGGTGCGGCGGCTCTTGTGGGCGTAGGCCTGGGGCTCATCAAAAATCTGGACGAAGTCAAAAACTTCATTCCGGTCGTGGCCACCTACAAGCCTAATCCGGAGCTTAAACCTATCTACGACAGAAACTTCGAGGTCTTCAAAAATCTCTACAAGAGCAACAAGAAAAACTTTGCAATCCTGAATAAGTAGTTTCAAAAAATAAGCCACGCTCGTTTGAGCGTGGTTTTTTACATAAGGCCTATCAAATCGAAGGAAACGGTTTTCCGCACGTTTTCGATAAGAATTATGGTGCTTGCGGTTTTTGACGACGCGTTCTGCAAATCGTCCACTTCGAGGGAACCTTCTATTTCGCCGAGGGTAACGGGAATCTGGCGCATTTCGGTGGAGTAGTCGAACATTTCGACGTAAATTCGTTCCTTTTCCCACCATTCGATAAGCGCCGTGCAGGCGTCAAGCGCATCGGCGGTTTTCTTTTCGTCAACCAGTCTGTCAAGCTCGTTTATGCGAAAAGTCAGCTCGTCAAACACGTTTTTCACGCGGACGTGATCGTAAATTCCGAATGCCAGAATGAGAACCAGTATGCAAATGACAACGATAAGTTTTTTCATATCTAAAAATTTATGGACGACATTTGACCGTCGTAAGATTGCACGATAGCAATTTTAGATTGCGTAATCGTGAGGATAAACACGTCTTTTTGCTCCAAACCGATTTCTTTCAGCTTGTTTTCGATTTCGTCTTTTGAAGGCGCAAAGTCAAGCAGCGAAAGGTTTTCGGCCATAAACCGCCCCTCGACGATGATGGTGTACGGAAGCTCCACGGGCTTTTCCGGAAGATTCATGTCGCCGCAGGTAACTTCGCCCGACGAGTAGGCCGGCAGGACGGAAATTTTGCCGTTAGTCTCCAAAATGGCAAACTCCACCTGATCGAGCGAAAAATATCCTTGCGCCCTCAAACTTGCCATAAGGTCGTTGACGCTGAGGCCGGTTTGGCCGAGAGCCTTGACGTCGATGTTGCCTTCTGAAATGACGATTATAGGCTTTCCGTTCACAAGCTTTCTGAAGCGTTGGCTTTTCTGGCCGACAAATGTCAGCGCGACGTGGGTTATTAAAAGCGCAAGCATAGGCAGAATTCCGTATATGAAAGGTATGGACGGATCGCTCATCGGCATGCAAGCAAGGTCGGAAACCACCAGCGTGATGGCAAGCTCGTAGGGTTGCATTTCGCCGAGTTGCCGCTTCCCCATAAGGCGCATGACGGCAATCAGCGCAAAATATAGTATGATGGTTCTGACAAAAATCGTAAGCATAACGCTATTATCGTCACGCGGCAGATTTTTTATACGAATTGAATTGCAAAATAACAAAAAGCCGTGTATAATTTATATCAGCAGAGTAGGCAAGTCGCGTTAAGTGTTGCGGAATGGAATGTTGTCCGCAAACGAAAGGGGATTCTCTGCGGTGGCTTGCCGCATTCGTTGCTTAGTTTATACGGTTGTATAACCATGCTCGAATCTCTGAATTTGTCGGAGGTTTTTTTATGAACAAAAAAATTAATACGCAAAAAATTGCTTACGCCGCGCTTTTCGTTGCGGTTTCGGCGGTGCTGAACTGTCTGTCGGCGCAAACCACCGCCTTAAGCCTGTCGCTAACCTATATTCCGTCGATAATCGCAGGAATATATATGGGGCCGTTCGTCGGATTTTTGGTGGGAGCCTTGGGCGACGGAGTGGGGTGCCTGCTGTTTCCGCACGGCGCGTGGTTGCCGCTTCTGACGCTTGCCTCCGGGCTGACGGGGGTTATGCCGTGGATAGCAAAACGCATTTTCGGCGAAAATCTGGCGGCGATGATAGCGGCGGCATATCTGCTGACGCTCGTCGTTTGCACTTTGGGCATAAACACCACCACGCTTTGGTACACGTTTTTCCGAAGCAAAAAGACGCTTTGGGTGTATATGGGCGGCAGAATTATGTCGCAGGGTTTGGTTCTGCTGCTGAACGCCGCGCTGACGTTCGTGCTGGTGCCGTTTTGCGACAAATATCTGAAAAAACTCGGCCTATGATAGTTTTTTTATCCTTTCGCCTTTTTCGGCAGCCTGACAAGGGCTGTCGTTTTTCTTTTCGGAAGAACTGCCTCGGCGTCAACGATGCCGAACGCCCACAGCGTAACCGCATAAGCAAGGCAGGAAACGAACGCAGGAACGATGACCACCACGGCAATCGGCGCGCGAAGCAGAAGCAGGTTTTTCAGAAGGTAGCACAAAAGCGCGGACGGCGCGGCCGCAAATACGACGGAAATCGGTTTTTTGAAGTTGAGTTCCAAGCCTTCTTTTTTCAGAAGAACCGAAAAATTCAGAAACGTGGTTGTGCCGAAGCACAGCAGCATGCCGCAAAGTATAGCGTAAACCCCGATTTTTGCAGGAAGAACGAACAGGCACGCCACGGTTACCAGTGAACCTATAACGAAGTGCAGAAATGTGGTTCTTTCACGGCCGAGGCTGTTGAGCACACTGGTGCTGATTTGGTTAAGCTCCAACGGATATATTATGACGGCCGCAATGCCGACGTATTTTCCGGCGCGCGAATCGTTAAATAAAAATGTCCCTATGCTTTCGCCGAGAGGCGCGTAAACCAGAACGAAAAAACTGCCTATAATGGCCGCAAACAGGGTTGCAGAGTCGATTTTGCGACATAAACCGGTTTTTTGGCTGCTTGCGACCTCCGGAACGAGCACCGTGGCAAGCGCGCCGGTTATGGCGAGCGGCGCCATCAAAAGAGGCAAGCTCATACCGGTGACTCTGCCGTAATCGGCGGTGGCTTCGGACGGAGTCATGCCGCTTCTTACGAGGATAAAAGGCACGATAACCGCCGTCAGACTGCTGACCAAGCTCCCCGAAATTCGTATGAGAGTTATGGGAACGGCGCTTTTTACGGTCGGTTTGACGTCAGAGGGCTTTTTAAGCCTGCCGCCGATGGCAAAATAGATGGCAGAAAGCACCGCACCGCTTACAAGGTCCGAAATTAAAAACGAAAAAGCGATGCCCGTCGCCCCGTTAAAGGGGCTTTTTTTGCTGCAAAACGCAATGCAGGACAGCACGCGGACCACCTCTTCCGAAAATTCGGCGACGGAGAAGGCGAAGTATTGCTTCTTTCCCAAAAAATACGCCCTTACGACGGCGTAAACGGAGGTTGAGAGCAGCGTCGGCAGAACGATAAAAAACACGGGCAAAGCCCTTTTGTCGCCGAATAATACGGCCAAATTGTCGCCGCAGGCGTAAAATACGGCAATAAGGCAAGCGGAAATCGTTCCGCAAATCAAAAGGCCGGACGAAACCAGTCGGCCGGCTTTTTCGTCGCCATCGAGAGCCGCGATTCGCCTCGACAGCACGAGCGGCACGCCGCTTGACGCCACTGCGGACAACAAAAACAGCACCGAAAGCGCCATCTGATAAAGCCCCACGGCTTCCGCGCCCAGTTTTCTGCCGACGTAAACTTTGAACAAAAAACCGACGGCTCTCGTGGCCACCCCGAATACGGTGACCAAAGCAACGGCTTTGTAAATTTTGCTTCCCGAACTTTTCATACTGAATATGTATGAGAAATCGGTTTGTTTTATGTCCGCCACGCGCCGCGGCAAAATAAAAAAAGACCGCCCCGAAGGCGCTCTTTTATCTGTATTCCGACGTGCCGATAAGGTAATCGACGCTCACCTCGAAATAGGCCGAAAGCTTGAACAGGGCAGAAGCGGAAGGCTCCTGCTTTCCGTTTTCCCAGTAGCTTATGCTTGCGTTGGACAGCCCAAGGTCCTTTGCAAGCTTGTTTTGACCTATTTCTTTTTCTGCGCGAAGCTCCTTTAAGCGTTCGGCGAAAACTTCCCTTGAATATTCTTTCATATAAATATCCTAACAATAATTAGAACAAAAGTCTTGACATCTAATTATAATTAGAATACAATATAATTATCAAACTATACGGGAGGAATAAAATGGACAACAACAAAATAGCAACGATAATGGCGCAGGTTAGAGAGTATATTCCGGAAGAAAAGAAAATGGAATTGCAGCAAAGACTATCCGTTATGCCGGACGAAGCGGGAATGGTGATTTCCGGAGTGAACTTCAAATCGTCAACCACAACCTTGATATTGTCTATATTTTTAGGAGATCTGGGCATCGACAGGTTTTACGTCGGGGATATAGGTCTTGGGGTGTTGAAACTTTTGACCGTGGGACTTTTTGGTGTTTGGGGCTTTATAGATATTTTTCTTTGTTACAAAAAGGCAAAGAAAAAGAATTATAAAGCCATATTGGAATGTTTGAATTCGTTTAATAATTAAAAACGGAAAAGAGCGGCATTTGCCGCTCTTTTTCAATTAAAAAGCCACCGAGAAATCGGTGGCTTTCGTAGGTTTTTGAAAGATTAGTCTTTCATGTTCTTGTACTTATCCTCACGCTTCTTCAAGCTGTCAGGCGATTGAGCTCTGCGAGCGTCATAGCTTGGCATGTTCTTCAAAGCTTTGCGTTTAGGGATAACTTTCTTGACCAAATAAACTATCACTGCCGCAATGATGAGCGCGCCGATGACTGCGGAGCTGATCCAGAGCCATCCGAGGTTGTTTTTGGTTTTGTCTTTATCTTTGCTGTCGCTGCCCTTATCGATGGTCTTGGAATCGGTGAGGGTGTCTTTGAGGACGTGAGCCGCTTCGTTGGTGGTTGCTGCGTTGTATTCGGAAGCTTCGATCTTCTGAATGTCGATGTTGTCGAACATTGCAAAGCCGGAGAAGTAGTCGTAGGTTACGTTGCTGCTGTTGGCAGGAGTGAACACTCTGCCGAAGCCGACTTTGACGGTTACGCTTGCGTCGGAAGAAGAAGTCTTCAGATAGAAGGTGCCGCCCGTCCATTCGGAAGCGGAGATCTTGATAACATAGTCGCCTACGCCTGCGGTGGTGTCGTTAATCTGCACGTAGAGGTAAGCGTTTTCGGACGCTTCCAGAAGTTTTGCGGAGAAGGACACTTTGTAGTAGCTGTTCTTGCTGAAGGTGAACTTGGAGGAAGTGAAGCTGTAAGCGGTTGCGTCCTCGTTGTTAATGAGGAGGTAGCTGTTAGGTTCGCTTTCCACAAATTGCGCTTTGTAAGCAGCTCTCTTGGCGTATTGCGCGGCAAGCTGATCTGCCAGAGAAACGTTGTTGTCTTTTGCAAGTTTTTCGATGACTTCGTTTTTATAACGACCGTCTTCGAAGTCGCCTTCTTTCCAGATGCGCCAGGTTTCGCCGTCCTGATAAAAGTATTCTACGTTTTCTTCAGGTTCACCGTCGAGCTTGGTGAAGCCGTCCAGAGCAACCAGCCTGTCGAGGAAGCTGTCGGCGTTGTTGCCGATCAAAACGCCCGCGGTGGTGTTGGTGGAAGGTTTTTCTTCGGTTTCTTTGTAGTCGGAGCTGCCGGTCCAACCGTCAGGTTTGCCGAGGCCGCTGGATTCGACGGAAGAAGAAGCGAAGTTTTCGAAGCTGTCGGAAGTGAAGCTGCAAACTTTGAGTTCGCCGTTTTCGGTCAGTCCGTTATAAGCTTTCTTGTCGATGGTGACGAGGGAAGCTTGGTCGAAGAACGCGACGCCGCCCTTGAGGAGCGAATATTCGGTGCTTTCGTCAGGCTTGCTGAGGCCGGAATAGGAATCCTTGGTTCCGAGGAACAGTCCGAGTTTGACGGATTTTGCGGAGATACCGGTCTTGGCAGCGAAGGTGTAGCGAGTCCAACCTTGATTGGCGGTGCCGCTCTTGATGCCTTCGAATTTAGCGAGAACCGCGTTGTCGGTGTCGTACAGATAGAGGCTTGCAGTGCTGTCGCCCACGGTTTTGACGAGGACGGAGATGAGGTAGTAGCCTTCTGCGGACAGCGAGAATGAGCTGGAAGAGGTGTAACCCACGGATGCAGGTTGACCGTTCTTGTCTGCGTCGGAGGTTTTGACGTCGCCGGAAGCGAGCATCAGAACGTTGTCGCCGCCGAAGTACGAAAGCATGTCAAGGGTAACGCCGGAAGCGTTAGGGTTGATGAACATATTTTCGCCGAACAAGCCTTCGTAGAGAAGGGTGCCGTCGGCGTAGTCGGCAACGATGTTCTGAACGAGAGTTTCGTTGTTGACGTCAACGATGCCGGCCAGCTGTTTGCCGTTGCCGTTCTTGTTGACGAGCGTCCAGTTTGCAGGGGTGCCGAAGTTTTCGGAAAGTTTGCCGTCAACCATACCGCCGGTGGCAAGACCTTCGACCTTTTCGTAGTCGAGGTTGTTGAATCCGCCGTTGGAGACGGTGTCGGAGGTGGTGGTTACGAAGGAAACCTTTTTGCGGAAGTTGGAAGTGGAAGCGGAGTAATCCTTGTAGTCGCTGTCAACGAGGGTTACGTTGGAAACGAACACGTTGCCTGCCGCAAGGGTATCAGGAGTGTAAACGCTGCCGCTGCCGAGTTCGAATTGCAGGTAAACGGTTTTTTCTTCGCTGCCGGTCTGAATGAGGAACGCGACTTCCTGCCAACCGTCGATTGCGCCGGAAGTGATGTCGTCGCTGTCTATGCCGCTGGAGGTTGCGAGAACGGAATCGTCCTCGGCGTTCATAAGCTTAACGGTAACGGAAGCGTCGCCGAAGTTCTGAGTTTTAACCCATGCGCCGATACGGTAATAGTCGTTTGCGGCCAAAACCATTTTTGCGTCGGCAAATTTGAACTTGTATATACAAGGAGAAGACGGGAGAACGGCAAACAATCTGTTGCTGTTTGCAACCTTGGTGTTGACGTACGGAAGAGCAGGAACGGTTACGCTTTCAGCGTAAGCTTCCACGGTACCGTCCAAAAGGGTGATGTTTTTGTCGGAAGAGGACAGGTCGATAACGCCGGCCTTGACGCCGGAAACGTCGGTTCCGCCAATGAGGTCGCTGTCTTTGTCGGTGATGACGGAGATACCCTTAACAGGATTGCTGTCGTTGAAGTAGCCGTTTTCGAGAGTGCTGTTTTCGTCGATACGGAGGTTGACGATTTTGCTTACGCCCGCTTCGTCGACGAATTCGTCTTCGCTCGCAACCTTTTTGTAGGTGAGGCCGTCGAAGAACGCCCAGCCCTTGCTGAAGGTTGCAGGTTTAACGCCGTCTTCCGCTTTGCCGGTGCCGAAATGGAATTCGAAATCCAAAGAGTTGTTGCCGTTTTTGCTGGCAATAACGTAGAAGGTGCAGAGCTGCCATTCGCCGTTAGTATTGATGCCGTCGAGCACGTATTCGGTTTTGCCGTCAACGAGCTTGAGAGCCGCGGTGCAGTTTGCCGCAGGATCGGAGGAGATGTTGGTCTTCACCCAAACGGAAACCTCGTAAAGTCCGCACTGAGCGAAGTTTACGGTAGAAGTGGAGCGCATGCCGATGGCGGAAAGCTCGCTGTTGTAAAGCATATAAACGTGAGAGCCGACCGTGCCGTCAGGAACGCCCGGGTTCACGACGCCTTCGCCGTAGCCGCCTTTTGCGGCTTCGAAAACTTCGGAGGAGGTATCAACTCTTCTGTAAAGGTTGTTGCCGTTGCCGGTGTTGGTGGAAGTGTACATTGCAGGAGTGTTCGCGCCGCCCTTGGATTGGAAGGTGACGTAATCGAACTCAGGGTTAGGAACTGCAAGGTCCAAAGTTTTGTCGGTAGTGACGGCGGCGTCTTTTTCGGAAACGTCTTCAAGGTAAACGTTGTCGAAGAAAGCCCAGCCCGACGCAGGTGCTTTTTCGTTGTAGCCCAAGGTGAGGTAAACGGAAAGGCTCTTGGAAGCGGTCGGATTGCCGATGATGCGGATGGTGTAATCTTTCCATTCGCCGTTGGTGTTGATGTCGGTGATTTCCATATAGCCCGCGCCGGAGTTATAGATGTAAATCTTGGCGCCGCCCGTCTGACTGGTGATGTCGGTTTTGACGGAAACGTGAAGCACGTATTCTTTCCCTGCCGAAACGGAGAGTCCGCTTGCGCAGTAATAGCCCGCGTAGCCGTTTTCTTTGTTGTAAACCATCAGCACGTTGTCGTCTGCGTCAAGGTTCTCGGTGAGCGAGGACTTTTGTTTTCCTGGGTTTGCCGCGGAAAGCCACAAGCCGTCTTTATCAACAAATTTTTCGCCGTATTTTTCCCACTTGGAAACGTCAACGACGCCCTTCACGGAAGAAGAGGTGCCCGTAACGGAGGTCCAGTTGGTCGGGCTTCCCGGTTGAGGAACGCCGGCGCTGTCGTTTGCAACGTCGGAAAAAGCCGCAAAGTTACCGTTTTTGACGGTGAGGCTTACGGTTTTGGTGTCGCCTTTGTCCGGAGTAGGATCCGGATCGTCGCCGCAAGCGGCAAGCGCAACAAGCGAAACCGAGAGAACTACAACTAATAAAAGAGTTAAAAATCTTTTAGCGTTTTTCATTTTGTCTCCTATTTTTGCGATAATGCATTATTGTTATCTTAAATGTAAAATGAAATACTTAATTTTAACTTAAATCAAAATAGTATTCCATAATAACTCAAACAATTATATAACAAAAAAACTCGTTTGGCAAACGAATTTCGCCATATATATCCAAACGCTTCAAATAAAAACGGGTTTTTAACAGACAATAGCCTTATGCGAGCAAAGTTTCAAAGACCGCCCGTAAAGAAAACGGCGGCAAAAATTACGGCTGCGCTTTTTGGCGGTGCGGCGTGCGGCTTCTGCAACGGATTTTTCGGCGGCGGGGGAGGGCTTCTTGCTGTACCGATTCTTCTTTGGTGCTTTTCGCTGGGCGAAAAAAAAGCGCACGCAACGGCCATTGCGGTTATGCTGCCGCTGACCGTGGTGAGCCTCGTTACCTACCATAATTCCGGCGCGGCCTTGCCCGAAAACGCCGCTTTGGTTATCGTTTCGGCGACCGTCGGGGGAATAGTCGGCGCGGCGCTATTAAAGAAGCTTCCCGCCAAAATTTTGAAGCTGATTTTCGGCGCGATCATGGTTTTTGCGGGACTTAAAATGTTTTTCGGATAAAACCGAAAACATTGTTTATATATACTAAAAACGAGGATAAAAATTCGATATGGTTGTTTTATATATAATCGTCGGTATTCTGGGCGGAATGCTCGGCGGCATGGGAATGGGAGGCGGAACGCTGCTTGTTCCGATGTCCGTGTACCTGCTTTCGATGGAGCAAAAAACGGCGCAGTTTCTGAACCTTGCGGCGTTTTTGCCGATGGGCGCGGTGGCGCTTTCCTGCCATGCGGCAAACGGACTTACGGACTTCAAAAAGGCCGCCGCGTTGACGCTTTCGGGGATTGCGGCGGCAATACTCGGCAGCGCGCTTCAGAAGTCGATTTCCGCCGACAATCTGACCAAATGCTTCGGCCTGTTTCTGGCGGCCATAGGCGCGCTTACGATTTTTCAAAAGAAATAACGCCGTTGTCTTGCAATATGCCCGCGGCGGTGCTATAATTGAAACATCACCGAAAAGGGGGCAGTTATGCTTGTTTTTATAAAGAAAAATTATAACAAAGAATATCGCAGAGAGTTCGTTGAGGAGTGTTTCGGCAGATACTTAAAGTTCTGCGGCGAAAACGCGTCCGAGCTTCCCGGCGAAGCGAAGGGCAAAAACGACAAACCGTATTTCCCGTCCCGTCCGGACGTTCGTTTCAGCTTGTCGCACAGCGACAATTACGCCATTTTGGCCATGGGCGAAACGGAAATCGGCTGCGACATCGAAAAAATAAGGGACATCAACTATAAGCCGATTGTGAACCGCTGGTTTTTCGGCGGAGAAATCGAGGCCGCCGACAGCGTGGAAAACTATTTTTCCGTTTGGACTAAAAAGGAAGCCTACCTGAAGCTTACTGCCGACGGACTTTCGGGCATCAGAAAGTTCGATGTAACGGGGCCGCTGGAATTTGAAGGCAAACCCGTGGTGCTGACCTCCGTCGACTTTATCCCGGGCTTTAAGGGAGCCATTGCCGCCGAAGCGCAGGAAATCGTTTTCGAGGACGTTGACTAAATAAGTTGACAGACAGGCGCGTTTTGTGTAGAATTAAAGATAGTTTTTGGGGAGGTAAACGAAATGGTATTCGAAAAACTTAGAGATATGCTTTCCGAGCAGCTCGGACTGGACAAGGCGAGAATCACGCCCGAATCCGACATCGTGAAGGACCTCGGCGCAGATTCTTTGGAAATCGTCGGCATGCTTATGGACGTCGAAAACGAATGGAACATCACCATCGAGGACGACGACGTTCACGGTTTCAAAACCGTCGGCGACGTGGCAAAATACATCGAAAAAGCAATTTAGTCGAAAAACGACAAAAAACCGAGCACGCCGCTCGGTTTTTTCGTAATCTGTTGACTTTTATGACGATTATGTGTTATGATATAAAATGTATAGATATATAGGCCGACGGCCTGTTTGGAAAAACAACGCATATCATAATATGGTAGAGGTGCGCAATTATGAAAAAAATCACGACAATTCTTCTTTTATTGACGTTGGCGTTCGGGGTTATGGCTTTTGCCGCATGCGGAGATAAGCCGACCGAAAGCGGTTCCGTCAGCACGGGCGCTCTGGGCGACGGCGCGGACACCGACGAGGATATCGACGTTCCCGCTTCTGCAGAAAACGATCCGGACGCGGCCGACGTCAAATATTTCAAATTCGAGCTTTACGGCAATTCGATGTCGAAGGGCTATATGATCACCGGCTGGAGCGATGTAACCGACGGTCGTCCTACCGAAATCATTTTCCCGACGGCCTACAACAAGCTGCCGGTGGTCGGCATCGCGCAAGGCGCGTTCAGAAACGACAAAACCATCACCAAAATTACTTTGGGCGACAGCTTCAGGCTGATCAAAAAGCGCGCGTTCTGCGGTTGCGAAAACATCGAAAGCGTCAATCTTTCGGCCAAAATCACCAAAATCGCCGCCAGCGCGTTCAGAGATTGCAAAAAACTGACGTCCGTGGCCGTGCCGGAGAAAATCACCAGACTTTACGGCAGCACTTTTTCGGGCTGCGAATCGCTTGTCAGCGTAACGCTGCCGGAGAAACTCGTTTATCTGGGCGTAAAGGTTTTCGAGGGCTGCAAAGCATTAAAATCGGTGGAAATTCCGAAATCCGTAACGGAAATCGGCACCGCTTGCTTTATGAATTCGGGCGTTGAAAAAATTTCTCTTTCGCTCACCGGCATAAAAGCCATTCCGGTGGACTGCTTCTCGGGTTGCGAAAATCTGACTTCGGTTGCCGCAAGCAAGGTGACGAAAGTCGGCCTCGGCGCGTTTTACGGCTGCAAAAAGCTTAAATCCGTAACCGTGTCGTCAAACTGCGAATTCGGCATGTTGTCGCTGACCTTCAAAGGTTGCCCGGAGGACGTGAAAGTGAACAACAAACCGCTTTCGGACATTGAAATCATAACACCTCCGTCCGAAGATACGGGTGCGTAGAAACAAAACCACGCAGAGGCTTTTGCCTCTGCGTTTTTTGACGGTTATTTTCAAAAAATCGTTGACTTTGCTTAAATTGTAGGGTATAATCAAATTGTAAATATCAGCAAACCCGTCGAAAGGCGGCGACGCAAAGCCATAGGGTCTAAGCCGAAAGGTATGACAGCCGGTTGCCGTTTTCTGACGTAAACAGATGGAGTTCTGTCGGCGGAGGTTCGGCAGGATTTTTGTTTTGTTAAGTGTTTTATTTTTATATGACCGAATCAATCCTCAACGGTTCGGTCCCGAAAGGACCCCTCTGCGACCTTTAACAAGGCCGTAAAAAGCGACAGCATTTGCTGTCGCTTTCCTTTTTTCAATATCGGGAGTTTCCCCAAAGGGGAACTATCTGTAAATTTCCACAAGATTCAGAATGACCTCGACCATTTTTTCCATAGACTGAACGGGGATATATTCGAATCTCCCGTGGAAGTTGTGTCCGCCGGTGGAAAGGTTAGGGCAAGGAAGCCCTCTGTGGCTAAGCGTCGCGCCGTCTGTGCCGCCTCTGATAGGCACGACGATAGGGTTCACGCCGGCTTTTTCCATGGCCAGTTTGGCGTTATCTATGAGGTGGAAATTGTTTTTGATGATTTCGGACATATTGTAGTAGCTGTCCGTTACGTCGGCCACGCAGGTGCCCGCGCCGTATTTTTCGTTCAGCTTTTGGGAAAGGGAAACGAAGGTGCTCTTTTTGGCCTCGAATTTTGCCATGTCGTGATCGCGGATTATGTATTTTGCCACCAGATTTTCGACGCTTCCCGAAACCGACGACGCCATATAAAATCCTTCGTAACCGGAGGTGTAAAACGGAGTTTCTTTTTCAGGCAGAGATTTTTGGAATTCCGCAAAAATTTCGATGGCGTTTTTCAGTTTGTTTTTGCCTTCGCCGGGGTGAATGGAGGTGCCGTTTACGGTGAGAGTGGCGGCCGCGGCGTTGAAGTTTTCGTATTCGATTTCGCCGAGCTTGCCGCCGTCGACGGTGTAGCCGAAGTCTGCGCCGAAAGAGGCGACGTCAAAGTATTTTACGCCTGCGCCCACTTCTTCGTCGGGGGTGAAGGCTACCTTGATTTCGCCGTGCTTAACGTTTGGATGAGAAACCAGATATTCGAGCGCGGTCATGATTTCGGCAATGCCCGCTTTGTCGTCCGCGCCGAGAAGAGTGGTGCCGTCGGTGAATATGATTTGCTGCCCGACGTAGGCGGAAATTTCGGGATATTCGGCGGCGGAGAAGACAACGTTTTTCTCCTCGTTCAGCACGACGTCGCCGCCTTCATAGCGGATAATCTGCGGTTTTACGTTTGTGCCCGAAACTGCGGGACTTGTGTCAACGTGGGAGATAAAACATATCTTTTTGCCGCTTAAAGTGCCGTTTGCGGCAAGAGTGGCGGTAACGTAGCCGTGTTCGTCCATTTTGGCGTCAAGGCCCAAGGCGGCAAGTTCGTTCTTAAGTTCCGCCAGCAGCACCAGCTGTTTTTCGGTGGAAGGATAAGAAGCGGAGTCCTCGTCGGAAGTGGTGTCGTAGGATACGTATTTCAAAAATTTTTCGATAACCGATTTCATAAAGTAACTCATTTTTCTTTTTGCATTTATTATATACCGCTAAGCAGAAGATTTCAAGGGTTTTGGAAATATTGCCCGATTACCGCTAAATTTTTTTCTAACCGTTGACAAACGCCGCCCGAATGTACTAAAATATTATACATAATCTATATTAGCTCCCAAGGAGGGTATTATGAACGCACTTCAAAAATGTTGGTACCGCACTTTCCAAGTTTGCTTTAAGGCCGTTTCGGGCTTGCTTCCGTGGAGAAAACCTGAAATTTTAGAGGGTGAAGGAAGCATCTTCAAAGTCGGCGAAATCATCAAGCAAAAGGGCCTCAAAAAGGCTATGATCGTCACCGGTCCGAACATCAGTAAAACTAACATGCTCGACAACCTCTACAAAGGTCTTTCCGACAACGGCATCGAATACGTCGTGTTCAACAAAACCGTGCAGAATCCGACCATCGACGTCGTCGAAAACGCTTTGGCCGAATACAAAGCAAACGGTTGCCAGTGCATCGTGGCTTTGGGCGGCGGCTCTTCCATGGACAGCGCAAAAGCAATGGGCGCGCGCCTTGCAAGGCCTAAAAAACCTGTTCCGAAGCTTAAGGGCGTTTTGAAGGTTATGCATCGTCTGCCGTTGTTCTTCGCCATTCCGACAACTGCCGGAAGCGGAAGCGAAGCTACGATCGCCGCAGTCATTTCCGATCCGAAAACTCACGAAAAATACGCTATCAACGACCTCAACCTCATTCCTGACTATGCGGTTCTGGAGCCTACCCTGACGGTAAGCCTTCGTCCTTTCACCACCGCCACCACCGGTATGGACGCCTTGACTCACGCGGTTGAAGCTTTGGTCGGCAACAGCAACACCAAAGGCACTCACGCAGATGGCCTCAAAGCCTGCAAGCTTATTTTCGAAAATCTCGAAACCGCTTACAAAGACGGCGCCGACCTCACCGCCAGAAACAATATGCTCGTCGGCAGCTTCTACGCAGGCTGCGCTTTCACGAGGGCTTACGTCGGCTACGTTCACGCTTTGGCTCACCAGCTCGGCGGTATGTATAACGTTCCGCACGGTCTTGCAAACGCCGTTATTCTGCCGTTCGTTCTGGAATACTACGGCTCCGCCATCTACAAGAAAATGGCCGAAATCGCAGACTACTGCGGCATAGAAGCCGGCCCGACCGATAAGGAAAAATGCGAAGCCGTTATCGCAAAAATCAAACAAATGAACGCGGATATGGACATTCCTACCGTTATTCCCGAAATCAAGGAAGCCGACATTCCTACCATGGCAAAACGCGCTTACGCCGAAGCAAATCCGCTTTATCCTGTTCCGAAACTTATGGGGCTTGAGGAACTCGAGGCTATGTATCGCACCCTGATGCCGAAAGAATAATGAAAATTTTGATTGCGTCCGACGTGCACGGTTCGTTGCCCGTCGCAAAACGAATAATCAATCGCGCGAAAGAGGAGAACGCCACCCGAATTATTCTGCTCGGCGACGTCTATTATCACGGGCCGAGAAATCCGCTTCCCGAAGGCTACGCGCCCCTTGAAGTCGCCGAAGTTTTGAATGAAACCGAAAATTTGGCCGTACTGAAAGGGAATTGCGACGCCGAAGTGGATCAGATGGTTTCGAAGTTCAGATTCGTGGACGGCATTTTGGAGGTGGACGACGGCGAAAAACGACTGCTGTTTACTCACGGCCACGTGTTCAGCCGCGAAAACCTGCCGGAAGGCGCGTTCGATCTTCTTTGCTACGGACATTTTCACACCGCTTTCATCGAAACCGACGGTAACGGCCATACGTTTGCAAATCCCGGTTCGCCGAGCTTGCCGAAGGACGGCTTTTCGGGTTACCTCGTTTACGAAAACGGCCGATTGACCTTAAAAACGCTGGACGGAGAGGAAGTCAAAACCGTTTTAATATAACAAACAGCGAAAAATTGCGTAGAAATACGCAATTTTTTTTGTCTTTCGTTGACATATTTTCGGGGATGGTTTAAAATGTTCTTCACATACGTTTTGGGAGATATTAAATGGTTTTCGGAAAGCACATAAACAAATATTACGTTCGCTACGGAGGCATTCTTCTTTTGGGAGTGCTGGCTTTGCTGGTGGTGGATTATATGCAACTGGAAATTCCGAAGATGTACCGAATGGTCGTCAACGGCCTCAACGAAGGGTTTGTGGTGGTGGACGGCGTTACGCGCACTTTCGATATGGATTTTCTGCTCGACGAAATATGCAAACCTATGCTGATCGTCATCGTTTCGCTTGTTTTGGGCAGGTTCTTGTGGCGTATATGCTTTTTCGGCACTGCCATAAAGGTCGAAAAAAACCTCAGAAGCGAAATGTTTTCGCATGCAAAGGATCTGTCGCTGGCGTTTTATCAGACCAACAAAGTCGGCCACCTTATGTCGCTTTTCACCAACGATCTGGAAACCGTGCAGGATTGCTTCGGTTCGGGTGTTCTGATGCTTTTCGACGCGCTGCTTTTGGGTGGCCTTGCCGTATATAACATGGCGGTTATGGACGTCAGGCTGACGCTGTTCTCGCTTATTCCTATGGCGTTTATGCTGGCAATCGGCCTCGTCATGGGAAAATACATGATGAAAAAATGGGACGAAAGGCAGGAAGCGTTTTCCAGAATGAGCGACTTCGCGCAGGAAAACTTTTCGGGCATCGCCGTGATAAAAGCGTTTGTGAAGGAGTTTAAGGAGCTTCTGGCTTTCCGCAAACTCAACGTGGAGAACGAAAAAGCCAACGTCGAATTCACAAAGGCTTCCACGCTTCTGAACATTCTGGTTACGTTGTTTGTGGAATCGGTGGTTTGCGTCATTCTGGGCTACGGCGGCTACCTCGTTTATAAGGGCGTGTTCAACGCGGGCGAACTGATGGAATTTATCGGTTATTTCAACGCAATCGTTTGGCCCGTTATGGCAGTATCGCAACTTATAGAGATGAGTTCGAGGGGAAAAACCTCGCTTAAGCGCGTTTCGGACCTTTTGGACGCCAAGTCCGACGTTACCGACAGACCGGGTGTGAAAGACCTTGAAAAGGTGGACGGAAACATAGAATATCGGCATCTGTCTTTCAGCTATCCGGGTTCCGAGAGGGAGGTTCTTGAGGACGTAAGCTTCAAGGTTGCCGCCGGCGAAAACGTGGGCATAGTCGGAAAAACCGGTGCCGGAAAAACCACCATTGTCGATTTGCTTTTGAGAACATATAACGTTCCCGACGGGACGCTTTTCGTGGACGGAGAGGACGTCAACGAGGTTTCCATAAAATCTTTGCGCGACCATATAGCGTACGTTCCGCAGGATAATTTCCTCTTTTCCGACACCGTGAAAAACAACATCGCTTTCGGCGTGGACGAAGCGTCGGACGAAGCGGTGGCCGCGGCGGCGAAGCTTGCGGGCGTTTCCGGCGACATCGAGGAATTCAAGGACGGCTACTCCACCGTTATGGGAGAAAGAGGAGTAACGGTTTCCGGCGGACAAAAACAGAGGATATCTATTGCCAGAGCGCTTTTGAAAAACGCCGAAATTCTTATTCTGGACGACAGCGTTTCCGCAGTCGACACGGCCACGGAAAAGGAAATTTTGCAAAACTTAAGAGAAACCCGCGCGGGGAAAACCACTCTTATCATTGCGCACCGCGTTTCCACTTTGGAGCATCTTGACAAGCTCGTTTACGTCGACGACGGACGCATCGTGGACGTCGGCACGCATAGCGAGCTTTACGACCGCTGCGCCGAGTACCGCAATATGGTGGAGCTTCAGCGCCTCGAGGAAGAAAGAAAGGAGGAAGAAAGATGAAAGAATATATGCCTCTTTTGATTCTCGGCGCGATAATAGGTTCGGTGTCCGCGGCGCTTATTTTGGCGTACGTCCTCGTTAAGGACAAAAAGGGAGCGATGGGCTTTGACAGAAAAATCAAGGATTCCGAGCTTATAAGGCGGCTTCTTGCATACGCAAAACCTTACTGGAAAAACTTTTTGGCCGTCGGGCTGGTTATGATCGTCGGCATATCCTACTCCATCGTTTCGCCTATTCTGGTGGCGAAAATTCAGGAGATCGTGAAGGCGTCGTTTGAAATGAAAACCCTTCTGACGTTGGTTGCCGTTTACGGCGGACTTCTGTTGGTCAGCCTTGCGGGAAGTTACGTTCAGGCCGTTTTGTTGCAGGTTACGGGGCAAAAAATCGTGTCGGCCCTGAGGGAAGACCTCTTTTGCCGCATCGAAAACCTTTCGCACGGACAGCTTTCGGAAATCCCTGTCGGAAAACTCGTTACGAGGGTAACCAACGACACGGGCGCAATTTCCATGATGTTTACGGGGCTTCTGGCGAACCGCGTGCAAAACATGTTCGTCATTCTGGGCGTTTTGATCGCAATGTTCGTGCTGAACGTTCCGCTGACGCTTTTGGTGCTTTGCTTTGCGCCGTTCATCGTTCTGTTCACGGTGATATTCAGAAAATTCAGCCGCAAGGCCTACAGGCGCGTCAAGGAATCGACCACCGACATCAACACCTATCTTTCCGAGCACTTGTCGGGAATGAAGATTATTCAGATTTTCAATCGCGAAAGCAAAAAAACCAAACAGTTCGAGGAAAAGAACGATGCGCTTTACCGCGCGGGGCGCGAACAGATTCTGGTGTTCGGCGTGTTCAGACCGCTGGTTTATATGCTTTACGTTTCGTCGGTGCTTTGTTTGTTCTATTTTTCCTGCAAGTCGAATTTCGACGGCGCGGGATTTATGGGCACGGTGATAACCAGCGAGCTGGTGGTGGCGTTTTATATGTACACGTCCAAGTTCTTCAACCCTATTCAGAGTCTGGCCGAGCAGTTCCACAGGCTTCAATCGGCCTTTGCATCTGCCGAAAAGATATTCACCGTTTACGACATCGAGCCTTCCGTCAAGGACGAGCCCGACGCCGTGGAGCTTGAAACGGTGAGAGGCGAAATAGAGTTTAAAAACGTGTGGTTTTCCTACGTTCCGGACGAATGGGTGCTAAAAGACGTTTCGTTCAAAATCGAAGCAGGACAAACGGTGGCGTTCGTCGGCGCGACGGGCTCCGGAAAAACCACCATTCTGTCGCTTCTTGCAAGAAACTACGACATTCAAAAAGGCGAAATACTTCTCGACGGCGTCAACATAAAAACCATCAAATTGTCGTCGCTCAGAAAGCATTTCGGGCAGATGCTGCAGGACGTGTTCCTGTTTTCCGGCACCATAAGAAGCAACATAGTTTTAAGGGACGAAGGTTTTTCGGACGAAGAAATCATGGAAACTTGCCGCTACGTCAACGCCGACAAATTTATCGACAAGCTTCCGGGCGGGCTGGACGAAGAAGTCAGGGAGCGCGGCAACAACTTTTCCGCCGGCCAACGCCAGCTGCTGAGCTTTGCGAGAACCATGATACATCGCCCCGAAGTTATGATTCTGGACGAGGCCACCGCAAACATAGACACCGAAACGGAAGTCCTCATTCAGGACAGCCTGGAAAAAATGATGTCGGTCGGAACAATGCTTATCGTTGCGCACAGGCTGTCGACCATACAGCACGCAGACAACATATTCGTGCTTTCCGGAGGCAAGATATTAGAGTCCGGCAACCACAACGAACTTCTGAAAAAACGCGGCAGATACTACAATCTCTATATGCTGCAATATGACGAAGAAAAAATCAAAAATCAAGCTTAATAACGTCTTTTCGGCTGCATAATCGTTTGATTTTGCGGATAAAGGAGGAAAAAATAAACAATGGAAAACATCATTGACATTCGGCGCCTGTCAAAGTCGTTCGGCGAAGTTAGGGCTGTTGACGACTTGACGTTCAAGGTAAAAAAGGGCGAACTGTTTGCTTTTTTGGGCGAAAACGGCGCAGGAAAATCGACCACCATTTCCATTATGTGCGGCACGCTTAAAAAGGATGAAGGCACGGTGCTCGTTTGCGGCAAAAACGTCGATACCGACGAAAAAGAAATTTCCAAAGAGCTCGGCGTGGTGTTTCAAAACACCGTTTTGGACGGTGTTCTTTCCGTAAAAGACAACCTCGTGTCCCGAGCAAGCCTTTACGGCATTTGCGGAAAAGCGGCCGAAGACAAAATCGCCGAACTTTCCGTAGAATTTGCCTTTTCGGACCTTTTGAAAAGACCGTTCGGCAAGCTGTCGGGCGGGCAAAAAAGACGTATCGACGTTGCGCGCGCGCTTTTGAACGATCCGTCGGTTCTCGTTCTGGACGAGCCGACCACCGGCCTCGATCCGCAAACCAGAAAGCTTTTGTGGGAACAAATCGAAACCCTCAGAAAAACCAAAAACATGACGGTGTTCCTCACCACGCACTATATGGAGGAAGCCGCCGACGCGGACTACGTCGTCATACTGGAACACGGCCGAATTGCCGCCGAAGGCACGCCTTTGGACCTCAAAAATCGCTTTACCGGCGACTATATAACCATATATAATGCGACGGAGGAAAGCGTGAAATCGCTCGGCAAGCCTTACAAAAAAATCCGCGACGCTTACCGCGTGGAAGTCAGGGACACCGTGGAAGCCAAGGAGCTTATCGTTTCCCGCCCCGAAATTTTTACGGATTTCGAAATAACCAAAGGGAAAATGGACGACGTGTTTTTGGCCGTCACGGGAAAAGAACTTCAAGGAGGCGACGCAAAATGAAAACTCTTTTGTGTTTGACGAAAAGAAACATAAAAATATTTTTCAAAGACAAAGGCTTGGTGATTTCGTCGCTCATCACTCCGATCATTCTTTTGGTGCTTTACGTCACGTTTCTGGCGAAGGTCTATCGCGAAAGCTTCCGTTCGTCGCTTCCGGAAGGAATGGCGGTGTCAGACTCGCTCGTCAACGGCACGGTTGCGGCGCAGCTTTTTGCTTCGCTCATTGCCGTCAGCTGCGTTACCGTTGCGTTCTGCTGCAACCTCTTGATGGTTCAGGACAAGGCGAACGGCCCGAAGAAAGATTTTTTGGTTACGCCGGTTTCCCGCGCCACCGTGGCGGTATCCTACTACCTCGCGACCTTGGCGTCAACGCTTATAGTGGCGCTTCTCGCAACGGGCGCAAGCTTTATCTACATTGCCGTTCAGGGCTGGTTTATGAGCTTTGGCGACGTTATGCTGCTGCTTTTAGACGTGGTGATTCTGACTCTGTTCGGCACGGCGTTTTCGTCGGCGGTAAACGTGTTTCTGACAACAAACGGGCAGGCTTCTGCCGCGGGAACTTTGGTTTCGTCGGCATACGGCTTCGTCTGCGGCGCATATATGCCTATATCCAACTTCGGCAGCGGCTTGCAAAAAGCGCTCAGCTTGCTTCCGGGGACCTACGGAACCGCGCTCTTCAAAAATCACGCTCTTCGCGGCGTTGCAAAAGAAATGGCAAATCAGGGCTTCCCGCCGGAAGTGGTGGACGCCATAAAGAAAAGCCTGGATTGCAGCGTAAACTTTTTCGGTCACGATTCTTCCGTCGGCGCAATGTACGCAGTAATTTTGCTCTCTACGGTGGCGCTTATCGGCGTGTACGTTCTGGCAACGGTGAAACAAACGAAAAACAGATAAAATGTCATAAAAGTCAATGTTTATGTCAATATAACAATCAACGATGTCAAAAGCGCGGTGAAAATCGCGCTTTTTTGATGTAATCAAAAGACTTCGGCAAATAGAATATGGGAAATTGACAAAGCGGACGGATGGGTATATAATGTAAAATTGAAACGCGCCGAAAACCATTTATGGTTTTGGCAGGAGGATATATGAACAGAAAACGAATTTCTGCATTTTTCACTATAGTTATGGTGCTGGCGGTGATATTGTCGCTGTCCGCGTGCGACGTTCAGGGGCTTAAAAAACTGGACGCTCCGGTCGTAACCGTTTCGGAAACGGGGCTTGCTTCATGGGAAGCAGTCGAAGGGGCCGTCGGATACAAATACAAAATAAACAACGGTTTCGAAAAGGAAACCGTCGAAACTTCCGTTCAGCTTCAACATAACGAAACGATAGTCGTCAAGGCTATCGGCGACGGAAAAAAATACTCGAACAGCGATTACAGCATAGGTAAGAAATACGTTGCCTCTTCTTCCGAGAAAAAAACCTTGCCTGCGCCCGTTGTCGGCGTGTCGGAAGACGGCGTTGCCACGTGGAACGCGGTAGAAGGCGCTTCGGGCTATGCGTACAAAATCGACGACGGCGCGGAAATCAGAACGAACGAAACCTCCGTTACTCTTGAAAACGGCCAAAGCGTCAGGGTTAAGGCCGTGGGCGACGGGAAGGAATATTCGGACAGCGCCTATTCGAGCGTGGTGAAATATATCGAAGGGCAAGCGTCTTGCAGTCACGTTGACTCGGACGACGACGGTCGCTGCGACAACTGCGATTTTGTGATTGCCGTTTACCTTGATCTTTTCGCCGTCAACGATTTGCACGGGAAAATCTTCGATACGTCGGATCAACCCGGCGTGGACGAGCTCACGACTTACCTTAAGGGCTATGCCGCAAACGGCAATTCCGTGGTGCTCTCGTCGGGAGATATGTGGCAGGGAAGCAGCGAATCCAACCTCACCAAAGGCAACATGATGACGGAATGGATGAACGAACTGAACTTCGTTTCGATGACCTTGGGCAATCACGAGTTCGACTGGGGCGAAGAAAAGATTTCGGACAATCTGGCAATTGCCGATTTTCCGTTTCTGGCCATCAACGTCAGAAAGAGAAGCACGGGCGAAATAGCGGATTATTGTCAGCCGTCGGTTACGGTGGAGCGCGGCGGAGTCAAAATCGGCATTATCGGCGCAATAGGAAATTGCTATTCCTCGATATCCGCAAGTCAGGTCGAAGACGTTTATTTCATAACGGGAAGCAGTCTGACGAATCTGGTGAAGGCCGAGGCCCAAAAGCTTAGGAGCGAAGGCGCGGACGTCATTATTTACAGCTGGCACGACAGCTATAGTAACAACGAATACGACAGCGTGCTCAGCAGCTACGTCGACGTGGTTTTCGAAGGGCATACGCACAGTAGATACGTCTATAAGGACGGGCGCGGAATTTATCACTTGCAGAACGGCGCGGAAAATGAAGGCATTTCGCACGCAAAAGTCAAAATAGATTGTTTAACAAACAAAAACAGCATTGTAAAAGCTGAAATCGTGCCGAATAGCGTGTACAAAACCTATGCGCAGGACCCGATTGTGAACAAGCTGAAAACCAAATACAGCGAACAGATTGCCATGGCCTCCAGAGTGGTTGGCTACAACGACGTGCAGCGCGACAGAAACGAGCTCAGGCAAACCGTTGCGCAGAAATACATCGAAAAAGGCCTTGAAAAGTGGGGCGCAAATTACGACATCGTTCTCGGCGGCGGTTATCTGTCGGTGAGAAGCCCCGGATACCTTGCGGCCGGCGAGATAACCTATTCGATGCTGATGAGCATTATGCCGTTCGACAACAGACTGGTTCTTTGCACGGTGTCGGGCTCGAAACTTTTGTCGCAGTTTATCAACAAGCAAAAGCAAAACTATTTCGTTGCCTATTCTTCTTACGGCGACTCGGTGAAAAACTCCGTGGACGAAAGCAAAACCTACTACATCGTAACCGACACCTACAGTTCGGACTACGCGCCTAACGAGCTTACGGTGGTGGATTATTACGACGCGGACGTCTTTGCGCGAGACCTTCTGGCGGAATTCATCGAAGAGGGCGGCTACGGAAGCGCGCCTACGGACGACTACGTGCTTACGACCATTCCGGAGGCGCTGACGATAGGCGGCAACCTTGCAAACAACGCTACGTCGGAATACGCCTACTACGTCGAAGGAACGGTGAAAAACGTCGTGTCCGAAACGTACGGAAACCTCTATATCGAGGACGAGGACGGCAACGTGCTTTACGTTTACGGCGTTTACGACGCAAGCGGAACCCGTTACGATGGGCTTTCCGACAAGCCGAAGGTGGGAGACAAAGTGGTTTTGAAGGGAAAAATCACAAATTATTACAACGCCGAAACGGGGACGAACATAATCGAACTGAAGAGCGCAATCATCGTGAAACTCGGTGATTAGAGGCGGGGTGAAAATGGATATTTTTTCAAAGGACGCACGGCCGAATTCGGCCAAAAACCGCATTTCGGGGGCGGAAATCGCACTTTTTGCGTTGACGTTTGCGATCACGCCGATCGTCGGCGCAATAGTGATAACGCGGGCGCCGGAGCGCGCGGTGAGCACTTCGCTTTCGGGCCTTGCCTGGCGATGCGGACTGATGGCGCCGATATGTGTGTGGGGCGTGCTGTTTTTCGTCAACTACTTTTTGTCGCTTAAGATGACCTTGGACGCCGCGGGCGCAAAAAAACGGGTGAAAATCACGGCCTACGTTCTGTTCGGAATTGCGGCGGCGTTCACGGTGGCAACGATGTGCTTCCCGTTTTTGCACGGCGACGACGATCCCGAGGTGGTGTGGCAGAGAACCGTTCACAACAAGCTCGCGCCGGTCGGATTTTCGGTGCTTCTGGTCCAAACGGTGGTGGTTTTGCTGCTGTCGGTGCTAAGAAACTACAAACAGTTTATGGTGTCCGCGGCGATAGCGGCGCTGTTTCTCGTTTCGTCGATATTTTTTGCCTGCGAGGCAAACGACCTTTCAAGCTCGATGCGGATATCCGCGGTTGCGCAGGTGTACGTTTTATGCGCGATGAACGCTTGCCTCGCATTCGAGTACATTCTGACGACGCTTTTCGACCCTATGCAAAAATCCTGAAGATAAGGCTCGACCGCTTGCGGACGGGCTTTTAATTTGCGCTTTGCGGCCGAGAAGAAAAAAATTTGTATATTTTTTTGCCAATTAGTGCCAAGAAAGGGCTTTCCGTTTGATTTTTGTTTCGTTTGATGTTATAATTTAGCCGCTACAAATAAAAGACACTCAGGCAAAAACCGTCGTTTGCTTGGTTCGTTATAGGTGATAAAATGAGAAAATTCGACACGAAAGTTCAACATCTGAAGTACAAGGTCTTGAGAGAGGTCGCAAGGGCCGCTTGGCAAGACAAGCTTTTGGAAACCATTCCGGACATTCCGAAAATCATCGTCCCGGGCAAAATCCCGACGATGCGTTGCTGCGTTTATAAGGAACGCGCAATCGTTGTCGAAAGGGTAAAAATCGCCATGGGCGGCAACAAGGAAAACCCTAACGTAATCGAAGTTATCGACATCGCCTGCGACGAATGTCCGATGGGCGGATACGAGGTTACCAACTCCTGCCGCGGCTGTCTGGCTCACAGATGCGAGGACGTGTGCAAATTCGGGGCAATAAGCTTCGATCAGCACCACGTTGCCCATATCGACAAAACCAAGTGCAAGGAATGCGGCGCATGCTCGAAGGTTTGCCCGTACAGCGCAATAAGGAACTATCGTCGCCCTTGCGAACAGGCCTGCAAAATCAAGGCCATTTCCATGGGATCGGATATGGAAGCCACCATCGACAACAACAAGTGCATTTCCTGCGGCGCGTGCGTTTATCAATGCCCGTTCGGCGCAATAACGGACAAGTCGTTTATTTTGGACGTCATAAAATACATCAAAGAAAGCGAAAACAATCAAAAATACAAGGTTTACGCAGTCGTCGCGCCGACCATCGCCAGCCAGTTTACCTATGCAAAACTGGGGCAGGTTGTAACGGGGTTGAAGCTTCTCGGTTTCGACACAGTTACCGAAGCCGCGCTCGGCGCGGATATGGTGGCCGCGGCCGAATCCAAAGAGCTTGCCGAAAAAGGCTTTTTGACCAGCTCGTGCTGCCCGGCGTTCGTAAGCTATATTCAGAAGAACTTCCCGGTGCTAACGCCGTTCGTGTCTCATAATCTGTCGCCTATGGCCACCATCGGCAAGTATATCAAAGAACATTCCGACAGCCCTTGCAAAGTGGTGTTCATCGGGCCTTGCACCGCCAAAAAGGCAGAGGTTCAAAAGGACGAAGTCAAGCCTTACGTCGACGTGGCAATCACTTTTGAAGAATTGCAGGCGCTGTTTGACAGCAGAGATATCGACATCACCACGCTCGAGGAAAGCGAACTGGACAACGCGTCGTATTTCGGCAGAATTTTCGCCCGCTGCGGCGGTTTGTCGGATGCGGTGTCAGAAGGGCTTAAGGAACAAGGTTTGGAGGATTTCGCCCTCAAATCCTGCTCTTGCGACGGCATCGAGGAATGCAAGGTCGCTCTCCTCAAAAAGAGCAAAGGTCTTTTGGACGCAAACTTCATCGAAGGTATGGCTTGCGTCGGAGGCTGCATAGGCGGAGCGGGTTGCTTAACTCACGGCGACAAGAACCGCATCGAAGTCGAAAAGCACGGAAAGACATCCGACAAAACGATCACGTCGGCAATCTCCGAATACGAACAAAAAAGATAAAGGAAGGCCTCAAGGCCTTCTTTTTTAACCGCGAAGCGCGGAAAAGACGAAGAGTTTTGGCAACGGTACTTGAAATGTAAGATTGTTTTTAACGTATTGATTTTTTACGCGGGAAATGTTATAATGTTTTCAAACTTAAACGCGGAGGAAACCGTATGATTTTCTGTTTTTCCGGAACGGGCAACAGCAGGTATATAGCAAAAATAATTGCCGAGGAGACTGGCGACGAAATCGTCGATCTGAACGAAAAAATCAAAAAAGACGACCGTTCACCCGTTTCGGTGAACGGCGACGCAATCGTCGTAACGCCGACTTATGCGTGGCGTATTCCGCGGATAGTATCGGGGTGGCTTTCCGCAACGGAGCTTTCGGGCGCAGAGCGAGTTTGGTTCGTGATGGACTGCGGCGGCGAAATCGGCAACGCTGCAAAATACAACCGTCTGCTTGCCGAGGAAAAGAACCTCGTCTATATGGGGACGGCGCAAATCGTTATGCCGGAAAACTACATTGCAATGTTCGACGTTCCCGAGGACGGCGAAGCCGCAAAAATCGTCAAGGCCGCAGAGCCTTATATCGATGACGTTATTTTGCACGTTAAATCGGGCGAAGCCTTTGCGGCTCCGCGAAACAACCTCTACGACCGCTTTATGAGCGGACCGGTGAATCCGATTTTCTATCGGTTCTTCGTGAAAGCAGACGCGTTCAGGGTAAACGGTGGCTGCGTCGGCTGCGGCCTTTGCGCAAAAAAATGCCCGTTGAACAACGTTCGTTTGAAGGACGGAAAGCCTGTTTGGGGAAATGAATGTACCCATTGCATGGCGTGCATTTGCTATTGCCCGAAAGAGGCCGTGGAATACGGAAAAAAGAGCGTCGGCAAGCCGCGCTACCATTTTGAGAGGTTGGACGTCAAATAGCTGCGAAAAAATTAAAGAGGGGAAAAAGCATGGAAATCAGACAGCTTGAAAGATGCGATTACCGTGGCAAAAAATTCACCGTACGGTACAAAACGCACGGTTATTATGACGTTTGCGCTGCTGAACACGGGTTTCTGCTGAAATACACTCGATTTAAAAAACCGATTGAAAAATCCTTCGACGCCGAGTTCTTCGGCGAATGGCTGGAAAATCCCGTTGCCTTCGGCGCTTTTGAAAACGGCGAAATTATAGGCTACGTGGAAGGCTCGGCGGAAAGCTGGAACAACCGCTTCCGCATAAGCAACGTCGTCGTTTTCGACAACGAAAACCGCAAAAGAGGCGTGGGCACTTTGCTTATGAACGCCATTATGAAAAAGGCGGAGGAGTCAAATGTGCGCATGATCGTTCTCGAAACGCAGTCGTGCAACGAAACCGCAATCGCGTTTTACAAATCCCAAGGCTTTGAAATCATCGGGTTCGACTTGTATTCTTATTCCAACGACGATCCCGCTCGCCACGAAGTCAGAATCGAAATGGGCAAAAAAATCCTTTAATTTGCAATCTATGAGGATAAGCGTTGCTTTCCCGCCCGTTCGAATCCCATCTTACATTGCGAAATAAAAACAAAGGCACCTTAAACAAGATGCCTTTGCGTTTGTTGGCGGGCAAGTGGTAATTGCGTCCGAACCCTTTTAGCATTATTAACAGCAGTTTTCGTATCGTCTACGGCAAGCGTTTCTATGTCTTTTCCTCCGCGAAGGTTAAAATATATAACCGTGTTATCGTCGCTGACGAACACTTGGCTTACAAGGTGATCTATTATCTGCTTTTGATAGTCTTTGTCGTTTACGTCGCCTTTCAGTATTTCTTCTATAAACGTCAACAAATCTTGTTTTGTAATTTTATACCCGCGCTCTATTTCAAGTTGAGCCTTTTTCGTTTCGAGGTCATTTAGCAAAACTTCGTATTCTGCCATTTTATCCTCGATAGAATTACGAAGCAACGCGCTTTTTACATTGATATATGCGTCGGTCAGTTTGGACACTTCTTTTCTTATCGATGAAATTTTCGCCGTAATGCTTTTTATATTTTGCTCGTCGGTACGCTTATCGTAATAAGCAAGAACGTCGTTTACAGCCGTTTCGGCATTTTCTCGATTACTTAAGAAATCTCTTACGCAAGTTGTAACGTATAATTCAAGATTGTCTTTATGCTCACGGGATTTATCGCACTCGTGTTTCCTACGCTTTTTGCAAGTGTAATAATAGTGCATATTGCCGTGTCTGTCTTTCCCGCTGTCGGCAACCATTCCCGTTCCGCAATGCCCGCAAAACAATTTTCCAGTAAGCAGATAAGGTATGCGAGCGGTTTCTTGTCCGCCGAGCGTATATCTGTTTTTAGCAAGTTTTTCCTGTACGGCATTGAATGTTTCTTTGTCTATAATCTGCGGATACATATTGTTGCAAACCCTGCCGCCAAAAGTAAATTCGCCGGTATACTTCGGGTTTACTATGTATTTATCGAAAGTCTTGCCGACAATTTTTTTACCGCGTACCCGATAGCCCTGTTCGTTGAGCATTTGGGCTATTTCTTTTTTCGTATAACCGTTTTTGTAATAGTCGAAAACAAGACGGATAATTTTCGCCTCTTCTTCGTCAATAACGACTTTCTTAATAAATTTATTAGATTTACCGGGGATAGGTTCGTTGACTAATTTATATCCAAAAATAACCGTGCCTCCGCAAAAATGTCCGTTGGCAATACTTGTGTCGATTCCGTCGCGAACACGTTTGGAAAGTCGTTTACTGTATTTTTCAGCATTCCATTCCAAAAACATTTCATAGAATTCGCCGCCCTCATCTTCGGCAATAGGCTCTAACGCAGATATAACTTTAATACCGTTTTCTTTAAGCATTTCTTTGTATAAAATGCTGTCGCGACGATTTCTCGCAAAGCGGTCAAACATATATACTGTGACATATTTTTATGGACACTTTTTATATGGCACTATGTAATTCTCCAATGTATCGCCTTTCGTCGTCATGTTGTAGCACAGTGAAAAGCGAAAGTCAATGGCAAAAATTTGTTACCGAAAATTTTTAAGGCGTTAGAATTAGAATTTATATTGAGTTTCTCATTTCTTGAGGTTGGGTATCAGTTTGATGCTTAACCTTTTTTATTACATTTACGCAACAATTTTTGTGCTGTCCGTTGACTTCCGTGAAAGCGACAATAAATAAAAATACTCCTATCTTTTCTCGGTGCTACCCCGTTTTTGCCGAAAGGCGAAAATAAATCGGAGGTAAATCCATATGAAAAGAAAAATATTAGATTTCAGTGTTATAAAAGAAGAAATCTCACAAAACAACGTGCTTGAAATGGCAGAACTTATTGCCTTTATGGAACTGCGATTCCAGATAGGTTATCAAGGAAGTCGTATGCAAAGAATGTATGCCGACCTGTATGCCGATATTAAGCACAAAAACGAATTAGGACATACTTTCAGCGATTCTTACGATTTAGTTCAAGAAGGGGCGTTGTTTCTTTGCGAACATTACGGAGAGCATTTGAACGATGTTATAAGTTACAGCAAAAAAGGCAAGCCGATTACCATCAAAATTGTCTGTATCCGTAAAATGATGAAGTTAATCAACCGAAAAACGAGTGATTATTACCGTTCGGTAAGCCTTGATGCTTTAACGGCAGTAAGCGAGCCTTCATACGAAATTAAAGAAGAAGTCGTACAAGATTATACTTTATACGAAAAAATCGTTTCAAGCCTGAATTTGACGGAAAATATGCGTATTGCCTTGGAATGCCGCCAAAACGGCTTAAGTTATCCAGAAATAGGCAGAGTTTTATCTCGCGCACAAGCGACGGTTTACGAATACTTCATCAAAATGAGACAAAGATATACGGCGATTTACGGGTAGACAAAATTGTTCTTAATTTGCAGAATAAATCACACCATGATCTATCGTAGAAAATGAACACGCATAGTGACGCACTTGCGACAAAAACATTTAACATTACGTTTTAGACGGATAATCTACTAAAAATTGTCCGTCTATTTTTATGCTATCCTAATGGACCATTATTTTAAACTCTAAAAAAAACAAAAAGGGACAAAATAAGGGACACTTAATCTTGACATTTGTCTCTTATTTTGATATACTACTGTTGAAATCATAGAGTGGAGGTTTGAGATGATAAATTTCGGACACGAAACGGAAGAACTTGAATTTAAGAAAAGTACAAGTGAAATGCACGATGCAATGAAAGACATTGTTGCAATACTAAATAAGCACGAAAAAGGTATTTTATATTTCGGCGTTGCGCCAAACGGCGATGTAAAAGGATTGCAGGTTGTTGAATCGACATTGCGTGATGTTTCGAGAGTAATTTTTGAAAGTATAAAACCGCAAATTTATCCGCAAATTCAAAAAGTTACTATTGACGGGTGCGATATAATCGAAGTTATATTCAGTGGACGAAATAAGCCATATTCGGCTTACGGAAAATATTATATTCGTGTTGCAGACGAGAGTCGCGAATTGACTCCTGCCGAACTGAAAGAAATGATGGTTGCAAGCGAGTATTCCGAGAGATGGGAACAATATGAAACTCCTTACACGATTAAGGATATTGACGAGTCGGCTTTGAAAGATTTTTATAACCGCGCCATCGCTTGCGGAAGACTGCCCGACGACGGATATGACGCAGAAAAGTTGCTTAATAAACTTTGTTTATTAAAAAACGGCAATTTGAATAATGCGGGATACGTTCTCTTTGGAAACAACGGTCCTGTTACACTCAAAATGGCAGTGTTTGCAAGCGATGAAAAGTTGACTTTTTTGGATATAAACCGAACCGAAGATAATATTTTCAGATTAGTTGATACAGCACTTACCTATATCAAAAAAAATATTCACTGGCGCGCAGAAATCGGAAGCGTTACGAGAGAAGAGATACCTGAAATACCACTCAAAGCATTGCGCGAAATTGTAATAAACAGTTTTGCGCACGCAGAGTACGGAACGGGTTCTCAACACGAAATTGATATTCATCCCGGTAAAGTTGTAATATATAACCCCGGAACGTTTCCTTCAGAATTTTCTCCAGAAGATTTTGCGACGAAAAACTTATCTTCGATTATACGAAACGAGTTGATTGCAAAAGTGCTGTATCTCTGCCACGATATTGAATCTTTCGGCAGCGGGTTTAAGCGTGTGTATACTCTTTGTAACGCCGAAAACGTTTCTTGTTCTTATGAGAAAACCCCGATAGGTTTCTCGTTTATCTTTTTGAGAAATGACCCTAATGCGCCAAGAAATGTCCCTGAACCGAGACAAAATGTCTCTGTTACTTTGTCCAAAACAGAAAAAGCGGTTTATCAGTTATTGAGATTACAACCGAATCTAACGCGTGAAGAACTCTCCATGGAAATTTCTAAAACCGTCAAAACGGTTCAACGCGCACTTGACGGTTTGAAAGAAAAAGGTATTATTGCCCGCGTTGGTAATACCCGTACGGGTTACTGGGAAATTCTACAAAAATAATATTGATAAGAAGGAAAATATTATGGCTTCAATTATTGATAATAGATCGAAAACGATGTTGGATTCGTTAAAGAATTCTCTAAAACAAGCTGAAAGCGTTGATATTCTGACTGCGTTTTTCTATTTTTCCGGATTCAATGCATTGGCTGAAGATCTTAAAGACAAAAAAATAAGAATTTTGGTTGGCAACACTATTGATCCGAATGCAGTAGTGGATTTGTGTAATGCGGTAAAGGAATGCCCCGACGAAATGCTTGAAACATATGCCGTGCGCGGATACAATAGATTAAATAATTCTCAAAAGAAAAACTGTTATATAGATAGTTTTGTTGAGTTGTTTAATAAATCATCTCTATCTGAAGAATTTGACTCTACCGATAGCCAAAAGATTTTTAAAATGTTTCTTGAAAAAATTGAGAACGGAACACTCGAAATCAGGCTTACTTCTTCTCCAAACCATGCAAAGGCATATATACTGACAAACAAACCAGAGTACTCTTGTTTCGGCGATCAAAAAGGGGTTGTTTTTCAGGGATCGTCTAACTTTACTTATAATGGCTTGCGTGGGCAAGGTGAAATGAATGAAAGATATAGCGATAACAGCAAGTACAATGAGTATTCCGAGCATTTCGAACAATTGTGGAACGACAGTAAAGCTATCGATGTGTGTGTGGAAAACGGGAATAACGATTTTATTGAAAGTGTAAAAACAAAGCTTTGGATCTTTGCAAAGCCTACGCCATATCAAATTTTCATTAGAATTTTATTTGAGTTATACGCTTCACTCGAGAATAACATCGTCAAATCGCCTTATGAAATTACAGATGGTAAATTTTCAAATCTAAAATATCAGTTGGATGCTATTAAATATGGTGTTGATTGTATCAATAAAAACAATGGTGTAATTATTGCCGATGTTGTAGGCTTGGGTAAATCTGTCGTGGCTTCCGCAATCGCTTATAATTTGGATATCAAACGGACAGTTATAATTGCTCCGCCACACTTAGTGGATCAATGGAATGATTATCAACAAGATTTTGGACTTAGGGGAGTCAGAGTTTGCAGTAGCGGAAGAATTCAAGAATTATATGATGCGTATTCGTCCGATCCTAATCCCATTTTATATATTATAGACGAGGCTCATCGTTACCGTAACGAGTTAAGCGACAGTTATCAATTATTACATCAACTTACTCGTTCGCATCCGGAAAACAAAGTTATTTTGCTTACGGCGACACCATATAACAATAGACCGCAGGATTTGTTTGCGTTGATTAAACTGTTCCAAACGCCAAGCCGTTCCACTATTCACTCTGTAGATAATCTCGGGGTGCGCTTTCACGAATTGATTGCACAATATAATCGTTTGGAAAAGGAAGGAAAGAAACATCTTACAGCTGAAATAAAAGCCGAACTCGACAAGCTTAGTCAACAACTGAGGATATTGATTGACCCGGTTATTGTTCGTCGCAGTCGTATAGATTTACAAGAAATAAAGGAATATGCGGATGACTTGAAAGCGCAGAACATTCAATTCCCGAAAATTGTCGGTCCAGAACTTGTAGAATATGATTTGGCTGACATTCGTCCTTTATACTTGCATACGCTTGATTTGTTAAGCAACAAATTTATTTGTGCGAGATATAACCCGTCTGCGTACCTTGTAAATCCTGATGCATTTATGAAACAGTACGGCGAGTTTTTCGGCGAGATGAATATTCAGCTTTCTCAACGAAACTTGGCAATGTTCATAAAAAGATTATTGGTAATGCGTTTTGAAAGTTCGAAGTCTGCGTTTAAGTCAACGTTGACAAGTATCCTTTTGTCCTACGAAAATATAATTAAATGGTGGGATAAAGGATATGTTCCTATCAAAAAAAGCGGATATTTGCCGGATCCCGATGACGAGGAAATTCAAGAAACGCTTGACGAAATCAAGAGCATAGACGAAATCGGTGTTGATATAAACAAAATCAAAAAGAAAGCAATTCCGATTGAAAAATCGTTTTTTAGAGAAGAGTTTATCTGCGCGGTTAAAAGCGATATTGAGCTATTGAAAAGGATATACACAGATTGGTTTGAAAGCGACGAAATAGGTATTGATCCCAAATATAATGTTGTAAAAAAACGAATTTCAACATCGCTCGAAGAAAATCCAAAACGAAAAATCGTTGTTTTTTCGACATATGCAGACACCGCCGAATATGTAAAAGATTGCCTCGAAAAAGATGGGTTTAAGGTTCTATTATACACTGGTGGTGCTTCTCAGATTGACAGAAGCATAGTAAAGCGTAATTTTGACGCATCTTGCAAAAAAGAAGAACAGCTAAACGAATATGATATCATTGTGGCAACCGATGCGTTGAGCGAAGGCTTTAACCTTAACCGAGCAGGCAGTATTATCAACTACGACATTCCTTACAATCCTACAAGGGTTGTTCAAAGGATCGGGCGTATTAACCGTATCAATAAAAAAATGTTTGATAACATCTATATCTACAACTTTTTCCCTACTGATATAGGCGAAGAAAATACGCTTATCAAAGGCATTTCGACACTGAAAATGCTTTTGATAAACAACATTGTCGGAAGTGATACAAAAACGCTCACACCGGATGAAACATTGCAAAGTTACTTCAGAAATCGCTATGAAGAAGCTGATGAAAAAAGTAATGATAGAAGTTGGGATAACGAATATCGAAACATATATAATTCTGTCAAACACAATATGAGTTTGGCTGATTCTGTGTATGCTATTCCCGAACGGGCAAGAATCGTTAGAAAGAATCAAGGAGAAGCATGCGCCATTTCGTTCGCAAAGCGTGGCGATAACACATTGTTTGCATACGCACTACCTTCTGCGACTCAGGCACAAATTGTACCGGCTGATAAAGTGCTTCATTTGTTTGCGTCGTCGCTCGAAGAAAACGGATATGAATATGACGAAGAACTTGACAGGAAGTTCAAGATTTTGCGTGATGAGATTAAAAAACCGCATCCGAAAATAAAAATGGATAAGAGAAAGAGCGAAGCTCTTGAAAACTTGCAACAATTGTTAGTTGTTTGCCCGACGGAAAAAGATTATCTTGCAGATCTTATTGACGTCATAAAAAAATATGACGATTTGAGTGACGGTGAATTGAAATATTTGGCGGCAATTTCGGTAAAAAAAGGGTCTGCCACAGATACCCTCTTGGACTTAAAACGCAAGATACCCGTACACTACATAATTCAAATAAAAACAAGAGTTGAAGCAATCGACGCACAAGCGGAAGTAATAATGTTTACCGAGGATTTGAGAAATGATAACGATTAAAGAAGCAGAAGAAATACTTAAAAAAGAATACCACATTGATAACTTTTTGTATGTAGTCAATGATGTATTGTTACCGGATTTTATTTCAGACAGACATGAAGTTGAATTCAAAAACAATATTTTCGAATCGGTTAATCAATTGGGATATTCCGACAAGTGCGAGGTAACGGTCTTTGAGGTTATACTTAAAACAGGCTCTCATAATCGTCGTGTCACTATTACGCAAGAAATGTTTAAGATTTTACGCGGACTCGGAATAAACAATGCCATAGTTGCTTTTGCAAATGCCGACAAGCTCAATTACCGCTTTTCTCTTTTGACAAGCAAATATGAATTCAACGGCGAAAAGGTCGTAAAAGTATTGTCAAATCCTCGCAGATATTCATACAGCTTGGGCTATGGCACAAAAACAAAAACCGCGTATGACTTCTTAATAGGGAAAGGGAAAGTAAATTCCCTTGACGAACTCATCAATCGTTTTTCTGTCGAAGTTGTAAATAAGCAATTTTACAGCGAAATCGCTGCTTGCTTTACAAGATTGGTCGGTGGTCAACGTGATGGTAAGACTTTCAATAGAGAACTTAATATATACGGCGTTACTGATCAAAATAAGTATGCCGAATTTGCAGTGCGACTTATCGGTCGTATAGTTTTTTGTTGGTTTCTGAAAGAAAAGAAGAGCGAAAACGGAGTTTCTCTTATCCCTGAAACACTGCTCAACACCAAAGATATTAAAATTGCCGGCAATTACTATCACGATGTGCTTGAACCTCTGTTTTTTGAATTGCTGAATACAAGTATTCCGCGTCGCAAAGGAAAATTTGCGCAAGAAGCAATCTATAATCAAATACCATATTTGAACGGTGGACTTTTCAGCCCGCATATTGACGACCATTACAAATTTTCCCATGAGTTACAATCCGGGCAATATGGACTTGTAACCATTCCAAACGATTGGTTCGATAGATTTTATGCCGTTTTAGGACAATACAACTTTACGGTTGACGAAAACACGTCTTACGATATCGAACTGTCTATCGACCCCGAAATGCTCGGTAGGATTTTTGAAAACTTACTTGCGGAAATCAATCCGGAAACCGGCGAAAATGCAAAGAAGAGTACCGGCAGTTTTTATACGCCGAGAGATATCGTCGATTATATGGTTGACAGCAGTATCCTTGAGCATCTTAAAACAAAAACGGGAATTTCGGAAGAAAAGTTGAAAGCGCTCATAAGTTACGGCAAGGAGGATGACGAACTTATATCTTTTTCTGAAACAGAAAAGAAAGCGATTGTAAACGCATTATACTCTGTTACGGTGCTCGATCCCGCTTGTGGCTCGGGAGCTTTTCCTATCGGCGTGCTGCAAAAAATAGTCTATATGCTACAGGAAATTGACCCGGACGCTACATTGTGGTTCAACAAAGCAACCGAAAACGTTAGTTTCTTGATTAGAAAAGAATTTGAAAAGAAATTCAATGCCGGGTCTTTGGATTATATTCGCAAACTTACGGTTATTCAAAACTCAATTTTCGGCATTGACATTCAGCCTATCGCAGTCGAAATTGCTCGCCTGCGTTGTTTCTTGTCGCTGGTTATCGAAGAAAAGGTTTATGATGACGAACCGAATAGGGGTATAAATCCGCTCCCTAACTTGGATTTTAAGTTTATAATCGCAAACACTTTGCTTTCTTTGCCGCATGATAGTGACGTAAAGAAAAACGTTTCAGCAAATCAAATGTCGATTTTTGAGAATCAAGAGCATATTGATCAACTAAAAGCTGTTCGAGAAGAGTATTTCAGTGCAAATGACGCCGAAACGAAAAATGAATTGAAACTTGCATTTAGCGAAATACAAAAATCAATGTTTCAAGAGGCCCTGAATAATAACAAAATGGCATCTGCTCTCTATCAAGCCCTTTTCCAATGGGAACCTTTTGGTAATAATGTTACCGATTGGTTTGACGCTGACTGGATGTTTGGTATAAAGGGTGGATTTGATATTATTATTGCAAACCCGCCTTATATTGATTCTGAAAATATGATGAACAGCGGCATGGGTGGTTTGAGAGATTATATTTCCAACAAGTATAAATACTGCAAAGGGAATTGGGATATCTATATTGCCTTTTTTGAATGCTCATTTAATATGCTCAATGAGAATGGTGATCTTATATTTATCACCCCTGACAAATGGATTTCAAGACCTTTTGGTGAAAAATTAAGAATGGGACTCCTATATCATATTAAATCCATCTATCAGTCGGGTAGAGAGGTTTTTGATTCTGCTTTGGTTGACTCTATTGTTACAACTATTTCAAAGCAGTCATCTCCTACTTTGATTACAATAAGAGATAAAGACAAAGAAAAAGTTATAAGCATAATTGATAAAGATTATTTCCTTAAGGTGAATAATTTAGATATCGCTTTTTCTGATTATTTTGAATTTATAGCAAAGGTGGAAAAAGACACGGTTTCTTTGAGTGAATATGCAGTCTGTGAAAATGCGTGCGCTACATCTGATTGTTACAAATTAAAGGAAATCATTGATCAAATTGACTCTCCTGAAGATTTCAATAAAACATACTTGAAAATCATTAACACGGGCACGATTGGAAGATTTGTCCCTCGTTGGGGATATCAGGAGATGAAATACTTAAAAGATAAGTATTTATATCCCGTTGTAGATAGAACCCAATTTTTAGAATATTTTCCAAACTCATACGGCGAAAAATCTTTGAAGAGAAAAATAATCATTAAAGGATTGACTTTGCTTGATGCTTGCATTGATCTGGAGGGTAAAATTATTCCCGGAAAATCAACTATGATGATTTCTGCATCAGAAGAAACGCTGTACATGCTAATGGGAATTATAAACTCAAAGATAATGTTATTCTATGTAAAGCAAAAATATGCGTCATCAAGTTACAATGGCGGAATTAATTTCACAAAGGACATGATAAACAGTCTCCCTATCAAGCAAAACAAGGAAAAATTGACTCAAATAACAGAATTGTCCAAAGAAATAACCCGAATAAAATTCGACAATATTTGTGCTGATACAAAGGAACTTGAAATGCAGATTGATACACTTATGTACATTATGTACGATTTGACTGGAGAGGAAATCGCAGTCGTTGAAACGACAATTAAGTAAGGACAAAACAATGGGTAAGCAAACGAATCAGAAAGGTAGCCATTTCGGTGGCGAATGGACTTTGCAAAAATTACATATCATAGAAGAATATTTGAAAACCTACGCCACGGTTTTAAAAAATCAAAGAGTAAAGAAGATATATGTGGATGGCTTTGCGGGAAGCGGAAAAACCGAATTGAAAAGTAATTCTCATACTCAAGATTTTGAAATGCAGGAAAACCTTTTAGGGGAACTACCCGTTGATATTCATCCTGTAGTTGTTGAAGGCTCTGCGTTGATATCTCTAAAATATGACTTTGATGAATATTACTTTTTAGAGCTTGATGAAGGACGCATTTCCACATTATATTCGGCTATAAAAAACGAGTATCCGCAAAAGATCAGTAAGGTTCATTTTATTATCGGAGATAGCAATGTCAAGTTGCTCGAGGTACTTTCGAAAATTACAGTATATGATCGTTGCTTGATGTTTTTAGATCCGTATGCGTTGGAACTCAAATGGAATACGCTTGAAAAAATATCAAAGTGCGGAGTAGTTGATCTTTGGTATTTATTTCCCTTGTCAATGATTCGACTGTTGGAAAAACAACGCGAGATTAGTGACGCTAATCAAAATAAGGTAACTTCTATTTTGGGGACAGATGAATGGTTGGACAAGTTATTTGTTGAATCGAAGCAAATAAATTTGTTTGGAGATACTCGTTACGATAGAATTAGCTATGATAAAATATTGGAATATATCAAAGCTCGTTTTTCCACGATATTCTCATATGTTTCTCCTGATGCGAAGGTACTCAAAAATGAAGCAAAAAATTCACCAATGTTTATGCTATGCTTTATGATGACAAACAAAAGTCTTGCGGCGCAAAAGTTGGCAGCTAAACTTGTTAAGACAATTATAAAAAGCACGGAGAAAGTATAATGGAAACAATAAAAAGAAGTAGCTTGCTCTATAAAACTGGAGTTGAATACGGTGATTACACCATCAATCACGTTCAAGGATGCGCCCATGGATGCAAATATCCTTGTTATGCTATGATGATGGCGAAGCGTTTTGGCAAAGTAAAATCATATGAAGAATGGTGCGAACCTAAGCTGGTGTCTAATGCGTTGCAGCTTTTAGATAAAGAAATCCCTAAACTTAAGGACAAAATTGAGTCGGTACACCTTTGTTTTACGACCGATCCGTTTATGTATGGGTATGACGAAATTAAAGAATTAAGTCTAAAAATAATTGAGAAGCTAAACAATAATGGTATAAAATGTACAGCTCTAACAAAAGGAATTTTGCCAATAGAGCTTGCAGAATATTCTAAGGAAAATGAATACGGAATTACATTGGTTTCCCTCTCGGAAGAATTCCGAAAAGAAATGGAACCTAATACGGCTCCTTTTGACAAACGTATTGCCGCATTAAAAGAATTGCATGACAGAGGCTGTAAAACTTGGGTAAGCGTTGAGCCTTACCCCACGCCAAATATGATTCAACAGGACATTAATGATATATTGGAAACCATATCATTTGTCGATAAGATTATTTTTGGACGACTTCATTATAATAAACAAATAAGTGTATACAAAGATCATAAGCAATATTATAATGAGTTGGCACAACAAGTTATTGATTTTTGTAACAGTAAAGGCATTAACTACCATATAAAATCAAAAACGATAACTGAATAGAAACAGAATTTATTTTAAATCAAAAATATTAAAAAACAACCAAATGGCTCTTTGGCGGGTGCTTGACTAATACAAGCGCACCGCTTCGCGGTGCGGTCAAGCACCCGCCAAACAACTCACTTAAACTCGGATAAAAAGGTCAGCTCAAAGCCGAGCGAAATGGGGCGTTCGCCGCTAAACCGCTTGGCGAATCGCCCCATAATTCTTCGCTCGGCGGCATGGCGGCATATTTTGAGTTTCATTCCTTTTATATCTTCCGAGTATTTTCGCTCCATTTTGTTTTGGGCGGCGTTTTCCATGCGCCGTCCTTTTTTATGCTCCAAAACTCCTTTTTCACTCCTTTTCGAGTATAACTTTACTCCCTGAAAACGTCAAAAAACCCATACAAAACCTATTCCAACCCATTCACGCTTTTTACGGCAAGTGTTGTAGGCTGTAATCGAGTGAAACCCGGCAAGAAATTTTTCAAACAGGTCAAAAACTGTCCGGTTTGAGTTTTAGAACACCGATTGTAATTTGGAAGAGCGATTTACCGGTATAAAAATTTTTACGTTTCTTTCAAAAACATTTTCAAAGTCGCAAAAATCTTGCGAGTTTGAAGTTTACACTCAACAAAAAACGAAAAGGAGCAGAAACAATGAATTTACAAAAAGCAAAAATTTATCATGACGGCAGCCATTTTGTTGCCATTCCGAAAGGAGCGTTTCCGAGCGGGAAAGGCTGTAAAAGACAAGTTGTCAAACCAACGGAACAACAACCACCGACGACCGAATCGCCACTGGAAACCCCGAAAGAACGCTTTGAAACGGCTTACAAAGAAAGTCTTTCACTACCCAAGAAAGAGCGAAAAAAACACATTAAAGAGTTGATGGAAAGCGTTTTTACGGACAAAGCGGAATTAAAGGCGTTTGTGGACAAAAATCTTGAACGAGTGAAGACCAACGCCATTAAGCGCAAAGTACGGCTAATGCGAAAACTCGGACTGCAACGTTGGGACTATTTTATCACTTTTACCTATTCGGACGAACTTTTGGACGAGGAAACGTTCCACAAAAAATTGACAAACACCCTAAAACACCTTGTCGCAAGAAAGGGTTGGAAATACGTCGGCGTTTGGGAGCGAGGTAGTGATTCCGACAGACTACATTTTCACGGAATATTTCATATACCCAAAGACAAAATGATAGGCAATCTCGAAGAAGTGAAAGATTACGACACCCGAAACCACCGTATGCAAACGACATTGCAAAATACTCATTTTCTGAAACATTTCGGTAGAAACGATTTCAAACCTATCTGCCGTCCCGACGACGTATCGAGTGCGGTTAATTACATAACCAAATATATGGAAAAATCAGGTGAACGTTTAGTCTATGGCGGTAAATTGCCCACGTATTTTCAATCGGACATTCTGGAAGACGATATTGCCTGTCCTATCGGCATAGACGACCGCAAGGCATTACTATTCGACAATTTCACTTGTATCGACGAGGGTGAAATCATAGGTGAAGTGAGTAAAGAAGTTATAGACCAAATGCCCAAGTGCAACTAAAAAATTTATGTCTTTCGAATCGGAAAGCGTAAACGAAAACGTCTTTTTCGTCAAGGGTAAAGTGCATTGCTATGGCAACCCTTGACGGAAAAGGGGTAGGACAAAAAGTAAGCAAAACCCTGATACGTTATCGTTTTTTTCGTTTCCGTCGAAAGACAAACCCAAAACAAAAAAATCTAAAAAGGAGTCAAAAATCATGAAAACAAATGTAAAAAAAGCGTTTTTAGCAAGTTCCGAGAATTTTGAGAATTGCTATATATTTTCTCCGTCTATCGGCAGAAAGAAAAATGTAGGCGGTAAAACATATCGCGTTACAAGATATTTCAACGGCAATCGAGATTTTGAAACGTCTATGAAAGAACTTGCCACAAAGCAAGTAAACAAAACAGCGAGGTGAAGAATATGAAACAGAAGAAATATATTGCAGGATTGTATTTCAGGCTTTCTCAAGAAGATGAACGACAAGGCGAATCGGCTTCTATCGAGCATCAGAGAACGATACTTCGCAAATATGCCGAAGAACGAGGTTTTGAAATTCATGACGAATATATCGACGATGGTATATCGGGTACGACTTTTCAACGCCCGAGCGTGCAACGATTGTTAGATGACGCTAAAACAGGAGTTATAAACACAATTATAGTCAAAGATTTATCTCGTTTCGGCAGAAACTACATAGAAGTCGGACAGTATATTGACTATGTTTTTCCTGCCTTCGGTATAAGGTTTATCGCTATTCAAGATAACGTCGATACGGAAAACCGCGACAGCGGAACAATGGAAATGATGCCGATTATGAACGTTTTTAATGAATGGCATGCCGCAAATACGAGCAAAAAGATTCGTGCTGTTAGACGTGCCTTTGCAAAAGAAGGTGTTTACGTCGCAAAGAAAGCGGCTTACGGATATAAAATGGGGACGGATAAAAAACATACGCCTATCATAGACGAAGAAGTTGCCCCTGTTGTACGCAGAATATTTGAAATGTACGCTTCGGGGTTAAGCCCGAGCAAAATATGCGAAACGTTAAATCTTGAAGGAATACCAACGCCGGCGATCTATGCTTATGCTAAATTAGACCAAAAACCAAAACAAAAAGTAATGGGTTTTTGGACGCCCGTGACGATAAGGGAAATGCTTCAAAAGATTATATACATAGGTCATTTGCCGCAGTTGTGCTGGACTTCCGTGTCGTATAAAAATCACAAAAGATATAGAAAGGACGAAAACGAATGGCAAATCGTTTACAATAACCACGAGCCTATTATTTCACAAGAATTGTGGGACAGGGTTCAGGAACGAAGAAAGTCTGTTGCGACCGGAAGAAAGACAAAAATAGGCTTTACTCATCCGTTGTCGGGATTTTTATTCTGCGCCGACTGTGGCGGGAAAATGAAACTCTGCACTTCGTTACGGCGTAATGGCAAAAGATTTATGAGTTTCGATTGCGGTTACCATATACGATACGGAAAGGCTTACTGCTTTTCGCATTATATCGCAACAAGCATACTTGAAGAAATTGTCCTTGATGATATACGGACAATGGCACAGAGAATCGTTCTTGACGAAAAGTCTATCCGTGAAGAGTATCTTAGACGTAATACCGAACTTGCCGACGCAGCCATAAAGAAAGCCAAGAAAGAATTGCAGTCCAAGCAAAAACGCACCGAAGAACTGACAAGGCTTATTCGAACCGCATACGAAGATAAAGTTAAAGGCAAAATCCCCGAAGATATTTGTATCGGCTTTATTGAGGACTATTCGGCAGAGCAAAAAATGATTGCCGCGGATATCGAAGCACTTGAAAAACAACTGTCCGAAACGGAAACTTCAAGGCATACTGCGGACGATTTTATCCGTGACATAAAGAAGTATTTGAATGCGCCCGAACTTACACGCGAAATGTGCTATGAACTTATTGATAGAATTATTATCGGCGGCTCGCAAAGCGTAACGGGAAAAGAACGCGAAATAGAGATTGTATATAAAATCGACATTTCTTCCGTTATGCGACACAGACTTGGGAAATAGCCGATTTGATACAAAAATACCATAAAATAATGAAAAGGTGTATGTTTCAATGCGATTCATATACTTTTTTAATGCCCAAACACTTATATTATGTGCGTCCATAAAATTGTGTCGCAACAAGCACACGCAAATATCCCACTACCGTATCTAAAGGGGGAGTCAGGGAATATGATAGAACATTAAGTGTTAGTATAAGATAGCTGTGACATATGCATAACTTGATTTTTTAGATATTTTTTGATATAATAAAAATATATATACTATAAACATCTATAGCGTTTAATGCGCGTAGCGAGATCGAAAAATATGCAATTAACTAACATTAAAATAAAAAATTATAGATTACTTATTGATGCTGAATTAGAGATAGATGAAAACACGACACTTATTGTTGGCCGAAACAATACAGCTAAAACATCGTGTATACGTTGTTTGGGGAATGTATTAAAGGGACGCACATTTTGTTATGATGATTATCCAATCTATAAGCGTAATGACTTGCATACATTATTAGTTAAATATATGAGCAAAGAGATAACTTATGATGAGCTTGCAAAGAAATTGCCAATTATTTCTATTGAATTTTCTGTTGATTATTCAAATGAAGATAGTGATGATAATTTAGGGGCGTTATCTCCTTTTATTATCGACGTAGAAGAAGATACCACTAATGCTATAATATGTGTTCATAACCAATTGATGGATGAGAGTGCGCTTTGGCAATTATTAGAGCCTTACTTTTACATAGAAGGGAAATTTGTTGATAATACAAAAGAAATTAAAGATATTTGTAAAAAAATTTTTACAAAAATATTTTCACAAAAGATTTATGCAATAAATCCCAAGAATGTAGAAGATAGACAGTTAAAAACACAAAAGGAATTATCGACTTTATTCCCGTTTTATGAAATTCCTGCCGAGAGAGTTCTTGGAGAAGATGGCGAACAAAATAATGATTCGCTAGGTAAACTTATATCAAGTTTTTTCAGTGTTAAGGAAGAGGATTTGGATTCAGAAGTTGCACAAGAAGTAAAGCGATTACGTTTGATAATTGATAACGCAAATAAGGATGTGCAAGATACAAGTGATGCATTATTAAGTAGTATCATTGATAAGTCAATTGGATTTGGGTATCCAAATTCAGAAGAACTTAAATTGGCAGTAACAACTGAATTAAGTATTGATGAACAGATAAAAAATAGAACCACATTATCATATTATTCTGCACAAGCAGAAGAATCATTGCCAAGTTCTTACAATGGCTTGGGCTATAGAAATCTAATAAAAATGGAGTTTCTTCTTGCAGCTTATGTTAAAGAAATTCAGCAAAATGGAAGGGCTTGTATTCCATTGTTATTTATTGAAGAACCAGAATCACACATGCACCCGCAAATGCAGCATGCTTTTGCCGATTATATAGAGAGTTTTGTTAATAAGCTATCTGATATACACATACAAATTCTTTTAACTTCGCACTCATCACACATTGCGAACACATTGGATTTCTCTAAAGTTAGATATGCACAGAAAACAAAAAAAGGAGTGAAATATAAAAATCTTTACACTTTTGCGAAAAATAACAAAGAGAATATGAATTTTATTAGAAAATATTTGACATTGACTAAATGTGATTTGTTTTTTGCAGATAAAGTAATTTTTATTGAGGGAGCAAGCGAACGATTATTAATGCCTGATTTTATAAAAAAATGTGAGGAGACAGGGAAATTTGCGCCTCAAAAATACACCCTTGCAGAACAATATTATTCTCTAATTGAAATTGGTGGTGCATATGCTCATAAGTTTATTCCTTTTGTAGATTTTTTGGGAATTCCTTGCTTGATTATTACAGATATAGATTCTTTGAATAATAATGGAAAAAGAGATTTTGTAAGCAAATCGTGTGGAACTTCCAATGAAACTATTAAATGGTGGTATAGAAAAGCAAAAGCGTTGCCCGATGAGGATAAAACAAATATTGAATTGCATGATATTTTTGCTTTGTCTGATGAACAAAAAACTATAAATAATTGTCATATAGAATTTCAAACAGAAGAAAATGGGTTGTGTGGGAGGTCTTTAGAAGAGGCTATAAAAAACAGTAATAGACAATATTTTAAAATAAAAACTCCATATGTTGAAGAAGATTTAAAGTTTTCTGGAAGTAAAACGGATTTTGCATTAAATTTAATATGCGAATTCCCTGACTATAATATCCCCCGATACATTATTAATGGTCTTGTTTGGCTTAATCAACAAAAGGTTGTAGAGTGAGGTATTAAAATGGGAGAAATAAAAAAAGGTACAAACTATACTGTTGCAAAAGAAAATGCTGATCAAATAGATGAAGAGATAATTGAAACATTGAAAAAAGGGCAAAGCTTTCGCGTTGAGGCAGGGGCAGGTTCTGGCAAAACTTATTCATTAAATAAAGTCATAGAGTGGATACAAAATAACAAGTGGAATTATTATAACAGAAACAAGCAAAATGTTATTTGTATTACTTATACAAATGCTGCGGTTGAAGTAATTGTACAACGACTTACAAAAGACTCGTTTATCATTCCATCGACAATACACTCTTTTGCATGGAGTTCAATAAAACAATATCAAAGTACATTGATTAAGTTTATTGCGGAAGATGAATCGCTGTTTGCTGAAAAAACAGACTCAAGCGAAGTTAGAGAGGTAACTTATACGTTGGGTCACAGATATATAGAAAATGGGATTTATTATCTGCATCATAATGATGTGTTAAATTTATTTGCTAAATTATTGGATAATTCAAAATTTAGACGAGTTTTTTCAAACAAATATCCAGTAATTTTAATTGATGAATATCAAGACTCTTATAAACCAATTATAGACCGATTTATAAAATACTTTATTGCCGAAAATAAGGGACCTCAATTTGGTTTTTTTGGGGATGCGTGGCAGACTATATATCAATCGAACAACGCCTGTGGATTAATTGAACATTCTAACTTAAAAATTATAAAGAAAGGATCTAATTTTAGATGTGCCCCCAAAATTGTTGATCTTCTCAATAAGATAAGGCCAGATTTGCCACAACAGTCAGCAATTGATGATTTTGAAGGAATGGTAAAAGTGGTGACGTCAGAAGATTATCGTGGCGTTCGTAGGTCTGAAAGAAACTTCAAAGGTGATTTGCCTGTTGAGGAATTAAGAAAAAGAATAGAATGCATAAAAGATAATTTAAAGGATAAAGCTGCAGATGAAGATGTTAAGATATTAATGATTACACATAAAGTGTTGGCGGCACAACAAGGATATGAAAAACTTTTAGATATAATATCTGATTCATTGAGAGACAAGGAGGATGTTTTGTTAATGTTTTTCATGAATATGATTGAGCCAATATACAAAGCACTAAACGATTCTAATATGCAATTGCTTTTTGATACATTAGGTATTAAAAGGTATCCTGTAACAAAAAAATCAGAAAAAATCAAATGGCAAACTCTTAAAAAAAATCTTACAACTGCAAGGACTAAAAAAAGTATTGATGTCCTTCAAGTTGTTGTTGAATCTGAGCTAATACCTTTACTTCCTCAAATAGAGGAATTATATAGAAAATACATGAACGATCCAGATTGTGTTTATGGAAATGCGAGTATTAAGGAAGTATTGGATTTGGACTACTCACAGTTTTTATCTGCAATACATTTTCTTTATCCAGAATCGGAATTTTCGACTGAACATGGTGTAAAAGGTGAAGAGTATGATAATGTTGTGGTTGTCGTTAGTAAGGGTTGGAATAATTATCAATTTGATACTTATCTTCCCATGATGAATAAGCCAATATCAAAAGATAAAGAAGCTGCTTTTATAAGAAACAGAAATCTTTTCTATGTTTGTTGCTCAAGACCCAAAAAAAGGCTAGTACTATTTATATCTATTCCAGTAAAGGAAGATTTTCAAAATGCTTTAGTAGATTTGTTTGGCAAGGAAAATATTTGTACATACAAAGAATATCTTGAAGTTAATTAAAGTTATAAATAAAAAACAGTAGCAAGCTATTAATGTAAAAAGCTAGCTACTGTTTTCATTTTTTAATTATAGTATAGCATAAGATTTTCCTTCTACCGTAATGCGGTTGCCTGTAATTTCCGGTTCACCGCTCTTGCAGGCACGTAAGATTACGTGGACAGTATCTTGTTCGGTTTTCGGCATATCGCCTTCGTTGAATTTGTCTTCACCTCCGACCTCGATGATTTTGAAGCCTTTGGATACCATAAAGGACGAGAATTGCCAGAGCTTTTCGAACATTCCGTTTGAGTCCATAATGACCGAGAGATTTTCGGTCGGATGATATGCTGTAATTCTGAAATAGTTTGCCATTGTTTAATTCCTCCTATGCGGCAATTTGTTTGAGTGTTTTGTTGGCGTAAGGTAGCCATACTTTGTTGACATAATGCAGTACGTCACTGCTTGGTATGTGGTCGTGTTCTCCGTAACATTGCAGGACTTTCTTTTGAGATATTGAATATTCGACTGTAACGAACGGAGTATCGGGTTCCTGCTTGTTACGAATAAAGAAAATGAGCGATTCTTCGCGTACCATACGTTGATCGTAATTCATTCTGCCTACGCAGTGATGCAAGGCTTCGCCTTCCCGAATCAGATCTGCCGGACTTTTTGCGATAATACATACAAACGCGCTTCGTTTTGCGTGTTGCAAAGATAGATATTTCTTGGCAACGGCGGCAAATTGAATATACAGCTCCTTGCGTTTTTCTTCATCTTCGATTGCTTTTTTTGTGGCGTACTGGTCGATACGGATATCGTGCCAGCGTTTGAAATCGTGGGGGAAACGGTTCTTGTCTTCTGTCATATCGAGTCCGAGATTTTGGCAGGCTTTCAGATAGTCGAGATAAGTGTTCGGGTTGGTCTGTTGTTTTAACATATAGTCAAAGAACCGTTCAAGGTCTTTGCCTTTGAACAGTTCTTTGATTGGAGCAAGACTGCTGTCGTGGATTAGTCGGAGCTTTGCTTCCTTATATGACTGCAACTGTTCAAGCGATTTTTTCGTCTTATATGCTCGCACAATGACGTCGATATAGTAGTGTCTGTTTTGAAGCAACGCTTTGTTGGAAATGAGCCATTTGCAGAAGGCTTTATCCGTTCCGCAGCGTTTAAGAATGGTGGTGCTCATGGCAATTCTCGAAAAGCCGAGTTTCATCAGCATTTCAATCTGGGGATACTGCCGATAAAGCCGTAAATATTTGAAAATATTGCAGCCTTGATACAGTTTATATGCGCTGTATTTGAACTCCGGTAAGCGGTTTATAAAGTCTGGATTGATAAGTTCGGCATACGGATCATAATATTTATCGTCAGCCCAGCACCAACCGCGTTCGTACCAGTTTTTGTATTTTTGCAAGCCTTCTTCGTACCAGCCAAAACGAAAGCCCATGCTTGCGCAATAGCAGTATTCCATATCTTTTATGAAGCATTTTTCCGAGTTCAGTCCGTGAACGGCAACTTGCTTGCAGTACCATTTTTTGTAGCGATGTTTTACAGCAACTGTCACTTTCACAAGTTCGTTTTTCAAAGTGGTAAGATAGGCATAACAGCGAACGTGTCCGTCAGGGTTCGGATAGTTTATATTATCCGCCTGTCGGATTTGGTTTAGTATGTATTTCGGGATAGGTCTGATGTCTGTTTCTTTCATAATTTCACCTCAAAGTAAGTTTATCTCCGAAGATTGCATCTAATTTGCAAAGTGCTGTTTTATCAAAAGCTGTTGCGTCAAACGAATCTTCGGGTTCGTCGTCAATGTCTTGCGGTTCTTCGATATCTCCGTCAAATTCCCGCATTTCTTCTTCGGTCATATCATCGTAGATTTCGCCGGTGTCAAGATTAATAGCAGTTTTCGGTTTGGAAAGCTCTTTCAATGTGCCGTCAGAATTGACAATGACCAAGTGATGGTTTCGTTGAATTTTGTCAAAATACAGTTCAGCGGCGTGGTAGGGGAATCCGACCATCGGAATCCGGTTTTCAAGTCCGACGTCACGACCTGTTAAAGTAAGATTACATTCTTCGGAAATTCGTACGGCTTTTTCTCCGAACACTTCGTAGAAGTCTCCGAGGCGATAAGCAATCACGCAATCAGGATAAGAGCGTTCTATTTCCAGATATTTTTCATAGAAAGGGGAAAGCTTTTTCTGCGTTGCTTTTTTGTTTTCTTCTTCGGCGATTTCGGCAAGGATTTCGTCGATTTCTTCTTGCGAAGGCTGTTCGTCTTCGTCATCGCCGTTTGCTTCAGATTCGGACTTTTCCGGTTCCATAAAGTCAAAGAGCGTCGGCTGGCGCTCTTCCGGTTTTTTCGGTTCGACTTTTTTGACTTTTGTCGGCGCCGATTTCGGAGCAGGTTTATATTCTGTACCGTCTGCGTTAAAGAGCGTACCTTCGATACTGTCTTCTTCGAAATAGTGGACAGCCCAGCCATAAACAACATTATCTTCTACACACGCTGAATTTGCACCTTTCGAGGCAAGTTTCCTTGCCTCGTCCGATGCGTATTTCATAAAGCCGTCCAGCGTCTTTTTGTTGATAAAAGTCTTTCCGTCCTTTTCAAAAGGCGTACCGTTGTTGATTTTCTCTGCGAGCGTTGCGCTTGCGTTTTCTTCGAGATACGCCTTTACGAGTTCTTGTTCTTTTGTTTTTGTTTCAAGATTCAATCGCATAGTTTTTCTCCTTCGATAAATGCTTCGGAAGCGATCATAATTCCTGTTGAAACGCCGCGTTTGAAAATCATGCGCATCAATTCATCGTAATGATCTTCTGTAATTTCGATAAATTTTTCAAAAAGTTCATCGCTTTCTTTGGATAGAGTGGCTTTCAGTTTGTCGTAAAGCGCAAGTTCTTTTTTGCGTTTCTTTTCGGGAAGTACAATGTCTTCTTTTGCATCGATATTTCCGTAGTAAAGTTCTTCAATGATTGATTTCATATTGCATCTCCTTAAAAAGGCATATCGTCCAAGAGTTCGGCTGCTTTTACGTCCAGTCTGTCAAGAGTGGTGTAGTGGTTAAAGCCGCCTCTGTAATCGACTTCGTTTTTTGCCGTGCGAATGAGAATATGGTCATACCATTCGTTTGAAAAATGTCTGACATCGCTAATAGAGATATATACAAATTTGTTTTGACTGCTTTGGATAAAGGCAGAAAAGCAGTAGTGATTTCTTCCTACGTTGACGAGTTGCCAGTGATTATTCCGACACATTTCTTTCAGGTAGTTGATGTATTTGGTTTGAAAGGATTTATAATCTTCGCCGGTGTAGCACCCAGAAGAAAATTCGTAATTCAGATATTTTTTGAGTTCTGCTAATTTAGCCATAGTGTTAAACCTCCTTGACGATTGTGTAAACGTCGTCTGCGTAATAGGTACAGTTGAACCAATTAAAAAGGGCGTGACATTTCACGCCCTTGTAGTCCACGATATAGTCGTTGTTTCCTAAATCTTCGAGTACGATTATTTCATCCATCTTTCCGTTGAGAGAATGGATATGAGCCTGTGTTTTGTACGGTTTCATTTTTTATATTCCTCCAAATACTTTTTGTATTGTGTGGTTGCTTCTAACAGTTGCGTCACTTCCGGCATGATTTGAGTTTTTGTCTTGCCGATACAAGCGAGAGTAAGCAGGTTGGTATTTGAGCCGTAAAATCTGCGGAAAGCGTAATCAAGGACAAGGGAAATATCTTTGTCCTCGTGTTCGTTTGTTCTGTTGATAGCAAAGATTGCCGTTAGGATCGATTGAACTTCATCTGGGTGTTTCATTTATTTCACCTCCAGCTGTATGAGGGCGATGTAATCGTGCATCTGCCAGTTATATTTATTTGTGATGTTCCAATATGCATAAGTTTCCAAGCTCGTGTCTGGCTGGCATTCATCGAAATCATATCCGTCAAGAATGTCGTCATTTTCATCGAAAGCTTCATGCACCCAAGACATATCCGTCTTTTCCTCGTTTATGCGTTCATGAAACCGCATAGCAGCTTTTTCATAGCTGTCATAAGCTTCAATATCTACGTCCGAGTCATCTTCGGTAGACCATTCAAATACAACTAAGTAAACTTTCATATTCCACCTCATGCAATTCTTTTGATGCCGCCACCGAAGCTCTGTACGGTAACACTGCCGAATTCCGAACACCAGTCGTCGTCTTTGTTCCAAACGTAAGCAAAAGCCGTATGACGGTTTCCTTGGCTGTAAACCAAGTCGTCCCATTCTTCGGGGTAGTCGGTAACGATCAGAAAGTCGTAAAGTTCTCCGAATTCGGTAAATTCGTGTGTAACGGCATAGACTTTGCATTTGTGTTCGTTTTCGATTGCTTTCATCTTTGCGTAAAGTTCAGGCTCTTGGTCGATCCAAAAGCCGCCGAAGCCTTCAAAGAAACATACCTGTTCGCGTTCCTCAAAGCCTTTTATGTACGGTTTATAGATATCCATTTTCTTCATGATTTCGATTGCTTTTTCTTTCTTCGTTATTGTCGTTTTCATAGTCTTTTCTCCTTAAATATAATTTTCTAATTGTTCAAAGTTGTAAGCGATGTTTCTGAGTGTTTCTTCAAATCCGAACCATGCAAGCAAATTTTGATTATATGTGTCTTGCGCAAGCGGATCTTCCTTGTCCCACTTATCTCCGAAAAGTTCGGAAGGGGAGTAAAGTCCTGTTCCGTTCATAGTGTCGTACAAAAGACTGTTAATTTCCTGTCTGTACTGTTTGTAAAAACGCACAGTATCTGTGTAGTAGATCAGTTCGCCTACAATACCTGACTGGCAACCGTGATAAAGCACGTCGGTAAAGATATTCTTCTTATCAGAATAGTCGCTCCATTCGCCGATAACGTAGTTGCATACCCGTTTTGTAAGAGGGCTGCCTGAATTTCGTTTTATTTCTTTGACATTAGCAAGTGTCAGTTTCATTACGCAACCTCCTCGAAGTCGTCTAGATGGACGCGTTCAAACATAGTGCCATACTCGAAATAAAGTCTGCCGTTTTTGTCTGTCAGAAGGTCATAAGTAATAACGCTTATTTTGCCTCTGTTGGTAACGGCTATCTGGATTTCATTTTTGGCAGCATCGATTCCTACGATGTTGAAGGTGATGAATTCTTCACCATCATAGAGTTCAAATTCTGAGAGATAATACCTCTTGAATTCAGGAATTTGGGAAACTTTGTTTTCCATAGAATTTACCTCCAAATTTATTTTGCCTTTCGGCAGAGGCAGAGGTAGCATTGATTGAGCATAGGTCTGTTCATTGGAAGTGATGATAAACAGAAGTCAACGCATCAAGAAAAAATATTGAGTTGGAGTTGTTAGATTTACAAGGCAAAAGAAAAAGCCGAGAAGAAATTTCTTCCCGGCTTTTAAGTTAAGAGATATTTGATTTTTCAGCGATATTTTTTCGCATTGACTTCTGCGAAATCTGTGCTACGATAGCCGCCACGAACGGCAAAATTTGGAGAGCTTATTTATTTCAATGATTGGTTTTAATTAATTTTGAAAGCAGTTCCACATATCCTAATAAATTTTTCTTAATATTTTGTGTTTGCATTGAAGCTAAAGAATTATATTCTCTAATTGTTTTTAAAAACTTATCTGGAGTTTTTAGACCAATGTAACAAAATGCCTCATTTATTGTTAGGTGATTCAAATAAATGGTTTCTTCGCACGACATTGTATGTAATTGATAAATGTATTGATCCTCAGGACTTTTATATGTGATAATGTCCGCATCGTTTTTAATTTTATCTGCATTCTTATATGTTGTCATTGGTATACTTAAATGATTTTGGAGCAGTAGAGAGTGGAACGGTATTCCTTTATGTCTTAATTCTGGATGTAATAAATATTGTTTCCATAACGGCGAAACTACGAGTATTGCAATATTTGATGATATTGGGAAAAGAATATAATTATCAATATAGCTACTTTCATCTGCTATTTCTTTTTTGGCTATTTCATCGAAATCGTCTTTACCGTACAACATTTGTCCAATTATTTTAGCATTTTTTATAAAATCATCTTGTTGATCTTCTGGAATTTTTATTGGTATTCTTTCTGTACAGTAGCCTAAATCATTTATGCAGAATTCATCTGCTGTTTTTATAAACATCAAAAAAGAAGAGTTGATTTCCAAAGCATTTTTACGAATGCCAATCATATCGGTTTTCAATAAAGAATCCCAATCAGAATCAAGTATAGTAAGCATTTCGCGCTTCCAAAAATCAACTTTGCTTTCATTTTGATTTATGTTAAATTGACTTAACTCAAAAGTATTGTCGGGTATATTGGTATAAGATTTTTTATTGTGTGGGGTTCTGTAAATTTGAAGCAAAATGTATTTTTTAATTGTTTCTAATTCGGCACGTGTAAAAGTAAAAGTTGGGGCGCTATCATTGTCAATATTATTAAGTAAAGTGCCCATTGGATCTTCTATGTTGGTTTTGAATTTAAGTTCTAAATCTTTGTTATTATCGGCAAATTCGACATCATATAAATTATTATCACAAAAGGCATTTTCCGGTTTTGCATAGTATGCCGCAAAATTTATAAGATTTAAAACGCATATTACATTGTTGCCATTTTTATTTTGTTGTGCAAAATTTTTTAATAATCTACATTGCACATAATGATTTTTATCGTAATGGGACATTTAAAACCTCTAAATTTAAAACCTCTAAGAAGACTTTTAATATCGTTGTTGTAATACTTTATTATATTATAACGTATCAATCAAAGATTTACCAGTAAAGACGCACGTTATTTTTAATGGTTTAGGATACAATAACGTTCGTAATGTTATATGGGATGATTGTAGGTAGTATTTAAGAAGCTTCTATTAGATGGTCTATTTTCGTTCAACGATGATGCCAAAGTAATCAACGGCAAAAAATAATACGAACCTGTTTTCAGAGTTCGTATTATTCCCTCTTGGCGGAGCATTAGTAACGTAAATCGAATAGTTAAACAACATTGGCAACCAATGTGTTTACTGTGTCACGACTTTGATTATCTTTTGATATTGTTTTTATCAATTCATCGCGATTAAACTTAAGTTTATCCAACATGAAACCATGTCTTAAATCGAATGAAGTAAAGATATCGTCCCAGGTAAGAGCATAAATCTCATATTCGTCAACCTTTTCGACAAGTCCAATTTTGCCAAAGTGCTCAAATGATTTATATTTTGCTTTTACATCATCATCAACTTGCTTGCATACAGCAATAAACTTCCATCTGCGTTTAATACTCGCAAATTGAGGTTGTTTTCTGATATAATTCATATAATCCTCAATTTGCCTTAATACTTTAAGAGATAAATTTATAGAAGGCGCTTTTAATTCAACAACTATGTTTTCTTCCAAAGAATGTTCAAATTGATCTTCAATCTGCCTTGCTCCACACATGAATATATCCATACGTCTATTATTATCTTCATCTGGCGTTAGAGTTCCGCTTGGTGACGATGCTCCATACAAGATGTTGATATAAGACTCTAATGCTCGCTTCATTGTGGCATCAGCACTTACTAAATTGTACTGCTCTCCAAAAAGCCAGTAATGTGTTTCAATAATATTCTGTATATGATCTCTTTCGTTTGTAAATTTCGTCAAATCATAAATCAATGTCTTTAGAACTTCAATTACCTTATATCTATTTTCAACGAATTGAATCGTATCAATTATATTCTCCAATTTCGTTTTTTTAAGTATACTTGCAAACGATGCTCTTTGTTGTGGAGTTAATTCAACAATTTGTTCGACAATGGATAAGATATTTTCACGTTCTTCAGATGATAATAACAAATTCAAGAAACCAAGTAGAGACTTCTCTTGGATTTCTTTTAGTTTGTAAAATAATTTTGGTTCTGTACAATATAGTCCTTTCGTAACTCTAATTAAGTCTTTTTTCTTAATTTCCCCATAAGAATCATTTGAAAAAACTGGAAATGTTTTTCTTTCATTTATCATTTTGTTAATTTCATCGTCTGCTTTTGTAGACATATAGATTGATAGTTTATTTTCTATTAAGTCTTGCACACGTTGTTTTAGTTCTCTAAAAATAACTCTTTGTTCATCATCTTTTAATAAAGTAAGTTGTTCGGAAGAATCAAAACAAACAAGTTCCATAGTATCGAACAATGGTGATTTTATAAAAACGCTGTGGTTAAAATCAACAGTGTTACGATTAAAAGTTGTTGTGTCAGTACCTTTTAATTCATCTGTGCTACTCATAAAGTAACAGCAAAACTTTTCTTTTATTTTTTCTTTCCAAACTATTAAATCTATTTTGAATTGATATTTGGTAACATTAATGTTAATTGAGTCACTAAATTCCGAGTTAATATGTTTATTAAAATCGAGGCAAACACCATTAATAAAAAGATGTCTATCTTGGAATAAATATAAGAACCAAGCGAATTCAGATAACAAATAATCCTCGAAGTTATCATATGAAATATCCGCGGTGGTTACATCATGGATATTATAAAAGGTTACGATTGTTCCAGTGGTGGTGCTATCAATTATAAGTGGTTCATCATCAAAAACCACATTTTGCTTATTCGCGCTGTCCAACATTATTGAAAAAGAACGCACTACCTCGCCATCTTTATACTTTGTTTTCCACTTAGCAGAAGTTGAAAAAATGCCAAAAGAGAATCGACCTTTACCTTTATTTGCTTTTGTTTTTGCCTTAAGTGATAATGAGTTCTTTTTTGATACTAAAAATGCTCCAAATGTCTCAGAAAGATCATCAAAAGCAATTCCGTCCCCGTCATCTTCTATGCTAATACTTTCAACACCAGTCAATTCGTTTTCTTCAAAGGAAACTTTAACATTTTTTGCGTTTGCTTCAAACCCGTTCCAGATATATTCACAAATAGCCTCTCGGTAGTCCTTTGGCAACCCAGAAGTCTCTACGCTTTGATTATTAACACTTAACTGAATATTCATATCTCAATACCTCATTTACTTTTTGAATACAAACAAGTATTCATGTGCGAGGAGCAGAAAGTTAAACTTTATGCTGTTTGTTTTCCAATAGCCTGTGGCTTTGCAATTGTGTTGTTCCTTGATAATTATTTCTTTTGTCTTGAACCCTGCCATTTCAAAAATATGCATTGTTTCAAACGCTAATGGTTGAACCATACCTTTTTTGCGCGTATCTCCCACAAGTATAGCGCAAAACTTGTCCTTTTTCAATACCCGATAACATTCTTCCGCAACCTTGCCGATTTCAAACAAAAAATCTTTTATCGGCATAAGCGACATATCGCCGTCAATATCTTCGCTATAATGAATAATATCAGCATAAGGCGGGTGAGTGCAAATAAGATCTATCGAATCGTCGTCAATCACAGAAAGATTGCGCGCGTCGCCTTGCATAATTTCAATCGTCGTATTAAATTCACACTCAAAATTCAATTTGCTTTTTGTAATTTCAAGTGCATTAGGGTTAATATCGACACCGATACAATTTCTGTTCGTCAGTTTTGCTTCAACGGCAGTGGTGCCGCCACCGAGGAACTGATCCAAAACAGTGTCGTTCTCTTTCGAATAACGCAGAATTACGTTTCTTGGAATATATGGTGACCAATTTCCGCGATATTTCGCGTCGTGCGTTGCCCATTTCCCGCGATCGGGAAAAGCCCAAACGGTATTCGTTTCGAGTTCGAAATTTTCGGGCTGCATAGGTATATTTTTCTTTGCCATATTACTTGAAAAGTTCCTTTACTATACCGTTTTCCATATCGGCAATACAGTACATATTGTCTAAAACGTCAAATGTTTCTTCAAGATTATGGCGAGCGGACTTCCATCCTTGACCATCGGTAAACCAAACGAATGCAAAGCCATCGATTTCTTTTGCTTCCAACGCAATAGTTTTGTAACTTCTTGCGGTTTCGTTGAGTTTTGAACCTTGACTTGAATAGAAATTCGCTTCAACGGCGTAAACGGTTTTATCTTTCTTAACCACAAAATCAAAACGTTTTTTCGCTTTGCCTTGATTTGAAATGCTCGACAAGTCCAAATTCCATTGTTTTTCAACGTCGGAAAGGTACATTTCTTTGAAATAATCGACGTTTCTTTGAAGTCCCGCTTGAACAAGATACGATTCTACCAAATCTTCCATTAAATGACCGCCGCGATTTTTACGACCGTTGCTGTCAAGTCCGACTTCTACGCCTGTAACATAATCGACGAGATTGTTTATCAAGTGTTCCGAAATAAGTGAGAATAAACCCGTTTTACGCATAAACAATATGTATTCGTCGATAGAATAATTTTGTTTTGCAAAATTAAACCAATATTCGCCGTCGCTGTCAATCGCGTATATTTCGCGACTGCGGACAGCAAGCAAAATCGGAATACACTTCAAGACTTTCGGGTATTCCGTTACAAGGTTTTTGAAATCGTTTTCTATATTTTTTGAACCGATAAGTGAGTTAAGAATATTCAACTCAACTTTGATATTATCAACTTTACCGTACACTTTTTCAAAGTCAACGTAAAATTTATAGTCGCAAATACTGCTTCTGAATGTATCAAGCCATTCATTAAAATCTCTTTTCATTCGTTTACTCCTGTATTAAATCAACAATTATCTTGTCACCGTCAATTTTCCATTTTGCTTTCTTGCTCATAAACACCTCGTCGTTTGTTAGCAAACCGAAATTCTTATAAAAATCTGTAACGCCACCAAAATATCTTCGGGTTTTATCTATATTGAGTTGTTTTTCCAACCCGTTAAAAACGACGTTAAACTTTTCATCGGTTGTAGACAATTCATTCTTTACAACTTGGGGAATAATTAAAATTCTTGCTCTTATATCGTTTTTTGTTATTTCTCTTTCTACCAAATATGAGGATGCAGTTGTAGAAGAGATACCGCTATTGCCATTCTGCACGGAATTTGTTAACGCGATAATATCTTTTGACGAAAATACGGGTTTATAATTAAATCCGATGCCTTTTTCAATACAATACTGAATTAGTTGTGCGCCATCAATAGTAATAACGGGCATATTAGGATTATCGCGTGCCTCAGTCAATGCGGCATTAGTGAATGTGGAAGTTGTTATAAAAACATTGATATAATTGCTATTCAGAATATTTCCGTTTTTATCACGTTTAGTTGTGCCTTTCAAATCTCTGACTTCTTTAGGTTGAACCTTATTCGTTCGTGCATATCTTTTTGCCTGAACATAATAATTCATGGTATCTGTTCCATTTACATCAAGACCTGTCTTTACACAAGTTAAATCAATCCCTTTATCCCCGACATATTGAGTCGTCACAACTTCTTCAAATCCCAAAGAACTTAAAAATGAATTTAGGAATAATTCAAATTCACGTCCCGAGGGGAAGCACGCATACAATTCGTCGATATATTTGTTAATTTCTTCTTTTGTCAATTCAAGAATAGTCATAAATATTCCTCTTAATTGCAAATAAGCAATTCGTTTATCTTGCCGCGTTTATCGCCTTTGCTGTTTATTGCTCGGCTTGCTTCAACGCGATTTATTTTGTAGTTCTTATACAAATCATCAAAGAAATTATCATCTTCGTTTACGTTCTTCGGATCGGAGTTGCTTAAAACAATTTTTGCGCCCGAAAGATTGATTTCGTCGATAAACTTAGATAGTCTAATTTGTTCCTCGTCATCAAACACGTCTGAATTATAAGCCGTAAAAGCAGATGTTTCGGAAATCGGGCGATACGGCGGATCGAGATATACAAACGTATCTTTATCGATAAACGATTTTGACAACGAATAATCACCGCATACGATAGTTACGTTTTGCAATGCTTCGTGTATATTGCGCAAATTTTCATCGTCGCAAATAGTAGGATTCTTATATGCGCCCATAGGAACGTTAAATTGTCCTTTTCTGTTTACACGATAAAGCCCGTTAAAACACGTTTTATTAAGAAAAATAAACTGTGCCGCCTTATCCGTCGCTGTTTCTTGCGATAAAACGGTGGAATTAAACTTTTCACGAACGTTGTAGTAGAAATACTTCCTGCCGTTTTCGTCCATAGGCAAAAACAACAGTTGCATTTCGTTCAGTTTTGCTATAAGGTTTTCGACATCGGTTTTAACAACTTGATATGCGTTTATGAGTTCGGCATTGATGTCACTTATATAGAGTTCTTCAAAATCGTATTTGGAAAGAATATTGAAAAACAATGCTCCTCCGCCTACCATAGGTTCGGCATACTTTGTCAAAACGTTTTCGCCGTCTGTCGGGAGCATTTTTTCAATTTGCTCGACGAGTTGGCTTTTTCCGCCTACCCACTTTACAAACGGTTTAAGCGTAACGGTTTTTGATTTTTCATAACGAACGGTTCTTTTATCAATCGGTTTTTCGGCATTCGACGGAATAATCCACATATTACCGACCATCATTGCGCCTGTTATCCTGTTTTCACTACATAATATGGAAACGCGTCTTTGCGAAATGTTCCATTTTTCGGCGGCTTCTTTTGCAGAAATAAAACTTAACATAACGTCACCTCAAAAAATCTTGCTTATATTATATTCTAAAACGCGAATAATAGCAAGCGATTCTTTGTTTATCTAAATGAAATTTTTTAATTAAAATTTCCAAATGGCACTTTGGCGGGTGCTTGACTTATACAAGCGCGACGCTTCGCGTCGCGGTCAAGCACCCACCAAACAACTCACTTAAACTCGGGTAAAAAGGTCAACTCAAAGTCGAGCGAAACGGGGCGTTCGCCGCTAAACCGCTTGGCGAATCGCCCCATAATTCTTCGCTCGTCGGCATATTTGGAGTTTTATTCCTTTAATATATTCCGAGTGTTTTTTCGCTCCGTTTTGTTTCGGGCGGCGTTTTTTGCGCCGTCTTTTTTGTTGCCTAAAATCCATTTTGCAGCCATTCCGCAGTCATTTTTCTTCTTTACAAAAACCATTGTAAATGGAAATTTTCCATTGAAACTACATTTTGAGCCATTCACGCTTTTTCTGTGGAGTGTTGTAAGATTGAATTGTGCAAAGAGATTGCAAAAACTTTTGTATTTCTTTCAAGGAATTATTTCGAAGTCGCAAAAATCTTGCGAGTTCGGGTAATAAAATTTATTCAAAAAAAGGAGGACGGAAAAATGCTGCAAACAAACCTAAAAGTCGTAGCCGTCGGCGAGCCTGATTTAGAGGCGTTGACCGACGGCGAAAAACGCACTTTCTTGGAAAGTATCTTTTCAAGGATAGTCGAACTGCACCAACAAACGCAAACCGAAAACA
>ERZ779888.89-NODE-89-length-117083-cov-6.336270_pt1 | contig 117083 bp, 115 predicted proteins | sample MGYA00511245_ERZ779888 | MGnify/ENA primary metagenome ERZ779888 (study PRJEB29588, sample SAMEA2155255) | human gut metagenome | biome: human gut; feature: human-associated habitat; material: faeces | place: Denmark | collected 2008/2010 ...
TCGGCTTTCTTGCCTCGAAAAGCTCCTCGACACGAGGAAGACCCTGTGTGATATCGTCACCGGCAACTCCTCCGGTATGGAACGTACGCATGGTAAGCTGTGTACCCGGCTCTCCGATGGACTGTGCTGCGATGATACCGATTGCCTCACCGACCTGTACTGCCTGACCGGTTGCCATGTTCGCACCATAACATTTTGCACAGATACCGATGTGGGAGCGGCAGGTTAAGATCGTACGGATCTTGACCTGTGTCAGCGGCTCGCCGTCTGCATCCACACCTTTGCTTACAACTGTTGCTGCACGTTTCGGTGTGATCATGTGGTTGGCTTTTACTAATACGTTTCCGTCTTTATCACAAATTGTCTCGCAGGAGAAACGTCCTGTAATACGATCCTGCAGACTCTCGATCTCTTCTTTTCCATCCATGAATGCTTTGACATACATTCCGGGGATCTCTTTACCTGATTCTAATGCACAGTCAGACTCACGGATACTCAGTTCCTGAGATACGTCTACTAAACGTCTTGTCAGGTAACCGGAATCGGCTGTACGAAGAGCTGTATCGGAAAGTCCTTTACGGGCTCCATGTGCAGACATGAAGTATTCCAGTACGTCAAGTCCCTCACGGAAGTTTGACTTGATCGGCAGCTCGATGGTTCTACCGGTTGTATCTGCCATCAATCCACGCATACCTGCTAACTGTTTGATCTGTTTATCGGAACCACGGGCTCCGGAATCAGCCATCATGAAGATGTTATTGTATTTATCCAGACCGGAAAGCAGTGCTTCTGTTAACTCATCGTCTGTCTCTTTCCATGTCTCTACAACTTCTTTGTAACGCTCTTCCTCTGTTACAAGACCACGTTTGTAGTTCTTTGTGATCAGGTCTACGGTATCCTGTGCCTGTTTGATCAGCTCCGGTTTCTTCGCAGGAACGGTCATATCGGATACGGATACGGTCATGGCAGCTCTGGTGGAATATTTATATCCCATTGCCTTGATATCATCAAGTACCTCTGCTGTCTTGGTTGCACCGTGGATATTGATCACTTTTTCAAGGATCTGTTTTAATCCTTTTTTACCTACATGGAAATCAATTTCCGGCACTAACAGGTTTTCCGGCTTGCTTCTGTCTACAAAACCTAAATCCTGTGGCAGGATCTCATTGAAGATCAAACGGCCAAGTGTCGTCTCGATCATGCCTGTTACTTTTTCTCCGTCTGCATTGACTGCTTCTCTTCTGACACGGATCTTCTGGTGAAGTGTGATATCACCATTCTCGTATGCAAGAAGCGCATGGTTTGTGCTGGTGAAGTTGTGTCCCATCAGATCATGTGGTGTACAGATGACAACATGGTTTCCGTCTCCGGCACTGAAACGGATATTGGTATACTCTGTGATCTCTTCTGCTTCTACCGCTTTTCTGACTTCTTCTTTATCTGCGTAATTTTTTTCTGCTACGGTATCTAAATCAACCTCATTGGTACGATCGATCATCTTACCCATGGTCAGATAATAAATTCCAAGTACCATATCCTGTGAAGGTACTGCCACAGGACCACCATCGGATGGTTTTAACAGGTTGTTTGGTGATAACAACATAAAGCGGCACTCTGCCTGTGCTTCTACGGATAACGGAAGATGGACAGCCATCTGGTCACCGTCGAAATCGGCATTGTATGCGGTACATACTAACGGATGCAGCTTAATCGCCTTACCTTCTACTAAGATCGGCTCAAACGCCTGAATTCCAAGTCTGTGCAGTGTAGGAGCACGGTTTAACATAACCGGGTGCTCTTTGATAACGTCTTCTAAGACATCCCAGACTTCCGGCTGAAGTCTCTCAACCATTTTCTTTGCACTCTTGATATTGTGTGCGGTTCCGTTTGCTACAAGCTCTTTCATTACGAACGGCTTGAACAGCTCGATCGCCATTTCTTTTGGCAGACCACACTGATAGATCTTCAGTTCCGGTCCTACGACGATAACGGAACGTCCGGAATAGTCAACACGTTTTCCGAGTAAGTTCTGACGGAAACGTCCGGATTTACCTTTTAACATGTCGGAAAGGGATTTCAGGGCACGGTTACCAGGTCCGGTAACAGGTCTTCCTCTTCTTCCGTTGTCGATCAGGGCATCTACTGCTTCCTGTAACATTCTCTTTTCGTTTCGCACGATGATATCCGGTGCGCCAAGCTCTAAGAGTCTTCTCAAACGGTTATTTCTATTGATGATCCTTCTGTACAGATCATTTAAATCGGATGTTGCAAAACGTCCTCCGTCTAACTGTACCATCGGACGTAAGTCTGGCGGGATAACCGGGATCACGTCCATGATCATCCACTCCGGTTTGTTTCCGGACTCACGGAATGCTTCTACTACTTCAAGTCTCTTGATGATACGGGCACGTCTCTGTCCTGTTGCATCCTTTAAGCCTGCCTTTAACTCAGCAGCATCTTTCTCTAAGTCAATGGCCTCTAACAGCTCTTTGATCGCCTCAGCACCCATGCCCACACGGAAGCTGCTTCCATATTTTTCTCTTGCTTCCTGATATTCGTTCTCGGTCAATACCTGTTTGTATAAAAGCTCGGTATCGCCGGAATCCAATACGATGTAGGATGCAAAATATAATACTTTTTCAAGGGTTCTCGGAGATAGATCAAGGATCAATCCCATACGGCTCGGGATTCCCTTGAAATACCAGATATGGGAAACCGGAGCTGCAAGCTCTATATGTCCCATACGTTCTCTACGAACGGCTGCCTTCGTAATCTCTACGCCGCATCGGTCGCAGACAACACCCTTATAACGGATTTTCTTGTATTTTCCACAGTGACATTCCCAGTCTTTGCTCGGTCCGAAAATTCTTTCGCAGAACAGACCGTCTTTTTCCGGTTTCAGGGTTCTGTAGTTAATGGTTTCCGGTTTTTTTACTTCACCGCGGGACCATTCTCTGATTTTTTCCGGAGAGGCCAGACCAATCTTGATCGCATCAAATGTAATTGGCTGATACCCTTCGTTTGTCTTATTCTCTGGCATTTACGATACTCCCTTCCGTCTATTCTTCATCGAAATCCTCTGCTGATTCGCCAGCAAATACCGGCTCCTCCTCAGAAGGTTCTTCTTCAACATCTACAAGTTCCTCGCTCTCAGCATCGAACTCCTGCTTTGTGAATCCCATTTTTTCAAAGGACTCGCTGTCCTCAAATGCAAAATTCTTATCATTTCCGATAATCGCATTCAGATCCGTCTCACCGTACTCACTAGTCTCCATGATCTCAACTTCACTGTCATCATCACGAAGCACGCGTACGTCCAGTCCTAAGGACTGAAGCTCTTTTAAGAGTACCTTGAAGGACTCAGGAATTCCCGGCTCAGGAATATTAGTTCCCTTGATGATCGCTTCGTAGGTCTTCACACGTCCGATCACATCATCTGATTTTACAGTTAAAATCTCCTGTAAGGTGTATGCTGCACCATAAGCCTCGAGTGCCCATACCTCCATCTCTCCGAAACGCTGTCCACCGAACTGTGCTTTACCACCGAGCGGCTGCTGTGTTACTAAAGAGTAAGGACCGGTAGAACGTGCATGGATCTTATCATCTACCAGATGGTGGAGTTTCAGGTAATGCATGTGTCCGATGGTTACCGGGCTGTCGAAGAATTCTCCGGTACGTCCGTCACGCAGTCTTACTTTTCCATCGCGTGAAAGCGGTACGCCTTTCCAAAGTTCTCTGTGATCTCTGTTTTCATACAGATAGTCTAAAACTTCCGGTAACAACTCTTCTTCATGTTTTGCCTTGAACTCTTCCCATTCCAAGTTTACATAATCATTTGCCAGATCCAGTGTATCCATGATGTCTGTCTCTTTTGCACCATCGAATACCGGAGTTGCAATGTTAAATCCTAATGCTTTTGCCGCAAGACTTAAGTGGATCTCAAGCACCTGTCCGATATTCATACGGGAAGGTACACCTAACGGATTCAGTACGATGTCTAACGGACGACCGTTTGGCAGATATGGCATATCCTCTACCGGTAATACACGGGAAACGACACCCTTGTTACCATGACGACCAGCCATCTTATCTCCTACGGAAATCTTTCTCTTCTGTGCGATGTAAATACGCACAGACTGGTTTACTCCCGGTGAAAGCTCATCACCGTTTTCTCTTGTGAATACTTTTGTATCTACAACAATACCATACTCGCCGTGTGGTACTTTTAATGAGGTATCTCTTACCTCTCTTGCTTTTTCACCAAAGATCGCACGAAGCAGTCTTTCTTCTGCCGTCAGCTCTGTTTCTCCCTTTGGAGTTACTTTTCCGACTAAGATATCACCGGCACGGACTTCTGCACCGATACGGATGATTCCGCGCTCATCCAATGCCTTTAATGCATCATCACCAACTCCCGGAACGTCTCTTGTGATCTCTTCCGGTCCTAATTTGGTGTCACGCGCTTCTGCTTCATATTCTTCCATATGGATGGATGTATACACATCATCCTGTACTAAACGCTCGGATAATAATACAGCATCCTCGTAGTTATAACCTTCCCATGTCATAAATCCGATCAATGGATTCTTTCCAAGTGCTAATTCTCCATTAGATGTAGACGGACCGTCTGCAATGACTTCGCCCTCTTCTACACGGTCGCCCTTGAATACGATCGGACGCTGGTTGTAGCAGTTGGACTGGTTACTTCTTTTGAATTTCTGTAATTTATAGGTGTCTTTTGCTCCGTCATCTGTCTTGATGATGATCTTGTCAGATTCGGAACGTTCTACTACACCTGCATGTTTTGCTACTACGCAGACTCCGGAGTCTACGGCTGCTTTTGGCTCAATTCCTGTTCCAACTACCGGTGCCTCTGTATTTAAAAGCGGCACTGCCTGACGCTGCATGTTAGATCCCATCAGCGCACGGTTCGCATCGTCGTTCTGTAAGAACGGAATCAATGCTGTAGCGACAGAGAATACCATCTTCGGAGATACGTCCATGTAATCAAACATGGTCTTTTCGTATTCCTGTGTCTCATCTAAGTAACGTCCTGATACGGAGTTACGCACGAAATGTCCCTCTTCATCGAGAGCCTCATTCGCCTGTGCTACATGGTAGTTGTCCTCTTCATCTGCTGTCATGTATACTACTTCATCTGTGACACGCGGATTCTGAGGATCTGTTTTATCAATTTTACGGTATGGTGCTTCAATAAATCCATACTCGTTGATCCTTGCATAAGTTGCCAAAGAGTTGATCAATCCGATGTTCGGACCTTCAGGTGTCTCGATCGGGCACATTCTTCCGTAATGGGAATAATGAACGTCTCGTACCTCGAATCCCGCACGGTCTCTGGAAAGACCACCAGGTCCTAATGCGGATAAACGTCTCTTATGTGTCAGCTCACCCAATGGGTTGTTCTGATCCATGAACTGTGATAACTGGGATGAACCAAAGAACTCTTTGACTGCCGCAGTTACCGGTTTGATATTGATTAAGCTCTGCGGAGAAATTCCCTCTAAATCCTGTGTGGTCATTCTCTCACGGACTACTCTCTCTAAACGGGAAAGACCGATACGATACTGGTTCTGTAATAATTCACCTACAGAACGGATACGTCTGTTACCCAAATGGTCGATATCGTCATCGTGTCCTACACCGTACTCTAAATGCATATTATAGTTAATAGAAGCAAAAATATCTTCTTTTGTAATATGCTTTGGTATTAATTCGGAGATATTTCTGCGAATTTCCTGCTTAATATCTTCGATATCTTCATTTTCTTCTAAGATTTTTGCAAGTACCGGATAATATACGGCCTCTGTCACGCCAAGCTCTTTGGCATCAATACCCTCGATCTGTGCATTGATATCTACCATTAAGTTTGATAAAATCTTAACATTGCGTTCTTCTGCCTGAACCCACACAAAAGGAACACCTGCATTCTGGATAGCATCTGCTAACTCTCTGGTTACAGTGGTGCCTTTTTCTGCAATGATCTCACCTGTTGTAACATCTACAACATCTTCAGCGAGAACCTGTCCGTTGATGCGGTTTCTTAACGCTAATTTTTTATTGAATTTATAACGTCCGACTTTTGCAAGATCATATCTTCTTGGGTCGAAGAACATCGCTGTGATGAGGCTCTGTGCACTCTCTACGGTCAGCGGTTCACCCGGACGGATTTTCTTATATAATTCTAAAAGACCTTCTTCGTAGCTGTTTGCAACGTCTTTTCCAAAACTTGCCACGATCTTTGGCTCTTCACCAAAGTAGTCGATAATCTCCTGATTTGTTCCTATTCCAAGTGCACGGATCAATACGGTGATCGGCACTTTTCTGGTTCTGTCCACACGGACATAGAACACATCATTAGAGTCTGTCTCATATTCTAACCATGCACCACGGTTCGGGATCACAGTACAGGAAAATAATTCCTTGCCTACTTTATCGTGATCTATGCCATAATAGATACCAGGGGAACGTACTAACTGGCTTACGATAACACGCTCCGCACCATTGATAACGAAGGTTCCCGTCTCTGTCATAAGCGGAAGGTCGCCCATGAAGATTTCGTGCTCGTTAATTTCATCGTTTTCTTTGTTATAGAGTCTTACTTTTACTTTTAACGGTGCTGCATATGTGGCATCCCGCTCCTTGCATTCTGAAATGGAATACTTTACATCATCTTCGCACAATGTAAAATCCACGAATTCCAGGCTCAGATGTCCGCTGTAATCAGCAATTGGAGAGATATCATCAAATACTTCTTTCAGACCTTCGTCCAAAAACCACTTATAGGATTCCTTCTGAACCTCTATAAGATTTGGCATTTCCAATACCTCTTTTTGTCTCGAGTAACTCATACGCATGCTTTTACCGGCTTTGACCGGACGTATTCTGTTTTTCTCCATTGACGTTTCACCTCTCGTTTTTTATATTTAACTTCACCTATTATGCAGAATTATTCACTAACTTTTCCCACCTATTTCCGGGTAGCACAAATAAGCCTACGGCACCACAATAGTGCACCGTATATGATAGCACAAGATGGCGGAAATAGTCAAGGATTTTTTTGTGTTTGTTCCGATGTTAGTTTGTCAGATTTGGATGGGCGGGAGGACCACAACGCCAGTTCGGGAGTTTTAGGGGTTGGGTCTGTCGGCTAATTTCATTCCTGCAAATGGAAAACTCACTACGCTCAGACAGTTCCATTTGCAGGAATAACGCCGCCCGCCCCAATCCCAAAACTCCTCGACCTGTGTTGTATGTCCTCCCACCCATCCAAATCTGACAGTCGTAGCTGCTGGAAACAAATATTTCATATTTGTTTCTTCGCATGGTGTTCAGTTCGTAGGATTTATGTTATGAGTTCTGATGCGAAAGATGCGAAAGCATGTTACACGAAGGCCGGTGTCAAAGCTGCACCAATCAAACACGGAATATTTGATTGGTGCAGCCCGTCCCCTCCCCAGCCTACCCTCACATCCACCCATAACACAAAAGAACCCATCCGGCACTTCTTCCGGACAGGTTCTTCTCTTTATCTGCACTCTACCAAGTACAGCCTGGTTACTTTTTAATAAATAATTATTTAAGAGTAACTTTAGCGCCTTCAGCCTCAAGTTTTGTCTTGATGTCTTCAGCTTCTGCTTTCTCAGCAGCCTCTTTGATTACCTTAGGAGCTCCGTCAACTAACTCTTTTGCTTCTTTTAAGCCTAAGCCTGTTGCTTCACGAACTACTTTGATAACTTTAACTTTGTTTGGTCCAACTTCTGTTAACTCTACGTCGAACTCAGATTTTTCTTCTCCTGCTACGCCGCCTTCAGCTCCTGCTGCTGCAACTACTACGCCTGCTGCTGCAGATACACCAAATTCCTCTTCGCATGCTTTTACTAATTCATTTAACTCTAATACGCTTAACTCTTTGATAGCGTCGATCATTTCAGCTGTTGTTAATTTTGCCATTCTGATTTCCCTCCATTTTTATGGTTTATTTTTGTTTCTGTCTTTGCTTCTCGGCTTATTCTGCCGGTGCTTCTTCTGCTGCCGGAGCTTCCTCAACAGGAGCTTCTTCAGCCGGAGCAGCTTCTACGCTTTCACCTGCACCGCCCTGCTCTGCGATCTGATTGATAACACGAGCAAAGTTTGTGATAGGAGACTGCATACTTCCAAGTAATTTGGAAAGTAATTCTTCTCTTGATGGTACAGCAGCGATTGCTTTCATTCCTTCTGCATCATAGAAAGTTCCTTCTACAACACCGCCTTTGATCTCTAATGCCGGAGCAGTCTTTGCAAATTTGCTTAAGATTCTTGCCGGAGCAGTAGCATCTGTTGTAGAAATAGCGATTGCATTTGGTCCGTCTAACATTGGAGCAAGGCTCTCAAAGTCAGTTCCCTTAAATGCAAAATTCATCAATGTGTTCTTATATACTTTATAAGTAACACCTGCTTCTCTTAACTGTTTACGCAACTGAGTATCTTCTGCTACGCTAAGTCCAAGATAGTCAACGAGAACTACGGACTGTGCATCTTTAATGTTTGCAGAAATCTCCTCTACGATAGGCTGTTTCAGTTCTACTTTTGCCACGAATCGTGCACCTCCTTTTATTTTTCTTTGTATTCCTCAGACATAAAAGGTTCAAAAAACCTCTCTGCCAAATGACAGAGAGGTCTAAAATTCATTGTGATATTACATCAATAAATTTCCTCGGCAGGCTCTGCGATTACGCCTTTCGGCACCTGCTGTCTTCGGCAATATGCTTTTGCATTATATCATTATCTATTTTCGATGTCAACTAATAATTACTGTGCAACTTTTGCTACGCTTAATTTTACACCAGGTCCCATTGTCGGAGCTAATGTAATGCTCTTGATGTACTGACCTTTTAAGCTGCTTGGTTTTGCTTTATTAATTGCATCCATAAGCGTCTGGAAGTTGTCCGCTAACTGTTCTTCTGTAAAAGATGCTTTTCCAACTGGCACATGGATAATATTTGTTTTGTCCAATCTGTACTCAATCTTACCGGCTTTAATCTCGTTTACCGCTTTTGTAACATCCATTGTTACAGTTCCGGCTTTCGGGTTTGGCATTAAACCTTTTGGTCCAAGTACACGACCTAAACGTCCAACAACACCCATCATATCCGGTGTAGCAACAACAACATCAAAATCTAACCATCCGTCGTTCTGGATCTTTGGAATTAATTCCTCTCCACCGACGAAGTCAGCACCTGCTGCTTTTGCTTCATCAATTTTTTCACCTTTTGCGATAACTAATACTTTTACAGCTTTACCGGTTCCGTGTGGCAGTACAACTGCTCCACGAATCTGCTGCTCTGCATGACGGCCATCACAGCCTGTTCTGATATGAGCTTCGATTGTCTCATCAAATTTTGCAACTGCTGCTTTTTTTACAAGGCTAACTGCTTCTGCAACGTCGTACTGAGCAGTTCTGTCAATGTTCTTAGCAGCCTCTACATATTTCTTTCCTCTTTTCATTAAAAAACCTCCTAGTGGTAATATCGGGAGCGTTCCCTCCCACGATTGTTTCGTTTTCAGTCTTTTTTGCGATTGTCTTGTCTTATAAGGTAGTTACATTTTAGGATCGATCTGCGCTTACGCTCGATTTCGCCAAGTTGCTTTCGGCCTACTCCTCTACTGTAACTCCCATACTTCTGCATGTTCCAGCGATCATACTCATTGCTGCTTCTAAAGAACCTGCATTTAAGTCTGGCATTTTTAACTCTGCAATTTCCTGTAATTTTGCCTTGGAAATGGTTGCTACTTTATCCTTCTGCGGTACTGCAGAACCGGATTTGATGTTGCATGCCTTCTTAATCAATACCGGTGCCGGCGGAGTCTTTGTTACGAAGCTGAAGCTTCTGTCCGCATATACGGTAATTACTACAGGGATGATTAAATCTCCCTGATCGGCTGTTCTTGCATTGAACTGTTTTGTGAACTCTACGATGTTAACACCGTGCTGTCCAAGCGCAGGTCCAACAGGTGGTGCAGGTGTTGCCTTACCAGCCGGAATCTGCAATTTGATATATCCTTCTACTTTCTTTGCCATTTGGATAAGTCCTCCTTTTTAGTTTGTCTTTCTTACATCTGCGAAACTTATTTCTACTGGCGTCTCGCGGCCAAATAACTCTACATTGATTGTGACGATCTGCTTGCCGGAATTCATGCTCTGGATCACTCCGACGGTATCTTTCCAGACACCTCCGGTTACAACCACGCTGTCTCCTTCCGCAAAATCTACAACGATATTTTCTGATTCGATTCCCAACGGTCTCATTTCAGCTTCAGTGAGTGGTACCGGCTTAGACCCCGGACCAACAAATCCGGTAACGCCTCTGGTATTTCTGACAACGTACCATGTGTCATCATTCATTACCATATTAATAAGTACATAACCGGGAAACATTTTTTTCTGAACCTGTTTCTTAGCACCGTTCTTCAATTCCACCACATCCTGCATCGGGACACGGACTTCTAAAATCTGGTCCTCAAGATGTCTGTTCTCAATTGTTTTATCAATGTTTGCCTTAACCTTATTCTCATATCCTGAGTAGGTATGAACTACATACCAGTGTGCCTCTGCCATAAAATCACCTTTGCCTCCATTACAATTTTACAAGGAAATCTACACCATACTGAATGATATAATCAATCAGTGCAATAATCAGACCCAGAATAACGGATGCAATCACAACTGCTGTTGTCTGTTTTGTGACTGAATCTTTATCAGGCCAGACAATTTTGTTGAATTCAGCCTTCAGACCAGCATATCTGCTCTCTTTCGGGGCACTTTCATTGTTTGTGGTTTCTCCCATCTTAGTCACTCCCTTTGTCTGGTCACAATTACTTAGTCTCTTTGTGTAATGTGTGTGTCTTGCAGAATCTGCAATACTTCTTTGTTTCCATTCTGTCCGGATGAGCTTTCTTATCTTTGGTCGTATCATAATTACGCCGCTTACATTCCGTACATGCCAATGTTATTTTCGTGCGCACAACTTCCACCTCCACTTTAATTCTTTCTGTTTTTAGGCATAAAAAAAAGACCTACTTCCATCGCTAGTCTAATATAGCACAATCCCAGATAGGTGTCAATGTTAATTTTTCTTCCAATTACTGTTAATTTTTTATTCCTTTTTCCGATATAATTAATGAAGCAGAAGCAAAAGAATACTTTTTTCTGCTATTTTTAGATGACAAATATGTAATTACCTATTATAATATAGTTATATAAATGGACTTATTCTACCCTGATGCATTCTGCATATTTCATGGACGAAAGGAGGGGTTTTATTATGGCTGCAATTGATACAGTATATCATTATTATCTAAGTACATATGCTAATTCGACCGTATCGCGTTATGACTCACACAAGAAAAGCGAATTGCGTGACATTTATAACCGTATGGTCAAGACCAACAAAGAATCCCCTCTGTATAAGATTAAGGAAACAAAGAATGCCGCAAGGTTTGCAATTGACATTAAGGAGAGTGCCAGGCAGATCCAGAATGTAATTTCTTCCCTGTCCGGCGGCGGTAAGGGCATCGAAGCCGCTTTTTCGAAAAAAGTTGCATCTTCTACCGATGATGAAATGGTAGAAGCAAAATATATCGGTGCAAATGATGAATCCGAAGCAACAGATAGCTTCGACATTGAAGTCCGTTCTTTAGCGGAACCACAGGTAAACCAGAGTAATTTTTTATACAGCGGTGTGCGTGACATCCCTGTCGGAAATTATTCGTTTGACTTGAACACCCCTTCTGCATCGTATGAATTTCAATTCAGTGTAAACGATGGAGAAACTAACCGGGATATTCTGAATAAACTGGCACGTCTGATCAACAGTGCAAATCTTGGATTAAAAACAGAAATCCTTGAAAACGACAATCGACAGTCTGCTTTACGTTTAGAATCGTCACAGACCGGACTGCCTGAGGGCGAGCAGTATCTTTTTAATATTGTTCCGGAAGGCACAACGGATTCCCGCACAGCTATGGGAATTTTAGGGATCAGTGAGATTGCTTCTCCTGCGAAAAATGCTTCTTTCTTACTAAACGGCAAAGAACATGTTTCCCGCTCTAATACGATTACAGTGGATAAGACTTTTGAATTAAAATTAAAGGGCGTTCATAGTGAAGGAGAATCCGAAACGATCGGATATAAACCAAGTGTGGATGCAGTTGCAGATAATTTACAGGAATTAGTGGACTCTTATAACTCTATCATTGATATTGCAACGAATCCTGTAGGCGAGGAACAGCAGGGCAGCCGCCTGTTAAACGATATGCGGAGTGTTACCGCAAATTACAACAGCGAATTGGAAGCTATCGGTCTTTGTTCGCAGGATGACGGACGGATCAGAGTAGACCGTGCGCTCTTAGCAGATGCGATCTCATCCGTTGATGCTAAGGAGAGTTTTTCCGTACTGAATGCATTTAAGAATGCTTTAAATGATAAGGCTTCTAATGCCTCTATCAATCCTATGAATTATGTAAACAAAATAATTGTGGCCTATAAGAATCCAGGACACAATTTTGCAGCACCATATATTTCTTCGATTTATGCCGGTATGATGTTAGACCGGCGATGCTAACGCCAATCTGTTCTTTTTTTGAATTACCTATATTATAAAACAAATACCATTAGCCTCGTGCTAATGGTATTTGTTTTCTCAACCTTTTATACTTTTGGCAAATTCCCAAACATTTGAAACTACAAAATCCGGCTGCTCGCTGCATTTCCGTCCTTTGACAAAAACGGTTTTCGTTCCTGCCGCCTTCCCTGTTCGGATATCACTCTCCCTGTCTCCCACCATATATGAAGATTTCAGATCTATATGGTGTTCTGCCGCCGCCTGCTGCAACATCCCAGCATTTGGCTTTCTACAGGTACAATGAATACGGTAAGGCGGTATCTCCTCCTGTTCCGGCGGAAGATGCGGACAATAGTAAATTGCATCCACCCCTGTCTCCTTTTGAAGATAGGCATTCAGCTTTTGTAACATTTCTTCCGTCAGATAGCCTCTTGCTACTCCGGACTGGTTTGTTACGACGATCGCAAGGTAGCCTTTTTTATGGATCTGCTCTACGGCTTTTTTTGCAAATGGATAGATATGCAGTTTTTCAAAGGAGGTGATGTAGTCTGTGTCCTCACACAAAACACCGTCCCGGTCTAAAAAAACCGCTTTTTTTAAAGCACTCATTACAGGCACTCTCCATCGCGTTCTAAGATCACATCTACGATCTGCTGTAATATCAGATTATGTATGGATTCTACCATTCCGTAATGGCAGACAGGCACATAGAGATTATAGTTTCCCATCTGCTTAATACGGTTGTCCTCTTTGAAACCGGAAAGTGTCAGCACCTTCATATTTTTTTCTTTCGCTACCTCTATGGCATTTACGATATTCATGGAATTGCCGGAACTGCTGATGGCAACCAGCAGATCTCCTTCATTTCCCAAAAACTCTAACGGTCTTGAAAATATGTACTCATAGCCATAGTCATTTCCCATACAGGTGGTTAACGGATTGTCATACAGACTGTAGGTTTTCATCCCACCGTTTTTCATAAAATCCGCTGTCATGTGACCGGCAATTCCGGCACTTCCACCATTTCCGATAAAAAATACCTGCTTTCCTTCCCGCTTGATCTCTGTAAACAAATCTATCAACTGCTGCATGGCAACGTTGTAGTCCGGATATGCTTTTCCGTTTTTATCCAACACTTTCGTTACCTCAAGCTGGTGTACCAGTTCTTTCAAATAATCTGTATACATCCTGTTTCCTCCCTGAATATGCCGGCTCTTCTCCTATATTACTTTCCTAAATATTTGAACCAGTCTTTTGTTGCCTCACCTATGCTGTCCGGTGTCCATACCGGTGCTTCTCTCCAGTAATCAATATTGTCGAGGATCTTTTGTACTCCTTCTTCTAATGATACTTTTGCTTTCCAGCCAAGCATTTTTTCTATCTTAGTTGTGTCTGCAAAGGTGCAATCCGGCTCACCCGGACGTTTTGGTATATGTACAATTTCCCCTCCGAGCAATTCACACAGCCGGTTTACGGAATATGTTCCGCCGCTTCCTACGTTAAAGGTCTCATTCACGATATCTGACATTGCTGCCGTATAAAAAGCATCTGCCACATCCGTTACATAGGTAAAATCTCTCGTCTGCTCTCCGGTGCCTACCACTGTAAATGGTTTTCCTGCCAGCTTCTGTGCTAAAAATACACCGAATACCGCACCATAAGTTCCTGATGTCCTAGAGCGTGTTCCATAGACATTAAACAGTCGTAATGTTACAACCGGAAGTCCGTAAACCTGTCCCCAGTGAAGTACGGTTTCCTCACCCAAACGCTTTGTTAATGCATATGGATACTGTGGACGGATCTCCGCATGCTCATCGGTCGGATAGTTGTCCGGAATTCCATAGCAGGATGAAGATGCTGAGTATACTAATTTTTTAATACCTGCACTTCTTGCACATTCTACAACATTGTAGGTACCTAATACGTTCGAGGAATAGTATTCCCACGGCTGCTGGATGGATGGCACGATGTCTGCTAATGCTGCTAAATGAAATACATAGTCCACGCCTTCAAATACAGGCGCAATCTCCTCCTTATTACGGATATCCATCTGGTAAACGGTCAGATTTTTATTTCCCTTCTGGTGGTCTAAATTTGCCGGACGACCGGTAGTAAAGTTGTCTATGACACGCACAGTATGACCCTCTTCTAATAACCTGTCGACAATATGGGAACCTATAAAACCGCATCCTCCTGTTACTAATGAAATCATAATATTTTCCTCCTTGAATTTTTCTGATCTATTTTCCTATTTTATTGCGAAAATCTTCTATGTTCTGTGCTTTTACAGCACATCTTAAATAGCTTCTTAATGTGTCAATGTCTTTTACTTTGTAAACAATCTCCATTTTCTTCCCCCTGTTCTTTATGGCAGGAGGTCTTCTGAAAATCTCCTGCTTTATACTGATATTTTGGATTTAAAAGCATAGATTTTCTGAATGATAGAATAATAGATGGCAAATGCCTTAAAGATAAGAAAGCCTGTATGCTTTGCTATTATTTTAGCATACAGGACATTGACTTTTCAAGTCAACTGCTGCAGGATTTTTATAGAAAAATTGAAAAGCCGGATACTCGTAATGTTACGATTATCCAGCCTTTCTACTACACTCTATTTTACATTATTAATACTCTATTTTCATATCTTTCTCTTTTGCTAATGATTCTAACGCATTGTTATAATCATCTAAGAGCTTGATTCCTTCATCAATCTTTTCAGTAGCTTCTGTGACAGTCTGCTCATCATTTGTGTCACAGGCTTCAAGCATCTTTGTATAACCCTCTTTGTATGCTTCCATTACTTTTACATATTTTTCTTTGATAGCTTTCACTTCATCTGTTTCCGGTTTGATCTTAGAAAGTTTATCCAGTGAATCATCAATGTTTGGCATGATTCCATTGTTGATGCTGTCTTTGATCTCTTCGTTTGTCTCTAAGTCGCCCCATTTTGCAGACTCTTCTTTGATCTTGTCATAGTTTGCATTGACATCTACCATGTCTGTGTTTAAGAACTTTTCAAAATCATCTGCAACCGGGTCTCCGCCACATCCTGTCAGCATTCCGATTACCATAATACCCATTAACATTCCTGCCATTACTTTTTTAAAACTTTTCATTGCTGTATTCTCCTTTTTTATGATTATTTTTTATTATTGTTGTAAAATCAATGACATCCAAACGCATCACCAACTTTCTCAAAGGAATCCTCCCACGGTGACTGTAAACGGTTACCTTGAACCGCCTCCAGTACCTCCACCGGAAAAGCCTCCGCCTCCGCCTATCGACGCAAAACCTCCCTGACCACTGGTTCTCTCTTCCTGCATTGCCCTCTCTGCAGATCTGTGCATGCTGTGACAATAGCTGTGTGCTATGATCACATTTCTATTGTAATTTTCAAACTCAGGCACCCTGTCAGGATAGACTTTTTCAAATTGTTTGATTACCTTGTCGGCTATGCCAAACAATGTGGCATATACCATATAATCCTGCCAGATAATCGTTTCGCTGATTTCTCTTTCTGATATCAGTGAAAAATCTTCCAGATACTTCTTCAGTCCCATTACCTCGGCAAGTTCTTCTTTGCCCTTTGCAGTCAGATCACTGATCTTTCTTCCCGAATGACCGGTAAAACCTTTATTTTCTGCAAAAATTTCTCTTCCGTCATCTAAGGCATTCTCTAACAGATTGCTTACAGACTTCGGATGTTTGTATGCGTATTTCTCAAGTTCTTTTTCCTGTAAAATACCATCTTCGCCCGCCGCTTTGACTAAAACCTTATACAATTTCTTTTCGATATCGGTATCCGGTTTTTTTATCAGCTTTAAGTTGACGGATTTTTTCGACTTTCCAAAAGCTCCAACACTTTCTTCTGTCTGCGGATCAATACATCCTTTGTTGATCATGGAAAGGATCAATGCTCCGATGAGCAGGCTCTCCTCATTTGCCACATCAAAGGTCTGTGCCAAGAAATGCGAAACCCGGATCTCTCCGCCGTTTGGCACCTCCCTGTAATAATTCGCCTGTTCGTAGAACGCTTTAATAGCTTTCTTTCTCTTTACAACACTACTGATCAGCCATACGACTACTACCACAATTCCGATCAAAACCACAAAACCTATAATGGTTTCTAACAATCCACCCTCGTCATCTCCGTAATCACTGCCTTCAAAAGCTGTGTCTTTCACCTCTTCAAAAGATTTTGAAACGGATTTCGTCGGGGATAGGATTCCCTTATCCAACCGGAACATCACGATCATGTCATTGTCATCTTCTAAAGCAGAGGTTGTGTATGCCACAATAGAACCCTGTTGAAATTGTACCTCTCCTTCATATCCAAATGCCCAGATTCCTGCATTGTTCTCGTCTAAAGCTGTACCGTTCTCTAAACGAATGCTGACCTTTCCGTCTGTCGGAAACGTAGACATCTGCGGATTGATAAACATAAAATTCGTTCCGTCATAATCGGAATAGCTTTTTATAAAGTCTGTGACCACATATTCGATCGCATATTTGTTTTCACCATAATCGGTTATTCCAAAGCACAACTCTACGCCGTCATCGGTTTTGTTGATCCCACATTTTCGCTTTTTGGCATCAAAGTCTGCATCGATGTCCCAATCATCAACAAAAGTATACTCACCTTTTTCATCGGATACTTTCAAATCTGATATGCCGATGTCTTTTGTTGCGATCGGTATATAATTCTCGGTTCCTTCCTCGAAAGTACCTTGCCAGTTCTGAACTACATAAGCACTTCCGTCATCCCTTACGGTAACGGAAATGTCTATTTCCGAGACATTGTTTTTAGCATATGCCGTACCGGAGATCAACAGCAGCATCAACGGTGCCACAAGCAGTAATTTTTTTATCCACTTCATAGGCTGCTCCTTATTTCATATCCGGCATATCTGCTTTCTGCTCACTTGCCTCTAAGTAATCGCGGCTTGTAATATGAAGCATGCCTGCTGCGATTGAAGTTGGGAACATGCGGATCGTACGATTGAGTTTGGTAACGCTGTCATTGTAGATCAGACGTGACTGACGTACCATCTTCTCATACTCGTTTACGCTGTCCATGGTCTTGATATAATTCTCATTTGCTTTCAGCTCCGGATAGCTTTCTGCAACTGCCATGATCTTGCCCATTGCCTCTGTCAGCATGTTTTCCTGCTTATTTACTTCTGCTGCGGAACTGTTTGAATTAATACTGGTACGCATTTTGATCGTATCCGATATGGTTTTGTACTCGTGATCAGCATACCCTTTTGTCAGATCCAACAGTGCCGTTAACGCATCCCAGCGTGAGGACAACTGAACACCGATCTGGCCCATCGCATTGTTGATATTCTCATCCATTGCTACTAACTTTCTCTGTGCGGAAATAAACCATAAAATGATAATTACCAGCACAACTCCCACAATGATAAGTGCCATATAAACTCCTCCTTATTGTTTTTTCTTACCTGCTATTTTATGTAATCTTATGCTTTTATTCAATGAAAATGTCATAACTTGCATGAAATCGTCATAACTTGCAAAAAAGGAGTCATCGGCACTTTATTTTTCTCAATTTTTTAAGGTTGCAAATACATCAAATACTCCGTCTGTATCTTCGATCTTTAAAAATCCGGAATTGCTTTTTAAAATCGCTTCTACACTTTTTAAGCCCAGTCCGCTGCCCTGTGGTTTGGTGGTAAGATAATTGTTTTCCGCACTCTTTTTTAACTCACCTTCATAATCATTTTTTACATTTAAAGAGAGCTGATGGTTTAAATGCTTGATGCTGATTGCAATATAACTTTTTGCCGCATCCAGACTGTTTTCTAACAGATTCGAGAGCATCACACAGAATTCCGCTTCGTCACAGGCAAGTTCCTTTGGCATCTGTATCCGTGCAGAAAATTCCAGTCCTTCCTGCTCTGCTTTTGTCCGGTATTCACTGAGAACCGCATTGATCAGAGTATTTTCGCAAAACGGTATTTTTGCATTTTTTTCTATTTCCGCCAGTTCTTTTTTTAAAAATTCCTTTGCTCCTTCCACCTCTCCATTTTCAAGATAACTGATCAAAATACTGTCACGGTGCCTTGCATCATGGCGAAAAATCCTCTCTGCCTCTCTTTTTTGCAGATAGAATTCGTACTGCTTTTTCTGCAGCAGGATCTGCTCTTTCATATTCCCGGCAATCCGCTCTCTTTCCATCGCATCGCCTGCCGTTTGAAAGGTATAAAATATCAGAATATAGACTAACAGCATCAGTATGCATATCATCAGCAATACCGGATATTTGCGTGTGACGCCGTGAAAATCCAAAAAGTAATAGTTGACCAGACAGATCAGCCCGGTAAAGGACATCGGGATAAAGGAAAATATCCACCAGTTGACCTTTAACCGATCCATCAGCATCCGGTGTTTTGCCTTTAAATGTTTGTTATACAGGATAAAATATCCGCCAAAGAGCACAAAACGCAATGCTGTTAAAAAATAAGCGTCTTTTAAAGTATAATCGTTGATGAATGCAGAAAAATTTGCAATGATGTCATAGATATTGATCCAAAGCCAGAAGTTAAACACCGTCTGTGATATTTCATCTTTGGTGATCAACAATATCAGTACAAAATACGGCAGTCCAATCGTGAATAAAATAACACTTCGAAGTACCGTACTTCCATAATGGATCGTGATATAAGAATTGAATGCCAGACAGACTGCCATTACGGCAGCAAAATACCCATAGGCACGTTTTGCCGGCACACGGTAATTCATCATGGAATAACCGTCCAGAGTACATATAAAAAGTGTCACAAACAGCGATACGATATTTCCTGAATGGCTCATGTCTCTCCCTCCGCCGCAAATACATAGTCAAAATATGCTTTTTTTGCACTTTGCAGATATGTCCTTGAGATCTTCATGGTCTTTCCGCTCGTCAAATAAAACACGTCATTGTCTATGCTGTCGATATACTCCATATTTACAAGATAGCTTTTGTGGCAGCGGCAAAATCCATGATGCAGTAAAAATTCCTCGTAGTCTGTCAGTTTTCCGACTACTTCAATCTCTCTGTTTTCCGACAGTGTAAAGATCACTTTTCGCAAATTGCTCTCTAAGCACTGGATATTAGACAACAGAATCTTTGTTTCGGTTCCGGAATAGGTCACTGTAATATAATGTTTTTTGGTCCGCTGTGATAACAGCCTTCTCATACATGCCCGCAGTTGTTCTGTATCGATCGGCTTTAATAAATAATCAAAAGCCAGCACCCGATAGCTCTGTACACCGAATTCTTCACTCGTCGATATAAACACGATTGGTGTCTTTGTATCTTTTTTGCGGATCTGAGCCGCCGTATCCATTCCACTAATCTTTGGCATCAATATGTCTAAAATAATCAAGTCATAAGGTAATACCTCATGACTTTTGATCAGCTCGGCTCCATCATCAAATTCATTAACGGAAAAATTTCTGATGACGGAGTCTAAGGCTTCTATCGTTTTTTGTCGTTCTGTCTGCAGATCATCGCAAATTGCTATTCTCATCTGTACTCGTCCTTTTACTAAATATTCAAAAGCGTGCTTGCATACTTGAGAACATTTACTTTATCTATTGCTTCTTTATGATGTTTCCACTCATTTTGACCCTAATATCACAACAATTGCATTATAACACCTTTCCATATAAAAGCTGAGCAATTTTCTCATAATATTCAACAGATTTTTGTTCTAATTTACGTACCAACAATGCATTCTGCTCCGTAAGTAAATCCCTATTTTCTATAGACCAAATTAATCTTTCATATAGCTTTTCACTAAATGAGTTTTCATTAACATTAAACAGTCTGTCATCCATTCCAATATTTCTATATAATTCAACATGCTTTTTTAATGTCACAATTCCGATTGTCGGTGTATGCATTGCAATAGAACAAATATTTGAATGATACCTCATTCCAACTGCTACCGCTGATTTTCTATAAAGATCAACCAAATATTCGCCAGGCGTTGCAATTCCATTTAAATAAGGAGCAATTGTTATATTTCTTCTACAATTATAATCTTGTACGGCATTAAGCACATCTGAAATTGCCTGTAAATCAGATGGGATATGTGGCACAAATACGAAGTGGAGATTAGGATTTCTTGAGATAGCTTTGTCAATGAACAAAGAAAATTCATTACAATATTGATTATAACTTTCCTTATCTCCCCATCTGTCTTCCATTCTGTCTCTAACAGTATTGATTGCAATAACAGTCTTATCATCAGGAATTTCAGGATGACGGTACTCACCAGCACTGGTAAAGAACCCACCATCTGGAATCTGAATTATATTCTTTAATGATGAACCATCAAAAAATTGATCCAAAAGCATTTTAGAATCATCATTTCTTACAGAAACAAGAAACTTATCTGACCTTGAATCTAAGTATTTGATAAACGAACCAAAACAATCCTTTACTTTTGCCAAACACATATTTGGTGAATAATCAACACCAAGTCCATTAAACACTATTGGAATATGTATCTTTCTTAAAATTTCATCAGAAATATTAAGAGTAGTTCCAGTGGTTGAATAATCCCACTTAACATCGAAAAAATTCCCCCCACCGATAACAAGCAAATCATATCGATTAACCAAATCGGCAAACGAATCATCAAATTGTCTTAGATTCCATGATTTATAGTATTCTCTAATCTCGAGATATGTAACTTCAACATCATTAGTTACGTATTTTTTGAAAAGATTCCAAAACCCAACATGATTTGCTATATCGCCTATATTACCATTAAAACTTGCTAAATGTAATGCTCTAATCACTTCTTCTTCCCTCTCTATAAATATAATGGGCATTTGTGAAACGTCTCAAGACTCTTTGGCGCCTCCATATAATCTCTCATATGGTATTGTAATGCAGTTGTAAACCAGCTAGCCAAAAGAGTATCTTTTCCATTTCCTTATGTATATTTCTTTAACAGCTTTTCCGCCTGCTCTAAATCAGACGGTTCATCAATATCAACACTATATTTTGCATCCATGATATATGGAACCGGGTTATCATTAAAACTGGTACTTTCACTTAACGTCTCTATCCGGTTTACATAAACACTTCCGTCCACCAGATAATATTGCGGCATATCCTGACGGCGGACCGTGCTCTGCATAGAGAGTACATTCTGCAATTCTCCCTTTTCATCGATGGTTCTCATTAAAATCGGATGTTCCGAGACTTCTTTTACGGAAACAACATCCTGCATATCCCTTTGTATACAAAGTTCGATCGCTCCGTCTATATCTTCTGCCCTTCGCAGTGGCTGCGTCGGTTGGAGCAGCACCAGCAGATCATAGGACTTCTGATGGTCTTCTAACCACTTTACGGCATGAAGCACGGCATCTATCGTCTTTGCCGTATCCGATGCCAGTTCTGCCGGACGCAAAAACGGTACCTCTGCCCCATAAGCCTTCGCTGTTTCTGCAATCCGTTCTGAATCCGTTGTAACGACCACATCATCAATATACCGGCTGTTCTTTGCCGCTAACACAGAATATGCGATCAATGGCTTTCCACACAATGGTGTAATATTTTTATCTTTAATGCCTTTACTTCCGCCTCTTGCCGGAATGAGTGCCAACACCCGTTTTCCTTCAATCATGTTATCCCCACCGATCTATGAATACTTTCTGGATTCCATGCTCCCAGATATTTTTATCATGGACAATCTCTAAAAATTGTTTCGTACTGTTGCCTTTTCCAAACAGGGCTCCCTGCTTACGAAAATCTTCAATATGTTCTATTGCCTGCAAAATCTCGTCTTTATCCTCTGACACATGCTGGATATTCTGACTGTATTCTGTACTGTAACGTCCCTTCTGACGCGTTCCGACATCAATTGCCGGAATTCCATAAATGGAAGTTTCCCTGACACCGGCACTGGAATTTCCGATCATAAAATCCGCATTTTTTAATAAGGTTAAAAAATACTCAAACCTGGTCGATGGATACAGACGATATCTCGTCTCATCTGCCAAAGTCCGGTAAGCATTTAAAATAACCTCTGAACCAAGATCATTATTCGGATAGATCACGATATAATTTCTTCCCGATTCTTTGATTGCATTGACCAGTTCTTCCACATGCTTTCCGATAATCTCATACTCTGTTGTCACCGGATGATACATCAGGATTCCATACTTTTCAAACGGTATCTCATATCTCTCTCTTGCCTCTTCAAACGTCGGCAGATGACTCGAAAGCATAATATCAATATCCGGCGAACCGATCACATAAATCTGATGCTCCGATTCTCCAAGCTGCATCAAACGGCGCTTTGCCTCTTCATTGCATACAAAATGCACATGAGCAAACTTAGAGATTGCATGACGGATCGATTCATCGATCGTTCCTGACAATTCGCCACCCTCAATGTGGGCAACCCGGATATTATTCAAAGCTCCCACCATGGCTCCGGCTAAAGCGTCGATCCGGTCTCCGTGAATGACGATCATGTCCGGCCGGATATTCTGCACATATCCTGTCAGCTGGCATACCACATCGCCTAGATCATAGCTCATGTTACCGCTGTTGATCAGTCCGTATGCCACATAGACATTTTTATATCCGTCTTTTAAGACCTCCCGATAGGTGCTTCCATAGGTCTCAAGCAGATGCATTCCTGATACAAACACATAGGCTTCCATGTCTTTGGATGCTTCGATTCCCTGTATTAATGATTTAATTTTTCCATAGTCTGCTCTTGTTCCGGTAATAAACAGAATTTTTTTCATAATGATTCTACCATACTTTTCTTAATCTGTGTATCTGAGGCGATATCACAGGTCGCCTTTTTTCCTAATACATTCGGATAATCCTCTGCCGGAATCTCTCCGGTTCCCGGACGTTTTACCCAGATATTCTCTTTCGTAAAACTCTCTCCTTTTTTGATATCCCGAATTGCTACCACAGTAGCAAATGCAAAATCAATGGTAACCTGTTCTTCTGCCGCTGCACATTTGGTTCCACCTAACATTTGCGGTACCTCGTTTGCTGCCTGCAATAATTTTCCAAGTTCCTGCTCATCCATTGAACATACAATATCCGGACCGGTACGCTCCATATAATCGGTAAAATGTCTCTCGACTAACTTTGCTCCCAATGCCATCGCTGCGATACAGGCATTGTTGTTCAGTGTATGATCCGATAAACCAACCGGCACATCCGGAAATTCTCTCATCAGCTCCTGCATCGCTCCTAAACGAACTAATGCCGGGTCTGTAGGATACAGATTTGTCGTATGCATCAGTGCATACTCCACACCATATTTTTCTAATATATTTACTGCCTTTGCAATACTGCGGATATCGTTCATTCCGGTAGATACGATCATTGGTTTTCCATACTCCGCAATATGCTCGATCAACGGATAGTTATTCAGTTCTCCCGAACCGATCTTATACGCTGCCACTCCGAATTTCTCTAATCTTACAGCCGCTGCTCTTGAAAACGGTGTGCTTAAAAATACCATTCCAAGGCTCTGTGTATAGTCCATAAGTTCTTTTTCTTCTTCTTCAGACAAGGCACATCGGTTCATGATCTCATAAATAGAAACATCTGCATTTCCCGGTATGACTTTTTTTGCCGCACCGCTCATTTCATCTTCTACGATATGTGTCTGATGCTTGATGATCCTTGCTCCTGCCCGGTGCGCTGCATCTACCATCTCTTTTGCACTCTCTAAACTGCCCTCATGGTTGATCCCCATTTCCGGGATTACCAGCGGTCGCTCGGATTCTCCTATTACAATATCGCCAATTTTTACACTCTTCATATATTCACCACAGCCTTACTTATTTTAGCGGTAACAAAGTCTCTTCTGAAAGTCCCTTTAACAGGGTAATACACTCTTCTAATACCTCACAGTAAAGCTTTCCTTTTCTTGCAATCTCTTCTGTTTCTTTTGCAATCGTATCTCCTTCAAAATAATACTCTGAACGGATGATATAATCTGCGATCGGAATACAGGTAAGGATCAGCTGATACTCTTCTGACTCTTCAATCTTTGTTGTGATCTTTTTGATCTTCTTTAATTGCTTTAAGCAGCCTTTTTTCTCAACCGTACCGGACTTTCCGATTTTTCCTAATTTCTGATACGCTTTTTCTAATTCTTTGGCATCCTTTAACATATCCTCAAAATCTTTTGGAACATTTTTCAGATAGTCTACTGCCTTTTTATGCTCTTCCTCTGTAAATTCAGATTCTAATGCCTCGATCCGCTCTGTAAAATTGATCTCCTCCGGTACATTCTTACAAACTTCTTCGATGATATCGTCTAATGCCCGTACTTCGGTACCTTCAATATAAGCTCCTCCTGCCGTTGCGTTGACAACACGGATATTTGGATTTGCTTCTTTAATATCATGGATATAATCCTGGAACCAGTTTAAGAATATTCTTAAATCCATTCTGGTCGGGATCTTGTCCACATAATTACCCTTGACCATCTCCATGCCTTCGGTATCCATCACTGGCATCTTTTCTTCAAAGGTTCCGTCTGCATGGGATTTATTATCAGTAAATGCCAAATCCTGTCCCACTAAAATAATCGTTTCATATCCTAACTTATGTAACAGTGAAAATCCACTACATGCAACCGATCCACCTGTAGAAACATCCGGAAGCACTTTATCATTGATAAAATAAATGGAATATGGCAGGAAATAACCGTCATAATAAAATATTTTCTTCGCTTTCTGTCTTTCCATGATTTTGTAACCAGCCGTTGGCGGTGCAATAACCGGTATGGTCTCTGCACCATCAATCTTTATTAAATCCGGGCTTTTTTTTGCATCAATGGTAATAAACGCATCCGGCTTAATGTCTGCTTTTATCAATGGCTTTACGGCTGTATCCACCGCTAAGATAAACAGACGGTTCTTTGCCTTTTTTAACATCTGAATATTCTTATTCAGCGAAGGACCTGCTGCTACCAAAATTGCCGCATCTTTATTAGAAACTGCCTTTAACAGCAATTTCGTATGATAACCTTCACATACATATTTCATATTGCGAAGGATATTCTGCGCCATATTCATGGACAGCTTCTTCAGCGTATTAAATTGCACCATCTCTGACTCAACTAACCGCTGTACTTTCTTTACTTTTTCTAAAATGTCTTCTAGAAAAAATCCTCTGTAATTTGGATGGATCTCTTCAATTAAGAAACTCATATTTTCTAAGGTCATAACTCCCCGCATTACCGGTTCAAACTCTTCTTCATTCAATCCTTTGACCACAAATGCGATCGGTCTGTCCTCAATTTCTTTCGAAATATCAATATTCTCTAACATTGCCATAAAAATATGGATCGATGGCTCATAAACGACAACATTGACCTCTTTTGAACTTTTTTCAATAATCGCTTTTAAATATGCTGCACTTCCGACACCAAACAGGAATACCGGTGCATATTTATGTATCTCTCCGACTCTCTCGCTCCAGATCTGTATCGGTTCTTTTGCATTTCTCTTGCCACCTAAATAAAGCTGTCGTCCGTCCTGCTCTATTCTGAATATTGTCTCTCCATCCCAGGAAGTCTCTACCATAACATTGGTTGGGTCCTCTGTCTCATGCTCCTCCCGGATCAAATCTGCAAAGGCAGGATACCATTTTTCCATTGCTTCTAAATTTTTTTCTAAAATAGATTTACTCATCCTCTGACTCCTCTGCATCATCATCTATATATAATTCAATTAATTCTCGTAGTCCATAGTCCAATGTGTCTATGATCCAGACCACATCTTCCTGCTCGATTGCTGCCACATAATCTTTTAATACATCTATTACAAAAACCTGTAGGTTCTGATATTCTTCTTCACTGATCCCATAAGAATTTCCCTGTAGGAATCCTGTACAAAACTTTTGTATTGTCGGAATTATTTCCTTTGCTTTTTCTATTACATTTTCATTTTTAAAATAGTGATATTCGATACAAATACCATCAATTTCCCCACGCAATTCTGCTGCTAATGCTCTCATCTTCCATCCATCTCTTTCTTAGTAAAAAAGAGGGACGAATTCTCGTCCCTCTGTAATTCGTCGATTCATTACTGAATGACTGCCAACTTCATACTTACTGTAATAAAGAAAGCACTCCCTGAGTTGACTGGTTGCTCTGTGCCAGCATGGACTGACCAGCCTGAGCAAGAATGTTGTTCTTGCTGTATTCAACCATTTCAGAAGCCATATCTGTATCACGGATACGAGATTCAGCTGCCTGAGTATTCTCAGCTACATTGTCTAAGTTTGCAATTGTGTGCTCTAAACGGTTCTGTAATGCACCAAGAGCAGATCTCTGTGAAGATACTTTGTTAATTGCATCCTGAATTGCTGTGATGGAGTTGTTTGCCATCTCATAAGTATCAACTCTTGCATTTCCTTTCTGTGTATAGCTGGATAATGCTTTTGCTGTAACAGCACTTGTCTGAAGGTATGTGTTGATATTTTTCTTAACATCTGCAGACATTGCCTTTTTTGCAGCTGAGATATCACCTTTTACTGCTTTGGATACAGTGTCGTATGTCTTATCATTAACTAATGATTTGTAGAATACTTTACCATTCTCGAACTGTGCTGCATAGTTAGCCGATGTATACTTACCACTAAGTTGTTTCTTGAAAACAGAGATTGCGTTAGCAGTGTTCTTATCTAATGAACTTTTTGGTCTATATGTGTAGCTCATTCCCTGGTATTTGATTGCAACAGGGTTTACACCTTCCTGTGCAGTTTTTTCAATAGTACCGGAAACATCTTTTAATCTTAATGTCTTAGCATTCATGCTACCGATGCTGATTTCGATGTTCTGATCAGCGTTAGCACCAACCTGAAGTTTTTTGTTCTTGAAAGAACCATCCAGTAAGTTCTGCTTATTGAACTGAGTTGTAGAAGAAATTCTGTCTAACTCTGTTGTTAAAGCATCTAACTCTTCGTTGATCGCTTCACGGTCGATGTTCTCGTTTGTATCATTAGCACCCTGTACTGCTAACTCATTCATTCTCTGTAAGATAGAGTGAGCTTCATTCAGAGCACCCTCAGCTGTCTGAATTAAGGAAACGCCGTCCTGAGCGTTTGTAGATGCACGGTTCAATCCACGAACCTGGCTTCTCATTTTTTCAGAAATCTTTAATCCTGCTGCGTCATCGCCTGCACGGTTGATTCTGTAACCGGATGATAATTTTTCTGCTGATTTTGCCTGTGCACTTGTTGTTACTCCTAACTGACGGTTAGAGTTCATTGCTGTAAGATTGTGTTGTACTACCATTGCCATAATGATTTCCTCCTTGAATTTAATCAGGCTTCCTTGCCTGTGTCAATGCTTGCAGTCTGTTCCATCCTCTGTGAGCAGTCCTCCCGCCGCGCGCTCGTTCTTACCATTCAACATTGGTTTTCACATTCTGCTAAGTAATGTTCTTACTCTATAGTAAAAGAATCTCTGATTCTCTTTACTCGTATGTAGTTGTTTTTCCTTTGTACCTTATATATCGGTTAGGTTTGGATTTACTTTATAGCCTTTTTGAAATTTTTTATATTTTTTTACTTTTATCAGATTAACGTGCAGACATCCTCTGAAGTTCCCTGCTATGCTCCTGCAAAATGCCTTTTACCAGTTCCATATCACCTTTCAGGTTCTCTATGTCTTCTGCACCGTCTTTATACCTTTCATAAGTATCCAGATAACAGCTTTCAATTGTCTGTAATCTTGGGACAACGTCTACATCCAGACGCATGTTAGTATGATGTACTGCTGTTTTCAACTCCTGAATATCCTGTCGGATCGGTCCAAGCTCTTCTTTGAATTTTGCATCAAGCTTCTCGTCCAGCTTTTTATCCAGTTTCTCGTCCAGCTTTTTATCCAGTTTCTCGTCTAACTTCCTGTCGAGCAGCTTTTCAATCTCAACTAATAATTCCGCGTTGTTCATAATCGCATTTCCCCTTTGATTTTCCTACTTTTTCTTGTCCAGAAACTGCGGAGGGATTGCGTCCATCTGCTGCATATTCTTATAATACTGTGTGGCAGCTTTGTTGCCGGCTTTGACCTGACGTATCTTTTTCCGTGCCTTTGAGAACTGCATTCCTGCAAGCTCTTTGTTGCGCTGCTCCTGAACCTGAATCTTCATGCTGCGTTCTGTGATCATGGAGATCAGATCTTTCATCTTCTGGATCTCTTCCGTATATGCAGCTCTGTTTCCATCCAGTTCTTCTTTGACTCTTGTATAGATTTCTTCGAAGCCATCATCTAAAAATACGATTTTATCAATATACTGGCTTTTTTCATCTATATTCTTTTCAAAGGCATCCATATCAGCTTCTTCCGCGGATAAGATCTCATACTGCTCTTGATTTTTTTCTATAATGCTGTCTAAAGCCTCCACTTTTTGGTGAAGGCTTTGTATCAGCACTTGAATATAACTATTCTCCTGCATAAAATATTCTCCTAGTTGGCTCTTGCAAGCTTATTCAGCCGCATGACTTCTTTCCATGTATCACGCATGGTACGAAGATGTGTCAGGATTTCTTCCAGAATCTCTTTATCTTTTTTCATATTCGCTTCTGTAAGGCGTTCCTGTAGGTATTTATAGACATTATCAAAATCTTCTGCAATTGCATATTTATGATCCAGTGTTGCCTGAAATTCTTCGATGATGTGCTCCACCTTCATAATGTTGGTGTGTGCTTTCTCAACATTTTTCTCTTCAACACCCATGATCGCAATGTTGCAGAACTTGATAGCCCCTTCATAGAGCATCAGTGTCAGCTCCGCCGGCGATGCAGTCATAATCTTACTGTTGTTGTATGCCTGGTATGCATTATTTGGTGCCATAGCGCAACCTCCTTGTCGTATTATGAACCGAGCAATCCAGATAACTGTGTCTGCTGTGAATTCAGCTTGGACAACGCTGTTTCCATTGAACTGAACTTTTTGTAATAATAATCTTCCATATCCCTCAGCTTTGTCTCCCAGTTCTTAATCTGCTCTGTATAATCATCATACTCGCTCTTGAGCTGTTTGTCATTATACACTTTGTAAGCACTGCTTAAGGTGGTAGTCTTCATTCTGCTGTCTAATTCGGAATATACTCCCTTTGCAAGCTCATTGAAGAAGGTTGCAACGGTATCCGGATCAGAAGCGATTGCTGCCTTCAAACGATCCGTATTGGATTTTGCGGATTCATCTTTGGAATTACCATCAATGTGGTATGCGTTTTTTTCATTATCTGCTGATACGAAATATCCCAGTGTATTGATTCCGAAAGATGACAGACTGTAACTCTTTCCATTAATGGTATAAGATTTTGCCATTGCCACTTTCATGGAACTTGCAATACTATTTAAGGTAGAATCTCTTCTGAGCAGGGAATCCTTAATCTTCTGTTCCCATTTTTCTACTTCCTTATCACTCATGGACTCTTTTTCGTCATCTGTTAATGGCTCATAGCCTTTTGATGAATCAGCATTGTATGCAGAATCCATGGCGTTGATCACTTCATTATATTGTGAGATAAAATCTACAATTTTGTCATAGACAGCATCTACATCTGTCTCTGTTACCAGACTTAACGTTGAATCGCTGACTTCTTTCGCTGTAATGGTTAGTCCGTTGATGGTAAATGTATTGCTGCTTCCTTCAAAGATTGCTCCGTTTAATTCAATCTCTGCATCGGATGCATCCTGTTTTACTGCGTACTCTTTTTTCAGAGTCTCGTATTTATCCGTACCTTTTAAGTCTTCGACATATTGATCTGTTACCGCATCACGGAAGTTGTTCAAACGTGCTTCCACATATGCTTTATTGGTATAATCTCTTCCCGTTGTAATACCGTTACCTGTATCATATGCCTTTACGATAGCTGCATCTAAATATTCCTTCTGTGCAGTCTCGTCAAGTGCATCAAATTCATCCTCGGTAATTCCTGCTATCTGTACGGCAGAAGCTTTGATCGTTGCATTTTCACGCAATGCCTGAATATCATCATCTGCTGCTTTTTTTGCGGTCTTCTCTACCATGTAGTCAGCACTCAGCATTCCAAGTTTACGAAGTGCTACTTCCTGGTCTTCTCCCTTGACATTGAATTTGAAATCAAACTCCTCACCGCTTTCCTGGGAGTTGATAAAGAATCTCTGCTGCGTCTCATCAAAGGATGCTGTTACGCCCTGATCACTCAGTGCTTTTGTAAGATCCTTGATGGTCATATCACCATTTACACTAATGGTAGATTTTTTATCACCCACCTGAAATTCTAACTCGGTATCGGCGATTCCAAGCTCTGATAACTTAGAAGATGATTTCAGTTTATCGTTGCTCTTTATTTTAGAACCTGTTAAATATGCTGCTTTTGCAAGTTTGTTAATTTTCAGACTCTGTGTTCCGTTTACTACGGATGCGCTTGCTGTTACGGTTGCCTTGGAAGAATCTGACAATGTTGTCTTTTTCATGCCGTTAAAACTTGTCATGAATTTGAACTCTGTCAATGATTTACTGTAAAAACCGTAAATTTTTGTATTCATTTCCTTCCATGCATCCTGTGTCCACGAAAGCTTTGTCTGCTTCTTTTCGATATTTTCTTTCTTGGTGGAATATGCTGATACCAGTTCCTGTACGATAGAGTCTGTGTCCAGTCCTGATGTTAAACCACTGATCCGAATTGCCATATCGTCTTCCCCCTATCTTTTTTCGTCAACCAAGATTCCGGCTAATTCCCATGCCTTTGCAATCATATCTAATGTCTCTTCCGGCGGGAACTCGCGGATTACCTCTTTTGTCTTCTTGTCTACGATTTTGATTGTAATACGATTTGTCTTCTCATGAATTCCAAACACTGCTTCTGAGTCAGACATTTTCTGGTTAATCTGTTCTACTGCTTTTTTCAGATTCTCTGATTCTGCTTTTCCCTGAGACTCCTGACCACTTCCCTGCTGTTCATTTGTCTCTTTGGCATTCACTTTTACTGCATCCGCTGCCATTGCTGCCGCTCCTGTCTGGATGTCAATAATCTGTGTTTTAGGCTGCGATACTTCTTTCGCTATTTCCGGTGTAGAGGATGCCTGATAGACTGCTCCTACACTTTTTAATGCTTCGATTGCCATGTATGTCACCTCCATGTGAACCTATACTCATTGTTATCTAATGTTTATATCGGAACTTCTTTTAAATAAATTAGGGCTTTAGAATAAATTTTTCAGTGCTTCTGCGTTATTTGTCTCTAATGCCGCCTTGTTCTCTTCCTGTATCTGCAAGTATACTTCTTTTCGATAGATGGATACATCTCTTGGAGCAGAGATTCCTAATTTTATCTGATCGCCACGGATTTCCAATATCGTTACTTCAATGTTATTATTGATTACTAAAGATTCACCTTTTTTTCTTGTAAGTGCCAGCATCTCTACTCACCTGCCTTTTCCATTCCTGATTTGATCATTTCATAAATCGGATATTTTACTTCACCGCCCTCTACAATGATCTGTGCTGCTTTGCGTTCTGCAACATTGATCACGATCGGCGCTTTTAAGTTTACGGTGATTTTTTTAATATCCTCCGGCACGGTAACTGTCACTAACACAAAGGTGTTCTCCGGCGTCATTTCCCCCAGTGGTTTGAGCAGTTCATCTTCTACCATCGGGTTATAATCTTCTTTGATCGCAAGCGGATTCATGACCGGCAGTGCAACCACCGGTTCATCCAGTGACTGCATCCAGGAAATTCCTCCCTTTTTTTCTTCATTAAATATTAATGTAAATCTCTTTAAGTCCGGGAAACCGATGATCCCATTTTCAAATGTGATGATCTTTTCATCATCTATATCAATTTCTCCGAATACTCTGGTTTTTAACTTCATCTGTTACCTCCGTTTAAATGTAATCCAGCAAAGTCTGCTTGATCGCTTTTGATGCTGCCTGCATGGATGCCTGGTATGCATTGTAAGCTGCCGTATAGTCTATGATAATATCGGAAAGCTCTTTGTCTTCGTTTGTGGATTTCAGTTTTTTAAATGTCATCTGCTGTTCGGACATTCTGGATTTTGTCAATGCCAGACGGCTTCCTTTACTTCCGACATCTGTTTTTGCGAGTACAACATCGGAAAGATAACTCTGAAAACTTGAAATTCCTTCTGAATAAAGATTTTTCATATTATCATCTGCATAAGATGCTTCTTTTTCTGCTGCATCTAACCACTGCTGAAGCAATGCCTGATCTTCTTCACCGGCATATTTTTCTTCTTTCATCAGATTTTCAATGTCTGAAACTTTTTTATGGGCCGTGATCGCCATCTGCACCGCATCGGTCAGTTCATCAATGTCTCTTCCGATACTGGAATCAAAAACATCGGATGCCTGTGTATTGACTGCTAAAGTCTGGCCAAATGCGATCGTATAGTTGATCTCCTGATCTTCTTTTGTATAGGTAATGTGATTTGCCGGATTGGCATTTGTCGTATCGATACAGTCAAAATAGTGTTCCGGACGAACCTCACCTTTCTTAAATCCGGTCTTGTCATAACTGACTACCATATCCGGTTTCTCGGAGTTCATGTAAGCTGCTACATTTTTTCCTAAGATCAGTTCTCCGGTTTCTTTTACAAAAATCACTTCGTTATCGCCAACATTCAGATTCTGTGCATTCTGCCAGTCCGTATAATTATGGACATTATAGGATACCGTTGCTGTCTGGGTGTTTCCATCCGCATCCAGATAGGTAATCTCCATTCCCTCTATATCCTGCAGATTGCCATTTGCATCTTTGTACTGCAACTGTGTAATATTATCGATGTTGTCATATGCCAGACGAACTCTGCTGTAAGTATGGTCTTCTACATTTCCTGCCGGAAGATTGCCTGCTGTCAGGTCATCTGTGGTCGGAACGGAAGACAATCCGGAATAATATGTCTTCTGGGTAATATCTTCAAATTCCAGCTTCTGGGTAATATTATAACTGGTGTCTGATGTATCCTCGCCAAATGTAAGGGATTTATTTGTCTTATATCCGGTAAAAACGGTTCTTCCCGCATAATCGGCATTTCCCTCGGCATATACCTGCTCACGAAGTTTCTGCAGATTGGTTAAAATCGTATTTCTGTCCGATTCGTTCAAATGATCTGTCGCACCATTGACACACTGTCTGTATACATCGGTCAGGATGCTTTCCATATTTTTTAATGCTGTCTCTGTTACCTCAAGCCATGATTCTGCATCCGGTATATTTTTCTCATAATACTGGTTTATCTCGCTCAAACTGCTGCGGAGACGCAATGCACGGATCGCAATAACCGGGTCATCCGATGGACGGTCAATCTTTTTCTGTGTTGACATCTGTGTATTCAAGGTATCCACATAACCTTTATTCGTACTCATGTTATTGGATGTATTATTTCTTATCATACTGTTTGTAATACGCATTCTGTCTGCCCCCTTATACTGCTGTATTTAATATTAACTGATCGTACATTTCTGCCATGGTAGAGATCATTTTTGATGCTAAATTGTATGCATTCTGGAATTTTACCAGATCAAGCGCTTCATCATCTTCATCTACACCTGAAATGGATAATCTCTGGTTCGTGATCGTGTGTGAGATATTTTTGTGGTTCTCATAAAACAGTTTTGCTTCATTGGTATCTACACTGATATCTGATAACATACACTGCAAAAATCCGTTTGCACCACTTCCACGATATAATTTTTCCTGTTCCTTTAATGGCTTTAACAGTTCTAATATTTCTGCCTTATCCGGTCCATTGACAATATCTGCTGTGGTACTGAAGATGTTTGGATCTTTCACACTTGCTTTTGCCACTTCAAAACTTCCCGCCGTCAGCTTATAATAACTGGACATTGCAGATGTGATCTGTGTATAGGTATCGGATTTATTTAAATCTTCCTGCTCTCCTGTAACCAGATCTCTTGCCACAAAGAATGCTTTCATAGGATCTCCATTCAAATCCTGTCCCTGCATCTCTATATCGTTAAACTTCATACAGAATGCTCTTAAAAACTCATTCATCTGTGCCTGATAATACGGAACTCCCATCGCATCAATGCTGGTTCCGATCTGTGCCTGATGTCCTGCAAGCAGATCCGCTCCGTCTCCCGCCGGCTCTTTTAATGCAAAGGTATAGGTTGCATTGCCTGCCGCATCATAGTCTACGGTAAAGCTGCTGTATTCAAATTTCTTATTATCGATCGTGATGACTCCTTCTTCTGCCATGGTCATTTTTTCCATGCTGTTCTGTGTCGTGTTCGTAATCACCAGCTTCGTTCCATAGAGGTAGTCCACGGTTCCCTTAAAGTTCTCCTCGTTATTTCCGTCACGCGTATCTAACAGTGCTTTCAAGGTTCCTGACATGTACTTTGATGTTGCGTTAAAGGTATTGCCGGTATCTGACCAGACAATATCATAAAGCCCATCCACATCTGACTGATTTACTTTTGTATCTCTTGTTTTACATTCCAGTGTACGGTATTCTCTGGTGTCTACTAAAAGCTGTCCGTTGATCTTTACTCTGAATTCGGTACAACCTGTATAATACTCGTCATTGGTGTTCATTACTTCTGTTTCCTGTGTTTCCGTAGGAACAATATTGGACAACTCATCGATCAACAATGCACGTTCATCGCGCAGCTCATTTGCATGACCACCCTGCATCTCGATCACATTGATCTGATTGTTCAGGAGTGCGATTTTTTGTGCGATCGCATTGATATTATCCACTGTGCTCTTAACTTCTAAGTTTGCATCGGTCTGAATCTGATTCAATCCGATGGATACACTATTGAAGTAGGTTGCAAAATCCTGGCAACTGCTGATAAAGGTTTTTCTTCTGTCTAAATCTCCCGGTGCACCTGCAAGAGACTCTAAATTATTAAACATACTGTTTAAAATCGTTGTAAAACCTTTCGAGCTGTCATCATCTTTAAAATATTCCTCTATCTGGTTCATGTAATATAACTTTTTCTCATACAGACCAAGGCTGGAATTATTTTCCCAATATTTCACATCGTAATAAGCATCTCTGATCTGTGTTATGGAAGTTGTGGTAACACCACTTCCTGTTGTTCCATATCGTGCATATACACGGAGAGATTCTGCCTGTTTACGATTTGCTACCTGACGGGTATATCCTTCCGTCTGCACATTTGCGATATTATTTGCGGTTGTATTCACTGCAGTCTGAAAGGAATTTAATCCCGAACCCGCAATGGTCAATCCATAAAATGTAGATGGCATTTCTTATCCCTCCTTAACCATTTCCTAATCTGGTAACGATATGTTCTATCATGTCACTGATCACTGTCATAAAACGACTGGATGCATTGTATGCATTCTGGAATTTTATCATGTTCTGAAGCTCCTCATCAGAAGACACTCCGATGACCTGCTGACGGTTATTTTCTATTGTCAGAACACTTCCTGCAAGGTTTTCTGCTTTCTTCTGGTAAACATTTCCTACCGTTGCAAGACCTCCTATCATTTTCTGATAGTATTCTTCTATGTTACATTCATCCGGATCTGTCGGATCAAGTCCGACTAAGTCCTTATTCCAAAGTGCCTCTAACCTTTCTCCAAGCTGCTGGTCTACTTCTCCGTTCTGTTTCAAATGAGGGAATAACGTTTCGATTTTTTTCAGCTCTTCATTTACTCCGCAGCTCGTTAAACTATACATATAGGAAGTATCACTGGTATCTTCCTCATTATATACATAATAGGTTTTACCATCACTTCCGGTCACTTCTGTATAGCGCTCGATCCCTGCTCTGACAAACAGTTCACGCGGTGGAAGTTCTCCATCACTTCCCCTTGCACAGTTCTCTGTATCAAGTACTTTTGCATCACTGAGGTTTAAGGTATTGCCGTTGGCATCCTGATAGGTAACGCCGACCGGACCTGTCACATTCGGGCAAAGCTGATCGTTGATCGCTGTGATCATGTTATGAACCATCTGGTCTAACTTTGCCTGCATATCAATAATAACGGAAAGGTTCGTTGTATCCAGATACTCCTGCTCGCCTTTTCCTTCAATATCTGAATAGTCTGCCCAATGGTCACCTCTCGACATGATCAGTGCTTTTAACTCTCCAACATCACTGTTTAATGCTGTACTGATATCCACATTGAAGTCAAACACGTTCACATAGATATCCCTGTCGGTATCCGAAAGTTGTGGCCAATATGGTGTGATAAAGCCTGTCAGTTTATCTGTCTTTTTACCGATTTCATATGTGTGAAGTTCATCGACAAAGTATTCATCCTCTAACTTTACCGTTACAACGCCCTTGTAATCTTCTTTATATGAAATCTTCGCAAGCGCTCCTAACTGATCAAGCGCTAAATCTCTTTCATCACGCAGATCCATTGCCGTTTCTATACCGCCGGCTTCTATCTTACTGATCTGTTGGTTTAATTCATGTATCTTGTGACCAAGTTTATTTATTTTGTCTATATCCTGGGATACCTTTGTATTGATATTGGACTGATAGGATTTCAAACCTTCATATACACTTTGGGAGCGCGACAGGAATAAACCTGCTTTCTGAACAACCAGATTCTGTCTTACGGAATCTGACGGATCTTTTGCAAGTTCCTGAAATGCTTTTTTGAAATCTTCCAATGCCGACTGGAAGGTCTTTCCTTCCATTTCCTGAAAATAGGTCTGTATCTCGTCTACTGCGGTAAAACAGGATTCATAAAATGCCTGTCTTCCGGACTCTGCACGATATGCCTTATCTAAAAAATAATCTCTGGCATGAACCACGTCGCCAATGTCAAGGCCAAGACCTGCCTGCTGCTTACTGACTGCAGCCGTACCAAATGTATTATATTCTTTGTCTGAAAATAAAACTTGCTGACGTACATACCCTTCCGTATCTACGTTAGCAAGATTATTCGCAGTTGTATTCAACGCATTCTGGCTGTTACGCAGTCCAGATGATGCTATGTATAGCGTACCCATTCCGTTTGCCATTACATGTTCCTCCTGCCATCTTACTGTTTCGCATCAAAACCGCCACTTCCTAAAAGCTCTCCGGTATTGTATGCCTGTCTGTTATAGTTGGCAGTTTCAGGAGCCTGTCTCATGCTCTTTAACAATGCCATATCAAACTCCACCAGTTCCATTGCCTGGTTCACTAATGTCTGATTCTGTTCATTGATATTCTTCATTTCTGTCAGGGTATCTTTTAACTGTAAGCGGATCTTGGCTAATTGTTCCTGCTCCTTTGGCTGATTCGCTAATATTTCTAACAGGGCATCTACCGTTAAGTCCTCCGGCTTGCGATTTAAAACATTGGCAATATCTTCCATAATGGAAATTCGCTTATTCTCAATGTTCTTGATCTTTCCGGCAATCTCCTGTTCCTCTGCAGTAATTTCTTCCAAAGCTCTGATATCCGCTTTAATAATGACTTCCTTTTTTCTGGTGGATGCCTCTACCAATTCGCGGTAACCCGCTTCTTCATTTTCCAGAACTTCCAAAAGTTCGTTCATCAAACTAGCCAATTTCTGTCCTCACTTACATCATTGCAGCCTTGTATTTCTCTAATAACTTATTTGCGAAGCTATCCGTTTCTACGCTGTAATTACCAGAACTCATACTTGCTTTTAGCTGTGCCACCTTATCTTCCCTAACATCTGAAGCCCCTGCAACTGCCTGTTTTGCGATCTGATAATCACGAGCTGTCTGGGAAATCTGTACCTCATCGCGAACAGAAGCGGTGCTATTTGCCTTGTTCGTTCTGATGCTTTTTCCAGTTTGATACAGTTGTGCTATCTGATTATATGCATCTATACGCATAACGGCATCTCCTTTCTTCCTTGAAAATCAGGTGCAAAAACCTTTTTTACTGGTTTCTTATATAAGTTATCGGATGTATTTGGATTTTCTTAAGGGGCTTTTTAAAAAAACTCTCCTTTTTTCTATTATTCTGTTTTTTGTCTTTATACTGCATCCAGCTGGAACTTACCAACTAAATCTTTCAGTCCTTCGGACTGTGCGGAAAGCTCTTCGCTTGTTGCTGAAGATTCTTCTGCTGTTGCTGAGTTCGACTGTACGACCTCGGATATCTGATTCAATGCCGCTTCTGCCTGCCGCATTGCTTCTGCCTGAGTCTTTGCCAGCTCTTCTGCCTCTTCTGTTACGTCTGCAATCTGTCCGACTCCCTGTACTACTTCTTCCAGTGTCTCTGCTGTTCTTTGTGCCGTATTTGTTCCGCTCTCTACCTCATTAATGACGGTCATGATCATATTTCTGGTGTTGACTGCTGACTGAGCGCTCTCGTCTGCAAGTTTTCCGATCTGGCTCGCTACAACCGCAAAGCCTTTTCCTGCTTCGCCTGCTCTTGCTGCCTCAATACTTGCATTCAGTGAAAGCAGGTTTGTCTGGGATGCGATCTCTTCTATCTCATCTATGATGCTGCCAATTTTTTGTGATGTCTCACTCATATGTGCCATGACCGCCATCATGTCTTTCATTTCTTCACTGCTCTTTTTCGCATCTTCCGCATACTGGCGTGACATGCTTCCTGCTTCGCCTACATGCTGCACCGTCTTTTCCACGCCGGATGTAATATCACTAAAGGTTGCTAACAATTCTTCTACTGCTCCCGCCTGTTCCGTTGCACCTTCTGCAAGATTCTGTGCCGCCTGTGCTAAATTCTCGGAACCTGCAAGTACCTGAACGGAAGAATCATCTATCTGGTGTAAGGTATCGTTCATATTTCTATGCATCTGACGAATGGATAATAAAAGTGCCTCAAAATCTCCTGTATACTTTTCTTCTGCACTGGTTCTTACGGTATAGTTACCATTTCACCCATACAATATTTGATGTCTTCGATGATCACGTCCAGATTCTGCGCCATCTCACGAGCAACGTTTTCAATATCCGCAACCTCATCCTGTGTATCAATAACCGGGAACTCGCTGCTTAAATCCCCTTTTGCAAATGTTTTCAGCCGCTCTGCCAGTTCCTGTAACGGTGTTGCAATTGCTTTTGATACCGTTCCTGCCAATACGTTAGAAAGGCTGATACTGATGACCAATACAACTGCTAATACAATAACTGCGATATTGATTGCTTTTAACAATAAACTCTTTAAGGCATTACCTTCTTTTTCCTTAAGGTCTAATAAATCTTTCATATTGTCATACACTTTATCATAAGCAGGGTCTAATTTCTCTGCTGCCATTTTCTGTGCCTGCACACTCTTGCTCAGATCTTTCGTCGTTCCAAGCTCAAGTACTTCTGCTTCTATTGTGTAATATTCTCTCATGGTCGTTTCTATTTTTTCATAAATTGCTTTTTCTTCTTTTGAACTTAAACACTCTTTGATGAGTTTCATGTTTTTAGAACATTCTTCCGCCTGAGCATCATGCTCTTTCACGCTCGCTTCTATCAGTTCTGTATCATCTTCTCCGATGCCAGCTCTGGTCGCACTTCGCATATCCGCAAAGGAAATCATTGCCTTTCCAATATCCCCCTGTGAAAATCCATAGTTTTCCAATGCTGCATTATACTGCCTTGTCGTATAGAACAACGTAATTGCCCCCAATGTTGTTCCTATTGACATCAATACGATGACAACAATAAACGATGTCATAATTTTCTTTCTGATCTTTTCTGTTCTAAAAATTTTCTTTAAGTACTGTACCATATGCCTTCTCCCTTCCTTTCAGAAACATTATAGCTTTCCCCCTATAGTTCTGACTATTGTTTTAATTATATCATTTTGTTCTATCTTTTCAATTGTTTTAATTCTTTTTTTATAATTTTCAGTCCTATTTCTTGCATATTTTAAAACAGCCTCGTGGTTTCTGATTTTTCCAAAAACCACGAGGCTTATATCTTTCTTTTTTATAACTTTTTCATCTTTTTTACCAGTTCCGGTATCAGACTGCCATTTTCATATTCATCCACGATTTTTTTGGCTGACTTTGGATCGTTGGTTATGATCGCATCTACCTGATTACGGCACATTTCCCGGATATCCGCTTCTTTATCTACGGTCCACACATGTATTTTCTGACAAAACCTTCCCGCCTGCTGATAAAATTCCTCATATCCGGTATTATACAGTGCTGGGTGCAACGCATTTGTTCCTATTTCCCGATAGGCATACTCGCACACATTCACGATCCCATCCCGATAGAGAAGTCCTGTCTGAATGTGCTTATCTTTTTTACGGACCTCCTGCAAGGTGTAGTGGTTGAAAGAGGATAAGATCACTTTTTCCTGATATCCATACTGATAGACCAGCCGCAGCACTTCATCCACTATATTTTTATAACAGATCTTTCCTGTTTTTAATTCTATATTGATGGTCAGACCGGACGGTACCACCAGTTGCAGTACCTCTTCCAGTGTCGGTATCCGCACTTTTCCGTATTCCGTAAATCCTTTGCCAAAATCAAATTCCCGCAATTCTTCTAAGGTACTGTCTTTGACCTGAGCATTTCCATTGCTGACACGTTTTATCGTTTCATCATGAATGACTACACATTGGTTGTCTTTTGTCATCTGAACATCCAGCTCGATTCCATCTGCTCCCATTTCTATTGCCTTTTGGAATGCCGGCAGTGTATTTTCCGGTGCATATTTGCTGGCTCCCCGGTGTGCCCATACGAGTGTCTTTTTTCCCTTCATTCTACTCTCCATTTCACATCTGTCTTTTATTCTTATTTCTAATGTAGCAAATTCATGTTTTTTATTGCTATCAGTTGCTTGTAAAATGTAGGGAACGTTTTTGTAAAAGGTGATGTGGGACTTTTCTGAAAGCGAGCTGTGAAATGATTTTCAAGTAAATGCTTGTGAATTTTTGCAATTTTAGTTATTTATACCGCAGGTATAGTTGGATAAAATAGTGTATTATACAATTTATATAATTCTAAGCAACGGTATTTTTTTATTTTGGGGTATGGATAATGATTCCAATATCCCATACCACCCTTGACAGCTATAGTTCCCTGTTATTTCTTGGTATGGTATAATCTTTTTCTTCATCATAAGCGTATTTTTTCGATCATATTTTTCAAAAATTCACTGGTGCTGTCTTTTACGTCCGCATCATAATATTTGTGGATCTCCGCTCCATCCGCCGTCTTTAGGAAAATCTCTTTTTGTCCGTTCTCTAAACCGGCATCTTCCTTTGCCGCCTCTGTCTTTTGGCGTATCTTTGTAATATCACGCAGAAATTTTTCCTGTAATCTGTCATTCCAGTCCTCAATATAGATATCTTCCAGACGTTTGGATAATACGGCAACAATCTCCCGCTCGTCGTTGGTATTCAGTTCTCCCACATATTCCATAAAACTCTTGATCTTTTTGTTCAATACATAGCGTTTGGAACGGTTTTGCTGTCTGCCATACCAGTCCTGCAGACATGCCTTGAGACTGTCGCTTTCTTTTGCACCAAATATTTTTTTGATCTCCTTTGCCGTATCTTCTATCGCATTTTCAAAATGCGTATCCATGCTCCGCTTCATTTCTCTGACTAAGAGCCCTGTCATATGATTTTTAGAAGAATCCATGGCATTCGGAAGCTGCTCAAACAAAAATTCTCTTGGATTTAACTCCGTCTGCTTTAATAACCTTCGGAAATTTCTGACCACATAGAGCATTTCCTGCGGATAGCGTTCACTGACCCGCGTATACTGCGGCAGGGAACGGTACCATTTCTGCATATTTTCCATAATGACGGAAAGTCGGTTGGAACGTATGATCTTTTCCGTCTGCGCATCACAAAAGATATCCTCCATTTCCTGTAAATAAAGCTCTTTTTCCATATCTTTCTTTTCTATATAAAGATCATAGCTTTCCGGAAACTGGTTGATATTGTTCAGCACTTCTACCGTGATCAGCAGTTCCTTATTTCCAAGGTACAGCACCGGCATGCCTTCTAGCAGATAAAATTTCCACGCAAGAAACAGCGGAAGCACACCTTTTCGCACCCCATAATCTTTGCCCTGCAAGCGTTCATAGAGCATCTGAAAAGATACCCGCTTTCCACTTGCTTTCACAAAAAAGTCCTCGATCTCCTCCATGATCTTTCGACAGCCGCCGTCTAACGGGAAATCTTCTCCGGCAAGTCCTGTCCGAAGAAATGCCGCACGATACACCATTGCCTGAGGACTGCTGCCCCGCTCATATTCCTCTAGATCTTTTCCATCTAAAATGGCTCTTACCACATCATTTCTTGCCTTTAAGTACTGTCCCTGCACATTCTGGATATTCAAAAGCTCATGGTTGATCCTCGGTGCTAACGAATAGTAGTCTTCACAGATCTGGCTTAAATACCGGTTAAATTCCATTCCGGTCCGGATATGCGGCTCTTTTCTGCTTGTATGAAGTACATAACAGCCGCCGTTTTCCGGCATAAAATCTCTCTTTAATCTCTCATTTACCTCATAGCGGATGTCCTCTTCATAGAGGTCTAATTCCTGACGGAGCGCTTTATTCTCTTCAATAAAATGCTCATCCTTTGCAAGGCTTCTGACTGCCGCAAGACGCAAAAGCGCCCATTCCGATAAAAATTCTTCTTTAGGCAGTAACACGATAATACGTTCATCCCCTAATTCCCGCAGATGACGCAGCACTTTTTCCTTTTCTACCTTGTCTGCTGTCACGATCGCTAAGATATATCCATCGGAAAAACGGTGCTCGAAAAAGACCTTTGCACTGCCAATGGAAAGGAAGTCTTCATATTCAATGAATTCATATCGGAAATATCTTGTCATTGCACGGTCCTGATTGTACTGTTTTGGAACGGCATAGGTCAGTTCGGAAATCTCGTTTAACACTTTACAGGTATTGATGCTATGACGCAGCCGCCGGATTTCTTTTTCAATCGCCTCCTCGATATTAATACCGATATTGTTCTTAAATGCATAGGTACCAAGACTTGAGCGGAAAAAGACCACCTCTTTTTTCATCAGCTCACGCATTGCCTTGTCACACTCTTCTTTTTCGATATTCAACGCCAGACAGATCGGCTTATTCAGTACCGCTAACTCTTCCGGGCGGCGTATCATACGGATGATCGCCATTGCCTTAATGATCCTTTTTTCAATCTCCGTATCCGCTTTCGTTAAAGCATACTCTGCTTTTAACCATTCGTTATGGATATAGGTCTCATCCACAGTCTCCCGAAACAGATTTTTGAAATAATCATAGACATATTCTACACCGATCAGATTTTCTCTGTTCCTGCCCTCCATAATGCGGTTCAGGCTGCCCGGTTCGTTTCCTGCTAAAAATGTAAAAACCGTTCTTTCGTTCTGTCCGATTTTTTCACTGATATTCAGCAGTGCATATGCACATACCGGAGTCAGCGGATAGCAGCCTTTTGCCACGATCTGATTAAAATCCTCTTTTTCAAAAAGATGTGAAAAACAGGCAAGCTGATAAGACGCTTCTGCCCTTTTCTGTATTTCCGAGGTATAAAATCCCTCTTTCTTATGCAGTGCATGCTCAATCAGTTCATAATTATTCTGGGAAGAAACTACAAACCGGATCTCTTTCAGCCGCCCTTCTACCCCACGGAATGCCTGGATCATTTCCGAATCAATACTTTTGACATACTCATGGATACTCTTATGCGCCACAAAGGTCAGATACATCTGCTCTTCTTTCCGGCTGTCTGCCAATTCGCACATATCCTGCAAAATCTTCATATCCTTTGCAAAATTCTTTGCTTCATGTCCTTCTATATACTTACTGAATTCATCAAAGATGATATAAATGCCGGCATATCCGTACTTTGCACAAAGCACACGGTTGACCTCTTCATAGACCCGAAGTGCTTCTTTTTGCACCATTGGATTGAAAACACTTCCGGATGTCAGTACCGGGTAAAATTCTTTGAATTCTAAGAGTGTAGCTTCTTTTTGTTTTTTTAAACGTTCCTTAAATAAAGAGGCTGTACATCCTCTCTCTTCTAACATTTTTTCAAACCGCTGATAGGTGTCGGGATAGAATTCCTTCCAACTCTCCATCGTACGGACGGCTTCACTGTACTCACTCGGAAGCGGCAGATCTCTGATACCGGTCTTTTTTAATGCCTCCTGTAATGCAAAAATAAATGATTCGTTTAAATCTCCCTGAAAAGAAGAGACGATCACCGGCAAAAACGGTCTTCCCACTTCGGCAAGCTCCATAAAAAGCAACTTTGTTGAATTGTCGGCTTCTATGATTTTTTTCTGTATTTCTGCTGTCTCGTCTTTGCTTTTACACAGTAATGCCAGCAACACCAGTAAAAGATGTGATTTTCCTTTTCCATAAGGACCGATCAATATCGTTGCATGTTCTCCTTGTCCCCGCACGATATTTGTCAGATACTGTTTTAATATAGATACGGAGGAACGTGTCGGTATATAACGGTTTACCAATGCCATATCCCCTGTATCTAAAGTAAGATTGATTGATTTTTGAAATCTTGTGTCTACATTTACAAAATTTTTCATCTTTCTGTTCCCCCCCTCTTCTCTATAGTCGGAAGTATTTTTCAACAATTTTTTCTCCTGTCACAGCCCGGTTCAGATAAACCATATCCAAGCCTGCTGTCCGGTTCATTTGTATATAATTTTTTTGTTCTAACTCTTCAAGTTTTTCTACCAGACCGGTCCTCTTCAAATTCAGGATCCTGCCCGGCGAATCCTTTCCTGTCAGAAGATCATCGATACTGACAGCTCCTTCTTTGGACGTGCAGTCTTTCAAAAGATACCCGACGATCTCTGCCGGAAGCAGATGCAGCGGCGGCTGGCTTTTCCAGTAAAGACTGCCCTTTTGTTTTACCAGTTCAAAGATGCCAAACGGGCTGATGTTCTTTTCCTCCGGATCACTTCCCCGCTCCGGCTTTCTTACATACATACGAAGCAGTGCCTCTCCGTCTGCTTCTACGGATTTTTCCGAAAATTTTTCAAGTCCGTCCAGATTTTCTGCTTTGTTTATCAGCTCCTTCACCAGTTCGTCTTTGGTAAATTCCATTTCATCATATTCATTAAAAAAAAGATTCCACGCGGTTGCCTGCCTACGATTTTTTACGATATTGCAGTGAATGATCCACAGGGAAAATGTTTCCTCTAAATATTTGTCATATTCCCAGATCTGCTCTCCGAGCTTTGAAAGGAATACACCCTGTTTTCCCCGCTCGTCTAATAACCCGCAGGTTCGCATCCAATAGCGGATCGCCTTTGCCATGTTCGGACCCACCCCGAGCACATCTGCTCCATAGTTCTGCGAAAAAACAAACGGATCATTTCTCACTTCCCTCATGCCTTTATTGAGCCAGCCCTCCCGCAAAATAAAGCTTTCATGCCCTTTAAAACGGTATTTTATCTTTGTCATGGTTTCTTCACCTGTTAATTTCTTTTAATTGCCAGTACCTTTCTCATATAACATCCTGCAGAAAAATGACTGACACATTCCCTGCACCTTACACATTTTTCATCCAAAATCTGATAATGGATGTTCCCATCGTCGTCTTCTTTTATGGAAATCGCATCATGCCTGCATACGCTCTCACATGCAAGACATCCCATACACATCTGGTATTTGGTAATCTGACACTTTATCTTATCTTCCGTAATCTTCTGATCTAATAGGGTAACCTTCAGCTTCTTCGTTCCTATCCTACCCTGAAGCTTCAACTGCGGTACTCCGTTCTTTCCTAATATATAGACTTCTCCAAGTCTTTCATTTCCAAGCTCATAATTCAGATAGCCAAACGGACGGAACAATTCATAAAGTTCTGTTTCTATCGGCTTTTGCAGCTCATAATTATAGGTATTTTCCTGCGTCGCACATGGCTCGAATGCAATGACGGATTTCTGTGCATAGGCAACTCCGTTCCCTCCCTGTCTTGCCTTCCAATATCCTTCATCCACATATACCTCTGCATCTTCTTTTCCAATTTCCCTTGCAAATTCCAAAAGCATCTCCCGAAAATGCGTACTCTGCTCCTTCATATGGATTTTTGATAAAAACTCCGACCATCCACTGTTATTCGGGCAGCACCAGCAGCCCACTCTCGCATAACCCAGCCGGTATGCCCGGTTAAAGTCGATTCCCGTAGTCAGAAGATAAAGCCAGATGTCAAAATCCATCCAGTCAATGATCGGTGATATGATCCTCTGTTTTGTGATCTTCGGACTGTCCGAATCCCTGTCATACTTGCTCCTGCTTGCCGACTCACTTCTTCGGATGCCGTAAAAAGTCAGGATTTCTTTTTTATTGCGAAACAGGGACTTGATGGTCTTTTGGATGCTTCCGGTCTTAAAGACCGTACAGCACCAGCGCATCACACGGCTTGGCGGCCCGATCATACGACAGAGTTCCTCAAAATCCTTCTCTTTGTTGCAAGCGGTAATGACTGGTGTCTGCGGATGCTCCTGCTTAAAACGTTTTACATATTCATAGGTAAATGGAAATTCCAGTGTCGTATCACCAAAAATGTGGAGCACTTTCGGATTTCCGAGTGCCCGCATGACCAGATCAGAAACAACGGTAGAGTCTTTTCCACCGCTGAACGAAACAAACATTTCCATAAAGTTATAATCTGCTGCCACTCTGCGGATATACTCATCTGCCTCTTCCACCAGTGCCTCATAACGCTCTCTGTTTGCCTGTAAGAATATCTCCATCTGTTCTTTAAAATACCGGTCTGTATTTTTTTCCTGATATTTCTGATATTCTTCCCGCACTTTATCAATATTCAGTTGTTTTAAATCCTTTACGGAAAAAGGAATTCTCTTCCCATCTACATAATAGTGATTTCCTGAACCATTCCACACAGACTTCTCTAAAAATGCATAGGGTGTCCCCAAAATGAGCTCTAACAGCAGCCTCTCTTCCGGAAAGACCGGACGCAGATCCGTTGCCAGCTTCTTTCCTTTCTTATTACAGATAGGGCAGACTTCCTCATATATAGGGGTTTTGCAGCTTTTGCACCAGTATATCTGTGAGCCGGCATCTGCTCTCTGACCACAGGATGGACAGATGCTTGTCTTACATACGGTATTGGTGCAGGGTAAATCTTCTCCTGTCTTAATGTCCTTATTGCGGCATATATATGTAATCATTTTTCTCCCTGTCTGATCGGTATAGTTTGGGGGTTAATTTGAAGATAAGAACAAAGTGCTAAAAATTCGTCTGCGTCCAGACTTTCTTTTGTTCCCGGAATCAGCTTTTTCTTTGGTATATGAAGTTCCCTGCTTATTTTTTCTGTAGAAATTCCATGATCTTCCATGTACTTTGCAAGCCATAATGTCGCTTCATTCCTCATATACGATCCTCCTGTTTTCTTTGAAGAAGAGAATTCCCCCACTTAGAACTCCATTATATTCTTTTTATAAAGGAATATCAATACGGTATTTCCTTGATTTCAAAGAATTTTTCAGACTTTATTGACGCAAAATATAGGGTACTATATGATAACGAAAGAGGTGAAAACATGAAAAACCCAAATATTGCAAAAGTTTTAAAAGAATATAGAAAACAAAACCACTACTCGGTGGAAGATGTGGTCTTTAAATTAGAGGAACAAAATCTTCCATTTGCCACAAAGACCATTTACGGATGGGAAAGCGGACAGACCCAGCCGGATGCGGATACGCTGTTAGTCCTTTGTAAAATTTATAAGATTGATAATATTTTAGAGACTTTCGGCTATCAGCCGCCGTCAGAAGAGCTCTTCCTCTCTAAAGAAGAGCATGAATTGATCCAGAAATACCGGCAACACGAAGAGATGCAGAATGCCGTGAAGAAGTTACTGGGTGTCGGTGAGGATTAGGGTGGACAAAAGCAGCTTCGGAAATTTCCAAAGCTGCTTTTACCGCATCCACTATGCTTCTTTTGTCACATGAACTTCATCCTCATCTTCGAGCTCCCTGATCCTTTCATTGATCCTTTCTGCCGTTCTCCTGTCCCGAAGCATGAATACGACCCAGAGCAATACCGATGTTCCAAGGCTTGCTAAGATCGGAGGCATGCACTGTCTTATCCCTCCTGCTAACGAGAACCATCCTACGGCATATCCGGTAATCAAAAAGATGACACATCCCGTTCCCATATGGATCAGAATTTTTACCGCATAGGAAAAATCGGTTGTTTCATATACGATTCCCGGAACAGAAAAACCAAGTCCCACGATGACTGCCCCAATGACCATTTTGGTATAATTGTAATTTTTTAATGTAAACACTCCCTGGTTTGCCACATCCGCTACCAAACCGAATACAGCAAAGAGTGCCAGTGCCAGACCGACACCTTTTATGGAAAGTTCTATGATTCTTTTCATGATTTATAATCCTAAATATTCTTTGAATTTTGGAAGGTACTTTCTTGAAATACTGTCCTTACTGCCGTTTTTCATTACTAATAGCATCGTTCCGTTAAAATACGGCTCTACATATGCAATATACTTGAGATTTACCAGCGTTGTTTTAGAAATCCGCATAAAGCCTTCGCCCAGTGCCTTTTCGATATCGCACAACCGCTTTTTCGCACTGTATTTTTTTTCTTTACAATGAATCCATACGGCTGCATCTTCTATGCGGATCATATAGATATCCCTTGCAGAAAGAACAATGCTTCTCTCATCTTCATTTGCAATTACGATCCTGTTGGATGCATGAATGGAATCCGCTGTCTCACGCACTTCATCGGTAATCTCATTCGTGTAGATCACCGCATACGGCTCATATGCATCCTGTGTAAGTCTGATTTCTACCTTCACGGTATTTCTCCTGTCAACTTAATCCAAATTTATGACATGGATGTCACTTCCGTTTATTCTACTATCCTCCTCATGTGATGTCAATATAACACCCTTTCCTTCTGATGCAAATGCTTCTATGACTTTCCACAAAATCTCCTTTTTCTCGGTGTCTAAATAGGCGAACGGCTCATCTAAAATGTACCATTCCCTGTCTAACGACAGCAATACCATGGAATACAGGTATTTCCTCTCACCACCTGACAACAGCCCCCACTGTTTTTCCATCAAAGTCTTTACATCAACTTTTTTATCTATGTCAAATTTTTCCGTAAACTCAAAAAACTTTTCTCTTTCCCTGCTTTTATTGTCCAGCCGATATACAAATTTTACAAAATCCGTTCCTGTTAAACGATCTGCAAAAAAGATGTTTTGGTTAATATAAACGATATTCTCATTCCCCGATATTCGTTGTTTCTGGTCATTTCTGATCCCTGCCACATAGTCTAACAGCATGGTTTTTCCCGAACCATTCTGCCCCTTCAGATAATTCAATCCCTTCTGAAAAGTCATTGTCATGGTCTTGTGACACGGTTCTATGGATAGTTCATCGACAAAAATATTTTCCGCACACATCCTGCTTCTCACCTCCTTTCATTGGAACCCGGTTCAAATTTTATGATCCCTAACATGCCAAGTGCTATGGATACCAGCGACACAATACTATACAGGATCAGATTGTTCATGGTTTTCTGCATCAGCATTTGCGAGATATAAAACATTGGATTGTACCTGTTGATCGCGAGATCCGTGCTTAGCAGCATAAACATTCCAAATATCACAACAGAAAAAATCGTCCGTATCGTATCGGCATGAACACTGGGCAGCAGTGTAACCACATAACTCAGGAATGCAAACGGTATACACACCAGGATCGTATAGATACTGTAAAAAAGAATATGCGTTATTGAAAATTCTTTTGCAATTATTACAACAATATCAAATATTCCGATACTGATAATGCAGAACAATATCTGTGTCAACAGATTCCCTAAGAAAAAACTCCAGGAGGAACGCTGTATCGAAAAGATCGTCCTAAGGCTTCCCGATTCCCTTAATTCCAGTGCATACAGGCCAATCCCATAGATATAGGAACATAGGACCATATACACCCACCAGTAGATCAATTCTATTTCACTTGAGATCGCATCTTTGTCTATCCAGAACATTACCAGTGGTAAAGCAATGGACCAGACAAAAGAAATCTTGTTTTTTAAAAGTGCTTTGATATTAAATGTTACATATGCCAGAATACTGTTTAACATATTCCTTCTCCCCCTTTTAGCTATATCAAAGATGCTGTTATTCTAGCAGTTTACTTTTTGGTTGTGTGAAAAAACGGGATAACATGACAAATATAGCGAATGAAATACAAGAGACGGCTTCTGAAATGCAATCTTTCCAAAATTTTTTTGTGCAACTTTACCATAGACTTTTTTATAATATTGTATATACTGATGGTAGAAAACAACACAGGCTCACTTGCTGAGGGAATCAGATCGGCTGATCCGGGCACTCCCCTGTATAAAAAATAATCGTGAACGATTGCCGGTAGCAAGGCTCTCGGATAAGTCCGGGAGCTTTTGTTTTCTAATAGGAGGAATCATGAATATTTCGGACATACAACGATGTGCTGATTTCTTCCAGGAACATTATTTGAAGACATTTTATCTTGTGATCACATATGATGGAAAAAGTTTTATCCTTATTGGAGAAAAAACAAATTTTCCCCATTTAATGGGAATTCAAAATCGCACTTATAAATCAAATGGTTACAACAGACCACAACATCTCTTCAATGATATCATTGGCAGAAATCCTGTCAGTACGGCTATAATTCCAAATAACATTTCCACAACATCTAAAATGTACAAAAAAATTCTCAATTTTACTAACAGTACAGACATCTTTTGGAAAAACCACGGTCCGCTGGCTATCAATTACAATCCAACATTTAGTAACTCAAAACTGAATCATGTAGATGTGCTTCTTGCAGATATTCACACAGGCTATATGCTTGGCTGGGTATCTAATAATAAAGTTTCCGTAAATGCAAATATTAATATGGAAAAATTCTGCATTTGTACCTGGATAGATGAAAGCCACGGAACTCAGACAGGCAAGGAAAAATATATGCTAAACCAGGATGTTGAACTTATTCGATATATTTTTGCTTTTAACGAGAATTCACAACTTATCAGAAAAAAAGAATACTCTTATTCCCAGATACAAAAAATAGATATTCTGAAATCCTGTGAACGCAGTAACAGCAATTTGTTAATTGACAATGTCAATGCCTACCATTATCGTACGATTGCTTCCCAACAGGGCATCCACTGCAAAATAAACGGCATCTTATACTAGATCTTAATAAAAAAACTCATCAAGAGGTGCAAAAAGCCTGCCGGGAATCCTCAACGAATTCCCGGCAGGCTTTCATTTCTTACAATATTTCATTAAGCTTTAAAAATGGCTTCTTACAGTTCTTCTTTTTTCTCCTCTTCGGATACTTCTTCTACTGTCACATCCTCAGCCTCAGGATCTGTATCGACTACAACAGAAACCTTCTCGCCGCAGGCACTACAGAATTCTGCTCCGTCAGCAAGCTCTGCTCCGCATTTTGGACAGGTTTTGGTTCCTCTTAATTCCATGATCTCAAGCTTCATTCTTTCGATCTCTTCTAAAGCCTCTTTGATCAATTCAAAATGCTCTGCTCCATCTACTTCGCTCTCTGTCTTATGCTCTTCATAATAGATTCTTCCAAGTTCTGTATACTGTCTCTGAACATAGTCCTCTTTTGCCTTAATATCTAAGTTCAGCTTTGCAACACCTGATAAATCCTTTGCTTTCTGTGTTGCATCTTTTCCAACGTTTACAATTGTCTCTCCAAGTTTATCAAAAAATGCCATCGTTCTTCCCCTTTCTATGTATGGTTGAATTTTGTTGTGCGTCATTACATCGTGAGCATAGCTCCCTCAATAATTTCACCGCTCGTCAATCATGCAGGCATGTTGACTCGCTTGCACTCATTATATCATGCACCCTCATTACCATGCAATTCCAATACCATAAATTTTCTGTAAAATATCCTTAAACAATTCCTAAATGCTCTAATAAAATCTTAATTCCCAGTAAAATCAGAATAATTCCACCGGCAAGCTCTGCACGGCTCTTATATTTACTTCCAAATATATTTCCAATAAAGACTCCTGCTGCTGAAATTACAAATGTCACACTTCCGATAATGATGATCGCAGGTACGATCTCTACCTGTAAAAAAGCAAACGTCACGCCTACTGCGAGTGCATCAATACTGGTTGCGATCGCCAGTAAAAACAACTCTTTTATATCCAGATGTTCCTCCGCTGCCTCTGCGGCGCAAAGACAGACCTCGTCTTCCTCATCCTCTCCACGAAGAACCTCTACCACCATATGTCCACCGATCACAACCAGAAGAACAAATGCGATCCAGTGGTCAAATGCTTTGATATAGTGTTCAAACTGTATTCCGGCAAGCCATCCGATAAACGGCATCAATGCCTGAAATCCTCCAAAAAACAGTGCAATGATAAAACAATGTTTCTTATTAATAGTTTTCATATTCAGACCCTTACAGATAGACACTGCAAATGCGTCCATTGCAAGTCCGACTCCGATCAATAATAATTCCAAATATCCCATTACCTTCTTATCTCCTTTATCTTCATTTTGTTCTGATCTCCCGATCTTTTTAAAAATCATGCCCGCAAATTCTGTCTGCCACACAAAAAGACCCACGCATATCAGAAAATCTGATATACATGAGTCTCATTTTTTAAGATTTGCCAGGTCACATCTAACATGACCGGGTCTGTTGACAAATCACGATTTCTCGCAAACTACTCCCTCACGGAATCACTTTCGTAATCATATCTTATTGATTCTCATTTGTCAATTACTTTATCCACTTTTTTATCCACTTTTGCCCGTTCATTGTTGACAAACCTGTATTTTACCCCTATAATGACGGTAGTTTTACAGACAGGCGTAGAAAAGAAGAAGTAAGAATGAGAACAGTCATACAGAGAGTGACCGGTCGCTGAGAGGTGCATGAGCTGCTGATTCCGAATACATCTTGGAGCCTTGCACCGAATATTTTTTATAAAAAATTAGTAGGCTGCAACGGATTCGCACACGTTATCGTGCCAGAGTATCGCTTTTTGCCGTACTTATTGAGACAGACAGTGTGAGCTGGCTGTAAACTTAGGTGGTAACACGGGTATGTGCCTCGTCCTTTGATCAGGACGGGGCTTTTTTATTTTTCAGACATCCAAACTAATGTATAGTTTGCACAAATAACCTATTCCAAGTTTCATTTCCATTGCACAAAAAGAAACTTTTCATAGTTTATTTGTGCTAGTTACAAGTAATATCAAGTTTGGACATCTGGATCATTCATAAAAAATGCCCTGAAAAAAATCAATTTATCAAAAGGAGACTGAAATGACATTATATGACGAACTCGTAGCCCGCGGATTAATCGCACAGGTTACGGATGAAGAAGAAATCAAAGAATTAATTAACAATGGAAAAGCTACATTTTATATCGGTTTCGACCCTACGGCAGACAGCCTTCATGTCGGACATTTTATGGCACTCTGCTTGATGAAACGTCTTCAGATGGCCGGAAACAGACCGATCGCATTGATCGGTGGCGGTACCGGAATGATTGGTGATCCATCCGGACGTACCGATATGCGTCAGATGATGACACCGGAAACCATTCAGCACAACTGCGACTGCTTCAAAGAGCAGATGAGCAAATTCATCGACTTTTCTGAAGGAAAAGCCCTGATGGTAAACAATGCTGACTGGCTTATGGATTTAAACTATATTGATGTATTACGCGAGGTTGGTGCTCATTTTTCCGTTAACCGCATGCTGACAGCGGAGTGTTATAAGCAGCGTATGGAAAAAGGATTGAGCTTCTTAGAATTCAACTACATGATCATGCAGAGCTACGATTTTTACGCATTATACCAGAAATATGGCTGCAACATGCAGTTCGGCGGTGATGACCAGTGGAGCAACATGCTTGGCGGCACCGAGCTGATCCGTCGTAAACTCGGCAAAGACGCTTACGCAATGACCATTACCCTGCTGCTCAATTCCGAGGGCAAAAAAATGGGAAAAACCCAGAGCGGTGCCGTATGGCTTGACCCGAATAAGACCTCTCCATTTGACTTCTACCAGTACTGGAGAAATGTTGCTGATGCAGATGTTTTAAAATGTATCCGTATGCTGACCTTCCTCCCATTAGAAGAAATCGACAAAATGGATAGCTGGGAAGGAAGTCAGTTAAATCAGGCAAAAGAAATCTTAGCATTTGAACTGACCAAATTAGTTCATGGCGAAGAAGAAGCAAAAAAAGCACAGGACAGCTCCCGCGCACTCTTTTCCGGCGGCGGAAATGCTGAAAATATGCCAACTGCTGTTTTAAAGGAATCCGACCTGCGTGACGGTTCTATCGATATTTTAGGCGTGCTGGTTGCAACCGGATTATGTGCATCCCGCTCTGAAGCCCGCAGAAATACGGAGCAGGGCGGCGTATCTGTCGATGGTGAAAAGGTACAGGATATCCACACTTCCTACACCCCTGGGGACTTTGCAGAAGGTAAAGTTGTAAAGCGTGGAAAGAAAAAATTCTGCAAAGTTACCTTTGAATCCTAAATTTTGTTAAAAAAATAACAATTACCTATTGACAAATAATTAACAATCTGTAAAATAGAATATAAGAAATGTATTTTTTCAAGTACAATCTTGCACAAAATGAAATACAAATTATAAGGACAGGGGGTCTTTACCATGACAGAGAAAAGAGATGATTTATACTTACCTTCAAGAGAATTTGTTGAACAGGCTCACATTCAAAGCCGTGCAGAGTACGAAAGAATGTGGAAACAATCAATTGAAGACCCGGATACATTCTGGGGGTACATCGCAAAAGATTTCCACTGGTTCAAACCTTGGACACAGGTTTACCGTGGCGAACCGGAGATCGGAGATAACGAATGGTTCGTAGGTGGAAAAACAAACATTTGTTATAACTGTCTGGATGCACAGATTGAAAAAGGAAGAGGCGATAAAGTTGCACTTCTGTTTCAGGGTGAACCGGAAGCAGACTGCAAGAGATTTACTTACAATGAGCTTTTAAAGCATGTGTGCCGTTTTGCAAACGCTCTGAAAAAGAACGGTGTAAAGAAAGGTGACCGCATCGTATTATATCTTCCGATGATCTGGCAGCTCCCGGTCGTTATGCTGGCATGTGCAAGAATCGGAGCCGTTCATACCGTTGTATTCGGTGGTTTCTCCGCTGAAGCATTAGCAGACCGTATGTTAGCATGCGGTGCTAAGAAGATGGTTACTACCAACGGCTACTGGCGCTCAGGACAAAAGATTAATGCAAAAGCAAATGCAGATAAGGCTTGTATGTTATGTGCAAATGCAGGTCTTACCATTGACGATGTATTCGTTGTAGACCGCATGGTAGACTTTGAAGTTCCTTATATTACCTATAGAGACACTGCTCTTTCTAAAGAACTGATGCTGGATGAAATTTCTGATTACTGTCCGGCAGAAAAAATGGATGCCGAAGATCCTCTCTTCATTATGTATACCTCCGGTTCCACCGGAAGTCCGAAAGGAACTCTGCATACCACCGCAGGCTACATGGTTTATACTTATACAACCTTCAAGTATATCTTTGACTATAAGGAAGATGATATTTTCTTCTGTACCGCAGATATCGGCTGGATCACCGGACATTCCTACATTGTATACGGTCCGCTTTTAAATGGAGCAACCACTGTGATGTATGAATCTGTTCCGACTTATCCGGAACCTGACCGTTTCTGGCATATTATTGATAAATTTAAAGTTACTATTTTCTATACAGCACCTACTGTAATCCGTGCTTTGATGAATCAGGATATTCAGTGGATTGAAAAACATGATTTATCAACTCTGCGTCTTTTAGGTTCCGTAGGTGAACCGATTAATCCGGAGGCATGGCATTGGTACAGCCACTACGTTGGACACGACCGTTGTCCTATCGTTGATACCTGGTGGCAGACAGAGGCAGGCGGTGTTTTAATTTCTACCATTCCGGGAGCTTTTGGTTCTAAGCCGGGAAGTGCAGCACTTCCATTCTTCGGTGTAAAACCCGTAGTTCTCCGCAGCAGAACCTCAGGAGATGAACCTGCCGTAGAAGCAGATGTCAATGAAAAAGGTGAGCTTTGCTTAGCATCCGCATGGCCGGGAATCATGCGTACACTTTACGGTGAGCCGGAACGCCATCAGAATGGATATTATACACAGCAGCCGGGATACTTCTTTACCGGTGACGGTGCATACAAAGATGAAGATGGATATTTCTGGATTACCGGACGTATTGATGACGTTGTAAACATCTCCGGTCACCGTCTTGGTACCGTAGAGATTGAAGATGCCTTACTTTCTCATCCGGCAATTGTAGAAGCCGCTGTTGTTGGTTATCCACATAAAGTAAAAGGTGAAGATTTATATGCATTTGTTATTTTAGATAAAAATTCTAAAGAAAGCGAAGAAGATATCCGCAAGGAATTAAAAGCAGTTGTCCGTTCCGATATCGGACCTATCGCAGTTCCGGGTAAGATTCAGTTTGTAAGAGAAATGCCTAAGAACCGCTCCGGCAAAGTTGTACGCCGTATTCTTCGTAAGATCGCATCAAATGAAATTGATGAAATCAGTGATTCCATGATTAACATCCTCGCTGAACCGGGTGTTGTAGATGAGATTGCCCAGAACAGAATCGAAGATAAGTAATAATTTGATACCATACATACTTGAAGCTGCATACGATTGCTCGTGTGCAGCTTCTTCTCCGTTCTAAGGAACGTCTGTTATGTCAGTTGCGTTGTCTTTGGCAGGACTGCCTTATCCTTTGATTTTTTATGAAAAAGTTTCTTAGACTTATGATGCTGACGAATGGCTTCATCCAGTCTGCGATACCGCTCCTCCGCCTGCTCTTCCTGCTCTCTTGCTAAGTAATTCATTTCTTTTAGGACGCGTTCTCCTACCTGCTCTCCCACTGCAAGTCCCAGTGCCTGATTGTTCTCCTCAATTGCTCTTTTTACAATTCCTGTCATCAGATTCTGAAACTGTTCCATCTTTTCGTCTGCCCCGGTCTTACTATTCTGTGCACGCTGCTTTGTAATCTGTGTGACCTGTGCCATCTGAGGCTGTGCTGTTGCCGCCGGAACCTGTGGTTTTTCCTTTGCCTTCGCTTTTTCCTTCGGTTGAGGTTCTGTCTCTAAAAGCGGCTGCTCTTCGTGTAAGAGCATTTTAATTGCCTTTAGCTGGTAACCTTTTTCCTTTAAGTCTTTTATCTTTTGAAATTGCTCAATGTTCTCTTTGGTATAATACCGGTGTCCCTGTTCATTTCTTGGGACGCTTAAATCCAGTTCTTCTTCCCAGTAACGTAACGCATGTGATTCTACATCCATCATCTGTGCAGCATCCGAAATTGTGTAACGTACTTTTTCCAAACTCTCTATACCTCCTATGCAATTTTCCTAAGATATCAGTATGTGTCCCGGCTTGTCCGATGGAATGTGCAGTGCATATCCAATATCTTATTCTATTATATCAGAGCATAGAACGTTTACAAGAATTTTTCATCGTGAAAATATGACAGAAAAAAACAGATACAGGCGGTTTTCCGTCTGCATCTGCATGATTCGTCTTTTTCTACTTTTTTTCCATGTTTGCAAATTTGGTGTATTGCGGCAGCCATACGAGATTTACGGTTCCGATCGGGCCGTTTCTCTGCTTTGCGATATTGATCTCTGCAATTCCCTTCATGTCGCTGTCCTTGTTATAATAGTCATCACGATAGATGAACATTACCACATCGGCATCCTGCTCGATCGCTCCTGACTCACGCAGATCTGAAAGCATCGGACGGTGCTCCGGTCTCTGTTCTACGGCACGGCTGAGCTGTGACAGTGCGATCACCGGAACATTCAGCTCTCTTGCAAGTGATTTTAAGGAACGTGAAATATCGGATATTTCCTGCTGTCTGGAATCGGAACCTCTGCCGGAACCGGACATCAACTGTAAGTAGTCGATGATGATCAGTTTCAGATCATGTTCTAATTTATATTTTCTGCACTTGCTGCGAAGCTCCGATATGGAAATTCCGGGCGTATCGTCTATGATCAACTTGGATTTTCCTATCGTTCCCGCTCCTTCGATCAGTTTCTCCCAGTCGGAGTCCGCTAAATTTCCGGAACGGAGCAGCTGTGCATCCACATGCGATTCTAAGGCAAAGAGACGGTTTACTAACTGCTCTTTTGACATCTCAAGACTAAAGATCGCGGTACACTCATCTTCGTGAAAAGCAACATACTGTGCAATATTTAGGACAAATGCCGTTTTTCCCATAGAAGGTCTGGCGGCAACTAAGATCAGGTCTGACGGTTGCAGCCCTGACATCTTATAATCTAAATCGATAAAGCCTGTCGGAATTCCGGTCACATTTCCCTTCGTCTTTGCCGCTAACTGAATCTTTTCTAAGGCATTTAATACAACATCTTTGATCGGAACATAGTCTCCGCCACCCTGATTCTGTAAGAGTGTAAAAATGCTCTTTTCCGTATCGGCAAGGATGTCCTCCACCGGGTCTTTTTGTGCATATGCTGCATTTTCGATGCCTTCGGTCGTGCGGATCAGTTCCCGTAAGAGTGCCTTTTCTTTTACGATATTTGCATAATATTTGATATTTGCAGAAGTTGGTACTGCTGCCACGATGTTTCCCACATACTCTAAGCTGCTGACTTCCGGCGGTACATTTTTCTCCTTTAAACGGTTCTGCAAGGTAACTAAATCTACCGGCTGTCCATCGTTAAACAGCTCTAACATCGCTTCAAAGAGTATCCCATACTGCTTGTGGTAAAAATCTTCTGTTGTTAAAATCTCGGATGCCGCCATGACTGCTTCTCTGTCCATGATCATGGAACCGATGACAGACTGTTCTGCCTCTAGGCTGTTTGGCATTACCCGCTTGATTACGGATTCTTCCATCAGAATTCTCCTCTTTTACTCTTCTGTTACTTTTATACGCAGTGTTCCTGTTACCTTCGTATGAAGTCTGATCGGTACATCATGGTAACCTAAGGAACGTATCGGCTCTTCTAACTGCATTTTTTTCTTATCCAGCGCAAAACCGACCTGCTCTTTTGCTGCGGCCGCAATCTCTTTGGTGGATACGGAACCAAAGATTTTTCCACCCTCTCCGGTCTTAATCTTTACTTCTACTACTTTGCCTTCAAGGTCTTTTGCAAGCTCCTGTGCTTTTTCTAAGTTCTCCTGTGCCACTTTATCTGCATGCTGATTCTGTAATTTGAGATCATTCAGATTCTTTGCGGTTGCCTCTACTCCTAATTTTTTCGGAAGAATCATGTTCCGTGCATAACCCGCACTGACTTCTACGACATCTCCTTTTTTTCCTAATGTTTTTACATCCTGTAATAAAATAATCTTCATTATTCAATGTCTCCTTCCTCTAACATTTCGTCTAATGTATTCTGTATCTTCTGTTTTGCCTCCTCCACAGTGCAATCGGTAAGCTGTGCTCCGGCAACATTCAGATGTCCGCCGCCGCCAAGCCGCTCCATGATCAACTGCACGTTGATCTCATCTATGGAACGGGAACTTACATAAATCTTGCCCTGATAAGGTGTCAATACAAAGGATGCTTTGATCCCGATAATGTTTAACAGCTCATTTGCTGCCTGCGCTCCGACAATGGTCGGGCTCTCTATCTTATCTGCCGGACATACGGAAATTGCAAACTGTCCTCTGTAAACTTCCGCATGACGGACTGCTTCTGCCCTTGCTTTGTAGGCATCCATATCGTTTCTGAGCATTTTGCGTACGCGGGTTACTTCCGCACCACAACGTCTTAAATATGCTGCTGCCTCAAAAGTACGCACACCTGTCTTTGTCATGAAGTTATTGGTATCAATAAGGATTCCTGCATAGATGCAGTCTGCCTCACTTGGCTCTAACTTGATATTTTCCGTAAAATACTGCAATACCTCTGCGATCATCTCACAGGTAGAGGACGCATACGGTTCGATATAGGATAAGATCGGATTTTCTACCACATCACTGGTCTGTCTGTGATGGTCAAACACTACGATCGACTTTGTCTTTGTCAAAAGTTCCGGACATTCCGTGTAATTCGGACGGTTTGTATCCACGACCATAACGAGCGTCCGGCTGTCTACCTTATGTAATGCCATTTCACTGGTAATACATAAGTCTTCCGGATAACCATTTTCTTTCGTAAAACACTCCTTGATCGGACGTAAGGAAGAGGTAATCTCATCTATGACAATATGTGCCGGCTTTCCAAGAACTCTTGCTGCACAATAGATTCCGACTGCAGCTCCAAAGGAATCGACATCGGCTATACGGTGTCCCATGATCAGGACACGTTCCCTGCCCTCGATCAGCTCCCGGAGCGCTTCTGCCTTTACTCTGGCTTTTACTCTGGTGTTCTTCTCTACCTTCTGGGATTTTCCACCATAGTAGGTGATCTGGTCACGCTCTTTGATGACCACCTGATCGCCGCCTCGTCCGAGTGCAAGGTCGATCGCCGCTCTTGCATACTCCGCATTCTGGTTATAGGTTCCCGCGTTGTATCCGATTCCGATACTGAGCGTTACCGCCATTTCGTTTCCTACTTTGACCGTCTTAACATCTTCGATCAGGCTGAACTTATCTTTTTCTAATTCCTCTAAATATTTGTGCTGGAATACCACAAAGTATTTATCTTTTTCTATCTTTCGCACCAATGCATCTGCAGGTGAAAAATATTTGTTGATCTTCCGGTCTATCAATGCGATCAATAGTGAACGTTTGACATCCTCTATACTGTCTAAAACCTCGTCATAGTTGTCAATATAGACTAAGGATGCTACTAACTTCTGCTCCTCATTTTCCCGGATATACTGCTGCAGCTTTGTCTCATCAAAAATATAGAGTGCTGTCAAAAAATCCTCGCTCTGCTCTAATGAGACGATCGCACTCTCCGGTGCCATGCTGTCAAAATAAATCTTTTTTAAATGGATGCGGAAATTCTTCTCATCCATGGTCACATAGACATCCTGCACGTCATCCTCTTTCTGGATCAGTTCTTTTGTCAGTGCCGGAAAGATTCCGTTGATGGTCTTGTGATAGGTCTTGTCTTTTCCTGTTACCTCGCTGAAGTTCTGATTGAGCCACAGGATCTTGCCGTCATGGTCTAAAAGCGCGTAGGGAATCTCAAATTCCTCTAACAGCTTTTTCTGCGCGCTGCCGTACTGTGTCGCAAAACTGATCAGCTCATTGACAAGCACCGGCTTGTTATAATTATAGGACAGGCACACAACGATGAAATATATCACGGTAAATACTGTAACCACGCAGCCGGATTTTGTATTGATCATATACACCGGTACGTTGAATACAGCTAATAATATCGTCAATATCATCGGCCAGTACATATAGTTCCGCAGACGGCCTTTTAATTTAATATTACGTTTCATAATGTCTCCTTTGTGATGTCATACCACTCCTTATAGGTGGGTACAATCTATATAAGTATAGCATTAAAACCCCTATATTTAAAGCATTTTTTGCATCTTGGGACAAGCAAAACCCCCGCACCACAACGGATTGGGTGCGAGGGTTTTTAGAATACTAAATGTTGTTTTTATTTTTACAATTAGTCTGTTACATATGGCATTAATGCAACGTGACGGGCTCTCTTGATTGCTACTGTAAGAGCTCTCTGATGTTTTGCACAGTTTCCTGTGATTCTTCTTGGTAAGATTTTACCTCTTTCAGAGATATATCTTTTTAATTTATTTACATCTTTGTAATCAATTACATTGTCTTTTCCACAGAAAACACAGACTTTTTTTCTTCTATGCGGTGCTCTTCTTCTTGCCGGAGCGTCGCCGCTTCTCTCTGCTTTATTGTAAGCCATGATATTTACCTCCTATAATTCTAGTTAAATGGTAATTCTTCGTCAATTCCATCCGGAATATTCATAAAGCCGTCTCCTGCCGCACTGCTTGGTGCAGGTCTCTCAGCCGGTGCAAATCCTGCATTGCTCTCGCTTGCAGACTTGCTCTCTGCAAATTCCTGTTCTTCGACTACGACATCGGTTGTATATACTCTCTGTCCGTCTTTGTTTGTGTAGCTTCCGGTCTGAATACGTCCGGTTATTGCTATCTTAATCCCTTTACGGAAATATTTTTCTGCAAATTCTCCCTGACGTCCAAATGCAACACAGTTGATAAAATCTGCTGTCTGCTGGTCTCCGTCACGTCTGAATCTTCGATCTACTGCAATTGTATATCTTGCTACGGCTGTTGACTGTTCTCCCTGAGAATAACGGATCTCCGGATCTCTGGTCAGTCGGCCCATAAGTATTACCTTATTCATGCGATTTCCTCTTTTCTATTTATGCCTCGTCTGCTCTAACGCATAAGAAACGAAGAACGTTGTCCATGATACGAACGTTTTCCTCTAACTGAGCAGGAACATCTGCGTTTGCATCAAACTGGATGAAATAGTAAAATCCTTCTCTCATCTTCTGAATTTCGTAAGCTAATCTTTTCTTACCCCACTCATCAACGTTTGTGATCGTGCCGCCAAGACGTGTAATATAGTCTTTTGCTTTCTCTACGACTGCTGCTCTGGCATCGTCTTCGATTTTTGCGTTCACAACGAGTGCTAATTCATATTTGTTCATGTTGCTTTTACCTCCTTTTGGTCTCTGGCCCCCTGTCTCACAAGGAGCAAGGAATTTGATAATATATCACGAAGATATATTTTAGCATGGGTTTTTCCAACTTTCAAGCATTTTTTGGCATTTTCCCATTTTTCGTGGTTTTTTAGGACTTTTTCGTAAGTCCTTTCGTGTTTTTCTCTACCTGTTTTCTTGCTATCATGATCTGATGTCCGCAGCCTGTGCATTTAAGCCGGAAATCTGCGCCTACTCTTAGGATTTCCCATTCATGGCTTCCACACGGATGCTGTTTTTTCAGTTTTACGATATCTCCCACTTCATATTGATATTGATTCATAGTTTCTCCTGATTTTTCTGGTCGGACTACAATGCGCCAAATACTTTTCCTATACTCTCATGGATGATGAGATCCGCCCGGCTGTCCATCGGCGTTGCACTTTTATTGATCAAAACCAGCTTGTTGCCCCTGTAATAATCAATCAGTCCTGCCGCCGGATAAACGGCTAAGGATGTACCGCCGATAATCAATATATCGGCATTGCTGATGTATTCAATGGATTTTTGCAACGTCCTGCTGTCTAATCCCTCTTCATAAAGTACCACATCCGGCTTAATCTTACCACCGCACTCGCAGGTCGGTATGCCTTCTGATTCGAGAATATATCTTGCATCATAGAGCTTATGACATTTCTGACAATAATTTCTATGTACACTTCCATGCAGCTCTAAGACTTCTTTGCTTCCGGCTTTCTGGTGCAGTCCGTCAATGTTCTGTGTGATGACGGCTTTCAGTTTGCCTTTCTGCTCTAACTCTGCTAATTTTTTATGTGCCATATTCGGCTCGGCATCCAGTGCCAGCATTTTATCGCGATAAAAACGGTAAAATTCCTCCGTATGATACAAATAGAAGGAATGGCTTAAGATCGTTTCCGGCGGATAATCATATTTCTGGTTATACAGACCGTCTACGCTTCTAAAATCCGGGATACCGCTCTCGGTCGATACTCCCGCACCGCCAAAAAACACAATATTATCCGAATTTCCCACCAGTTCTTTAAAGCGCTCTATCTCGTTCATGTTACAGGCCTCCTCGCGTTATTTTTTTATGTTACACTTTTTTATGTTTTATTTTTGCTGTCAGGATTGCTTCTTTCATCAAAATGCTGCCCAGTTCCTTCTCTCTATCTGCATTATAATATGTATCTTTTCTTTGTACAACCACTATGTTTTTAAACAAAAAAGACACTACTACAGGATTCTCTGATCTCTGCAATAATGCCCTTCGAGTTGCGGGAGCAAGATTTGAACTTGCGACCTTCGGGTTATGAGCCCGACGAGCTTCCAGACTGCTCCATCCCGCGTCAATATAATTATTATAGACCTATTTCTTCTAACTGTCAAATTCTATGCAAAAATTTTAGTTTTTATACCTGTTTTGATTAAAGTGTCAAAAAATGGTTCACAACTTAGTGGCTGGCAAGTTGCCAATCAAAAAATTTTTAGGAAACCGCTTTTTGATACTTTTTCATATCCGGTATCTAAACCGTCCATCTCCAATCCCTTGAAAATGAACGGTTTTATATTCCATTACATTTTACACCATCATATACGCCAGTACCACACTTGCCACCGTACCGCCTAAGGTTGCCAGCAACGCACCTGCCAGTGTCCAGCGGCTTTTACTGACCTTGACCGCCATAAAATAGACAGACATCGTATAGAAGATCGTTTCCGTACTGCTCATCATTAAAGATGTCATTGTGCCGATCAGTGAATCTGTCCCGTATTCTTTAAAAATATCCAACACCAGTCCGGTTGCCGCGGAGGATGAAAACATCTTTACGACTGTGACCGGGACCAGTTCCGAAGGAAATCCGACCAGCTCTGTCAACGGTGCGATCAGCTTTGAAATAAAATCCAGAAATCCTGACGCACGAAGAATTCCCACTCCGATCATCAGACCTATCAAAGTCGGCATGATCTGAATGACCGTGTGAAATCCGTCTTTTGCCCCGTCGATAAAATCGTCATAGACATTCTGCTTTGCCATCAGTCCATAGCCTACAATGGAAAATATTAAAAGCGGGATAATGGCATCCGATAAAAACAGTAAGATTTTCATACCTTCTTCACCCTTTCCATCACCCACGCAAAAATAACTCCAACTGCCGTCGACACCGTAGTTGCTAAAATTGCCCCTCCCACAATTCTTGTAGGGTTCGTGGAACCATACTGCGTCCGATAGGCAATAATGTTGATCGGGATCAGTTGAAGCGAGGAAATATTGACAATTAAAAATGTACACATTTCTGTATTAGCGATGCCTTTTGGCACTCCCCTTTTGCCAAGCACCGGACTTTTTCTTCTTTCATCCTCTAATTTTTCAAGCTCCTCCATCGCCTTGATCCCGGCAGGTGTTGCCGCCCAGCCAAGTCCAAAAAAGTTTGCGATCATGTTTGTGGAAATATATTCTCTTGCTTTATGATCTTTTGGGATAGAAGGAAACAAAAAGGTTAAAAGCGGCTCTAATTTTTTAGAAGCCCCCTCTATCAGTCCTGCCCGCTCCGCAATCTTCATCAGCCCCACCCAGAAGGACATGACTCCGATCATCGTAATACAAAGCGTTACCGCTTCTTTTGCCGAATCCAGCGCTGCTTCCGTAACACTTGGCAGATTTCCGGTAAAAGCCGCAAAAATCGTTCCTATGATGATCATAAAGCCCCATAGGTAATTTAACATGGATTTTTCCTCTCGCTTTTTTTCTATTCTATGCATACTTTTGCATTCGATGAAGATTCTGAAAAAGAAGAATAAAATATATAATTCTACGATAAGATATGTTAGAATGAGGTAACTTAAATATAAGAACGGATGGACAAAATCATGACATATAGAAAACGTTTTGCTGCTTTGGGAATGAGTCTTGTACTTACGGCTTCTTTTTTTACGGGCTGTAATGTCAAAAAATCTCTTCCTTCCCTGAAATCCGAAGAAAAAGAATCCGAGATCCAGTCAGAGTTCGACACCTATACCGATGAACTGTTTGAAGAGGAGGTCACTCTGAACACGATCGCCCTGCATTATACGCTGGCTGACCCGGCTGCCTATGGGATCAATGATTATGAGATTTCCTTAGGTTCCGTCACGGATGAATCCCTGTCCGAAAGTGTTACCATGTTAGAAAATATGCGTTCTTCGTTAGACGATTTTTCTTATCCTGCTTTACGGGATGATCAGCAGCTTACCTATGATATTTTAGATGATTACTCTAAGTTAGAACTCGATAATGCAAAGCTCTATCTCTACAGCGAGGTTCTCCAGCCAAGTACCGGTACCCATACCCAGCTTCCGGTTCTTCTAGCAGAATATACTTTCCGCTGCGAGAAAGATGTCACCGATTACTTAGAACTGCTGTCACTGCTTCCTTCTTATTTTGATGAGATCATTCAGTTTGAAAAATCAAAGGCAAATGCCGGACTTTTTATGTCTAAGCAAAACGCTGACACCGTTATCAGCCAGTGTCAGGATTTTATAGAAAACCCGAAATCCTGCTTTTTGATCGAGACTTTTGATAACCGGATCGAATCTCTGTCCACCTTAAGCACAAGTGCCAAGGAGGAATATCGTTCCCAAAACGAAACCTATGTCTTAAAAAAGATTATCCCGGCTTATAAAAATCTTGCCGCCGCCATAGAAGAACTTAAAGATTCCGGCAGTAACAAAGGCGGTCTTTGCAATTACGAGGACGGAAAAGACTACTATGAATATCTGGTCAGATACTCCACCGGCTCATCCGACAGTATCAAGGACTTACAAAAACAGGTCGAACAAAAACGAAAAGAAGATTTGTTGCAGCTTTCCGAACTGCTGACCAAAAATCCCATTTTGGCAAAGGAGAGCGAATCCTACCAGCTTGATACCAGTGATCCGTCACAGATCCTTGCACAGTTAAAGGAGACGATCAAGAAGGATTTCCCGGAGGCACCGGATGCGAATTTTACGGTAAAGTATGTGGATGAAGCCTTAGAAGATTATCTGTCTCCTGCTTTTTACTTAACTTCTCCGATCGATGACTATAAAGAAAATTCTATTTATATTAATGAAGGGTCTCATTATGAAAAAATGAAGCTCTTTACAACCTTAGCACATGAAGGCTTTCCGGGACATCTGTACCAGAACGTCTTTGCAAATACTTCCGGTCTGCCGTCCGTGCGTCAGCTTTTGAATTACTCCGGCTACACGGAGGGCTGGGCAACCTATGTCGAAATGATTTCCTATCAGTATGCAGGACTTGATAAGGATCTTGCCAAGGTTCTTCAATTAAACCAGTCCATTCTGCTGAGCCTGTATGCAAGCATGGATATGGGAATCCACTATCAGGGCTGGGATGCTTCTGATGTTAAGAATTTCCTCTCTGACTATGGCATCAGCAATGCTTCCGCCGCAAATGACACCTATGAATACATCTTAGGTGAACCGGCAAACTATTTAAAATACTATATCGGGTATCTGAAGTTTTTAGATTTACAGAAATATGCAAAAAAAGCCCTTAGCGAAAATTACACCGACCGGGCATTTCATGAGGCTGTCCTTCGGATCGGACCTGCACCGTTTGATATTATAAAAAAATATTTGTTAGATTATATTCCAAAAAGTGGGAAGTGATTAACCGTCACTTCCCACTTATCCTGTGGATCTGCAACAACCCTCACATGCTTTCAGGAATGCTTTTTAGTTCCCGGATCAGCTCTTCCGGCAATAATCTGTCATCCTTCATTTGATATGACATATTCATGTTTTCATATTTTATTTTTCCCAAGCGATGATATGGGAGTAATTCTATCTTTTCTGCCCCAAAATCCCTTAATTTCTTACACATCCTCTGAATGGTTTCTTTGTCTGCGTTAAAATCAGGAATCAGGGGAATCCGGACTACAACATCTTTTTTGCTGCTTAGAATGTCTGCCAGATTCTCTTCTATGATATCCAGATTGCCACCTGTCCACTGGTAAAACTTCTCTTTGTTCCAGTGTTTATAATCACACATTACATAATCCGTTACTTCTAATACTTCCCGGACTTGTTCCTTTCCTACACATAAACAGGTCTCTATCGCTGTTGTAATGTTATGTGCATGACAGTATTCAAACAGTGTCCTTATAAATTCTGCATGGAGGAGCGGCTCTCCGCCGCTCGCTGTGATACCGCCCCTTCCTTTTCCGTAAAAGACAATATCTCTTTTTACTTCTTCCCATATATCTTCTACGCTCATCTCCCTGCCCATAACAGACAGTGCACCGGAAGGACATATCTGTACACACTTTTTGTCCGTACAATCCATGCATTTTTCATACTCTATTACCTGTTTTTCATTTTCTGTTATGATTGCCTGCATCGTACATGCTGCAACACATTTTCCACAATGGATGCACTTTATGTTTTCACTATATACAAAAGATTCTGTTCTCCACGATTCAGGATTACAGCACCATCTGCAACGCAAAGGACACCCTTTAAAAAATACCGTTGTTCTGATACCCGGTCCGTCATGTATGGAATTTCTCTGAATATTAAATACATTTGCTCTCATCGTTTCATCCATTTTCTTTCCCCTGTAAAATATTTACAAATCCATTTGTGTTCGCGCAATAATATCTTCCTGTAATTCCTGATTCAAAGAGGTAAATAATGCATTATAGCCTGCTACCCTTACCATTAAATCCTGATAATTTTCCGGATGCTTCTGTGCATCCCTTAAGGTTTCATTAGAAACTACATTATACTGGGAGTGCCAGCAATGAAGATTTCCTGCCGCCTTTAAAATCTGTATGAATTTATCCTCGTCCTCTTCTGTCTTAAGTGTACTTGGATTGATTCGTACATTTAACAGTTGTCCTCCCGTGAAAAGTTCTGTATTGAGCGTTCCCACTGACTGGAACATTGCCGTTAAACCTTTTTTCATCGTTCCCGTAGATGGAGATATTCCATCTGCTGTCGGCATTCCCTTTTTTCTTCCGTCTGCGGAGGCTCCAACGATTGCACCGGAAGGAATATTGGCAGTTATGGTTACGGTGGAACTGGTATAGCAGCATCCTATCGGCCCTTTTCCCTCACGAAGGGTCTTATAATGATATATCTGATTTACATAATAGTTTGCCAGCTCATTTGTCAGCTTATCTACCTCTTTTTCATCGTTTCCGTATTTCTCTGTCCGCTCTAACAGATATTTCCTAATGACTTTGCCTTTTTCTCCCGCAAAGTCCGTATCTAAGGCTTCTTTCAGTTCTGCTGCCGTCATTCTCTTTTCATCAAAAACATTTTTCTTAATGGCATAGACTGCATTTCCCACATTTGGGATTCCAACCAGAGTGCCACTAACCATATCATAAATGGTACCGCCTTCCTTGATGGCCTTTCCTCTTCCTAAACAATCCTGTACCAGTAAAGAACAAAATGCATCCGGTGTCATCTGGGTCATTGCCAGTTCATTGACATTATCTGCAATGACATGCAAGCGCATATAATACTCTATCGCTCTCTTATAAGCCTGCTTCAGCTCTTCAATGGAGGTATATTCTTCTAATGGCTTCATATCGTTAAATACCTGCTTTTGGGATTTTGGGTCTTTTCCTCCATTTAAAACTATTTCAAGAATCTTTAAGAGATTAATCTTGCTCTTTCCGTTTGCACGATATCCCCATTTTCCCGGAACCTGAACCTCTGTACAACCCATGGTGGAATAATTCAGTGCATCCTCTTTTGTCACGCCTCTTTTCTCTAATGCGGCAATAATTGTCTGGTCATTTACAAAGGCAGGCATACCCACTCCCTGTTTTACAATTTTGACCGCTCTTTTCAAGAATGCTTCCGATATGTTTTCATGTACTCTGATATATACCGTCGGTTCTGGCAGATGTATTTCGTCTAACATTTCTAAACACAGCCATGACATCTCGTTTACGGCATCGGTTTTATCTGCCTTTTGTCCTCCTAAGCAGATGTTCTGATAGGTAGGAGAGCCCATCTGCGTTAAAGTATTAGACCAGGAACGCAATTTATTGTTGCTGTATATCTTCAGGTAAAAGCAGCCAAGCATTTCTTCTGCTTCTTCCATCGTGATTCTGCCTTCCTTTAAATCCTTTTGTAAGAACGGATTCATGTACTGGTCAAACCGTCCAAAGGAAAGGGAATGTCCATTGGTTTCAATATGCAGAATAACCTGTACAAACCACACACATTGCAATGCCTCAAAAAACGTTTCCGGTGCTCTTTCTAAGAGTGCCTGACATCTTTCGCTGATTCCTAACAGTTCTTCCTTTCTTGCTGCATCTTTACACTGCTCTGCCTGCTCTTCTGCTAAAATACAGTAACGCTTTATGTAATCCAGACATCCGTCTATAATCGCCTTGCAGGCACGGTAAAAGGTCAGCTTTTCTAAATCCTGCGGTTTACTTAAATCCAATTCATCTATATGCTTTTGAATCTTATCTCTCAATCCGGCAAAGCCCAGACGAACTACCATGTCATAATCCGGAACAATATGACCTTCTCCTGTCGAAACATTTCCCTGCCATCCAAGTACACCGGTCACACGGTCATCCAACACTTCCTGCGGCTGCATGGCAATAGCTCTGTCTTTTAATGTTTTTCCTTCCCACCACGGAAGAATTTCTCTTAATACTTTTTTATTTTCCTCCGTAATAGTGAATTTGTCACTGCTTCTTTTTTCTAAATCATCTAATTCATCCAAAATATATGCAAATGCATATTCCGGGAAGAGCGGTGCTGCCCGGTTTGAACTTGCCTGATTTCCGGCTAAAAGCTGCTCTTCTTCAATATAGATGGTCATATTTCTTAAAACATCCGCTAATGCCATTGCTCTTTTTTCAATATTTGGATAGGCATCATATTTCTTATAGGCTTCCGTTACAATCTTTGCTCTCTCGATACAGATTTTGGGAGTTGTGTTCAAAAGTTTATCGCGAAGCTTAAAAAAACGCTCTCTCATATCCTTTTCTCCTCCTACTATTTTTTCCTGACCTGATTAGGCTTTTATCCATTTTTTAGAACGTTCTACAGCATCTTTCCAATACTCGTAATGTTCTTTCATCTTCTCTTTTTTGATTTCCGGTTTAAATTCGGATTCTATTTTTACCAATCCTTTCACGTCTTCTGAGGAAATCAGGTTTGCATATAATGCCACCATATAGGCTGCCCCTAAGGCTGTTGCTTCTAAGGATTCCGGACGCATAATTTCAGCATCACAGTAATCTGCAAGTGTCTGTGCCAGCAGATTATTCTTTGAAGCACCACCATCAATCTTAATCTCTTTAATTTTAACGCCATTCTCTTCTACAATATTCAAAATATCTTTGATGGAAAATGCAATTGCTTCTAAGGTTGCTCTTGCAATATGTGCGTCTGTCGTACTTCTGGTGATTCCAATCATCATTCCTCTTGCGAACGGGTCCTGATGAGGTGCCATCAATCCGCTTAATGCCGGAATGAAGTATACACCGTTTGTATCCGGAACACTGGATGCCAATTTTTCTATATCTTTTGCACTCTCTATAATTTTTAATCCATCACGAAGCCACTGTACTGCAGAACCGGTAACCGGGGCAAATCCCTCAACTGCATATGTACACTTTCCGTCTAAGTTCCATGCAATTAAAGTATCTACTCCACCCGGTGATGTCTGGAATTTTGAACCAACGTTAATATCTAAGAAGCTGCCGGTACCATTGGTACATTTTACGGTTCCTGCATCAATACATGCCTCTGCAAATAATGCGGACTGCTGGTCTGCAATCACTCCACGGATTGGAATAGAACCTCCAAAAATAGTAGTTTCTCCATAATCGGAGGATTCTGACTGGATGCTCGGGAATACAGATACCGGCACTCCTACATAGTCAAACAATTTCTGATACCACTCCTGCTTTTCAACATCCATACATCCTGTACTAGAAGCATTAGAAAAGCTGGTTGCATGTACTTTTCCACCGGTCAGCTTCCATACTAGCCAGGTATCGATTGTTCCGAAAAGGACATCTCCTTTTTCGATTTTCTCTTTAATTCCAGGAATATTGTCAAGATACCATTTCAGGAAAAGCACATTGGTGTGTGGACCAATTACTTTTCCGGTTGTATTTAAAATCTCTTCAAAAAATGGTGTCGCTTTAATATCCTCACACATTTTTCCCATTCGTGAATCCTGCCATACAAGTGCATGGTGTAACGGCTTTCCTGTATGTTTATCCCAGATTACTGCCGTATTTCTCTGATTTGTAATACCGATACCAATAATATTTTCTGCTGAGATTCCCTTTTTCTCAATTACATTTTTACACATTTTAACACTTAAATCATAAATTTCTTCTGCATCATGCTCTACCATATTCTCTGCCGGAGTATGCTGACAGAATTCTTCATATGACTGCTCTGCAATCTGAAATTTTTTATCAAATAAGATAGCTCTTGTTCCTGTAGTACCCTCATCAATTACTAAAATATAATCTTTTCCCATAGCATGTCCTTTCTGATGCTTTTCATATGCATCTTGTTACCCGTTTTTGTTTTTTCTTCTCTGTTGCTTATGATATTTGTGCACATTTATATCATTTACATGCTTTATTTTATTATGTTTTTGCATTTTTGTCAATATAAAAGGGCATAAAAACATTATTATGCATTTTTATGCCCTTTTTTGCACTTTTACAGCTTATATTATTCGTATTCCGTGTTCTTCTGCATATTTATAATAGATTTCTGGCAGCTCTTCATCTACTATTAAAGTATCAAACTCCGATAAGCCGGCTATTTTTCCCAAAAATGCTTTTCCATACTTTGTTGTATCAGCAATCAGATACTTTTTATGACTGATTTCTAATAACGCCTGCATAACAGGAACTTCCTCAATTGCCGGGTGCGTGACTCCATCGTGAATGGATACGCCCAGAATACCAAGAAATATTTTGCTGGCACGAAATTTTTTAATTGCATCAATTGCAAAATCACCATAAAACATTCCTGACTTCTTTCTGTATTTTCCACCTGGAAGATATACATCTATAAACTGCTTCTCTACCGCTTTCTGTGCAATAATTAAAGATTGTGTAATCAGATTCAGGGATTTCATCTCCGGTAAGTAATCCAAAATCAATTCGGCTGTCACCCCATTATTTAATATAATCGTATCGCCGTCTTTGATTTCCTTTGCAGCCTTCTGTGCAACAATCTGTTTTTTCTCAATATTTATCGTTCTCTTTACATCGGGATTATCCTCTATGGGCCATTGTGACATTTCATTAATGTAATACGCACCACCATATACCGTCTTAACTTTTTCATTATCTGCCAGTGCTTTTAAATCTCTTCTTATGGTTGTCGCATCTACATGAAATATATCCACCAAATCTGAAACTTTCACATTTCCTGATTTTCTCAGCATCTCTAATATTTTCTCTCTGCGTTCAATATATAACATTCTCTTCACTCCAACTCTCTATATTCTTTTTCTTTTTTAAATCAATGCCTGATAGACATCCCGTTTTGAAATTCCTCTGTCCTTTGCAACCAGCTTCATAGCTTCTTTATGAGAAACACCTTTTTCTTCATAAACCTGCATATGTTCCTCTAACGTAAGGTTTTCCCACTCTTTTTTCCGTTCTTCCTCTACCTGTTCTTTTGTCTTTCCCTCGAGTACTAAGACATATTCTCCGCGGGGTTCTTTGTCTTTATAGTAGTCCAAGACCTCATGTATTGTCGTTCTATGAGCCTCTTCATATTTTTTGGTCAGCTCCCGGCAAAGTGTGATCTTACGGTTGTCAAGTTCTTTTTCTAACTCCTCTAAGGTCTTTATCAGATGATGAGGTGCTTCGTATATGATGATCGTGCGTGTCTCATCCTTTAGTTCCTCTAACACCCTTTTCCGCTCTTTTTTATCCTTTGGCAAAAATGCTTCAAATGCAAATCTTCTGGTAGACAGCCCCGAAAGCGTCAATGCCGTAATACATGCTGCTGCTCCCGGAAGGGAGGTTACTTCAATTCCCGCTTCATAGGCAATCTTTACTAACTCTTCTCCCGGATCTGAAATTCCCGGTGTTCCGGCATCCGTTATCAACGCTATGTTCGTTCCCGACTGCATCTTTTCCACAAGCTGATGTGCTTTTTCGATCTTATTAAATTCGTGATAACTTGTCATCGGAGTTTTGATGTCGAAGTGGTTTAACAGCTTTATGGAATTGCGTGTATCCTCTGCCGCGATCAGATCCACCTCCTGCAATGTCCGAAGGACACGCAGGGTAATATCTTCTAAGTTTCCGATGGGAGTTGCACATAAATATAATTTTCCTTGCATTCCGGTATTCCTTTCTGTCTGATATCAATACCCATAGATTTCATAGATCTCGTCGGTGTATACCCCCGGCTCCTGATAGACGATCAGTGGTTTTTCTACCGTCATCCGCGGCTTTCCGCCTTTTAATCCCTCGATCAGTACCATGTTCGGTTCTTTATCTGCGTAGGGATAAACAAGCCGCATCCGTTTTGGCTCTATCCTGTATGCACACATTTTACTCAGGATTTCCGCCAACCGGAACGGACGATGCACCATATAGAATCTTCCATGCTCTCTGAGCAGTCTGCTGCCCTCCCTTAAAATGTCCTCCAGATCACAGAGTATCTCATGTCTGGCAATGGTCTTTGCTTCGTTTCCATTCTGCAGTCCATGCTGCCCTATCATATAAGGCGGATTTGTGGTAATGATATCAAAAGAAGATGCTCCAAACAATTCTGAAGCATCTTTGATATCTCCTGTTACGATTTCGATGTCCTTTTCTAATCCATTGAGTACGACACTTCTTCTTGCCATGTCTGCACTCTCTTTTTGGATCTCAAGTCCGGTAAAATGTGCTCCCTTTGTCTTTGCCTTTAGAAGAATCGGAATGATCCCGGTTCCTGTTCCTAAGTCAAGAGCCTTTTCCTGCTGTTTTACGTTTGCAAAACCGCTGAGCAGCACTGCATCCATGCCAAAGCAGAATTTTTCCGGATTCTGTATGATTCGGTAACCGTTTCTCTGTAGATCGTCTATCCGTTCATTCTCTAACAGATTATTTTGTATCATCAATCTTAGACTTTCCTCCGTTGTCCTCTAACGCCTTTAACTTCTTCATTTCTTCCGCGGAAATCTTCGTGTTGTCGCGGCGGCGTTTCGGACGGAATTTCAGCTCGTCCACCTTGTATTCACGGATTTCTTTTTCATCGTTGACTTCTACGATCACTTTTACAAGCTGGCGTAATACCGATACGCTCTGTACTTCACCCTTTAATCCTTCGATCGTTGTGACATGGTCACCGACGTTTGGCAGTCTGGAATTTAAGTATTCATAGGTCTCTTCTTCGTTTTTCAGACAACACATCAATCGTCCGCAGACTCCGGATATCTTTGTCGGGTTCAAAGACAGGTTCTGCTCTTTTGCCATTTTAATGGATACCGGTATAAACTCTGATAAATGTGTGCTGCAGCACAACGGCCGTCCACAGATACCGATCCCTCCAAGGATTTTCGTCTCATCACGCACACCGATCTGCCGTAATTCGATACGGGTACGGAATACCGAAGCTAAATCCTTTACCAGCTCACGGAAATCAATTCTTCCGTCTGCCGTAAAATAAAAAAGCAATTTGTTATTGTCAAAGGTGTACTCTGCTTCCACTAACTTCATTTCCAGTTTGTGTTTTGCGATTTTTTCTAAGCAGATCTGAAAGGCTTCTTTTTCTTTTTCCTTATTCTTCTGCTCCGTGATCTCATCTGCTTCTGTTGCAATGCGGATCACCGGCTTTAACGGTTGTACGACACCGTCCTCTTCCATTTCTCTTGGTGGGATCATGACGGTTCCAAACTCTATTCCACGGGCTGTCTCCACGATAACGTGTGTTCCCGTCTCTATTTCCATTCCTACCGGGTCAAAATAATAGATTTTTCCGGCTTTACGGAATCGGACTCCTACAATTTTTATCATGTTAATTCTCCTTTATCGTCAACAGCAGCAGTTCAATGACCAGATCAAAATTCACATTGGCATTCAGACGGACTTTTGCTTTCTCTAATGCCTCTAAGATCTGCTCGATCCCTTCATAGGAACTCTTGCTTGCACTCTTTTTGATGTCATAGATCTCATCCCGGAATACCAGATGGTTAACATCTGCTGTTGCTTTATATAATAAGACATCCCGATACCAGATCATCATGATATCGAAATAATCGTTTATTTCCAGTTTGTATTCACTGATCTGCTTTACTGCCTCCATCATTTCGTAGAGATCGATCTCTTTTAATCTGCGGATCAGTTGTAATGCCGAGTTTTTAATCTCGTTAAAGGATTCTGAGGATGCTAATTTGATCGCTTTTCCTACATTTCCCTGTGCAAACGCCGTACACACTTCTGCCTGATAATCAGGGATCTGGCAATGCTCCATCAGATAACTTTTGATCTTTTCATTTGGCACTGCTTTTAAATCCAGTGTGATACAGCGGGAATTTATCGTTGGCAGAAACGAATCTGCATTGGTTGTCAATAAGAGAATGACCACATATGCCGGCGGCTCTTCGATCGTTTTTAACAATGCATTCTGCGCCTGCACATTCATCTTTTCCGCTTCATCGATGATGTAGATCTTGTAAGGACTTGCATACGGCTTGATATCCACATCGTCCTTTACCTGTCTACGGATATCATCCACGGAAATCGTGTTTGGCTTCTCATGTGTCACATAAATAATATCCGGCTGGTTTTTGCTGATCGCCTGTTTGCAGGAATGACATTCCATACAGCCCTCTGTCCCATGCTTTTCACATTGGAGTGCCATTGCAAATGCTTCCGCTATCATTTTTTTCCCGGAATCATCCGGTCCGTTTAAAATATAGGCATGTGATACCTTCTGCGATAAGATCGCATTCTGTAAATGTTCAATTATCTGTTCATGTCCTATAATCTCCGCAAATCCTGCCATTGAAATCTCCTTTATGTAGAAATATCGATCAGAAGTCCCCTGATCTCATCCACTTTATTTAAAATATTAATATGATCTTTCTCATCTTTGACTAACTCTTCCGCAAGTTCATCTAAATTCTTATCTACCAGACGGACAATACCATATACCCTGTGTCTGCCGCGCCGGTCTAAAAAATTCTCTCTGGAAAATTTATGGGAACGGTTGACTACCTCATTCATAAATTCCTTGACGAGCGAGCGGTATTTTTTCATATCTCTTACATCCATATGCTCGGAAAGCTTCTTGCCCTGTTTGTCGATCTCTTTCATCAGTCCGTTAAGCTTTTCCTGCAATTCCGACTCTTCGATCTTACTGGTTAAGGTAAACTTAAAATCTCCGTCTACCTTTTCCTTTGGAGCGGTCGCTTCTACCTGAGAAACCGGAGTTGTCTCATTAATCTTCATGTCCATACGGTCACCTCATTGTGGATTCTGTCATACAGGATTTCACATAAGAAATGATCTCCTGCTCGGTATGCTCTAAATCATTGTTTACAAATGTCTTTGTGATGCCTGCCTCCTGCAGCTTTTCCGGTGAAAAATCTGCCTCATCCGCCAAAAATCTGCGGCACATCTCCGCATATTTCGGCTCTGCCTGACTTCTCTCCCGCTCTAAAGCTCTCTGCAAACGGACACCATCATCTACTTCTATATATATCGGCACCAGATACGCTTCTCCGTAGTATTCTTTTAATTTCCGGTAGGATTCCACTGTTCCGATCATCAGATAATCGCGATGCTCTACATCGGTCTGTTTGTCATCCACTGTGAGATATTTCCAGACCCCGTGTATCGTATTATATGCACGCAGTTCAATAATGCGTCCCTGCTTCTCAAACTCTTCTACTTCTTTTTCGGTAATAAAATGATATTCTCTTCCCTCTTCTTCACCTTCCCGGATCGGGCGTGTGGTATAGGGAACGATGGTAGAAAAATGCAGCTTCTCTGATAATCTTGCATATAACGTATCTTTTCCTGATGAACTTTTCCCCATCAGACAAAATATTCTGCCCATGATCTCTCCCTTGATGCGTTTTTGGCAAAAAGCCAATTATAAATAGTATAATATAATTTTTACGGAATCACAACCTCTATCCGTTCATTTGATGTCCCGGACAATCCGCTGATATGCAGTCCGCTTTCCCGGCATTTTGCGATTCCTTCTAAAAATCCATTCTCAATCCGTTCTCCCGGAAGCAGGAGTGGGATTCCCGGCGGATACAGGCTGACCGTTACCGCACTGATCTTTCCTAATGCACTTTCTAAAGAGATCTCCATTTTTCTCATGTCCTCTGCTTCCCAGACCGGGTAGACCACTTCTTTTTTTCCATACAATTCCTGCATAAAGAGATACGAAACAGGTTCTTTTTCGTTTCCTTTTTTTAGGGACTCTTCTGCAACAGCATCTTTCCCTGTCTTTTTCATCTGTTCATCGATCGTATGAAGTGCTTCGGAAAGACTGAAAAATCCGTCCTCCGTGTCCATGATACCGGTCAGTGCCAGTGCATAATAACCGGATGCCATCTCTAACTCCATATCCCAGTCTTTTCTTAATATGTCCATCAGCTCTTTGCCGGTGATATCCGTATTTCCCGTATAAATGAGGATTTTTGTAGGATCAAATGCATATCCCTCTTCTTTTGAAAAATCTTCTTCTGTCAGGACTTTTAAATGCTTTAAGTCCCGCACTTTCCGATAAAAGGTGGTCAGATTCTCTTCTAAGTCTGCAAAATACCGCTCACTCCGGCTCTGTAAGATCCTCACACACCGGTCTATCGATGCCATTAACAGATAGGATGGAGAAGATGTCTGATACACGCTCAGATATTTTCGTATTCTTTCGGGTGCGATCCGTTCACTCATGCGGTGGAGCACGGCTGTCTGCGTCAGTGACGGAAGTGTTTTATGAAAACTCTGGATCACGACATCCGCTCCTTCTGATACTGCAGAAGCCGGAAAACTCTTTGAAAATCCAAGATGTGCTCCGTGTGCCTCGTCTACGATGAGCGGAATGTTCTTCTCATGAACCATCCCTGCGATCGTTCTGATATCCGAAAGCACTCCATCATAAGTTGGTGAGGTGAGGATAACGGCTTTGATCTCGGGATGTCTTTTCAATGCCTCCTCCACATCTTTCGGATGGATGCTGCCCTGTATCCCTTCTTTTGTGATGGACGGATAGAGATATTCGGTCTTTAACTCTGATAATTCCACGGCATGATAGACGGCTTTATGACAGTTTCTTGCCATCAGGACGGTATCTCCCCGCCTTGTGGCGGCACTGATCGCTGCTAATAACCCGCAGGTACTTCCGTTTACTAAGAAAAAACTCTCTTTTGCTCCATATAACTCTGCTAACCGTTCCTTGCCTTCTAACAGGATCCCTTCCGGTTCATGCAGATTGTCAAACCCTTCGATCTCCGTGATATCCATGGAATAAGGGTCCATTAATGCATGCTCTTTTCGCTTATGTCCCGGCATATGAAACGGGTATATTTCTTTTTGACGATATCTTTCTAATTTTGCATCTAAGTATTCCTGCTTCATTTTTTCCTCGCAATCATTTGCATTTTGTGATATAGTATTGTCGATTCTAGTCTTTTACAAAGGAGGATTCCTATGGAGAATGCATTAGTAATTCTCTGTGGCGGTGACAGTTCACGCATGGGTTCTGACAAGGCCCTGCTTCCATTTGGCAACTGCTGCATGGTTGAATACCTTGTTCATAAATTTGAGCCATATTTCTCAAAAATATATTTATCCGTAAAGCAGAAGGGCATTTATTCCCATCTGCATTTAAACGTACAGGAGATTTCCGATATTTACCTGAATGCCGGTCCTTTAGCCGGTGTGTTCAGCACTTTGTCCATGATCGATGAAGAACGGGCTTTCTATATTTCCATAGACACGCCTTTTTTCGATCCGAAGCTGGCTGCACATCTCTTAGAAATGAGTGCATCCTACGACATCTGTACGATACAGCGAAAGGAAGACGAGACCGAGCAGATCCTTTCTACGGTTTACTCTAAGTCCTGCATTACCAAATTAGGAAAATGCCTTCTTTTACGCCAGTATTCTATTAAGAATGTTCAGGACAAATGTAAGACGTTGTATGTTCCGCAAGAGGACTTAGACTTTTTGCCGCCTCTTGATGTACAGTTTTTTGAACTCGATACAAGAGCTTCCTATTATCAGGCTTTACAGTATCTGCATAATTTAGAAGGAGATGCCATATTTCGGGAAACTTCCGAACTTTCCAATTAATCGGTTAATCCAGATAACGCATTAATTCCGGCATCCAGTCTCCTAAATAGTAATTTCCCTCGACAAGGGAATCCCAAATCGGACGATAATAAGCGATCATGACTTTCATGACCTCTTCAAAGGAAGGGGTCTTCTTTTTTTCTTTCTTTAAATAGGATTTCCATTTCTTTTTCATGTAAGAACTGCTCTGATATCCTTCAAACATCTCAAAACGCTCTTTTTTCAGTGGAATCTTTTGCTCTTTTGCAAGACTTTCTATCTGCTCCGTGACTTTTCTGCTGCTGTTCATTTCTTTGCTGAGCAGCTCATAGAGAATATAATAACTTCCCATGTCATTGATAAGCTCCATATCCCGCATGATACGGATAAAATGCTCCGCTAATATCCCTTCCATCGGATAATGCAGATATTCCACACTCCGATCCTCTTCTAAAAACGGATGAAGCTCTTCATGGGAAGGCTCTGACGGCTCCTCTTTTTCCTGCTCTAAGACCAGCTGCACCGGGATCTGAAGTTCTTCGATTTTAGCACTTAAATATACGCAGATGCCTTCGTCCTCTTTTTCTACCCGGTATTTCCACCAAAGCTCTGCTTTTTTCTCATTCTGAAAGATCTTACTCATGCGGTGTATCACATTCCGCACGGTCAGCTCTTCTTCGCTTAAGATCATATACTCTAAACGTGTCGGTGCTTTCCGCCTGTAATACTCTAACGATAATATGCTGTTGTTTTTTAACCGGAAGTTCTCTGCCTCGTCAGATTCACAGACCGCCGTTACGGCTTCTTCTATGACAAATGCCGATAACAGGTTCTCATATGGGATTTTCAGTTCTTCACTCTTTGCCTTTACGGCTGACAGGCTCTTTTTGGACATTACAGCCACACCCCGATCCTATTGCGTACTTTTTCTACTACTCGACGCTCTCTTGCATACATCATGAGTTTTGCGATGTCTTTTTCTTCATCTTTGATGAATGCAAGCAGTCCCTTTTTCAGACTGTCTGCATCTAACCTGTCCTCATATTTCAGACAGTCGCAGATCAGACGCTCTTTTTCGTATATCTTTATCTTCTGTCCGTTCATATCGAAGGTTTCGACACCCATCTCTAAGACTTTCGTTTCCGTATAGTATGGATGTACGATCGGATAATCCATCTTAAATCTGGATTTTGATGTGTTCTTATCTACCGCAATACTCCATATGTAAGGACGTTCTTTGAGATATCCCTGATAATAAAGACCGCTCTCCATACACAGCACTCCATCCGGGAACAGCACCGGTATAATCTCTTCTTCGGATTTCTTACGATAACCTAAGGAATAGTACCCGCTCTTGATCCTTTCTAACGTTCCTTCCTCTACAAATCTCTGGAGTACCCGGTAGTCCAGACCTAAGGTATACAGCTCTGACGTTTTCGCTACCCCGCCCTTTTCTTCGATCAGCTTACGGATTGCTTCTAGCTGCTGCTCTTTCTTCTCTTGTCTGGATAATCGTTCTTTCTTCTCTTCTGCCATTTTTTTCCGCTCCATAGATGTACTTTTGGTATTTTTATATACTTATTATATGCTCTTGGAAAATCCCTGTCAAACCTATAAAAGCGAAAAATCCTTGTAAAACAGGGTTGTTGTTCCGGTTGATTTTTTCTATAATATTCTTATATGCTTTTGGCACATGATTGAGAAATCTATGATTATAATAAAAAGGAAAGGGGATTTACCATGGACCATCAAACCATGCATTCTACACTTCGCAAGAATCCGTCAAGACAGACCTGTGAAACTATTATCAAGCGGATTCTGATGACGGAGGTTTTAGAAAAAGGAACAAACCGACACTTTAAGCAGGCTTCTGATTTCATGTCTTACTTTGAATCTCTTTATCCTGCTTCCGACAGTCTTGCCAAACAGGTGCAGCGGGCTGTCAAATCCATGAATATGCCAAAGGACTCTAACGGCTATTTTATCATCAATAAGTCCAGAGAACAGTTAGAACAGGAAGAGGATCTGCGTTATCTGTTTCAAAAGGCTTCCGCTTCTGTCGAGCCGTTAGAAGAATATGAGACTGTATTTTTAAGAGCAGATGCTAAGTTAGCTTCCTATCTGATGGATACGATCGAAGGTTCCATTACCTTTCAGGATAAATACATTACGATGGTAAAGACTTCTAATGGGATCCTGTTCTATACTTTAAATAAACCTGTTTTGGTAACTCTTTTAAATAGTCTGATAGAACTTTAAGTTAGATATTTTAATGCGAATTATTTATACATTATCTGACATTTTATTTATTTTTTCGATATGTCTATAAATAACAAAAAGGACAATTTCTTCAACTTAAAATTGTCCTTTTCTATGTTACTTGTCTTCGATTTAAGTCTTATTCTACTTTCTGCGCCATTTCTTTTTCGAATTTCGGATGATGGTATAACGTGGGTCCGGTTTATTTCGCTTTCTGTCTACTTTCGTCTTTATCACAAAGGAGTTATCGGAAACATATCGTCCGATCAGTGCTAATGCTGCACAGACTAACACGATGATCACTAACATCACAATGGTATTTCCTTTGACGTATGCTGTCTTTTCTCCCTTTTTGCCTGCTTCTTTTGTATTGTCAAATGGGAACTTCTCCGGCTCTGCTTTTGTGACCATGATATCGGCTCCACCCACAGCATGTCCTGCATAGGTGTATTCCAGACGGCCGGCACTGTTCTTTGATTCACCTTTTTCTTTCACTTCTACTTTCGCATCTTCAAAAGAAGCGGTCTTTGGAAGGATGATCCCTCCGTTTTTATCCAAGCCTGCAAAGGACTGATCCGTATTCAGGATTCCCGTATCCTGTATCTTGTCCTTGGTATATGCTTTTTCATTATCTTTGACACTGAATATCTGGAAATTGTCAAAACAGTAGTTGAACAGATTTACCGTGTCTTCAAAATGCGCCGGTGCCTGTGCATTCATAACGACACAGACTAGGGACATTCCGTCACGCTCTGCATAAGTGACCAGTGTACTGTTTGCCGCTACGGTATATCCGGTCTTTCCTCCGGTACATCCATCATAGATATATTTTGCCGTACGGAACGGATAGAGCATATTGTGGTGATTATGTAGTGTGGTTTCGTCTTCATGCTTATTGGTCGGAGGAATAACATAGACCTTCGTACCTGTAATCTTACGAAATTCCTCATTCTCATATGCGGCACGGGCAATCAAAAGCATATCTCTCGTTGAGGTATAGTGCTGCTCGTCCGGAAGACCGTTCGTGTTATTAAAATGCGTATTCGTACATCCTAATTCTTTTGCCTTTTCATTCATCATATCGACAAACTTGCTGACATCACCACCGCCGATATGCTCTGCAACGGCATAGGCACATTCATTTGCAGATTCGAGCATGACTCCGTAAAGACACTGCTCTAAGGTCATCTGCTCCTCTAAATCTCTTGAAATATGGGAGGTGTCTCCCTCGTTTTTGTATACCGCATCCGCTGAAAAAGTAACGATATCGTCCATCTTTCCTTTTTCAATGGCGATCAGCGTTGTCATGATCTTCGTAATACTTGCCGGGTAATGAACCTCGTCTGCATTCTTTTCATATAATACAGCTCCCGTGTTCATTTCCATCACCATCACACATGGGGATGCCGTTTCCGGTGCCTGCGGCCAGTATTCAGATGCCTGTACCGGGATCATGCTGCCTGTAAATATTGCCGTTATGCTTAAAAAGAGTGCTATGCCCTTTTTCCATCTGTTTTTCTTCATTCTTTCTTCTCCATATTATCATTCCCTGATATTTCTATCTTCTATTTTTAAAATTGCTCACTATTTAATAGTATAATCTCCCTGTCCTCTTGGTGCAACTTATTTTTTATAAACTCTTTTTTTTCCTGTCCTTTTCATGTAAAATATGTATTGCAAAATGATTTTATAGGAGTGACATTATGAGACTTAGAAATATTCCGGGTGCAGATGAAGCAATTGCTGACAGCCCGCATTGTATACAGGAACCTATGGCAGAAAAAGGACGCTGGAATCTGATATTTGGTAACGACCACCCGGTTCATATTGAAATCGGAATGGGTAAGGGACAGTTCATTATGCAGCTTGCAAAAGATCACCCGGATATCAATTACATCGGAATTGAGCGTTATTCTTCCGTACTGCTCCGTGCTTTACAGAAAATGGAAGTTGAGCCTCTGCCAAATATCCGCTTTTTATGTATGGACGCTTCCATGATTACGGAGGTCTTTGACAAAGAAGAGGTTGCTAAAATCTATCTGAATTTTTCCGACCCATGGCCAAAAGAACGCCATGCAAAACGCCGTCTTACCAGCCGGCAGTTCTTTGAACGCTATGATAAGATTTTAGCAGGAAACGGTGTGGTGGAATTTAAAACGGACAATGATGATCTGTTTGCTTTCTCTATGGAGGAAGTAGCAGAAGCCGGATGGACGCTTGATGCACATACGTTTGATCTGCACCACGACCCGGTCTTAAACGAAGGAAATGTAATGACTGAATACGAAGAAAAATTTTCTTCTCTCGGACACCCGATCCATAAATTAATTGCAAGGAGGTCTTTTTCTTGAAAAAATATTCTACCGTCATCTTTGACTTAGATGGAACACTTTTAAATACGATCGAGGATTTAACGAATGCCCTGAACCATACGTTGCAGGAATTTGATATGCCGACCAGAACGCTTCCTGAAGTCCAGAGCTTTGTCGGCAACGGACTGCGGCTTCTTTTGATCCGTGCAATCCCACAGGGAGAGGATAACCCACAGTTTGAAGAAGTATTTGCCGCTTTTAAAACCTACTATACTGACCACTGTAAAGAAGCAACTGCTCCGTATCCGGGCATTATGGAGCTTTTAAAAACTTTACAGGAACATGAGATCCCTATGGCGATCGTTTCTAATAAAAATGATGCAGCAGTCAAACGTCTTGCAGCAGATTTTTTTGAAGGGATCATTTCTGTGGCGATCGGTGAAAGAACCGGCGTAAGAAAGAAACCTGCACCGGATACGGTCTTTACTGCCTTAGAGGAGTTAGGCGAACACGCTGACTCTGCCGTTTATGTAGGGGATTCCGAAGTGGATCTGCAGACTGCCGCAAATTCCGGCATGGACTGCATCAGTGTTGCATGGGGCTTTAAGGGACGTGCCTTTTTAGAAAAAGAAGGGGCATCCCACATTGTGGACACCCCGGAGGAAATCTTAGGCTTCCTTATTTAAGATTTCTTCCATCTCACGAAGAGATGCTCTCATATTTCTCATTCGTTTCTGGATAAAAGATTTGTGATAAGTATAAAAGAGTATTTTGTTAAAGATATCCATTTTTTATTTTATCTTATGCAGAATACTCTTATCTGCTCTTTGAAAATTCGATCTCTATCTTTGTTCCTTTGCCTTTTTCACTGGTCAGCTCCATATGAGCACCGTGCTGCTGGATAATATGTTTTACAATGGCAAGTCCGAGTCCGGTTCCTCCGGTGGATTTCGAGCGGCTCTTATCTACCCGGTAAAATCTTTCAAAAATCCTCTCCTGATGCTCTTTGGAAATTCCGATACCGTTGTCCTCGACACAAAGATAGATTTTTCCTTTCACCGGTTTTACCGTAACATCTACTTTTCCACCTTCGTTATTATAACGGATCGCGTTGTCACAAAGATTATAGACGACCTCTTCGAGCATTTCTTTGTTGCCCTCTAAATAAGCATTTGTTCCATGTATCGAAATGGTAATACCATGACTCTCGGCTGAAAATTTCAGCATATTCACACAATCCTCAGCTATTTTATATAAGTCGATCGCTTCATAGATCACCTTCTGTTCGGAGGTGTCTAACTGCGACAGACGGATCGTATCATTGATCAGGGTCAGCAGACGTTTTGCACTCTTATGGATCTCTCCCGCAAAACGGATCGTCTCCTCTTCATTTGTCATGCCGTTCTGTATCAGTTCCGAATAGCCGGAGATGGCTGTTAACGGTGTCTTTAATTCATGTGATACATTTGCCGTAAACTCCTGCCGCATCTTTGCATTCATTAAAATATTTTTATGCTGCTCCTGTATCGTATTGATAAACGGCATCAGTTCCTTATAGGTTGTGATGTCCTCTAAGTGATCCAGATTCTCTGACATCTGCTCGATCGGCAACAACAGGCTCTTTGTCAGAACATCTGACAGCATCTTACTGATCGCAAGAATCACAAAGATCAGGATCAGGATTGCCGGAGTTACTTTGATAAAGACACTCCAGATACTTCTTGACTCCTTTGCAACACGAAGAATATTTCCATCGTCTAAACAGACTGCATAATAAAACGTATTCTTATCTAAAGTATCCGACGTACGGATTGCCTTTCCATTTCCATGCTTTAATGCCTGGCGGACCTCCTGCCGATTTGAATGGTTCTCCATTTTTTTTGCATCCGCAAAACTGTCGTAAAAGACTTTTCCGTCTTTTTTTATCATTGTGATCCTGAGGTCATCCACATCGGGATCGTATTCTCCCTGCAGGATCTGATCGTATGACTGTGTCTCTTTGATGACATCTGCATAGGTCTTTAACTCGTCTACAACCTCACTCTTAAATAATTCATAAAAAATAACGGTAGATAAACAGAATGTTAACAGAATACCTACCGCCGAAATAAACATAAATTGAAGATTTATCTTTTTTTTCATCTTATATCACTACTCCAATCGATAGCCTACGTTACGCACGGTTTTGATCCGTTTTCCACTTTCGCCTAACTTCTGGCGGAGTGTCTTAATGTGCATGTCAAGGGTTCTCGATTCTCCTTCAAAGTCCACGCCCCAGACGCGTTCCATGATCACGTCGCGGGAAAGAACAATGCCAACATTTTGGAGCAATAATTTCAAAAGTTCAAATTCCTTATAAGTAAGCTCACAGGGCTGCCCCTGCACGCTTACTTTATGTTTCTCATTATCAATCGTGATCTCACCTAAGGACAAAACTTTAGATTCGTCCATATTCATGCTTCTGCGAAGAAGCGCTTTTACTCTGGAGATCAGCTCCATGACTCCAAATGGCTTTGTCAGATAATCGTCTGCTCCTGAATCCAGCCCCTTTACCTTATCAATTTCCGTGGTTTTCGCTGTTACCATAATGATCGGAACTTTTCTGGTCTCCGGGTTTTTTCTGAGTTTTCTTAAAATCTCAAGTCCGTCCTCGTCCGGAAGCATGATATCTAAAAGGATCAAGTCCGGAACCTTATCCGAAAGTTTATGGTAAAAATCTTTTGCACACTCAAAATCCATTACCGTATAACCACTGTTTTTTAAAGAAAATGTCTCAATTTCTCGAATATTCACATCATCTTCTACAATGTAAATCAAAGCCATTTCATCACCTGCTTTTTTATTTGTCAGCTTTACCTATCTGATATTTATTATAATACATCTGATATAAGTTCTGGAAGTCTTTATTATCCTTCTGTTTTACTTCATTCAGATATTCATGTGTTTCAAATCCATCTTCTTCTACCTGGATCAGGCAGACTGCGATGTTCGAGCAGTGATCTGCCACACGCTCATAGTTTGTCAGAATGTCTGACAGGGAAAGTCCGAGTTCAATCGTACATTTTCCTTTACGAAGACGTTTTACATGATGGTTCTTGATCTTTACATTCAGATCATCAATAACTTCTTCTAACGGCTCTACTCTTTCAGCAAGTGCCATGCTTCCTGACTTATATGCTTCTACGGATAGATCCATGATCTCTTTTACTGCTTCACCGTAGGTCACTAACTCACCTTTTGCTTTTTCTGAGAAAGTCTCCTCTTTTGCCTGCATTTCCATTGCAGTCTCTGCTAAGTTCAAAGCGTGGTCACTGATCCGCTCAAAATCTCCCATACAGTGGAAAAGATTTGATACGGTATGGTTATCCTCATCGGACAGAGGTTTTCCACTTAACTTCATCAGGTATGTTCCAAGCTCGTCCTCATAGTGGTCGATCATATCCTCTAAACGGAATACATCTTTGACTTTTTTCTGGTCATAATCGGTAATCGAATCAATCGCATACTCTAAGGAACGCTGTGCTAATTTTGCCATTTCGATTCCAACATTCTTACACTGGGCAACAGCAAATGCCGGCTTCTCTAAGAAACGTGTATCGAGAAGTTTTGTTGCATCCGGGATTTCCTCCACTTTTTCGTCTTCGGTCTCCGGAATCGTAAGTGTTGCCAGTTTTACTAATACCTTTCCAAATGGAAGCAGTACCAGTGTTGCTGCAATATTGAATGTACTGTGGATCACCGCAATACCCATTGGGGTTGCCGCATCGTTTAAGAAATCAAAATGTACAAACGAGTTGACCGCATAGAATGCCACCATAAACAGTACGGTTCCGATAATATTAAAATAAAGATGTATCAATGCTGCACGTTTTGCATTTTTCTTCGCTCCAATAGAAGAAATCATTGCCGTAACACAGGTTCCGATATTCTGTCCCATGATGATCGGTAATGCAATTCCAAAACTCATTGAACCGGTTGCACAAAGTGCCTGCAAAATACCTACGGATGCAGAAGAACTCTGGATAATTGCCGTTAAGACAAGACCTGCAAGCATACCTAAAATTGGATTTGTAAATACCATCAGGATATTTGTAAACTCCGGCACATCTGCAAGAGGTTTTACTGCTTCACTCATGGTCTCCATACCAAACATCAGGACTGCGAATCCAAGCATAATGGATGCAATGTCTTTTTTCTTGCTGTCCTTTGTCAGCATCATCATAAAGATTCCGATCAATGCTAAGATCGGAGCAAAAGAAGACGGTTTTAAAAGCTGTATAAAGAAACTCTCACTTTCAATTCCCGTCAAACTCAAAATCCAGGAAGTAACCGTTGTACCAACATTGGCACCCATGATAATTCCAACTGCCTGGGATAATTTCATAATCCCGGAGTTAACAAAACCGACAACCATAACTGTTGTTGCCGAGGATGACTGAATGACTGCCGTTACTCCTGCACCAAGTAATACTGCTTTAATTGGTGTAGATGTCAGTTTTTCTAAGATCTGTTCCAGTTTACCACCGGAAGTCTTTGCAAGACCGTCTCCCATGACATCCATTCCATACAAAAATAGGGCCAGTCCGCCTACCATTGTTAAAAAATCAAAAAAATCCATCTCTTCTCCTCTTAAATTTACATACTTTACTCATTTTTTACACTATCAAAGCCATTGTAGGTGGGGTTTGTAAAAAATAAGGGGTATTTATGTAAAATCTATGTAAATTTTAGAGGTTAGAAGTATTTTCCTCCGCTATTTTCCTAGCCCGGATGGTTTCCTGTGATAGAGAAGATCACCCATTCCGCAATATTTGTCGCATGATCTCCGATTCTTTCGAGATACTTTGATACCATGAGAAGATCTGCCGCCTGTTCTCCGTTGTCCGGATTCTGATGGATCGCATCGATCAGTTCTGCTTTGATCTGATCAAACAGATCATCGATCACATCATCACTTTCGATGACTTTTTCTGCTTTTTCCAGATCTTTTTCTACATAGGCTTCGATGCTCTTTACTAACATGACCATTGCCTCTTTTGCCATGGTCTGCAGATGTTCGATGTTTCTGATATACGGAGTTCCCGCCATTAAAATTGTCATTTCAGAAATGTCTGCCGCATGATCTCCGATCCTCTCCATGTCCGTGATCATTTTCAAGGCTGCGGATATCTGACGCAGATCCTTTGCTACCGGCTGCTGCTGTAAGAGAAGTTTCAGACAAAGACTTTCGATCTCTCTTTCTTTTTCATCGATCTCTTCATCGAAATCTACAATCTCTTTTGCTTTTTTGGCATCCTGTTTCATCAATGCGGTAATTGCCATCTCGATCGCTTCTTCGATCAGGCTTCCCATATTGATCAATTCATTGTTAAGCTGCTCTAACTGTCTGTCGAATCGGTTTCGCATTATCCAAACCTCCCTGTGATGTAATCTTCTGTTCTTTTATCTTTCGGCATGGAGAATAATTCTTCGGTATCTCCATATTCGATCATGTCTCCTAATAAGAAAAATGCTGTCTTATCAGAAACACGGGTTGCCTGCTGCATATTATGCGTTACCATAATAATTGTATACTTATTTTTCAGATCAATGACTAAATCTTCGATCTTTGATGTGGAGATCGGGTCTAATGCAGAAGTCGGTTCATCCATCAGAATGACCTCCGGTTCTACTGCAAGTGCTCTTGCGATACAGAGTCGCTGCTGCTGTCCTCCCGAAAGACCAAGTGCACTCTTTTTCAGACGATCTTTTAATTCATCCCAGATTGCTGCATTTCTTAAAGACCGCTCCACGATCTCATCTAACACTTTTTTATTACGGATCCCGTGTGTCCGCGGTCCGTATGCAATGTTGTCATAGACACTCATTGGAAACGGATTCGGATTCTGGAATACCATACCTACTCTTTTTCTCAATTTATTGACATCCATGTTTCCGTAAATGTCTTCTCCGTCTAAGGTTACGGAACCTGTAATCTTACATCCTTCTACTAAGTCATTCATACGGTTCAGACATTTTAAAAATGTGGATTTTCCACATCCGGAAGGTCCGATAAAGGCTGTGATCTCGTTCTCAGCCAGATCCATATTGATATTTTTTAACGCGTGGTAATCTCCATAATACAGATTGAGATCTTTGATTTCAAATTTGTTTCCCATCTGCTCCTCCTATTTTTTCGTAAATTTTTTTGCCACAAAATTAGAAAGCATATTGATCAGAACTACAACGATCAGTAATACAACGGCTGTTGCATATGCCTGATCTGTGTAAAGTCCCTCTTTTGAAAGACTGTACATATGGATTGCAAGTGTTCTTCCCGAACTCATGATGCTCGAAGGAATCTCTGCAACCGTACCTGCCGTATAGATCAGTGCTGCCGTTTCACCTACCATACGTCCGATCGCAAGGATGACTCCTGCTAAAATTCCCGGTACTGCTGACGGAAGAACGATTTTAAATATGGTACGCAGTTTTCCTGCTCCAAGTCCAAAACTTCCTTCGCGGAATGAATTCGGAACTGCTAACAATGCTTCCTCCGTTGTCCTCATAATGACCGGAAGCACCATAATGGATAAGGTCAGAGCTCCTGCTAGAAGGGAGTAACCGCATTTTAAGGTTGTAACAAAGAATAACATTCCGAACAGTCCATAGACGATAGACGGGATTCCTGTCAGTGTTTCAGCCGTAACACGAACGACTTCCACGAGTTTGTTTCCTTTTTTTGCATACTCTACTAAATATATCGCTGAAAAAATTCCGATCGGTCCTGCTATACATAAGGAAAGTAAGGTAATGATCAGTGTGTTTATAATTGCAGGAAGCATGGACACATTTTCGGTCGTATACTTGAGTGCAAAAAGGTCTGTGCTTAGGTTTGGGATTCCTTTTACTAAAATGTAGATCAGGATAAAGCCCAGTGCTAAGACCGTCAATAATATTGCCAGTTTTGTAAGTAATGCAAGAAGGAAAGAACCCGGATGCTTACTGTAATTTTTTAATTTTTGTTTTCTTGTAACCCTGTTGATCGGTTCTTGTATTTTCATTTCAACATCCATTAATCAGCCCTCCTTCTTTTTAATACGGAAAATAACAGGTTGATCATCAGAATAAATACGAACAGTACCACACCTGTTGCGATCAATGCTTCTCTGTGAAGGTCTGTAGCATATCCCATCTCGATTACGATATTTCCGGTCAGGGTTCTGATTCCTTTAAATATGCCTTTTGGCATTCTTGCCTGGTTTCCTGCAACCATGATAACAGCCATGGTCTCTCCGATCGCTCTTCCGATTCCAAGGACAATTCCTGCCATGATTCCCGATTTTGCTGCCGGGACAACGGTGCAATATACACTTCTTTCATGTGTTGCACCCAGTGCCAGTGCACCTTCGTAATATTTATTCGGTACGGCACGGATCGCTGATTCCGATACTCCGATGATCGTTGGAAGTATCATGATTCCAAGCAGTATGGATGCCGTTAAAATACTGTTTCCGTTTCCTTCAAAGGTATTGCGGATAAACGGTACAAGTACGACCAGTCCGAAAAATCCATATACAACCGATGGGATTCCCGCTAACAGCTCAACACCCGGTTTGATAATTTTGTAAATTCCCTTTGGACAGAACTTCGCAAGATAGATTGCGGACAATACACCGATTGGTACTCCAATGATGATCGCTCCTGCCGTTACATAGATACTTCCAAGGATCATTGGCCAGATTCCGAAAATATTATTTCCCGGTTTCCATCTCTGTCCGAAGATAAAATCGCCAAATCCGATCTTTTTCATTGCCGGTATTCCATTCATGAATAGAAAAATACAGATTAAAACAACCGATATGATGGATATACATGCTGCAATGAGGAATATGATCTCCATCAGTTTTTCTTTTCCTTTATATTTGCTCATATCATTTCTCTCTCTATTTATTTTCAGATACTACGGATACCCGCTTGTCAGCGGGTATTGTGTTCTTTATTTGATTACCTTATTTTAAATGAGGGAAGGAGCCATAGCTCCTTAACCTTTTTTACAGCTCATCCCAGCTTGTTACATCTCCTAAGTAGATATCTTTTACCTGGTCGGATGTGATGTCATCTAATGTGTTGTTTTTGTTTACGATGACTGCGATTCCGTCCATTGCGATTGCTGTTGCTTTTAACTCGCTCTCGCTGTCTTTTAATTCACGGGATGCCATTCCGATATCACAGGTTCCTTCCATTGCTGCTGTCATACCTGTTGTGGAATCACTTTCCTGAACTTCAATCTCTGCTTCTTTGTTTACTGCTAAGTATGCTTCTTTTAATTTTTCCATAACCGGTGTTACAGAAGAAGAACCTGCAACTACGATCTTACCTTTTGCTCCGTTGCTCTCGAATTTTCCATCTGATACGGAAATGTATCCGTTGTCTTCGATTACTTTCTGTCCGTCATCACTCATGATGTAGTTGATGAAATCCTGTGCAACATCACTTACGTTGTCTTTTGTTGCAATGTTGAATGGTCTGGAGATTTTGTAAGAACCACCTTTAATGGTATCTACGCTTGGCTCTACTCCGTCTACCTTTAATGCTTTGGTTGTGTCATCTAAAGAACCTAAGGATGCATAACCGATCGCGTAATCATCTCCGGCTACTGTGGTCATCATAACTGCTGTGCTGTTTGCAATAACAGCTTCTTCTGTTGTCATGTCCATCTTTTCGCCATTTTCTTCCTTCTGTACTCCAAACAGTTCGATGAATGCTCCTCTTGTTCCGGAACCATCCTCACGGGATACTACGGTAATGTCAGAGCTTGTATCAAATCCATCTGACTTCTTTTCACTTGTTGTCTCTGTCTTTGCAGAATCATCTTTTTTGTTGTCTGCACTGCTGCCGCATCCTGTTAATGCACCGATCGTCATTAATCCGGCAAGTAATAAACACACTGTTTTTTTCATCTTTTTTCCTCCATATTATCTGCTTCTTTTTATAAAATTTTATATTTCCTTCTCTTTGGAAGGTATGGTTTTATTCTAAGAACCCTATGTAAAATATAAAATCACTCTTATGTAAAATGGGGGTAAAATGTAATTAAAAAAATTACACAGACAAAACTCTATCATTTCGTCTGTGTAATCCTATAATTTTTCTGAAAAAATATTTTGTTTTTTAAACTAGCGGGCTGCACAAAATATAGAATGATTACAATGCAGTTACTTTTTCACTGATCTTCTTGATAATACGGACAACCGTTTCCATTCCTTCTACCGTTACATGCTCCATTGGTCCGTGATAAGCATATCCGCCGGTTCCAAGATTTGGGCAAGGCAGTCCTTTGTGGCTGAGTGTTGCTCCATCGGTTCCGCCACGGATCGGGTCAGGTGTCGGTTCTATTCCGTTTTCACGGATCGCTTCCTTTGCAATTTCAATAATCTCCATATGCTTACGGATAATCTCATTCATATTGCGATAGCTTTCCTGTATTTTCAAGGTAACTGTTTCTTTTCCATATAGATCCTGCATCTCTTTTTCTATTTTTTTCAAATAATCGATTCGATTCAAAAATTTCTGCATATCGTGGTCACGCACAATATAGGAAAGTTCTGCTTTTTCCACATTTCCGGAAATATCGGTCAGATGATAAAATCCCTCTCTGCCCTCTGTATGCTCCGGTGTCTCGTTCTTCGGGATTTTGGACTCTATCTCACAGGCAATGGCTGCTGCATTGACCATAATGTCTTTTGCTTCTCCCGGATGTACGTTCACTCCATGGATCACAAATTCAGCACTTGCCGCGTTGAAATTTTCATAAGCTATTTCGCCCTCATATCCGCCATCTACCGTATATGCAAAATCTGCTTTGAAATAATCCAGATCAAACAGTTCTGCTCCACGTCCGACTTCTTCATCCGGCGTAAATCCTACCCAGATATCTCCGTGAGGGATTCCTTCTTTCTGGATTTCCTCTACCGCCTGCATAATCGCTGCTACTCCTGCCTTGTCATCAGAACCCAGCAGCGTTGTTCCATCGGTTGTGATCAATGTTCTTCCTTTTAAAGAAGCCAAATGTGGAAAATCCTCTACTTTTATATAAGTTCCACTTCCCGGCAATAAAACATCCTCACCATTATAATTTTCGATGATCTGCGGCTTTACATTTTCTCCTGAAAAATCCGGTGCGGTGTCCATATGCGCAATAAATCCCACTGCTTTCTTACCTTCCATTCCCGCAGTTGCCGGAAGCAGACCATAGACATAACAATGCTCATCTAATCTTACTTTTTCTAAGTTGAGTTCTTTTAATTCCTGTTCCAATACTTTTGCAAGCTCAAACTGCCGCTTCGTACTTGGGATACTCTCCTGATCATCTTCAGAGGTTGTCCAATAAGATACATATTTTAAAAATCGTTTTTCTACTGCCATGTTTTGTTTTTGCTCCCTTCTGTTAAAATATGTTTATGATTAATATTATTAATCGTCAATAAGGAATGATCCATCTTGCTACTTAAGCTGTTAGAATATAGGTGGCAATTTCAGGAAATCGTGAAGCCCATTGGCGCACACGATTTCTGCTTTCAGAGGTTCATTGGAATGGTCTGCACAAGGAAACGTGGAATATTTCATTTGTGCAGCCCTGCGAGAACATTTACAAAAGTATCGTTTCAATCTCAAAACCTTATTGTAATTGCATAAAAAAAGCACCATCCCCAATGTTCTTCTAACATCGAAAACAGTACTTTCAAAATGGGTCTTCAGGGGTTCGAACCCTGGACACCCTGATTAAGAGTCAGGTGCTCTGCCAGCTGAGCTAAAAACCCATGCATTTTTTCAACGCAAGAATGATTATACTGTACTTTTTTGAAAAATGCAATACATTTTTTGAAAAAAATTCGGATTTTAGAGCACATTCTTAAGAATTTTCAAATTCACGGTTGCCCGAATTTACTGGGCTTTACGATTTTGAGTGTTCACATTATTCAGTTGTTTTTCCTCGAAATTGGATGATTTTGCAGTTTTTCCGTTTCCCTCACAGGTGCAGGTTCGTCGTATCATTTCTTTTCCAACGTTATCGGCTCGCCTGAAACATTCGATCAAGTATATTTCCTCGTTTGTAAAGTCCGGCGGTTCCGGCTCCGGAAGTCCAAGCAGTTTGTCAGCCGATACATTGAGATATTCACAAATGGCTGCGACCTTGTCTATCGTTGGTGTGACGTTGCGATTTTTCCAACTGTAAAAAGCCGATTGTGAAATCATTGTATTTTTAGCTAATGAGTAAAAAGATTCGTTTCTTTCCTCGATTATTTTAGAGAGATTATCTAAGAAAATTTCTCTAGTTGTCATACAATAACCCCTTTCTGTCAAAATATGGTAATATTTTGTCATATTTGAATTGACATACAGCAATATGTTACTGTAAAATAGCAACATATTACAGCAAGTAGTAATTTTTTACTGTAATATAACAAACTATTACATTACATTTTAACACAAAAATCGCGTGAAACCAATGAGTTAGTATGCTGATTGCACGCAGGAAAGAGAGGTTTGAAAAATGGAAAATGAAGAAAGAGAAAAACTCACAGAACTGTATCGGGATTGCTGGGATAGTTTTGTTAAGACTGATTCAAAACTTCTAGTTGCATTGAGCGTCGAAGAGGATGACGTTCAGATCGTATCTTTTGATCTGTTAATGCAGTTAATGAGAGATCAGTGGCAGGAAAGTTTTAGTAAAACCGTCGCGGCATCTTACGGATCAGATGGCATTTTGGAGGAACTTTATAAAAGATCGGAAGTGAAACCGTCTCATTTACATGCTTATAATCATGATTGTTATGAAACAATTAGTGTTCTTTTAGAATATCCGATTTTTAAGTATATGCTTGGTTCATCTTTTGTAAATCAGCAATCTGATAATGTGCGGAAGATGTATGTTTCTTATCGAGATCGTGTCAAAGTTCTCCAGCAGCAGGAAGAAGATCAAGGGGATGTAAGTCATGTGTAAATTGAAAGAGTATATAGAAAATCGACGTGATATGAAAGCTGCCTTTGATCCTGAACCAAATCCGAATGATGATATGCTGATGTTGCTAAATGCGTTAAAAAAAATCTTGGCAGCTTGCTTTGTCTATATCGGTTTAATATTTTTAATGTTAGTGCTGTTTGTGAGGATGTGAGAATGAGTAAAGAGATCAGAAAGAGTTTACGGTTATCAGAAGATGTCGTAAATTATATAAATTCGTTTCCCGGAGAAAGTTTCTCCCGGAAGTTTGAAAATGTCGTGATCTCCTGTAAAGATCGTGACGAAAGGTTAAAACGTGCCGAACTGGAAGAACTTCAAAAACAGATAGAAGATACAAAAGATTTTATCGAAGAGGTTGTAAATCTGCGTGAAATAACACAAAGAGCAGATCGGGAGCTTTCCCGGTTATCCGAAGAACTTAGTCAAAGTGTCACATATTTAATGCAGATCGGACCTGATGAGCCGGAAGAGATACTGCCCCCTCCCGACATGCCGTTCGGATAAAATAACCCCCTCTGGGTGACGTAGGAACCCAGTACGGCGTAGCCGTGATCAACATCAAATCAGGGTGCACAGCCATGCACAGTCAGCAGCTTGTCGGGTATAGATCATGTGGAATAGCCAAGACACCCCTCAAGGTTTTCCTTGATCAACCCGCTCTGCAACCTGTCACAGCCATAGAGTTGAAGCCCTGTGAGGCTCTGCCAATGCCTTGGCAGAGTTGCGAAGCAAAGTAGAACAGCTAAAAACAAGGGAGGTTTCAAGAATGGCAACGTTAAATTGCGAAAAACTGTTCATAGATTCCGGGAAAGAATATCAGAAAATAACAAACGCTGTTAATGCTCTTCTAAAGGGCGAGATATCAGGCGAGGAAGTAAACCGGATAAGTAATGAATGTTTAAGCAATGTAGACAATTTAATAAACGAATACATGCACAAATAGGAGCATGAGTTGTATGGAAGAATTTTTAGACTTTGAGAAAAGTCTGACGCAAAACTATAGCAAATTACGGTGTATGCGTAAGTATCTTCCTGCGGATGAACTGGATATGCGTATAAGGTTCTTATACAGTACCATGCACAAGAAATTATATGGCTTTTTTTATGCCGGAACTCTCTCATATCAGCAATTTGATTATATAGATCAGATATTCCGGGATATGTTCTCTGACAAAACTTTTTATCAGAGTGAGCCTGTAGTAGTCCAGTTTCGTACACCGGGATGTAAATATTACCTATAAATTATAACTAAGCAAAGGAGATAGTAACATGGAAAATAAAGCAATCATTTTAGTAATGTCAATCGCACCGTACGATATATTGTCGGAGAAAACCAACGAAAGAGTAAGCGGATGTACCGTACAATACTTTTTTATTGGAGAACATGGAGAAACTTTGAAATCCATGGAGGATTTAACTGGTGGAATGGTCGGTTATCAGCGTGCAAAGATTTCTTTACCGTTAGAAAAACGCGAAAAGATGTGTGTTGCTCCGGCTCTTTATGAAGGTACTTTTGGAATGAAAGTAGGATCAGACGGAAAGCCGGTAATGACGTTAAATGATGCCGAATTTATCGCACCTGTAGATTTTGAATTAATGGTCAAGTCTGCTATGGAAAAGGCAGAGAAAGGAAAAGCAGGAGAAAGTGCAAAACGTTAAGATCTGCATAAATGGTACAGTAACTAATGAAGTGTTACAAGAACAGGACGTTTCAGAAAATGGAACGGAAACAGAATTGGAACAGCCGGAACAAACTCCGGCAGAGGGTACGCAGGAAGTACCAGCAAGCGATATTAACAACGTGTCAGAAGATTTCTACACGGAAATATTGGTTGCACAACAATCAGGTAATGAGATACTAGGCAAGATGTATGCAATGCAAATTTTTCTATTAGTTTTGCTGTTTGCTGTTTTAATGTATCTGATTATAAAAAACAATTTCACAAAATTATTTTAAAGGAGGAAAAGACATGAATTATGTAGTTTTAGCAGAGGCGGGAGCAGTTTCCGGAGCACTTGACACTACAACTATGACCGCCATTCAGAATGGTATGAATCAGCTTGTATCTACTGTACAGCAGATTGTACCGATTGCTGTTGTGGCATCAGTAAGTGTTATTGCAATAACGGCAGGTGTTAACTTTGCACTGAAAAAAGTAAAAGGTGTTATGAGTAAGGCATCTTAGTTGGATGAATCTCAACCCCCGAATTTCATCCCTAATTGAATATTGAGTGTTTTGTATTATGGCAACTGTTATCGTCGTCAACAACGATAAGAAGAATTAGGCGGTTCGTACCGTCTTTTTCTTTACAAAAAAATCTAAGAAATGTAGGACAATTATCTTTCTGCAGCGGTCTCTCGGGAAGAGATGTTGTCTTACACATCCTAAAAAGGGTTTTTATTAATTGTAAAGAGCCTAAGCTCTTTACTTACCTTGTGCCAAATCTACATACTAAGTGTTCTGTAAAGATACGTTTCCAAAATGTAGAAAACACTTTGTAGGTAGATTTGTGTACATAAAAAGTAAAAGGTCTTACCTTTTACGACCTCCAGTATCAGTTATGATATGTATAGAAAGCGTGGTGTTTAAAATCGAAAGTGTAGTGAAAAAAACAAGAATCTTTTTCAGACGTGGAATCTGCATCTTGTTGACATCCTGTATATTGTCTATGACTGTTGCTAGTGACTATTTAGGTGCAAGATATGTGCAGGCGAATCCTTTTGTAGTAGTAGGTGCGGAAAAATTAATTGAGACCGTTTTGCTTTCCTTAGGTATAACTGTAGCCTTTAGTTCAGATCTAAAGACTCTTGCAAAGCGTCTAAGTTATAACATTGATGAATGGACTGCAGACGAGCAAGCCTGTATACAGGAAATGATCGATAGCGGGAAAGTAAAGATTAATGATTCTGCGGTCGGTAAGACTTGGGCAAAGCTAAAGTCTAAAGTTAAAGGTATTGTTGTTCCGAATGATAAGTCGGCAACTAAGCCTAAAGTACCGGATATATTAGATACATCGGTAGCGTTGGACTATCAGTATGGTATGTTAACACAAAAATCTCTTTTTTCCGTTTGGAATAATATACCGTTAAAATTTGAAGAGGTAGATGATACAGGTGCTCATAAATATGTTTCTATAAAAAATACTTATGAAAAATCTTTTGAAGGTGTGTTAACTTCCGGTTTTTGTTTAGTTGGAAAAAAGATTAATACGGAAAATGGAAAAATGACTTTTTCTATTTACTATCCGCCTAGTGTAGCTGCTATGAGAAATTGTTATCTTCAATACAGCAATGATACTTTCCAGCTTTGTTCTAATTCTGATGGAACAATTTACAAAAACGGTAGTTATACTGGATATTCTATTCAATTTTCAAAATCGAGTGCTAGTGCTGATTATATAGATGTTAATAAAAAGTATGTTATTAAAGAGGGAGGTGTCCCTTATCTTCGTGGAGTCTTTACTGATAGTACGTTAGATCAGTTTATTGCAAATTTTTCTGCTAGTGCATCTGATTCCGAATCCGTGTCATTATGTTTATATAGTGCTGTTCCGGTTTATGAAAGTTATCAGGATTATGTTAAAACGAATACGGCTGCAACTGCTTTTCCTCTTGCCGGGGATATTTATGGTAATGGCGAAGCTGCCATTGATGATAGCAAGGATTTTTCTTTGACAACCGGGGAAATAACGAAAACGGTTGAAGATGCCTTAAATGATTATGTGAAAGAGCATCCTGATGCAACGGATGAGGAAAAGAATGATGTTGTTGCTGGCATTCTTCCGAAGATTGATGATGTAAATGAGCGTATAGAGGATACGACAGATGAGGTCGTAACTTCTAACAGTTGGTTAAGTAAGATATATACAAAGATTAATACAAGGCTTGATACAACTCTTTCTAGTGTTAAGAGTGCGATTGTTGACGGTACTTCTGCTTTGAAAGAAGATACCGAAGATATTAGAGATTCTTTTAAGGTCATTAAGGGTGGAGGTTCGCAAGAGCCGGAGGAAGATCCGGATCCTGAACCTCATGTATGGGCACCAGTAATTCCTGATACGGCTAAATTTTTAAAACCTGTGCTTGAGTTTCTAGGGAAACCTCTTTCAATTATTACAAAGTATTTGGATAAACTTAAAACCAGTGCAGAAAATGCCTTGAAAGAGATTAAATCTATTCGTGTAGGGTGGCAGGAATGGATAAAAGGGACTTACGATAATTGTACAGGAATTTTCAATACTCAATTACCTAATATTATTCAGGTATTGCAAGGTTTAGCTGGTTCTGCTGTGAGTTTGCCCGCAAATATTGCTAGTTCGCTTGCTGAAATTTTGCCCGATGCTTTAAATAATGTTTTGGACAAAATAGAGGTTATTGTACCGCCGATAGAAATCCCGGATATTGAAATTGCACCTGTTCCTGTAGAAGTAGAAGTGCCAACGCCGGAAATTAATTTCCCGCCTATTCCTGATTATACAGGACTTTTACAACAAATATTGGCAGCCATTCAAAATATCTTTGCTTTAGATGCGGATGCAGTTGGAGATGCTCAAAAACGATTTAATGATGCGGTAGATGATGTTGTTCCTGATCTGCCCGATTTTCCTAAACTATTTGGAAGTTTTCAAACAACGGATAAAATCGAATATCCGGTATTTAAGATGCAGACTCCAAAAGTCCTAAGGGAATATTACGATCATGATTATATTATTCTGCTGGACTGTAAGGATTATGCTGAATATATTGTTTGGATTCGGCGGATTCTTCAAGCTGCTATCTGGTTAACCTTTGCATATGCTGTTTTGTGTCATTTCAAGGTTGATCTGTCTGTGGAGTAGGGGGTGTATTATGTTCACAAAATTAGTTGTATCGTTTTTTGATACTGCAACAAATTTAGTTAATACGAAAGTGCCGCATTTTGCATTGGATTCACAAGTTTTTTCTAATGCGTCCAATGCTGTAAGTGTGATTAGTGATTTTTTAAGGGATGTTAATTTTATCATTCCGCTAAAAGATATAGCTATCATCATAGGGATTGATGTGGGAATCCGTGTCTTTAAAATGGCACTTTTTTGGTCTAACTGGTTAATAGATAAAGTGCTGGAAGTTCTGTAGATGTATGACAAATTTTTTGAACGTCCAATTTGATCCGGAAAAAGATTGTATGACAAGTGTATGACATTTTTCTTGATCCGGAAAAAGAAATTTGTATGACAAAATTATAAAAAGGAGATTGTGAAATGAAAAAAATTAAAAGATTTAACATGATTATGATGGAGAAAATGACAGATTTTAGCAAGTATAGTTTATTTGCAGCATTGATCTGTTTTCTGCTTTTCCTGCTAATGTATCGTCAGCCTGTTCCTTGTATCGTTCTAGCGGTAGTTTTATATGTATTCTTGAAATTTACGCATTTTATCTATGAGATCATTTTGAAAGTTCTTGGAGAGGTAGGAAAATAAGAGAATTTATGAAACAGAATGTAGAGTTAAGTTTTTATGAAAAAAAGGCTTTATACTTCTCCCGGAACATAAGTGACCGTAAGAAAAAAAAGTGGTATTGCAAGAATTATGAGAATTTTAAAATTCGGCTTCGGATTCATAAGATCTGCCGGAAACTGGTTAGCTTGAAACTTCCAAGGCGGTTGTCCTTCTTAAGGTGGATTTTGGTTGATTTTCTCCGGGCAAAACAACGTAAGTTTTGGGGTATTTATCAATTTGTTGCTCTTCCGGGAGAGGGTAAAACGCTTTCAATGGTGGCTCATATGGAGCGAGTTCGCAAAAATGATTCTGATGTCGTTATTGGAACAAATTTTCATTACAAGCATCAGCAGCAACAGATAGATCATTGGATTGATATTATCCAGATTGCTCAATATGCAAGGAAACATAACAAGAAGTGTATCATAGCTATTGATGAGATACATACAACTTTCGATTCATCCGACTGGAGACATTTTCCGGCAGAGCTCCTTGCCCTGTTGTCCTTTAATCGTAAGTTTTCTTTGCAGTTCCTTTGCTCCGCTCAAATTTATGACCGGATTCCTAAGAAAATTCGTGATATAGCAAATTATACGGTTATTTGTAAAAACGTTTGGGGAAGGGACCGGCTTTTCCGGTGCTATTATTTTACAAAAGCAAATTATGATGCTGGTTTTGATGGTAAACGTCGGAGTGCAGAGTTTATCCGGGAGTATGTCGCTGATGATGAGCTTTATTCCTTGTATGATACTCTGGAGCAGGTAGATCGTATGACTTTGGACGCTGAAAAGGAAAAGGATAGTCGGGAAGCGGCATTGGAATTATTATTCAATACGAATCATGATGATGTAGGTGGAGCGATGCCGGGAATCGGCGGTGCCGATTCCGGCATCCTCCATACATCATAATTCGTTTGATAATTTTTAATCTGCCTCCCTCGACCACCTCCCTCTAATAGGTGGTCTAGAAATACAATAAAAAAACGTTGAAACCCTTGTAAATACTGGGCAAAACGGTATTTTTACCGTTTCGGGAAATCGCATTTTCCCGAAAAAAAATTTAGCAAAAAAGAGGTGTTTTTCTTGATAGATTTTTATGCAAAAGAATCAATGATATACAAAGAAATGAATGCAGAAAATCGGGAATACTGGTTAGACTTTCGCCAAAGGAAATTTCTGCATAATATTGATACGTTTTACTATTCCGTAAAACTGAAAAATGATTGCTCTCGGAAGTCCAAGGATGTAGCTGTTAAAAAGTTTAGAAATTATTTTGCGGCACGTCTTAGAGATATTAAAGCAGATGAGTGTTGTTATAACTCTTTATCATTTTATCTGCTAGGTATGAAAACTAGTTTAAATTTAAAACCGTTTCATTATGCTTATTTTTATAGTGTCATGCTAGAATGTCCTGACTACTTTGATATTTTTGTAGCAACGACTACTCCTGCATCACAGGAAGGGGATGAGTCCGTGACACCTGAATTTATTGTACAGATACGGTCATACATGTTGTGGATTTATGGAGTGCAGAAATGTTTTGAAATGAGTTATGAGTACATAGAAAAAATTTGTGACTACTTTGGTTTAGAAGTTGCTTATACTTTAGAAAATCGTCTTGATTATTGCTGGCACTCTAACTATATTCAGTCTCCGGATAAATATTTCAATGATGTAAATTATCATAAAATGAAAGTTACTCGTCTTGGAAATGGAAAAACGACTAAGATTACATCCTCTGTCGGTTCAGAAGATTTTGAGGTTGATTATATAGCAGTCGGTAAGCGATCAGACAAGATCTTCCTTAGAATTTATCATAAGTCTAAGGAAGTCATTGAAAAAAATTATAAACCGTGGTTTTTCAAGGTGTGGTTGTTTAATGGTTTGATCAACAGATATGATTTTTATGTTTATGAGAAATGCTTTTTGAAACGTAGCTGGAAGTATGTAGATTTAGCAAGACTGGAATTTTATTTGGAGTTCGGTTCTGATGAGCATTATAAAAATGTTTGCCGGGAATTATTGGAGGGAGACATCACAAAAGCAAGGGATAACATTGCGAAACTTGCAAATATACTCACACCTAAAATTAACATTGTGATGAATGTAGAGTTTCAGGTTATGCGAAAACATAGTAAGAATTATTGCTTGATTCCGTTTAAGGATAATTCAAATAAAGGGATTCATAAACGTGTTTATGATGTTTTCGATAACAGAGCGTTGATTGTCGATTATTTAACGCATGATATGTTCAGGCTTGTCCAGACTTCGGAAGAGGTAGCGGATATTAATAAATTAAGACGAGAAGATAATGCTTTTTGGAAAGCGTTAAGACACACAAAGTTAGTGGATGCCTGTGCAAAGCCGGAAGATGTTAAGCTCATTCGTGAATATAATCGGAATATGAGCAGAGAAGTTTTGAAGCTTCGTGCAATGAAAGCATCTGTTACGCTTGGAATATATAACAAGGGATTAAATTACGATTCTCCAATCAAGGATTGTGTAGAAGCTCTTACCATGATGAATGATAATGATATTCAGGAAGTGCGACGTTTTAAAAACAAAAAATTGAGCCAATTCAACGAAATGGAACTAGCTCAACTTTCCCTTTTTGATATCGAGCCTCTCCAATATCAGATTGTGCGGACTGATACAGGAGAAGTTTTCACTGATTATAGCACCGAATCAGAAGATTTGCAAGGGGGGGATGGAGAATGACGTTGACAAATGTTATGACTCTTTATCTTGTGAGTTGTGAGTCTTCCTGTGCGGAACGTACTATTTCCGGTTATCATGATGCTCTTGTAATGTTTTTTGACTGGTTGGAATCAGAAAAGCAGATTATTCCCGGTAAAACCGATGTATCTGTGATAACGTCAGATCTGATTTTTGATTATATTCTGTATTTGCGGAATCGTGATATAAAAAATACATCTGTCGCAACCTATCTTCGCCCGATCAGGACATTTTTTAACTGGTGTTTTCAAGAAGAGTATTTGCATGACAGGCTTTTTGCAAGAGTGAAGCTGCCGAAGAGTGATAAAGATGTGATCGTTCCGCTTTATCAGAATGAGGTTGATTTGATTGATGCTTGTTTTGATAAAAGTACAGTGTACGGTTTGCGGAATCATTTAATTTTTCATCTCATGCTGGATGCTGGACTTCGTTCATCGGAAGTGGTTCATTTGAAATGTTCTGATGTGATGCTGGACAAAAATTTACTCTACGTCTACGGAAAAGGTTCTAAATACAGAATTGTGTTGCTTTGTCCAAAGTTAAAGTCCTTGATCTGTAAGTATATGATACTGGTGCATCAGGTCGATCTAGCTGATTCACTTCCTCCTGATCCGCTGTTGTATCAAAAAAATTCTTTAGAGCCATTGACCGGGAGAACCATTGTACAACTTTTTGCCCGGTTGAAAAAACAAAGTGGTGTCGAGCGTGTCCATGCTCATCTTTGCAGGCACACATTTGCAACTTCGTATATCATGGGTGGTGGAAATTTGGAGTTGCTCCGAATGCTCCTTGGACATTATGATTATTCTATAACACAAAATTATTTGCACATCGCTAACCAGTTTTTATTAATGGATGCAGATATATACCGATTGGACAAAGTTTTTTTCAAAAGTCTGTACAGAGTTTAAAAAAATGGTAGAGGTCAATTCCTCTACCATCTTTTACTTTCCTTGTGAACTTCATCCCATTCACGAATCATCCGTTTGCGTTCTGCTTTGTAGTGACGTTCCTCTTCTCTCTCGGTTCTTTCCTGAATCTCAAGAGCTCTGACATCATGCTCATCGAGTCCGTACAGTCTGTGATATTTTTGATATTTTTTAATCATTCGTTTTCTTCGTCTTTCTTCGGTGTTTCTTCGATTGTGTATTCTTTTACAAAAACGGACGATTGCACATATAATTAATACTGTAATAGCTATAAACTCTTTATCAGTAAGCATTTTCATAACTCCTTTGTTTTCTCTAACTATACCATTTTTTTACAGTTTTTTCAATGCGTTGTATGACAATATTTTTCTACCGGTATAAGAAAATTGTCATACAAAAAATAGAGGATTTCTCCTCTATTTTTTTCGGTTATCAATATTTTGTTCCCATTCTTTAATAAACCAGTCTCTTCCGATTTTTTTTGCAGTTTTATATTTTCCTCTTCCTGCGTTTTGTCTTGCTGTTGCTGGATCAATGTGATTATTTCTTGCCCATTCTGTTAGAGGGATATCTTTTCCCTCTTCTAGTTCTAACGTCACTTCTGCATGTGCTTCCTGATCTTGTTCAAATTCGAGATCTATGTTGTGAGGTTCTTTTTTTGTGAGTTCTTGTAAGTCTTGATGATGTTCAATGATTTTTTTTGCTTTTTGTAAAGTAGCCGTAGTTTCGAATAGATAGTCGTACAATTCAACTTCTCTTTTTGTCCAGTCTCCGAAAAAATCTTCCATGATATCTTCATCAAGATTTATGAAATCCATAATATCTGTTTCGTGTGATTTTTCCAGTGCTTCTAATTGTGTTTTGTAAAATTCTAATGTGTTGTTTAATGCGTTCATTTTTGTGTCCTCCTTTTTTAACTGTCTTTATTATACTACTTTAGCGTAGAAATGTCAATACTATTTCTACTTTAAAGTAGAAAAAATAGTTTAAAAAAAAGCACTCTTACAAGTGCTTTAATAATCTATATATAATTAAGAGTCAGGTGCTCTGCCAGCTGAGCTAAAAACCCATGCATTTTTCAACGCAAGAATGATTATATCTCATTTTTTAGAAAAATGCAATAGATTTTTAAAGGATTTTTATAAATTTGCGATTAATGCTGCAATTTCATCCGGAGTCATCATTTTGTTTGGATCTGACATATCCGGAATCAGCACTTCTTCTTCCTCTTCTTCAGCTTCCTCTGCCGGTTCTTCTACCTGGATAACCGGTTCTTCTGCTACCGGCTCCTCTATTAATGGTTCCTCAACCAGTGGTTCTTCTATGGTTGGTTCTTCCATCAGTGGTTCCTCTATGATTGACTCTTCTACGATTGGCTCTTCCATCAGTGGTTCTTCCATGATTGGCTCTTCTATGACCGGCTCCTCAATCAATGGCTCCTCTATAATTGGTTCTTCCATCAGTGGTTCTTCTATAATTGGTTCTTCTACGACCGGTTCCTCAATCAATGGCTCTTCTACGATTGGTTCTTCCATGACCGGTTCTTCTTCCATCGGTTCTTCTGGCTGCACATTTTCCATAACAGGCGGCTGTACCGGCTGTTGCATGATTACCTGTGGCTGGGAAGATGTAATGGAGTTTACTGCCTGGAGGATCTCATTTCTCATATTCAATTCTAATTCTTTTATGGAAGAACTCAACTCCTGCTGTCTTAAAATCACTTCCTGCAGACGCTGTTCCATATTCTGATTCTGACCGTCTAATAATTTTTCATTATTGTTCTGCAGTGTTCTTTCAAAACTCACGATCTTTTCTAACAATTTATCATTAGAATTCATAAGTGCGTCTGCATTTTCTTTACTTCTGTTAATATTGATCTTTGCAAATGCTTTCTGTGCTGTTAATAATTCTTCTGTCGGAAGCTGGAGATTTTTTTCAATATAATCCATTCTCTGAAAGACTTCATCAAATGATTTCTTGATGATCAGATAACTTGCTTTTTCTGACTTCAAAAGACCTTCATGCTCTTCTTTTTCTTCTCTTAACTTCTGATACTGTAGCTGCATTACGCTGTTCATCAGCACATAAGAAAAAATTAAAAATACCAGACCAAATCCTGCTAAGTAAATCGGATTTCCCTTTAAAATAATCATGGTATACAATTCTGCTAAAAATGACAGTACCATAATTAATACGGAAAATGTGATTTTCAGTTGGCTGTTTTCTCTTTTCTGTTCCCCTGAATTCCTTTTGCTCATGTGAAATACCTCCGTGTCATCTAAGTAAAACGCTTTTGGGTGACAAAAGCATTTTTAGAACGTCATTATTAAATATATTATAACGTTTATGACATCGAATGTCGATGATTTTCTGCAACAATTTCTCCCTATTTTACTTTAACTTCTCTCCATCCTTAAAAGCATTTCCCCAACCACGTTACCGTCTGATGAACACATTTTTTCAGTTGCATTAACTATGGTGTTGTGAAGTTCAATCAACTTTCAGCATCCGATACCCCACGCCAATGTGTGTTTGGATATATTGTGGAGAGTTCGGTTCTTTCTCGATTTTTTTACGAAGTGTTGCCATAAACACACGAAGGGAAGCAATATCATTATCCCAACTACTTCCCCAAATGCTTTGCGTAAGGAAAGTATGGGTCAGAACTTTTCCTATATTTCTTGTCAACAGGCAAAGCAACTTATATTCAATAGGTGTTAAATGCAACTCTTCTTCATTCAAATAAGCACAACCTGCAGCATAATCTACACGAAGTTTTCCGTTTACAAAAACAACCGCTTCGGCAGGGGATACTTTTTGCATCATCGATAACCTTCTTTGCGTGACTCGTAGTCTGGCAAGCAGTTCCTCAACAGAAAATGGCTTTGTTAAATAATCATCTGCGCCAGCATCCAACGCATCAATTTTATCGGTATCTTCACTGCGAGCACTGATTACGATAATTGGCATGTTTGACCAGGTACGGATTTTTTTAATAATCTCAACACCGTCTATATCAGGAAGTCCTAAATCAAGTAAAACAATGTCAGGATTGTGTGAAGATGTTTCTAAAATTGCCGATTGACCATCGGGTGCCGTCAGATATCGGTATTCGTGCGTTTTTAAGGTTGTTGTAATTAAATTTCTGACAGATGTGTCATCTTCTACAACTAATATTAGTGACTTATTCATATACTTTGACCTCCCCTGCCGGTAATGTAAATGTAAATACTGTTCCGTGCGGTAGATTATCTGAAACAGTAAGTTCTCCGCCGTGGGCGTTAATAATGGACTTGCACAAAGATAATCCGAGTCCTAAACTTCGGCGGCTGTCTGCAATTTGATTTGCACCGCTATAGAACATGTCGAATATCCGTGGCTTTATTTCGTCAGCAATTCCGTTTCCGTCATCCGATATAGATACGATTGCTTGTTTTCCCCGCTTTTCTGTCCGAATAACAATATGAGAGTTTTTAGGTGTATATTTGATAGCATTATCAACAATATTGATGATTACCTGAACAATAAGCTTTGCATCCATTTTTGCAAGAAGAAATTCTTCTTTGCTTTCAACGGAAATATGATGTTCTTCACTCTTTCGGTTAATATGATGTAACGCTTCTGTGATCACGTCATCCATCAAATCTTCCGTTATACGGAGATTCAACCGTCCTTCTTCAATCCGGGTTACAGCCAGCAAGTTTTCTACAAGGTTAATCAGCCACATGGAATCATCATAAATATCCATGTACAGCTGCTTTTTTGTATCATTATCAAAGAAATCGCCATTGGACAAAAGATTGCTGGCATTACCGGAAATGGATGTCAGCGGTGTCCTCAAATCATGTGAAATAGCACGCAGCAGGTTCGCTCGCAACTGTTCATTTTTTGCAAGTATGGCCGCCTCCTGTTTCTCACGGGCATTTTTCTCATTTTCCAAAGCCAGGGCACATTCTCCGAGAATGGATAGTAGAATACTGTTTTCAAATGGATCAAGAGGTATTTCCCCCATCACGATTCCAATAACTCCATATACCATACTGCTGCTGCGAACAGCAAGGTACAGGCATTTTGCATTGGAAAGCGTTCCTGTTGTAGCTCCGGCACGTTTATTGTTTTTCAATACCCAGCCGGCAACGGCCTTTTCATTTTCGGAAATACACGATTCCAAATTTTCTTCAGTTACAGAAAAAATATGCGGCGTATCCAACACTTCTCCATCAGCTAAATAAAAAACGATATCTTTTCTCAAGAGTTTAATGAGCTGATTTGAAGTTGCAGATACAATTTCATTTTTATCTTTTGCCTGTCGCAATAGCTGGTTTGTATCAAATAACACTTTGGTACGGTAAGCAGATTGTGCCGCCTGTTTTGCTTGGTTTTTAATCCGTATAGCAAGAGAACCGGTTAAAAATGCCGCCAACAACATGATAATAAAGGTAACAGGATAACCCTGATCATACGCCTGCAAGGTAAATTGAGGTTCCGTAAACAGGAAATTAAAGACCAAAACACTTACAATCGAAAAAATTAGGCTGTATATCTGATGTTTCGTGATGACAGCGGTGACAAGAACACCTAAAACAAAAACAGTAATGATATTTGCTTCGTCAAATCCAAATTTCTGGAAAATCATTCCGACTAAACTGGATAAAATCAGAATCGCAGTAGATTTTAATGTATCAGTGACAGAGAATACGATATGGTTCTTTTTCCTGCCCCCTCTTGACTGATACACTGCCGCATTAGAAACCGTATCCGGAATAATATGCACATCCAGGTTAGGGGCATAATCAATCAATTTTTCTGTCAGGGTCGGTTTGCTGAGCAAATGCCGTTTTGTAGCAGAACTACGTCCGATCACAATCTTTGACACACCGGACAAACGAGTAAATTCCGCAATCTGAAACGGAATATCTTCTCCGTAAACTGTTTCTATTTTTGCCCCAAGCTGCTCAGCAAGACGAATATTTGAACGCAGGCGTTTTACATTTTCCTCGCTCATCACCGAAAAATCTGGGGTTTCTACAAATAGAGCCGTAAACTCCCCTTTAAAAGCAGAAGCCATTTTTGCGGCGGTACGGATAATTTTCGCATTGGATGGAGAAGAAGATAGACATACAAGAATATGTTCGCCTGTGTGATAATCTCCATGATTTTTTATGCGGGTATTTTCTGTGAGGATATTCACCCAATCCGCACATCGCCGCAGTGAAATCTCCCGGAGAGCTGTCAAATTTTCTATTGTAAAAAAATTTTCTACTGCCTGTTTTGCCTGTGTCTGTCTGTATACATTTCCTGTATTCAAACGGTTGATCAAATCCTGTGGTTCAATATCTATTAATTCAACCTGATCTGCATTATCAAAAATAGAATCCGGGATGCGTTCCCTTACAATAATTTCCGTAATGGATGCAACTGTATCACAAAGGCTTTCAATATGCTGAACATTGACAGTCGTATAGACATCAATCCCTGCATTCAAAAGTTCCTTAATGTCCTGATACCGTTTTGCATGACGGCATCCTTCGGCATTCGTATGCGCAAGTTCATCTACAAGGATAAGCTGTGGTTTTCTTTTCAACGCCATGCCAATGTCGAATTCGTCCAGTATCATACCATTATAAAAAACTTCTCTTGTAGGAAGAACTTCTAAGCCATTCAAAAGAGCTGCTGTTTTGGGACATGCGTGGGGTTCTACATAACCGGCTACCACGTCAATTCCCTGCTGTTTTGCCATATGAGCTGCTTCTAACATGGCGTAGGTTTTACCCACACCAGCCGCATATCCGAAAAAGATTTTCAAATGTCCTTTATTCCGGTTTTCTTCATCGGTTTGGATTGACTTTGGCAACTGTTCCGGATTTTGTCTGCTTTCGCCCATACGGTCACCTCCCTGTACAAAAACAATATATAAAAAATTATACCACCTTTTCTTCTTTTTTTCCATTCGGGCATGTAGCCGAAAACAGAAAACACTTCGAAAAATCATGCAATTTTTCTACAAATACACCCTTCATACAATTAATGTCATTTTGCCATATCACTCTCGCTGGTTTCTCAATTGTGTTGATGGGATGTACCGCAATGTCTATAGAGCCTGGAGTAATGACACTTTGCTTTATTTGAAGGGATAAGGAACAATACTCATCTTTCAAAATATCGTTGGAATTTTCTATGATAAAGCCAAAATCAAGTTTATTATTTCCCAGCCCATTTATTATTTCACTTACAGAACCGTAGAACAGGTTCAGCTCATAGTTTGGGTATTCGCTTGAAAATTGTTCTAATAGATCTGCAATAGAATCTATGATTGCAGGTGTTTCAAATCCAATCCTGAGCTTAGAATCTGAAATAAGTTTTTGGGATTGATTTTCCTCGAGAAATTTATCCAGCTTTTCCATAAGAAAATAACCATAAATAAATGGTACCAATACCACCATAAGTAAAACAAAGTCTTTCATATCACCAACTTCTTTCAAAAATTAAATATGAAAACATTTTTGAATATGTTTCGTCTCCCCAAGAACAAACATGGTACTGTCCTTTGACAACTGCGTATCGGAACTTATTTTCAAATTCATAATATCATTTGTTTTCAGCGCCATAATATTGACGTTATATTTTTTTCGTATATCCAACTGACCGATTGTTTTTCCTATCCATTCTCCCGGTATAGATATTTCAAAGATTGCATGTTCTTCATCTAGTTCTATGTAATCGAAAATATGATCAGCACTATAACGGATCGCAACCCAATCGGCAAGCTGCCTTTCGGGATAAACAATTTCATCTGCGCCGTTTCGTAAAAGAAATTTTGCATGAACATCACGAGCGGCACGAGACACCACCATTTTTGCACCGAGTTCCTTCAAAAGGGACGTTACTTCCAATGAATTCTGAAAGTTATCTCCGATAGCCACAATACAAACATCAAAATTTCCAACACCAAGCGAACTTAAAAAATCCTCATTAGTCGCATCCCCAATCTGAGCGTTAGTTACAAAGGGAAGTACAGCATCAACTCGAGTATCTTCTTTATCTACCGCCATCACATGATGATGCAATTCATCTAATTTTATAGCAATGTGCCGTCCGAATCTTCCCAGACCGATAAGTAATATTGATTTCATTTTTCATTCTCCTTTAACCTACTGTGATATTTTCCTGAGGATATTTTGAACCGTTAGGCTTTTTTTCAGAAATGGTAGCAAAAATCAAGGTCAATCCTCCCACTCTGCCAAAAAACATCAGGCAAATCAAGATTATATGGGAAACAAGCCCCAGCTTAGGAGTTATTCCCAACGATAACCCTACCGTCCCGATTGCCGACGCTGTCTCAAATAGAGCAGTCATAAGTGGAATATCTTCTGTTCTGCTAATTACCATTCCTCCGACAAGGAATAAAACGATATACATCAAAAAAATCGTAGCTGCATTTCTGATAGTGCCATCCGGAATTTGTCTGCCGAAAAAATGGGTGTGTTCCTTTTTTCTAAATACAGATAATGCCGATGAAACGAGAACTGCAAGAGTTGTCGTTTTCATACCACCTGCAGTGGAACCGGGCGAGCCACCGATGAGCATCAGCATAATGATAAGCATTTGCCCAACTTCACTGAGTAAAGTCAAATCTGCCGTATTAAATCCTGCTGTTCTCGGCGTAACGGATTGAAACAAAGAAACCCATACTCTTTCTGTAAGAGGCACATTTGAAAACTCAAAGCAAAAAAAGTAAAGAGCCGGTAAGAATATCAATATTCCTGTTACCATAAAAATCACCTTGCTTTGCATCCGGTATTTTTTAAAATGCCATTTATGATTCTTTATATCCTCCCAGGTAAGGAATCCAATACCTCCTGCAATAATCAGCATCATAATCACAAGATTTACAATCGGCTGTACAGAATAAGAGGTCAACGAGGAAAAAGGGGTTCTTATACCGATTAGATCAAATCCTGCATTGCAAAAAGCAGAAATAGAATGGAACAATGAATACCATATTCCTTTCCAAAACCCAAAGTCCCTGCAAAAAACAGGGGCTAAAAGAACCGCACCAATGATTTCGATAAGAATAGTAGTCCGAATAATAAATTGCGTTCTCCGCACAATACCACCCACCGTTGGAGCCGAAATTGCCTCTTGCATGGTACTTCGCTGCATCAACCCAATTTTGCGTCCGGAAACAACAGAAATCGCAATAGCAATCGTAATAATTCCCATACCTCCGATTTGAATCAGCAGTAAAATAACTCCTTGGCCAAATAAAGACCAGTAGGTTGCCGTATCATTAACAACCAGTCCCGTCACACAAACCGCAGAAGTTGCGGTAAACAAAGCATCCAAAAAGGAGGTACACTGACCGCTTTTTGTAGCAATCGGCAGCATCAAAAGCAGACTGCCTAAGAGAATCACGGATAAAAACCCTAAACTAATCACTTGAAATGATGTTATATGTCGATGTCTTGATCTGTTTGTCTGTTGCATAACTATATCCCCATAATCTTAATTTCTTTTTTATATTTCCTTTATTCTACCTTTATTTGTATTAAATGGGCGTAAGTAAGTTTGTTTTGAAATTAAGATTGTATAAAGATGAGCAGAAGTCTGAAATCTTTTGCTCATCTTTTGAGAGTGCTAGTTACAGGATACCGTCCAACATCAAATTGACTTTCAGAACATTTACTGTTTTCTCTCCAAAAACACCTAAAAATCTACTGTCGGTGCATTTTTCAATAATAGCTCCGACTTTTTCTTTACTCATATTATTTGCTTTTGCAATTCTTGTATAAACAAAATGAGACCTCTTATGAAGTCTCGCTTTGTTTACGCAGTTTAAACTTTTGGTTAATGGTTTACTTAATAGATATATCATTTATAAATACATAATATACATCCCCATACATTTCTGTATGAACAAAACGACCATAATCCAAAACGGTTTTCACCGTTCCATCCTTACACACTATTCTATATTGCACCCGGTCTATGTCCTTTTCCTGCGTAATCTGACTTGAAATATCACACTCTACTATTTTCAGGTCATCAGGATGGACCATACCTTTAAAGGAATTTCCTGTAAGTTCTATAAATTCCTCTTTATTTTGGCACTTAAAAATTCGTAATAGTTCCCTGTTAAAAGTAATTAACTGTTCCTTTTCATCTGCATGATATACAAAAAAGCCTCCTGGCAAAAGTTCTGCAACCGTTTCTACCTTTTTCAAAGACTCTTCCGTATCTATATAGGTATGTGACCTCCGATCATGCCTTTTCTTTTCGTAATAGCTGCTCTTATCCATATACATCATTTCATCTGCAGCAGCAACACTTTTTTCAAAATCTATTGCATGCTCTTTCCAAATCGTTCCGATCGAAGCTGAATATCCGTCTTTCCATGACGCCTCAAGCCTTTTGCATTTTTCATTAAATGCAGCTTCATTTTTATCAAAAGATAAGATTACAAATTCATCTCCTCCGAAGCGATACCGCCTTGCTTCAGGAAAAATCTCGGTTATTGTATTTGCAACAGATGCAATTAACTTATCTCCCGCTTCATGTCCTAAACTGTCATTTATTTTTTTCAAACCATTCACATCAGCAAATACGATTCCTACGGGACGCATATTCATCTTTGTATCCTGTTCGATCATATTAATATCTTTATAATATGCCTTACGATTTCTAAATCCGGTTAATGCATCCAGCTCCAGGTCAGAAATTTGTGAATTGATTTCTATATACTGCTCTAAGGATTTCAGTCTTTTTTCTATAGAATGCTTAATTATACGGTCTTTATAATCATTCTTTTTCTCTAAAGCATCCAACACCGCATCTTTATCTGATTTTTTAACAGCATACTCATATTTCAATTCGGAAAAAACAAGCCCTACCTTAATTTCATTCGTATATTTTTCTATATACCAATCCATCGAACGCAAAATAGTGGTCATGAGTTCATCATCATCCGAATCCATTCCACATTCAAACAGTTCTTTACATGCATCCATAAATTCAGCAGCATGCATGTCTCTTATTTTCAAAAGAATTTGTTGCTTATACTCTTTATACTTGTCCATTTTTCCCAATCTGTAATAAAGAGTTGCCGCACAACGAATCGCATCATCCGGGACAATTTTATCCGCATGATATTGATTGATACCAATTTCATATGCCTGCAGTGCCTCTGTCAATCGGTTTAACTTCTGAAGTGAGATGGATTTATTTATATAGATATATGCACCCATCTCTTCATCGCAATCTTTCAAAACATCTTCTGCAAATTCAAGATTTCTGTTTGCTTCCGTATAGTTCTGTTCCGCAATGTACGTCAGTGCAATATTATTATACTCAAACGCATAATAAAACTTAGCACTATTTTCCTTTGCAATCTTTAATGCAATCTTATAAAAAAAGCGTGAAATACTGTATTCTGCTTCACAATGTGCTGCTACACCTATCAAATTAAAACATGACAATATTTTTGGTGTATACGGATAACTTTGATAATCCATTACAATTGGTTCCATGATTTCTATCACTTTTCCAAAATTTCCATTCTGGTAAAACAAATGTCCATAATAAAAACTTGCATACACATAAAGCTCTGTTTTATCATGTTTATTTTTCAACAGTTGCTCATAGAATTTTTTTTGTTCTTCTATTGATAATTTTTCAATTTTTTCTTTTTCCTTCAAGAATTCATGAAAATTCATATTGATCTACTCCTCAAATACACATTCTAAATTAAAAGCAGTAATGACTTATCATCATTGCTGCACATTGAACGTTCCCAGGGGGAATCGAACCCTCAACTAGTGCT